>Ga0187783_10002256_pt1 | contig 14330 bp, 13 predicted proteins | sample 1015_SJ02_MP02_2_FD_132471 | JGI IMG/M metagenome (GOLD analysis project Ga0187783, IMG submission 132471) | Tropical peat soil microbial communities from peatlands in Department of Meta, Colombia - 1015_SJ02_MP02_20_MG | ecosystem: Environmental > Terrestrial > Soil > Wetlands > Peat | place...
GCCGGTTGATGACCAACGGGCCCACAATCAGTCCGGTGAAAAGAGCGGTCAGGCTGGCAAAGGCGGTGCGAAAGGTCAGATAACGAAAAATACGGAATGGCGGGAAGTAGTGAAACAGCTTCAAATACAACAACCAATAGAGCAATCCGCCTCCCTGCTTCGACCGTGCGTCGTTCGCGCTCTGTCGCTCGCCATCCGATGGCAACGCAAGCATCGCGACGGGCTGAGACCGGTGCCGGGTCTTCTCGAGCTTCCCGACCCGTAAGGTGTCGTCCCCCAGACCCCAGGCAGCCGGGTGTGGCGAGGAACCAATCTACCAGAGCGGCGACCCAAAGCCACCCCTAGGGCACGCGCTCTTGGAACCACTGCTCGAGCGCTTTTTCGAGCTTTACACCTCGGGACCCCTTCACCAGCACCAAATCTCCGGGATGAGTCTCGCTGGCCAACCATGCGCCCGCTGCCTCGGGCGAGGCAACGAACTCCGCTCGCATCCCTGCCCGACGTGCCGCTTCGACCATGACTTGGGCCAGGCCGCGCACCCCCAGCAGCCGGTCGATCCTTTTCCCCGCCATATACTCGCCCGCTTCGCGATGCAGGGCTTCCCCGCGCGACCCGAGTTCGAGCATTTCCCCGGCCACTACAATCCGACGCGCCGCCGGCATCGCCGCCAAAGCGTCCACCATGGCGTTGAGAGCTTTCGGATTCGAATTGTAACAATCATTGATGATGGTGATGTTGTTCAGTTGGACGACCTGTCCGCGCTTGTCGGCGGGAGCGAGCCGGGCAAGCTCGCCCGCCGCCTCGGGGAGAGTGAAGCCGCATTCGAGCGCCACCGCAACCGCCGCCAGCGCGTTAGAAACATTGTGCGCCCCAAGCAAAGGCAGAGTCGCCCGTCGACGACAACCATCGACGACCAGATCGAACTTCGATCCGAAGTTTCCCTGGGCCTCCACATTCTCCGCCCGCACCTGCGCCTCGGGCTGGTGTCCGTACAGAACCACCTTGCCATGAAAATCACGCCCGAACTGAGAAACGTATTCATCGTCTGCATTGAGGATCGCGGTCCCGCCAGCCGGCAAAGACTCGACCAGCTCGTATTTGGCACGCGCGATTTGCGCAACCGAGCTGAAAAACTCCAGGTGCACCGGGGCCACATTGGTCACCACGCCGATGTCCGGCTGGGCAATTCTGGCCAGCAGCGCGATTTCTCCGGCATGCGACATCCCCATTTCGATCACCGCGAGGTCGTGCTCCCTCTCGAGCTTCAACAGCGTCAGCGGCAGGCCGAAATGGTTGTTGAAATTGCCTTCCGATTTCAGCACTCGCAAGCGGGCCGAAAGCACATGGGCAATCGCTTCCTTGGTGGTGGTCTTACCCGTCGATCCCGTGACCCCCACCAGCGGCTTCGCCCAGAGCCGGCGGACCGCCGATCCTAAAGCCTGCAGGGCGACGAGAGGGTCGTCCACCGCCATCAAGCGCGGCTTCTTCGAGAAATCACCGAGCCGGTCGCGACCCACAATGGCCGCCACGGCCCCTTTTTCTAGAGCGGGGAGGACGAAATCATGACCGTCGAAGCGTTCACCCCGGACGGCGAAGAAGAGCTCGCCGGGCTGAAGGGTGCGGGAGTCGAGGGAATAACCCAGCGCGGTCGCCTGGCGATCAAAATCTCCGCTGGCAGAAACGAACTCAGCGACTCGGCCGAGCAGTAGCTTCATAGGTTCCGCGCGGCGTTAGCGCCAGCAGGTTGGGGGCAGAATCCGGCACGCCTCAAAAGCTCTCGCGCCACTTCCACGTCGTCGAACGGAATGGCCTCTCTGCCAACGATCTGGAATCTCTCGTGCCCCTTACCCGCCAGCAATACGATGTCCCCGGGCCTGGCCTCCCCGATCGCCAGAGCAATCGCCGCTTTTCGGTCGGGCTCTACCTTGTACTTCGCATCCGAGCGCTGCAAACCCACCAGAGCATCATTAATAATGACGCGGGGATCCTCTTGCCGCGGGTTATCCGAGGTCAGGACGACAAAGTCACTCGACTCGCCGGCGGCTTCTCCCATCAGCGGCCGCTTGCCCCGATCGCGGTTTCCTCCACAGCCAAACACGGTGATCACCCGGCCGCGGTGGTCGGCTTGTTCGACGAACTTCCGCGCGAGCGAAGTGAGGTTCCGCAAAGCATCCGGGGTATGGGCGTAGTCGACCACGAGGGTAAAGGGCTGGCCACGATCGACCTGCTCGAAACGCCCGGGCACGCGAGTCAGGGTGTCAACCCCGCAGGCAATCCGTTCCGCGGACAAACCGCGGGCGTACCCCGCACCGGCCGCGGCGAGAATGTTATAGACATTGACTTGGCCGAGAAGGGGAGAGAACAGAGGAATGACGGCTTCGGGCGTGACCAGATCAAAGCGCGAACCACGTTGGCCGATCTCAACCTTCTCCGCGTGCAGATCTGCTTTTCTAAGTCCATAGGTAAGAACCTCGGCCCCGTGCTGTTTGCTTACCTTGACCAGTCTCCCCCCATATTCGCCATCGATATTCACCACCGCCACCCGGGGGCCGTCCGTCCCGCACCCTTCAAATAAGATTCGCTTCGAGGCGAAATACTCCTCCATGGTGTGATGGTAGTCGAGGTGATCGGGGGTCAGATTGGTGAAGACGGCGACATCAAAAGGAATGCCATACACTCGTTGTTGCGCCAGCGCATGCGAGGATACTTCCATCACTCCTTCGGTGGCGCCATGGCCCAGGGCCTGGTTCAGCATGCGATGGAGTTCAAGCGCTTCCGGGGTGGTGTGGGGCGCAGGCAGGATTTCACCGGCCACGTGATACTCAATGGTTCCGATGAGCGCGGCTTTGCGGCCCGCGGCTCTGAGCATGGATTCCACCAGGAACGCGGTGGTCGTCTTGCCGTTGGTGCCGGTGATCCCGGTCATCGCCAGCCGTTCCGCCGGCCGCCGGTAAAAGTTGGCGCTCAGCCGGGCCAGCACCCGACGCCCGTGAGCCGCCTGCGCCCAAGCCACTTCTGCGCGCGGCCTCTCCTGGCCAGAATCGGTAACAATGGCGACGGCTCCGGCGGCGATGGCTTGGTCGATGAATCGATTGCCGTCCTGGGCCTCCCCGCGCATGGCAACAAAGACGTCTCCCGGCTGAATCCTCCGGGAATCGTAGTCGAGGCCGCGAACGCTCGGATTCCCGCGCTGCGCCAGAATCTCCGCTCCATCGAGAAGCTGCTCGAACGTCATTAGCATCGATTATAGGGCAGGCCAAAATGACCATCTGGGCTGAGGATCACCGCTCTCTGGTCCTGCGGAACAAACTTCCTAGGCACGGGTTCAGCCTCACCGCCCAAACCACACGGTTACCTTCGACCCCATGGCAACGTGAGCCCCGGCGGCGGGCGACTGGTCCTCGCCCAACCCGCTGCCGATGATATCCAAATCTAAGCCATTTTCCTCGGCAATCTCGATCGCGGCGCGCACGCTCTTTCCCGCAAAAGAAGGCACCAGGATTCCGCCTTGCTCGAGATCCACCATGACCGTGGCCCTCGGCGAAAGAGGCTGGGGCGGGGCCGGAGGCGGGGAGAATCCGCTAGCCGGTTGCGGCCCGGGCAAGGGATTTTCCTGCTTCGCGACCGGCCCAGGCGCCAGCAACGCAACCTTCTCGGTGGGGTCGGAAACGCGGTTGCCAGGCGGGGGACCGGGGCTGGGGGTGTCGGCCATCTCCACCATGTCACTCAGCCGATCCGGGGAGCCTTCCCGAAGATCGTCTTCTTTCTCCTTGCTCTGCCCGGCGACCAGACGGACCGCATGGCGGGGCGGGAGTTCGACGTCGTGAGGCGCGTGCAAGTACTCGAGCACTTGTTGCACAATCCGGTGAAACACCGGCCCCCCGACTTGGCCCCCATGGTGGCCGCCGAGCGGCGAATCCAAAATCACCACACAAACGACCGCTGGGTTGTTGACGGGTGCAAACCCCGCAAACGAGGCGATATATTTGCTGCGCGAATAGGTATGGGTTAGGGGGTCGACCTTCTGGGCCGTGCCCGTCTTGCCCGCGGAGCTGTAGCCCTCGAGAATTGCATTTTTCCCCGTGCCGTAGGGAAGAAGGACCACGCCCTGCATCATCTGTCGCATCAGGCCGGCGGTGGTGGTGCTAATCGCTCGCCGTTCCTCAACCGGGTGAAAGGTGATGGTTTGCGGGGTGCTCTGCGGCGTGGTTGTCGAGGCCACGATTCGCGAGCCGACCAGGACACCGTCGTTGGCAATGCTTGCAACCATGGCGGCCAGTTGCAGCGGCGAGATGCCAATCTCCTGCCCCATGGCAATGGCACCGATCGACACCTTCGACCAGCGGTTGAGGGGCTTCGCCAGACCCCGGGTTTCGCCCGGAAGCTCGATCCCGGTCTGGCGTCCGAATCCGAAGGCGCGAATGTATTTGTCCATGCGCTCATCCCCCAAGCGCAGGGCAATCTTGATGGCGCCGACATCGCTCGAGCGCGCGAGAATGTCGGACACCGACAAGACGCCGTAGGGCTTCCAGTCGTGAATGCGCCGACCAAAAACCACGATCGATCCCATCTGGCAGTCGAACTTCTCCTCCGGGCGAGTCAGGTTTTCGTCGAGCGCCGCGGAGATGGTAACCAGCTTGAAGGTCGAGCCCGGCTCATACACATCACTTACGGCATGGTTCTTCAGTTTTTCCGGGGTGATTTCGCGGGTCTGATTGGGGTTGAAGGTGGGCCGATTTGCCAGCGCCAGAATCTCACCCGTATGCGGATTCTCCACGATGACCGTGCCGCTGATGGCGTGGGTGGTTTCCATCGCGGCATCGAGCTCGTGCTCGGCGATGTATTGAATTTGCTGATCGAGGGTGAGGACGACATTTTGCCCAGGCTCGGGCTGTTTCTCGACGCTCGAAAACCATTTTCGGCGGGCATCCACCGAGATCAGCATCTCCCCCGCCCGGCCGGCCAAGCTTTCGTCATATTCGCGCTCGATTCCGCTCAAGCCTTCATCGTCGGTTCCGACGTAGCCGATCACCTGCGCTGCCAGTTCGCCTTTGGGATAGAAACGCTTGGATTCCTTCTGGAAGTAGATCCCCCGCAGGTTGAGCGAGCGGATGCGCTGGACAGTTTCCCCGTCGGCTTTGCGCGCCACCCAGCAAAAGGTGCGGGCTGCCTTGCATCGGGCAAGAAGCTCATGCGCATCCGTTTTGGTGATGCGCGCCAGGAGCGAGATGGCGCTGGGGAGGTCGGGAATTTCACTGGGCACGGCGAAGGCAGAATCCACCGCGATCGACATGGCCAGCTCGCGGCCGGCGCGATCATAGATCAGGCCGCGTCGAGCCGAGAGCTCCACCGTGCGCTGCTGCTGGTGCTGAGCCCGCTGCTCAAAGCTCCCGTAGCGGAGGATTTGCAGATACACCAGGCGCAGGCAGATGACCGCACACCACAGCAGGAGAATGGCACCCAGGACGTAAAGGCGGGTCTCGATGGTATTGCGGGATGACTGAAAAGCCACGTCGCGCCCTTCGCTCGACAGGGCGGCCCTCCGAAAGCCGCCAGCAATCGGAACTGCCGACGGGCAGGGGCTGCCGCCGATCGCTCTTTTCCCTGCTTGTCGGATCCAGTTTTATCCGTGGGCACGCACCGGTTTCACGGCGCTGAGATCACGGATACAGTAGCCGCGCTCGCCATCTCGGGGGTGCTCGCGTCGGGCAGGAAGGAGTCCATGCGCATCACCTGGCCAGCCTGGGGCGGTTGCATCCCGTATTCGCGCGCGATCCGGTCGATCCGCTCGGGTGCGCGCAGGGATGCCGTGTCCAGCCGCAACACCCGGTTCTCCTCAATCAGACCGTCGCGCTGGGCCTTCAGCGATTCCACCTTATATCCGTACTCCACGGCCTTGAAGTGCTGCCAGGTGTAGGTCATCACCAGCAGAAAAAGGCAAGCCAGGGCCACGCCAAACTGTTGCATCTCGTGGCTGCGCTTGGGATCTTCGAGCTTGACCAGGCGCGAATTGTCGATGGGTTTGGCAAAATATACCTCGGGTGTGCCGTTCCAGCATGGCTTCCGCCCGTTGCGTAAGGTGCCTTCGAAGACTGCGGCCGCGGCTGCCATTAGGGAACTCCAGCCAGACTGGATTCAAATTGCGCCAGTTCGAACTGCGCGATGCGGTAGAAGTGCGCCAGTTTCTCTTCCGGAGAGAGCCGTTTCTGGGTGCACTTTTCCGCCCGTTCCACGGCTCGAATCAGGTCTTCAATCAGGGTACCGGTATACATGATGTCCTCGTTTCTACCTACCTTCAGAACTCTCCGGAGCAGTATCGAGAGAAGGTGGTTTGCTGTTTTCGCCCTTTGGAGTGGAAGGCGATACTGCTCCGGAAACTTATGGCTTCGGTTCTCGGTCATGTCGAAACCGCACGGGAATTGCCAACCCCCTTGGCTCGGCTCGCACGACCTCACGTTCGTTCCGCTGCGCGCAATTTTGCGCTGCGTGACCGCGGGTTACGATCGATCTCGTCTGGGCCGGGCGTGACGGGCCTTCTCGTCAGTACCCGGTAGTGACCCTGCCCGACTCCCTCGCGGAAGGCGTCCTTTACTATCCGATCCTCAAGAGAATGAAAGCTGATGATCACCACCCGTCCGCCGGGCACGAGCACCTGCGGGGTGCGACGGAGCAGCGCCCGCAGATCGTCCAGTTCGTGGTTCACGAAAATTCGGAGAGCCTGAAAGGTGCGGGTCGCCGGATGAATTCGCGCCGGGCGCCCTCCCCGGTGTTGACCCGGGATGGGGTGCCTTTTCATTGGCCGAGCCGCGGCTGATATCACAGCCGCAAGCTGTGCGGTTGTACGTACCGGCCGCGACCGGACAATGGCTCTGGCGATTCTCCGCGACCTCCTTTCCTCACCGAATTCGTAAATCACATCGGCAAGCCTGCGCTCGTCGAAGTGGTTTACCACTTGTTCGGCGGTCAGCTCGGCCTGCGGGTTCATCCGCATGTCGAGCGGTCCTTCCGCCTGAACGCTGAAGCCTCGCACGGGATTGTCAAATTGCAGGCTGCTCGCTCCAAGATCCGCCAGAAGGCCATCGGCCATCGCTCCTCCCAACCGCCCTTCGATCTCGGCGAAGGAGGCGTGGAACAGCGTAACCTGCGGCCAATCTTTTTCCTGTGCGCGGAGCAAGCTGCCCGAGGCGGCAGGCCCGAATTTCGCTTGTCCGGGCTCCAGCCGCTGCCGTGCGATTTCAAGCGCTGCGGGATCTTTATCGAACCCAATCAAATGACCCGGTGCGCCTAGGCGTCTTGCGATTTCGTAACTGTGCCCGCCAAGGCCTACCGTAGCGTCGATATAGGTCCCGCCGCGCCGTACGGCTAAAAAGTCGATCGCTTCTTTTAAAAGAACCGGGACGTGTTCGCCACCACGTCCACCCCCCTGAGGGGTGTCTATCAAACCTTCGCCCACTAGATGCCCAGCTCGTCGAGCGTCTTCTCATCCTCGGGCGTAAACGGCTGCTGCTCAATCTCCTGCCGGTAATCGTCCAGATTTTGAACCACCAAGTACGTCAGGTGGCCGGTGACCGCGACTTCGCCTTTGATCCGCGCCGCGTCGCGCAGCAGTTGCGGCATCAGCAGCCGCCCTTGGCCATCCATCTCGACCATTTGTCCCCAGTAGTTCACCCGATCCAAGAACTTCTTCTTGGTGGGATTGAAGGTCGACAGCCCGGCCAGCTTCTGCTCGATGCGCTCCCATTCCTCGAAGGGATACAGCTGAGCAACCTTTCCATCCAAGCTGGTGATGTAAAATTGGGTGCCGTACTTTTCGTCGATCACCCGCTTGAATTCCGCGGGGACCTTCAACCGTCCCTTCTCGTCGACACGGGTTGGGTGATTGCCGCGAAACATGGGTTGTGCCCTTTAGGGGCTTGAAAGCAACCGCTACTCCGACCATGAGGGAGGCAAGAGCCGTGCACGGGCGGTCCATTTCCGGTTCATTCGGGCTGTATTTAGGGGAGTCAGCCGCAAATCCCACTGCCGCCTCTCGCTTTAGCAAGTCCGCCCACCGTTGCCCTGCTTTCACCACTTCCTACCACTTTCGACCACATCCTACGCCTAAATTCTTGCTTGTCAACAAGGAATTTCTAGGTTGATGGGGGCTGGGTTGGCCTAGAAGCGAAAGCCCCAGAAATTGTGGCCAGCGGTTCCGCGAACCACAAGCAATTGCGTTTACAAATTTGATTCTCCCTCGCCGCCCTTACCCTCTACGCGGCGAGACGCTGGCGAGCGACGCTCGACGGAGTGGGACGGTCGCGCGTGGCGAGGATGGAATGGCCTCATCTGGACAGGGCGATCGGATGGCTGGCGCATTTTCCCGGGCGGATTGGACGGTCGGGAGCAGGGCTTAGGTCGCGGTGGATCCCCGCGAAAGGGCAAATCCCTCTCCCGCTCATCGTATCGGCTCCACGTAAACCGCCGTCCCATAAGCCAGGACTTCGGTCACCCCGGGCATGATTTCGGTCGCATCGTAACGCGCACCCAACACCGCGTTTCCACCCAATTCCGCGGCGTGCTCGAGCATCCGGTCGAAGGCTTCAGCCCGGGTTTTCTCGCATAGATTGGTGAGCAAGGTGATGTTTCCCCCAATCAGAGTTTGCAGGCTTGCCCCGATGGTGCCAAAGATGGACCGCGATCGAACCACAATGCCGCGTACCACTCCGAGCATGCGAACCACGCGAAATCCGTCGAGCTCAAATTGCGTGGTGACCATATTATGAGCAACCATCTTGCGGGGCGCTGCGTAGCCTATCCCCATACTCGTGTTCTCCCCTCTAAGACATAATGTTGTAACATACAGCGCATTCCCGCCAGCTCAGCTGCTCCTCCGCTTCCTCGGCGACTCGAAGGCCGCCGTCGACGAATTGCCGGCGCCATCATATACTTTGGCCCTCAGGAAGCGGATGGGTAGGAGCGCATGCGAAAAACCAGGGAGATCGTCGAGAGCCGCATGAGGCCCCGCGAAGGGCAGAAAGGCACGAACATCCTCCTACGAAGTGCCCTGCTCTTCCTGCTCGCGGTCCCAGCCCTGGCCGCCGAACCCCCGTCGCCGGCTGCCTACGGCGTTCACATGGAAAACACCTGGATCCCAATGAAAGACGGGGTGCGTTTGTCGGTTACGCTCTACCTCCCCGATGGGCAAAAGCCGGGAGAACGGTTTCCCGCCATCCTGGAATATCATCCCTACCGGAAAGACGACGCTTCGGCCGCGCGGGATTATGGGATTTATACCTATTTTGCCCGCCGGGGCTACGTCTGTGCCCGCGTCGACATCCGCGGCTTTGGCACCAGTGAGGGCGCCCCCACGGACCGAGAGTATTCCGCGCAAGAACAGGACGATGCTTTTGAGATTATTCGCTGGCTTGCCCAGCAAGCGTGGTCGAACGGCAACGTGGGCATGATGGGCATCTCTTGGAGCGGATTCAATTCCCTGCAAATGGCCATGCGCCATCCGCCCCAGCTGAAGGCGATTCTTGCCATGGCTGCCACCGCGGAATTATTTCATGATGATGTTCATTACATCGATGGCATGGCGCACATCGATGAGTTCGAACTGAATATGGACATGGCGCCGGGCATGACCGGGGCCCCCGACTATACCCTGGACGAGAAGGTGTTGGGTCCGCGTTTCAGCGCGCCGCCTTGGTCGCTTCTTTACCTCGAACACCAACACGACGACCCGTTCTGGAGAAGTCCAGTTCGGCCGTTGAGTGAAATTCGCATTCCCTGCTTTCTCATTGGCGGCTTGCAAGATGGCTATCGCGACAGCATCCCCGACATGCTCGAACAGACGAAAGCTCCCCTCAAGGCGATCATCGGGCCGTGGAATCATTCCTTCCCGAACGATGCCGATTTCGGTCCCCGCATCGAATGGCGCGGGGAGGCGATCCGCTGGTGGGATTATTGGCTCAAGGGCAGGGACACCGGCGTGCTTCAAGATCCGCGACTGGTAATCTACATGCAGCACTGGCATCCCCCGGACCCAAACCTTGACGCTGTACCCGGGGACTGGCGCGTCGAGAATGCCTGGCCTCCCCCGGAGGCAAAGAGCGCGACCTGGTTCTTCGAGAGCAATCATGCGTTGGCCGAAGCAGCCGGCACGCCTGCCATCCATCAGCTCAAATATGTCCCCTCGATCGGGGTCGAGGCAGGCTTCTGGTGGGGAGAATTGCTGAGTGATGTGCGCCCGGTGGACGCCTTCAGCCTGGTCTACGATTCAGCGCCTCTTGAAACCGATGTGGCCATTCTCGGGAGGCCACGCCTCCTGCTCCGCGCTGCCGCCACGGCTCGGCTGGCGGACTGGTTTGGCCGCCTTTCCGACCTGGCTCCCGACGGAACCGTCACCCAAATTACGGGCGCTGGGATCAACGGGGCGCAACGCGACTCGATCGCTGACCCCCACGATCTCGAACCCAACAAGACGTATTCCATCGCCATCGACATGCACCTGACCTCGTGGGTGTTCCCCCGGGGGCATCGCATCCGGGTGGCGGTCTCAAACGCCCTGTGGCCGATGATGCTACCGACTCCGTATTCGATGACTACCTCTTTAGAGCTGGGTGGGGCGAACGGATCTCGGCTGGTGCTTCCCGTGGTTCCTGTCAACGGCAAACCTGCCCCTCGATTTGACCCGCCGGAACCGGTCGAGAGTCGTACGGACATTCAAACTCGGGGTTATCCGTGGCCTGGGACGTGGATGAGCACGCGCGATGAGGTCAACCATAAGACGACTGTCGATTGGCGCGGAAAATCGGAAGAAGAATATCCCTGGGGCAAGGAAACCGATTACGAGAGTCTGACCTACGTTGCCGAAGACGATCATCCCGAGATCAGTTCGGTTCAAGGCGACGCTGAGACCGTGCTCGAGCTCAAGGGCCGGGTGCTTACTTGGAAAGGACATCTGTCGGTCACGACCGATGCCGAGAGCTTTTATTACCAGTACACGCGCGAGTTGTGGAAGGACGATGAGTTAGTGAAACAGAAGGTGTGGAAGCAGACCATCCCGCGGGATCACCAGTGAGTTCTCTGCGCTCGGCCCTCGAACGAAGGCAGCAGAAGCCATCCCCCGTCAAGCAAAGCGACTCCATTCTGGCGAAAGCATAGCGCCGGGAAGCGAGCTCCTGCGCGCGGACACGCCTGGCTAGCGGGCGGTCTACGATCCGGTGATTTTCAGGCGAAACTCCTCGGGTAAGCGCTCGCGAATCTCGGCAGGCAAGCGATCATGCACGTGACGCGCCCCAATCTTGGCAGCATCGACCATGACGGTTGGCGCCGGGGTGGCGACGGCAACCACCAGCCAGATGAGGGCAGACAAGGCAAAGCCCACGAGGGCAGCAATTTCCAGCCAGAAGGCGTGCCGCAGACCAAAGTGGCGGATCACCCCGAAGGCCAGCAGAAAGATGGCCGCCGAGACCGACGCGAGCACGATGAGGGAGATATCGATGGTGCGATGCAGCCTCTGCCGGGCCCGGCAACGCTCGCAGGCGGAAAAGTGATCTGCGTAGTCTCCCCGCATCTCGGGCGCAAGGCCAGAGATGTCATACCGCCAGCCCGCCAAAATCTTCCCGATAACGGGATCCGTACACTCACTCATAAAGATTCGATGCGACTCACAGCCGGAGAGGTTCGAGTGCTTCCGATTGTTTCGCCAGTAAGACGCGATTCTCGAGCAGCGAGCGACGGTGGCCCAGGGCCATTTCCGCCGCGCTCCGCGCAATCTCGGGATGATTGTTCTGCTCCGAGAGGTGCGCCAATACAATAAAGGCTGCCCTCCCATCATAGTCCCGGGCGAAGAATTCCGCGAGTTTGTCATTCGACAGGTGTCCGACGCGGCTCATGACCCGCTGTTTGACCGACCAGGGATAGGGACCGCCCCGCAGCATTTCCAGGTCATGGTTCGACTCCAAGATCAACACGTCCGAGCCTCGCAGATGGTCACACACGCTGGCCGGCACGTACCCCAGGTCAGTGACGAAGCCGATCTTTACCCCTTCGGCGCGCAAGGCAAACCCTACGGGATCGGCGGCGTCATGCGGGATGGTGAAGGGTCGGACCTCGATGTCGCCGATGCGAAATCCGCGTCCCGGGAAGAAAACCTCGATTTTTGGAACCTCCGGCGGCTCCCCGGTGGCGTCACGAACGCTGCGTACCCAGGCCTGGTGGGTGGCGCCGGTCATGAATATCGGGACCTTCAGGCTTCGGGCCAAGGCCCCGAGGCCATACACGTGGTCAGCGTGCTCGTGGGTGATGACGATGGCCGAGAGCGAATGTGGGTCACCTCCGAGAGCCCGCACCCGTTTGAACGTCTCGCGACAGGAAATGCCCGCATCCACGAGGATGCGAGTCGAGGAACTCTCCACGATCGCCGTGTTTCCACGGCTGCCGCTGGCCAGCACCGAAACCGAAACTGCCATGGCCGCAAGCATACTCGCAGTCTGGGTGGAAAAGGAGTACTTTTTAGATGCAGTACTCTACCGATTCCCCTGCGATTCATCGCAGCCTCGCCGCCGACGGCCGGGTCCGATTCACTTCCGCAAGAGTTCCTCTATCCCTCGACGCACTACCGACCCGCCATAGGCCCCGGCAATTCCCGTCAGAAACCCCAGACAAGATTCGTAGACCTGCGCGGCGTAAGGTTTTTGTCCCAGGAAGAGATAGGCGAGCAGCTGCACCAAGGGGACAAACACCCCCACCGCCACGATCCATCGCCAGGGTCTCTCGGGGCGAAGCGCGCCGAGCAGCAGGGTCGACACCAGCACGAACAACGCGGTCAAAAGCAGGTCGCCCATGGTAACCTCCAAAACCCCGGCGCATATCCCGAGAACCGCTCCGAGGACATGAATCCCAAGGTCAGGTTCGACTGCTTTCTGCGGTTGCATCGATTCTCTTCATCCGGCTTGTTCTGCCCAGACCTGCTCGAAACCGGGGCCTTCGAATGTCGCTTGCAGTTGGCTCATGGGGATCCGAGTGTGCTTTCCCACCTTGATCCCCGCGCGCAGCAGGAGACAGAGGTCGGCATGGCCTATGCGCCCCCGTACTGATAGAACCCTCTGCCGCTCTTTCTCCCCAGCCAGCCTGCATCGACCATCTTGCCGAGCAGCGGACAAGGGCGGTATTTGGGATCGCCCAAGCCCTCGTGCAGCACGCGCATGATGTCCAGACAGACATCGAGGCCGATGAAATCCGCCAAGGCCAGCGGCCCCATGGGATGCGCCATGCCCAGGGTAAACACTTGATCGACGGCTTCCGCCGTGGCCACCCCTTCCATCACCGCGTACATGGCTTCATTGAGCAGAGGCATCAGCACGCGATTTGAGACAAACCCCGGGGCATCGTTCACCTCGACCGGCGTTTTCTCCAGCTTGAGCGCCAAGTCGCGTACGGTTTGGAAAGTTTCATCCGCGGTGGCCAGCCCGCGAATCACCTCCACCAGCTTCATCACCGGAACGGGATTGAAGAAATGCATCCCGATGACTTGCGCGGGTCGTTTGGTGAGAGCCGCCAGCCGGGTGATGGAAATCGAAGAGGTGTTCGAAGCCAGAATGACTTCCGGGCGGCAGAGGCTATCGAGTTCGCGAAAGATCTGGGACTTGACCTCAAATTTTTCAGTCGCCGCCTCCACCACAAAATCGCAACCGGCGAGTTCGGACCGAGCCAAGGTTGGCTGGATCCTTTGCAAAGCCGCCGACCTGTCCGCAGCCGTGATCTTATTCTTGGCAACTTCCCGACCGAGGTTCTTGGCAATGGTTTCCAGGGCACGGTCCAGCCAGCTCCGCTCCACGTCGCATAACAACACCCTCCAGCCGTGAACCGCCAAAACATGCGCGATTCCGTTGCCCATCGTCCCTGCGCCCACCACCCCCACGAGCTCGATCGTCATCAGGCTTTCCCCCCGGAGAAAACCTCAAAGTCTATCACTGGCGGCGTTCTTCGAGTAGGTTGGGCGGCAAAGAGGGCAAAGAGGGAAAGGGGTAGTGGGCTAAGGTTGCGTGGCAGGAGACTTTGGCCCTGAATTTCGAGTCGTGATTTACGCCATTGAACGGCTGGAGGTATACTCTGCTCTATACTTTCTGGCCTCTCCCTGGAGGTGAGCCAATGTTTCGATTTTCACCTCTCCTGCTCTTGCTGGTCTTCATATCCGTTTCGAACGCACAGAAGGGACCCGAACAGATTCGATTGTGCGTTGCCACCCTGGAGAACAGTTCACTCGACAACGTCAGCCCGGCATGGCAGCGGGAGGAGCTGATCAAAGCTTTTCAGCGAATCAACAAGAGTAAAGACGTAAAGAA
>Ga0187783_10002257_pt1 | contig 14324 bp, 13 predicted proteins | sample 1015_SJ02_MP02_2_FD_132471 | JGI IMG/M metagenome (GOLD analysis project Ga0187783, IMG submission 132471) | Tropical peat soil microbial communities from peatlands in Department of Meta, Colombia - 1015_SJ02_MP02_20_MG | ecosystem: Environmental > Terrestrial > Soil > Wetlands > Peat | place...
CGGCCTCGCGCACCAAGCTGATCTTGCGACAAATTCCGACGTTTTCCGGCGACATCGTCACCGGCTTCGTCGACCTCGCGCTGGAGCGCGCCTTTGTCTACAAGGAGCACGCGCCGTCGGAAATCGTGCCACTGGAAGGCGACGCCGCCGATCTGAAAAAGACTGCGCGTTTCTCGATGCTGGAAACGCTCGCCGACCACGACGACGAGCTGATGGAGCAGTTGCTCGAAGACATCGAGCCGCCGCGCGACAAGGTGTTCGACGATCTGACGCGCGAATTGCGGGAGGGGCTGGTGTGTCCGGTCTTGCTCGGCACCGCGGCGCGCGCTAACGGCGTGCTGCGGCTCTTAAAGGCGTTGCGCCATGAAACGCCGGGCGCTGCCGATACCGCCAAGCGCCTTGGCGTGAAGGCCGGCAACGAGGCGGTCGGCTACGTGCTCAAGACGCTGAACACCACGCACGGCGGCAAGATGTCGATTGTGCGCATGCTCGCCGGGCAGGCCGGCGACGGCACGATGTTCCTCGCCGGCGACGACGATGCCGGCCGCGTCGCCGGCGTGTTCAAGCTCGTCGGCCATTCGACCGAGAAACGCGGCCCGGCCGCGGTCGGCGAAACGACAGCGTTTGCGAAATTGGAAAAGGCCAAAACCGCCGATACGCTGACCGCAGGCAAGCAGCCCCACCCGGCGCTCGCCAAGGTCGCGCCCTATCCGCCGGTGCTGGCCATCGCCATTTCGGCGAAGGAACGCAAGGACGACGTCAAGCTCGGCCTGGCGCTGAACAAGCTCGCCGAGGAAGATCCCTCGATCACCATCGTCCACAATCCCGAAACCCACGAAGTGGTGCTGTGGGGCCAGGGCGAAATGCATCTCCGCGTCGCCACCGAGCGCCTGAGCGACCGTTACGGCGTCGCAATCGAGCGGCGCGCGCCGAGCGTCGGCTATCGCGAAACCATCCGCAAAGGCGTCGTGCAGCGCGGCCGCCACAAGAAGCAGTCCGGCGGCCATGGCCAATATGGCGATGTCGTCCTCGACATCAAGCCGATGCCGCGCGGTTCGGGCTTTTCCTTCGAGGACAGGATCACCGGCGGCGTGGTGCCGCGCAATTACATTCCGTCGGTGGAGGAAGGCGTCAGAGACGCGCTCAAGCACGGTCCGCTCGGCTTCCCGGTGGTCGACCTGCATGTGGCGCTAATCGACGGCTCCTACCATACCGTCGATTCGTCCGATATGGCATTCCAGATCGCGGGCCGCATCGGTATTTCGGAAGGACTTCCGCAGTGCCAGCCGGTGCTGCTCGAGCCGATCCATCTGGTCGAGATCGTTTGCCCGTCGTTCGCGACCGCCAAGATCAACGCGCTGTTGTCCGGCCGGCGCGGCCAGATACTCGGCTTCGACACCCGCGAGGGCTGGGACGGCTGGGACATGGTGCGCGCCAAAATGCCGGAGGCCGAGATCGGCGATCTCATCGTCGAAATTCGCTCGGCGACCGCCGGCGCGGGAACCTTCACGTTCAAGTTCGATCACATGGCGGAATTGACCGGCCGCACCGCCGACCAGATCATCGCTGCGCGCCGCGCCGCGGAGTGACCGCGGTCCGACGCCGCACGAGACGAAGGGGCGGATCGTGGACTGTGCCAAATTCACCGGGCGTGTCTGTGGATTGCCGCGCCGGAATGGCACAGATGCCGCGAATTTTTTGCAAACCAGTTACCTGTTGCAAAGCATAGGTTTCGCGGCGCGCGCCGCGTTAACGTCGTGTACTGCGCCGATCCGGCAAACTCGCCCTGATAAGGAAACAGCTTTTCCATGTTCGACGGTTTGCGCACGCTGTTTGCGTCGAAGCCGGCCGAGCCCGAACCGGGCGACGGCAAGGTGACGCTGCGCGACGTACTGCGGCGCGAGTGGCTCGAACTGTGGTACCAGCCGAAGATCGATCTGCGGACCAAGCGCCTGGCGGGCGCCGAGGGTTTGGCGCGCGCGCGCCGGCCGGACGGCAGCATGATCGTCCCCGGCGCGTTTTTGCCCGGCGCCGACGAAGATGAAATGCTCGCCTTGACCGAGCGCGTCATCCTCACCGCGCTGCGCGACTTTGAGGATTGCGCCGCGCTCGGCGCTTCGGTGAAGCTCTCGGTCAACGTGCCGGTGTCGGCCTTCGTCAAGCTGCCGATCGCCGAAATGTTGCGCGAAGAGCGGCCGGCTGCGGACACCTGGCCCGGCATCATCCTCGAAGTCACCGAGGACGAGGCGATGAACGATCTCAAGATCGCCAGCGACGTCGCCGATCAGTTGCGGGAGCTCAACTGCACGCTGGCGCTCGACGATTTCGGCGCCGGTTATTCGTCGCTGGCGCGGCTGCGCCAACTGCCGTTTAGCGAGCTGAAGATCGACAAGAGCTACGTCAGCAACTGCCATGTCGACAAAGTGAATGCCGGACTGTGCGAGACCATCGTCGAAATGGCCAAGCGTTTCGAGCTCAAGACCGTCGCCGAAGGCATCGAAACGGTGCACGAAGCCCACAAATTGCAAGGCATCGGCTGCGACATCGGCCAAGGTTATCTGTTCGCCAGGCCGATGGCGAAGAGCGATTTCCTCGCCGCGCTCGGCCGACGCATGATTGGCAGGCCGGGTCCGGCGGCCAAATCCGAATCAACGCCGATCAAATTGCTGCGCGGCTTGTTAGCCGAGACGTAGTCGCTGCTTCCCCATATGCTCGTCATTCCGGATTGCCGCCAACGGGCCCGCGCGAAGTCGCGCGGCCCGATGACAGGCTCCGCGGCGAGTCCGGAATTCATAACCACAGGTCGGCGAATATGGCTTCCGGGCTCGCCGCTTCGCGGCGCCCCGGAATGGCCAAGGAGCGGAGGAAAATCATGCCAGCCTATTGGGTCGCGCGCGCGAAGATCAACGATCCGGTCGAATACAAGAAATACACCGGCCGCGTGCCGGCCATCATCGCCAAATACGGCGGCAAGGTTTTGGCCCGCGGCGGCCGTTTCCACGTCATGGAAGGGCCGCACAAGTTTCACCGCTTCGTCGTCATCGAATTTCCGACCTTCGGGCAGGGCGTCGCCTGCTTCACTTCGAAGGAATACGACGAGGCCGCCGCCTTCCGCCGCAAGGGCGGCGCCGGCGAAGTTGAGACCGTTATCGTCGAGGGCGGCGACGCGACAGTTTGACAAAGGCTACGCCGCGGCGCGCGGCTCGCCGCCTGAGCCGCCGCCGGGCGGCGGCACCGGCAGGCCGTCGGCGGCGTATTCGTTGAGCTTGTTGCGCAGCGTGCGGATGGAAATGCCGAGCACGTTGGCGGCATGCGTGCGGTTGCCGAGACAGTGCTTGAGCGTCTCCAGGATGAGGTCGCGCTCGACCTCGGCGACGGTACGGCCGACGAGCCCGCGCGACACCTGCGCGGCGGCGAATGCCGCATGTGCCACCGCCGGCGCGCTCTTTTGCTGATCGAGCCGCACGCCGTCGGGGGTCAGGATCGCCTCCGGCCCGATCTCCTCGCCTGACGCCATCAGCACCGAACGATGCATGGTGTTTTCCAGTTCGCGCACGTTGCCGGGCCAATAGTTCAGCGTCAGCGTGCGCTGCGCTTCGGCCGACAAGGCCCGCGCCGGCACGGCGTTGGCCGCGGCGTATTTCTTGACGAAATATTCGGCGAGCTCGATGACGTCGGCCGGCCGCTCACGCAAGGGAGGAATTTTCAGGTTCACGACGTTGAGCCGGAACAACAGATCCTCACGGAACGCGCCTTCACGCACGGCTTCCGCCAGGTTGCGGTTCGACGTGGCGATGATGCGGATATCGATCGGCACCGGCCGCGTGCCGCCGACGCGGTCGATGACGCGTTCCTGGATGGCGCGCAGGAGCTTGGCCTGCAGCCGCACCTCGATTTCGGAAATCTCGTCGAGCAGCAGCGTGCCGCCGTTGGCTTCCTCGAACTTACCGACGCGGCGTGCCACCGCGCCGGTGAACGCGCCCTTTTCGTGGCCGAACAGTTCGGATTCCAGAAGCGTCTCTGGAATGGCGGCGCAGTTGACACAAATCAGCGGCTTCTTGGCGCGACCGGAACGGGCGTGCACGAAGCGCGCCAGAACTTCCTTGCCGGTGCCGGAGTCGCCGGTGATCAGCACCGAGGCTTCGCTCGTGGCGACCTGTTGCGCCAACTTGACGACGCGCGCCATGGCGTCGTCGCGATAGATCAACTCGCGGCGGTCGTCGGCGACGGCGGCCAGCACCGCGGCGATCAATTCGGCCTCGGGCGGCAGCGGGATATACTCCTTGGCGCCGGCATGGATCGCGGCGACCGCGGCGCGCGCATCGGTGGCGGTGCCGCAGGCGACCACAGGAGCGTGGATGTGCTCGGCCTCGAGCCCGACGATTAGATCGCGGATATTGACGGCGATGTCGACCATGAGCAGGTCGGCGCCGCGTCCGGAGCGCAACACCGCCAGCGCCTGCGCGGCGTCCGCGGCATGGGTCACCTGTGCACCCTTGTCCATGGCGAGCTTAGTCGCGGTGGAGAGCTGGCCGTTGAGCGTGCCGACGATCAGGAGTCTCATATTCTAGTTCCTTCTTCGCGAGCGCCGAGAATTCGCGAATGTCGAATCGCGAAAATCGAATCGCTATTCGCCCGGTCTTCGCGCATCACGTGCGGTCCGCTTTGATGATTTCCGTCATCGTCACGCCGAGCTTTTCCTCGACCAGCACGACCTCGCCGCGGGCCACCAGCCGGTTGTTGACGAAGATGTCGATCGCCTCGCCGACCTTGCGGTCGAGTTCCAGCACGGTGCCGGGGCCGAGCTTGAGCAGCGAACCGATATCCATCCGGGCGCGGCCGAGCACCGCCGAGACCTGCACCGGTACGTCGAACACCGCTTCGAGGTCGGCGGCGACGCGCGTGGACGGGCCGTCTGACCCGGCCGCATGCGGCGGCGCTTCCGGTTGCGATCCGCCGCCTTCGAGATTGGGCAGCGGGATTTTGCCATCCTCACTCATGCTTCAAGACCTCCTCGGCGGTTCGTCCGTCGTCGCCGCGTTGCGGCGGGCGCTGATATAGGCGGCGACCGCCGCGCCGATCGCGGCGTCGGCGGCGGCGCTGTCGCGGTTGATGCCGCCGTCGGCCCATTCGATGCGGCAGTCGCCGATCGCGATGTCGGGCTCGGCGAGCACCACCAGCCGGCCCTCAAAATTCCTGGCGCGCACGATGTCGTCGAGCTTTTCCTTGGCGGCGGCATAGAGCGCGTCGTTGACGCGCACGGCGACATGCGGCGCGGCGATCAGTTGGCGGAAGCACTCGCTCGCCAGTGCCGCGATTTCGGCGAACGGCTCGCGCGCGATCAGGGCCGGCGCCAGCTTGCGCGCCACCGCGACGGCGACCTCGACCGCTTCGCATTCGAGCCGGATCTCGATCGCTTGCAGCGCGCCGTTCGCCACGGCGAGCCCGGCGGCGATGCGCTCCAGCGCCTCGGCCGTGCGGCGGCCGGATTCGACCGCAGCGTCGCTCTGCGCCTCGGCATAGCCCTGGCGCTGCGCCGCGGCTTCGGTTTCGGCTAGTCTGGCCGCGTGTTCGACAAGCGTGATCGAGAGCTCGGACGGCTTGCCGTCGCCGGCGAAGTCGGTATCGAACATGAATTTCTTTGCCGCGCCCATCCGCATGGTCTCAATAGATCAGCTCTTCCTCGCCACGAGTCTTGGAAATCACGATTTCGCCCTTGGCGGCGAGGTCCTTGGCGAGATTGATGAGCAGCGTTTGGGCTTCGTCGACTTCGCGCAGCCGCACCGGACCCATGGCCTGCATATCGTCCATCAGCATTTTGGCGGCGCGCGTCGACATATTGGACAGCAAGAACTGGCGCACCGGCTCGGCGGCGCCCTTGAGCGCGATCGCCAGCTTGTCCTTCTCGACGTGGCGCATCAACGTCTGCGCCGAGGCGGTGTCGAGCTTAGTCAGGTCGTCGAAGGTGAACATTAGGGTCTTGATGCGCTCGGCGCTCTCGCGATTTTCCTCTTCGAGCGCCGTCAAGAACCGCGTCTCGGTCTGGCGGTCGAAATTGTTGAAAATCTCGGCCATGACCTCGTGCGCATCGCGCCGGCGGGTCTGCGACAGGTTCGACATGAATTCGGTGCGCAGCGTCTGTTCGACGCGTTCCAGAACCTCCTTCTGCACCGCTTCCATGCGCAGCATGCGGTTGACCACGTCGAGCGCCAGGTCCTCCGGCAGTATGGCGAGCACGCGCGCGGCGTGCTCCGGCCCGATCTTCGACATCACCACGGCGACGGTCTGTGGATATTCGTTCTTCAGATAATTGGCGAGCACTTCCTCTTGCACGTTGGAGAGCTTCTCCCACATGTTGCGGCCGGCCGGGCCGCGAATTTCTTCCATGATGCTGCTGACCCGCTCCGGCGGCAGGTACGATTGCAACAGGCGCTCGGTGGCGTCGTACGTGCCCATGATCGCGCCGGAGGCCGACATGCGGGAGACGAATTCGAGCAGAAGCTCTTCGACCATTTCAGCGTCGATGGCGCCGATGGTCGACATGACCACGGAAATTTGACGTAATTCGTCGTCGTCGAGCAGGCCCCAGATTTTCGAGCCATGTTGCTCGCCCAGCGCGAGCATGAGCACCGCGGCACGCTCGGGGCCCCTCAGTCTGCGCTTGGGCGGCCCCGACGTCGTCTTGCCGGCAAGGCTCGCCAGCGCGGAGGCGATCTCGCGTTGGGCGGCGGCGTCGGTTTTTGCGGCGGAGGCCATGGCGTTTGCGGATCAGGCCGCGGCGGTGGATTCGTTTAGCCACTGGCGGATGACGTAAACGGTCTCGCGCGGGTTCTTGTCGGCAAGATCGCCGACCTTTTGTACCGATTGCGCGTGTACCTGGCCTTGGATCTGAGCGATGTCGATCATTTTAGAGGTCTGACTCGGTTCCGCGGCTGCCCCCGGATCGAGGCCAGGCGCGCCGATGGCGGCCGCGGCGGCGGCGATCGAGGGCGGCAGCGCGTCGCCGGCGGCTGCGCCCGGCAGCAAGGCCGCCGCGCTGGGCTGGTCTGGAGTGATGATGCGGCGCACCAGCGGCCGCACCACCAGCAACAGGACGACGAGACCGAGCACGCCCATGACCACCATTTCGATGGCGCGCATGATGTCGTCTTTGGTGAACTGCAACGCCGAAAGCCAGCCGGTCGGCGCGACGATCGGATTGGCCGGCGTTTCGGCAAAGCGCAAATTGACGACTTCGACCTGATCGCCGCGTTTCTGATCAAAACCTATTGCCGAGCGCACCAGCGCTCCGATCTGATCGAGCTCTTCCTTGCCGCGCGGCTGATAGGAGACGTCGCCCTTGTCGTCCTTGGCGTAGGTGCCGTCGACCAGCACGGCGACCGATATGCGCCTGACGCGGCCACCTTCGATCACTTCGGTCTTGGTGGTCTTCGATATCTCGTAGTTGACGATTTCCTCGGTCTTGCGGTTCTCGTCGCGCGGGGCGGCATTGGCGTCGCCGGCCGGCGGACGCGTATTGGCGCCGGGCAATTCGTTGCCGACCGTGACCTGGTTGCTATTGCTTTCGCCGGCTTCGGAAGTTTCCTCGCGGGTTTGGCTGGAGCGTATGACGCGGCCGTCGGGATCGTATTTGTCGGACGTCTGGGTGATGCGGTTGAAGTCGAAATCGGCGTTGACCTGTACGCGCGAATGTCCCGGGCCGACGACCGATGAGACGATCGACTCGACTTGTTCGCGCAAGTGCTTTTCGAATGCTGCCTGCCGTTCATTGGCGCCGACGTCGCCGCCGGTGGCGTCGTCGCCGGCGCCGTCGGCGAGCAGCTGCCCCTGCTCGTCGACGATCGAAATACGCTGGGGCTTGAGCCCGCTGACTGCGGTGGCGACCAGATGGCGGATGGCGCGAACCTGCGACGGCTCGAGCGTGCCGTGAAGCTTGAGCGCGATCGAGGCCGACGGCTCGATCTTGTCGCGCGAAAACAGCGGCCGTTCCGGCAGCACCAGGTGGACGCGGGCATCCTCGACGCGGGTCAGCGTGCGAATGGTGCGCGCCAATTCGCCCTCCAGGGCGCGCAGACTGTTGATGTTCTGGACGAAGCTCGTGGTGCCGAGCGCGTCCGACTTGTCGAATATTTCGTAGCCGACGCCGACGCCCTTGGGCAGGCCGTCTTCGGCCAGCGTCATGCGCAGCCGCGCGACTTGGTCGCTCGGCACCATGATGATGTTGCCGTCGTTGCGCAGCTGGTAGGAGACGCCATGGCGATCGAGCGCCTTGACAATGCTGGCGGAATCCTCGAGCGACAAGTCGGTGAACAGCGGCGTCATCTGCGGCGTGGTCACGCGCAGGATGATGAAAGCGAAAAAGCCGATCAGCGCGATAGTGACGGCGCCCATCGCCGCGAGGCGCGGCCCGCCGAGCGTTTTGGCGAACTCCAGCAAGCCTTGCACCAAGCCTTTCCCCCGCCGAACGACGCGCCAGCGTCTACTCGGCAAGATTTGCCCGGTGGATGGTTAGCACCCGGTTAATAAAGACCTTTTGGGCGAAGAAAACCCTCCTCTTTCGCGGGGGCGAATAGCGAATGGCGAGTGGCGAGTAGCGAGTGGGACATAGGACGATCCGTCGTCCTTACTCGCCATTCGCTTTGTAAGCACGAGCGAAAGCGCCGGCGCGGCTGCCGGCGTTGGCAATTCGGTAAGATCGATTAAGCGCGCGTTACTGGCGGTATTGCTGGATGCGCGTGGTGCGCAACCCAGCGAGCCCGTGTTGGTCGATCGAATATTGCCAGGACAGGAATTCTTCGACCGTCAGCGTATAACGGCTGCACGCCTCTTCGAGCGACAGCAAACCGCCGCGGACGGCCGCGACAACTTCCGCCTTTCGGCGGATGACCCAACGTTTCGTCCCCGGCGCCGGCAAATCGGCGATGGTCAGGGGGGAACCGTCCGGCCCGATGACGTATTTAACCCTCGGGCGATGGGGTTCGGTCATAGCGACTCTCATGTACTCGACAACTTACGAGGGCCGACCTTACGCACGGCCGCTTAAAATTTGCCTAAGCTGCGCACGCAAATGGCCGCAATCGGTAATGAAGGGGATGGCGCCGCGTCGCGGCCCCCAACCGGCGCTGACATCGGCAGTCACGGCGCCGGCCGACCGGCCGGGAGCCAAGGCGTCACCGGCGCGCTACAACAGCGCGGCGAGGTTGCTCAGCGTGGTATTGAGATTGCCGAGACTGCTGTTGAGATTGCCGAGCGTACTGGCAGTGCCGCTGTTGATCGATTGTATGGCGCTGATCGGATAGCTCTGGCCGCCCACGGTAATTTGCGGCGGGTTCTGGCTGAGATTGACGCCGGTGACCGTGCCCTGAGTCTGGGTGGTGACGGTGACTGTCTGATTGTTGGCGCCGGTCGCGGTGATCGCCAGCGTATATTGCCCGGCCGGCCAGGTGATGTCGTTCGTGCCTTGGCCGTTCCACGTATAGGTCTGGGTGCCGGCATTGAGCGACACGGTTCCGGTATAGACGGTCTGGCCGCTTGAATTCGTGATCGTGACGTTTCCCGTCGCTGGCGATGGCGAATTCAAGGTCCACGTTGCCGGCGAATTCGCCGACAGCGTCGCCGTCGCGCCGCTGAGCGTGACGTTGGCGCCGAGGAACTGCATGGCCGCCGTTGCTTCGGAGGTCTGCTGCAAGGAGATCAGCGTTTGCAGATTGGTATTCATATTGACCTGCTGCTCGACCGAGGCGAACTCGACGAGCTGCTGGGTGAACTCGCTGGTGTCGAGCGGGTCGAGCGGATCCTGGTTCTGCAATTGCGTGGTCAAGAGCTGCAGGAACGTGTCGTAATCGCCGGCGATTTCCTGTAATCCGGCGGTGCCGGCTGCGGCCGCGGTCGATGCGCTCGAATTGGTAGTGCTGCCGCTCGTTGCGGCGGCGACTTGCGCGGCGGTCGTCGTGGTGGCGGTCGTTGTGGTCATGGTCGGTCCTTGAGACTAGGGGCTTTTCACACGCGAATATCGACGCCGGTGCCGAGGCTCCAGCGGGAATAGGTCTGGCTGGTTTCCACCGGCGATGCGTCGACGTCGGGAATGACAAGTTGCTGTTGGGCCGGGGTCGGCTGCGCGCCGCCGCCGCTGTTGCCGCCGGCGAAAGACTGATCGCGCAGCGAGAATTGCAGGCCGTTATCGGTAGTTTTCAGGCCGGCTTGTTCGAGCGCGCGTTCGAGCTGCGGCTGCTGGCTTTGCAGGAGCGTCAATGTCTCCGGCCGGTCCACGGTGACGTGCGAAGTCACCTGGCCGTTGCCGTCGACGCCAAGCCGCACGTCGATGCGGCCCAGTTCCGGCGGATCGAGTCTGATGTCGAACTGGTTGACGCCGGCCTGGGCGCGCGCGGCGATGACGATCGGAAGGCCTGCGACGGGAACGGCGGTACCCGGCGCGCCGGCCGACGCCGCCGCTGCGGCCTGACCGGTCGCAGCCGCCGCCGTCGCGACAGCGAAAGTGGGCAAGTTGGCGGTAGCCGATTGGACGGCCGCGGTTGCATTTTGCGGGTTCGCCGGTCCGGAACCCGCGGCCGGCGGAGTCGCAACGGCGGGACCCGCATCCGCTGCCGTGAAATCGGTTGTCGCCGCAGCCTCGCCTTGCGGCAGGCGCGCGCCATTCGCCGGCGTCGATTGAGCGGAAGCCTCGCTTGGCGGCGGCGTAGCGGCGCTGGTATGGGCCGACGCGTCCGGTTTTGCCGGTACCGCGCCGGCCGGCGCATTCGCAGCGTCCGGCGTCGACGCACTTTGTTGGCCGGTCTGAACGGTTTGGGAATTTTGACTGCCAAGGCGCGCCAGGCCGGCGCGTGCGCGCAGTTGCGCGCCGATCGCTAAGCCGGCGGACACATTGTCTGCCGACAGCGGAGCGTCGGCGATGGCATTTGGCGTCGTCACCGCGGCGATCGGTGTCGCCGGATTGGCCGTTGCCGCCGTAGTCGCCGGGATCGCGGCATTGCTCGTTGCCGTGTCGCTATTGTTGGCGTCGTCATTGGCCGCGTCGATCGCGGCGCGCTTGCCGAGCCACTGCGGCGGGGTCGATGAGGCCAGTCCTTCAGAAATGGTGTTCTGCGCGCCGGGCGCTGCGGCGGTCGCGGCGGCAGATTGCGAAGCATCGGCGTCGTCGTCGACCGCGGCGGCGATCGTCGCGGCATTCGCCGGAAGATTCGAATTTGGCTGTGCGGACGAAGCCGTGTCCGTTGCCTTGGCCTGTTGGCTGCAGACCGCGACGTTGCCGTTCGCGGCGGCTCGCGGGTGCGCGCTCGAATTGGCGGAGTTTGACGCGACTTGGCCTTGTGTGAAACGGAAATGGAAATTGCCGGTGTTTCCGATCGAGCCCGTCATGGGGGCCGGCGGCGGTTGCACGGCTTGCGACGCAGGTGACGGTGCGGCCGCCGTCGTGCTCGCCGTGGCGTTCGTCGTTGGGGCTGACGGGGTCTGTGGCGCATTGGCGGGGACGAGGGACGCTGCGGTCGGAGCGGGAGCCGGAGCCGACGGTGCGAAGGCGCTGGCGTCAAGGAGCGCGACGAACGGCTGCGGGTCGGTGCCGGCACTGGGCGTGGACGCCTGCATTCGCGGCGGCGATGAAAACGAAACCGTGGCGGCAAAATCCGACGCTATACCCGGTAAACTCGACACTTCGGAACCCCCGCAAGCGACTTAAAGCAGTTATCCGCCTGCAACCTGCGGGCCAGCTCGGCGCACGACGCAAAGCATGTGAATTCAATAAGTTAAGCGGGCGCTCGGGCGGCCAAGAGCGGCAGCCCTGGCAGGGCTGCGGCAATTCTTGCCGCCCGCAATCGAAGCTGCCGGCTATTGCTGCAACCATGGCGAAGCCGCGGTGCGCCGCTTATAGTAATGCCGATGGATCCGGGCATGTTCGATATCGCTGGACCGCCATCGGCGACGCGCGTCGTGGTTGCCATGTCCGGCGGCGTCGATTCGTCGGTCACCGCGGCGCTGTTGGCGGATGCTGGCTACGACGTCGTCGGTATCACGCTGCAGCTTTACGACCATGGCGACGCGACCCACCGCAAGGGCGCCTGCTGCGCCGGCCGCGACATCCACGATGCCCGCGCGGTGGCGGAGCGGATCGGCGTGCCGCATTACGTGCTCGACTACGAGGACCGCTTCAAGCAAGCGGTGATCGACCGTTTCGCCGAAAGCTACGTCGCCGGCGAAACGCCGGTGCCGTGCGTGGAATGCAATCAGTCGATCAAATTCCGCGACCTGTTGCAGACCGCGCGCGAACTCGGCGCCCAGGTCCTGGCGACCGGCCATTACGTCGCCTCACGCGCGCTGCCGGACGGCGGCCGCGCGCTCTATCGCGCGCGTGAAGCCGAGCGCGACCAGAGTTATTTCCTGTTCGCCACCACGCGTGCGCAACTCGATCTGCTTCGCTTCCCGCTGGGCGATCGCAGCAAGGCGGAAACCCGGGAGCTGGCGCGCCGCTTCGGGCTGCCGGTCGCCGACAAGCATGATAGCCAGGACATCTGCTTCGTGCCCACCGGCCATTATGCCAAAATCATCGAACGGCTGCGGCCGGGCGCCGCCGGTCCGGGCGAGATCGTCGATCTCGACGGCCGGGTGCTCGGCCATCATGACGGCATCATCCATTTCACCGTCGGTCAGCGCCGTGGGCTCGGCGTCGCCATCGGCTCGCCGCTTTATGTGGTGCGGCTCGACGCGGCGTCGCGCCGGGTCGTGGTCGGACCGCGCGAGGCGCTGCGCACCAGCCGCATTCGGTTGCGCGACGTCAACTGGCTCGGCGACGGCACCATCGACGAGGCGCTCGAGCGCCGTCGCGAAATTTTCGTCAAAGTGCGCTCGACGCGGTCCTCGCAGCCGGCTTGGCTGCGCGCGGATGCGGGCGGCGGCATCGCGGTCGAACTGATCGGCGGCGAGAACGGCGTATCGCCGGGCCAGGCCTGCGCGTTCTACGACGCGGCCGAGGGCCAGGCGCGCGTGCTGGGTGGCGGCATCATCGCCGCCGCGGTCGCCGCCGCGACTGCGAAATGCGCCGCGAGCATTGACATGGCCGTCGCGCGTTGACGCCTCGCGATGGCGGCCGAACTCGACAAAGCCGGCATCGCCAAGGCCTATGCGCGCTGGGCGCCGATCTATGATCTTGTCTTCGGCGCGGTGTTCGCGCGCGGCCGCAACGCGTCGATCGCGGCGGCCGAGCGCATCGGCGGTCGCATTCTTGAAGTCGGCGTGGGCACCGGCCTGTCGCTGCCCGATTATTCCCGCGCGAACCGTCTCATTGGCGTCGATCTTTCCGCTCCGATGCTGCGCAAGGCCAAGGCGCGGGTGGCCGAGCACCGGCTGACCAATGTCGACGGGCTCGCGGTGATGGACGCGCAGCATCTCGGTTTTGCCGATGCGACGTTCGACGTCGTGGTCGCCCAATACGTCATCACCGCGGTGCCGGATCCCGATGCGACGCTCGACGAATTCGTCCGAGTCGTCAAACCCGGCGGCGAGATCGTCCTGGTGAATCACCTCGGCGCCGAAGCCGGCTTGCGCGCCGTCGGCGAGCGCGCGTTTGCGCCGCTCGCCCGCCGGCTCGGCTGGCGGCCGGAATTCCGTTGGCAGCGGCTGGCGCGATGGGCCGCGCGCCGCGGCGACGTGCGGCTGGCCGAACGCCGCCTCATGCCGCCGCTCGGACATTTCTCGCTGATCCGGTTTGCCAAGGTCTAGCGGCGTCGAGCCGCCGGTTTATTCGGATTGCGGCCGCGAGCGGTGTTCGAAAACTTCAGCCCCGCCGTTCCGCTTCCCAATGGCCGGAGCATGGGGCAGTCGATGAACGCCCGCTCCATCGGCCTCGGCCAGATTCGGGAGAGATCCGGCCGCTCCCGCTGGCGTGCTGGCCGCCGGCGCTGAGGCTGACGCTGACGCGGCCATGGGCGTCGACACGGCCGGAAATGTCGAAGGACTGGTCGGGATAGGTGATTCTGCCGTTAACGATCTGTAGCGCATAGCGATAGGCACGATCGCAGCTGCCGGCATCGGTCACAATCAACACGCTCCAGGTGCCGTCATAGGGCGAGCGGGCTTGCGCTGCGGGCGCTGTCGAGAGCGATTCGGCGAGCAAGAGAGCAAGGATGCAAAATATAAAGCGCAGCTTTTTCAGCGATTTGTGGACGCCGGCCATGCAAATTCTCCCGTAAGCTGCCGCGCCCGCCGCCGGCTGCGTCTATACTCTATATATGTCGTGTCTGTCGCGCGGGTGTCAGTGCGAGCGCGGGTTCGTCCGCGGCAAGTCTGCCGTTTTGCAAGCGCAGGATGCGATC
>Ga0187783_10002258_pt1 | contig 14323 bp, 10 predicted proteins | sample 1015_SJ02_MP02_2_FD_132471 | JGI IMG/M metagenome (GOLD analysis project Ga0187783, IMG submission 132471) | Tropical peat soil microbial communities from peatlands in Department of Meta, Colombia - 1015_SJ02_MP02_20_MG | ecosystem: Environmental > Terrestrial > Soil > Wetlands > Peat | place...
CCGTCGATGTAATCGAAAACCACGCGTGGAAGGCGCCGCTTCGCCAGCCGGCGCAGATCCGCAATGTCGATTGCTTTCATCGGCCACTTGACGTTAGGCTTCGATAGACGATACCCTGGCAGTCCAGCATGGATCTACGCTTCATAGCCACCGCTTTTGCGACTGCGTTTACGATCATCGACCCCATCGGCATGATTCCGATGACGCTTGCCTCCACGTCGCGCGTTTCGCCGCAGCGCCGCAATCAAATCGTCGATCAGGCGGTTTTGGTAGCGAGCGCCATCATTCTCTTCATGGGCGTCGTTGGCCGCATCCTACTCGACTATCTCGGCATCACGCTGCCGGCGTTCATGATCGCGGGCGGAATCCTGCTCTTCTTGATTGCGATCGATATGCTTTTCGCTCGGCCGACGCGCGCTAAGCGCACCGAAGCCGAAGAACGCGAAGCCGCGGCGGGGGACAATCCCGCCGTCTTTCCCTTGGCGGTGCCGATGATCGCCGGCCCGGGCACGATCGCGACGGTATTACTGCTCGTCAATCTTTCGCATGGCGACCGAATGGACCTGATCATCGTGACGGCGGGCTATGCGGTTGCGCTCTTCGTTACCTGGCTTTGCATGCGAGGCTCTTCGCTGCTGCTAAGGGTCATCGGCACAACCGGAATACACGTCGTGACGCGCCTTCTCGGAATTATCTTGGCAGCGCTCGCGGTGCAGTTCGTACTCAACGGTCTCGGCCAGACGCCGCTGCTACGGCGCTGACGTCGAAGCGTTGGCGGCGGCCCACTCGTTGTAAACCGTCTTTTCGATTGGCGGCAGCTGCGTGTTGGGTGGAAGCTTGAAACCGGCAAGCGGAAGCGGAAACGGGATCGGATGTGGCGGCTGCCTAAACGGATCGGCGCCGGGATCGAAACAAAACGGCCAGACGATGTCGCCGCTCTCCTCCGCGCCGTCGGGATACGTAAACTCGTAGCGGCCGTAGTAGCAATCCAGTCCGTTCTGATGCCAGCTGCGGACCGGAGTGATGATGCCGTTGCCGTGCTCGTCGCCGCGTAACGATGAAGGAATGTCGAACGAGTACGTCTTGGTTAGCGACTCGCGTGACGCGGGATCGATCGTGGGAATCGCGTGCGGGTCGTTCTGTGCGTTCAACTGGGCAACTTCTCTGGCAAATCCCGCCTGGTCACGCTCGATCGTTGACGGCATCCTCGGCATGTGCTGCAAGGTCTCGTGCGGTGCCGGCGCGGTGGTAATCTTCGCGACCTCGTAGCGCGGCGGTTTTGCCGGTGCCGACTCGTGCTGCCGAACTACTCGCGCCGCGCGCGGAGGTGCGGGCGTCGGCAGAACTTCCTTTTTAATGGTAATGAGGTTGGTTTGCGCGACGACCTCCTTCTCCCCTCGCGGCACGATAAGCCGCGCAATCGTATAGAAGACGAGCGTCAAGACCAGAAGGTGAATGGCGGCCGACGCAATTGTCGACCAGAAGAGCGCGCGCCTGCGCTTATCGGCTTTCCCGGAGATCATCTACTTCAGCGTCTCATCATAAGCGAAGCGACGCTCTGTGTCATCCCGACCGCAGGCGCTGAGCGCCTGCTCGAGCTACGGACTGAGGGCCAGGCCTTGCCCTTCTACCGACGCGGCGATGTCGAGCGTCACGTCCGGCTTGCTGGCACCCGGCGCATATTCGTAAACTAGGTGCTGCGTGGAGACCTGCGAGGCGACGTACAGCCTGCCGTTGGCGCTGACGGTCAGCGCGGTGACGCCGATTGCCTGTTGGGACAAGTGGATCTTCCGTGTTGGCTTCGTCTGACCTGGAGCATACACCGCGATCGTCCGGATGCCGGCATCGCCGCCGCCTCCGGCGTAGATATTTCCCGCCGCATCGGCTGCGATCTGCGCTGCGGGCATTTTCTTCAGCCCGAGGTTGGTGAACGTCTGCGAACCCGGCGGCAGCCGAAAGACTGCGTCGTCTTTTTTCTCAAGCGACAGGATCCCGACGAGTAGATCGCCGCTTGGGTCAAACGTTAGGCTGTCCGACCCGGAAAGCTTTCCGCTCGTAGGTACGTTCAGCGTCTCCGACGGATTCGAGCTTCCCTTCGAAAACAGCTCGAGGATGGCTTGTCCGCCCGACCCTATCGCACCCGTGACGTAGACGTTCTGACTGCTATCCACGGCGACGTACCCGAAGTTTGGAATATCGTTCGTAAGGACAAAGAACGGCGACTCCGCGCCGGGCTCGTATTCGGCAACGTTAGGGGAGCTCGATCGATACGTGGCATTGAGCGCGTAGAGGATCCCGGTATCGTCGACCCAGAGGCTGAACGGCTTCGGAACGCCGTCGGTAATGGTCTGAAGCAGCTGAGGATTCTTGCCCGCGCTGTAGACCAGGACGCTGCCGAAAACGTTGGCGATATACAGCTTCTGCTGCGATTTCGCGGCGACGTTTGCTGCTTGCGACGGGGTAAGGCCGCCGCTCGAAGCCCCTGAAAACGACGAGCCCCCTACGCCGCCGACACACCCTGCAGCGAGCGCCGCGAGCACAACCGTGGCGAATCGCCCGACGTTTAACTCTCGAGTGGGCATTGAATTTCCTCCGCCGTAAACTCTCTCAAGCAAGTCTGAAGAAAGTGTGAATCATTGGTCATCCTGACCCTTCGACTTCGGCGCTGCGCGCCTTCGCTCAGGACTGCGCGCCCTTCGACGAGCTCAGGACGCTTGGCGATAAAGGAATTCGGTGTCATCCTGAGCGCAGGGAGCGCAGTCGAAGGACGAAGGGCGAAAAAACGAAGGGTCAATGCTGGCAGAGTTCGATGAGTACGCCGTCTGTTGCCTCTGGGTGGAGAAAAGCAATCAGGCTCCCGTGCGCGCCTTTGCGCGGATGCTCGTCGATCAATTGCACGCCCGCCGCCTTTAGTTCGGCGAGCTTTGCTTCGATATCGTCAACGCGATAAGCGGTGTGGTGAAGCTTGCCGGCGGCATCGCCGCGGTAGCGCGCGATCGCGGATCCTTCGTCGAGCGGCAGCAGCAGTTCGACGAAGGACTCACCCGCCTCTAAGCCAACGGCCTCGACCCCTTGATCGTAAATAACCTCTCGATAAACTTCCTTGAATCCGAGCTTCTGCGTGTATAGTCGCAGCGTTTTCTCGAGGTCTTTCACGACGATGGCTACGTGATCAATTTCCACTAGCCAGTGTCATCCTGAGGAGCGCGCGGCGGGGCGCGTCTCGAAGGACGCATTACGCGACGACCTCTTTGGAGCGGTACGTTCCGAAGACTTCGCGCAGAACGTTGCAGATCTCACCGAGCGTAACGCCGGCGTCCACCGCATCGACGAAGTGCGGCATCAGATTTTCTTCGCGCGACGCCGCCGTACGCACTCGGGCGAGATGTCGCCGTACCGCTTCCCGATCCCGAGCCGCTCGGAACGCGCGCAGACGTTCCACCTGCTCGCGCTCGACGCGCTCGTCGATGCGTTGGAGGCCGATCTCTCCGCCGCCCTCGCCTTCGGAGAAGCGATTGACGGCGACTACGATTTTTTCGCCTCGTTCGACTGCTTGCTGTGCGAGATAGGCAGACTCGGCGATTCTCCCTTGCATCCATCCGCTTTCGATGGCCGCAATGCTCCCGCCCATGGCATCGATCTCTTCGATGATGCGGCCTGCGCGCGAGATCAGCTCGTCGGTGAGCGTTTCGACGTAATACGAGCCGGCCATCGGATCGACCACGTCGGCCACCCCCGATTCGTAGGCGATGATCTGCTGCGTTCGCAGCGCGACCTTGGCGCTTTCCGCCGTCGGCAGCGCCAGCGCTTCGTCCATTCCGTTAGTGTGCAACGATTGCGTGCCGCCCAGCACCGCGGCCAGCGCCTGTAATGCGACCCGAACGACGTTGTTTTCCGGCTCTTGCGCCGTCAAGGTCGAGCCGCCCGTCTGGGTGTGAAAGCGAAGCATGTGCGAGCGCGGATTTCGGCATCCAAATTCGTCGCGCGTGATGTGCGCCCAGAGATAACGTGCCGCCCGGAACTTGGCGATCTCTTCGAAGAAGTCGTTATGGGCGTTCCAAAAGAAGGAGATGCGCGGCGCGACTTCGTCGAGCGGAATCCCGGCTTCTCGAGCCGCGCGCAGGTAGGCCTTCCCGTTTGAGAGCGTAAAGGCCAGCTCCTCGACCGCCGTGGCGCCGGCCTCGCGGATGTGGTATCCGGAAACGGAGATCGCGTTCCATTGCGGAACCTCGCGCGCGCAATACGCCATGACGTCGGTGACTAAGCGCATCGACGGCTTGGGAGGATAGATGTACGTCCCTCGTGCGACGTACTCTTTCAGGACGTCGTTCTGCACCGTGCCGCCGAGCCTGTCGAAGGCGATGCCGCGCCGCCGCGCAACGGCCAGCAGCAGCCCAAGCAGCACCGACGCCGGAGCGTTGATCGTCATCGAGACCGTGACGCGATCGAGCGGGATGCCGTCGAGCAGCGTCTCCATGTCCGCGATCGAGTCGATGGCGACGCCGACCTTGCCGACTTCACCGCGCGCCTGCGGCGCGTCCGAATCCATCCCGAGCTGCGTCGGAAGGTCGAAGGCGACCGAAAGCCCCGTCTGGCCGCGCTCGAGCAGGTAGCGGTATCGCGCATTCGACTCGGCGGCCGTCGCAAAACCCGCGTATTGCCGCATCGTCCATAGACGCCCGCGATACATGTCTCTGCGAATGCCGCGCCCATATGGGAATTCGCCCGGCTCGCCAAGCTCGACCGGCGTTCCTTCGATCGCGTCGTAGGCCGGCTCGATCGGAATCCCCGAATCGTTAATCTCTCTCATCCTTCTGTGTCATCCTGAGGAGCGCGCGCAGCGCGCGTCTCGAAGGACGCGCCCGCAGGGCGCGCGTCGAAGGACGAAGCGCGCTCGTCAATAGTCACGAGCGGTGACCCATTCTCCACGCTCGATCCGGCTTGGACGAAAACGTCGCTCACGATCCCGGAGCGATGCGCGCGTATCTCATTCATCATCTTCATCGCCTCGATTACCGCGATAACTTGTCCTTCGCTGATGCGGTCGCCGCCTGAAACGAGCAGCTCCGCGATCAAACCATGCATCGGCGAACGGACGGTATTTCCGCTCGCGCTCGCGCGGCCTCTTCGCAGGAACGTAAGGCGCGGAGCGGTTCGCCGTTCGCCCCGAACCCTCAGCGCGCCGATCCGAGGCCGCCGCTCGATCGCGCCGTCGCGAGCCGCAGGTTGCCACGTTCGCGCGAATCTCTCGAGCGTTGCAGTTCCGTACGTGCCTTCGACGACGGCGGAGTAATCGCAGAGCGCACGCAGCAGCGGCAGCGTTGTCGGAACGCCGTCGATGACGTATTCGTCAATGGCTCGGCGCAGCCGCGCAATGGCACGGTCGCGCTGCGGTGCCCAGACGACGAGCTTGGCGACGAGCGAATCGTACTCCGGCGGAATGGTCCAACCCAAATAGGCGGCCGAATCGATGCGAACGCCGGGACCGGCCGGCTCGCGATAGGCGACGATCGTGCCGGGCGCCGGGCGAAAATCCTGGGTGGGATCTTCGGCGTTGACGCGCCCTTCGATGGCGAAGCCCGTGAAGTGGATGTCGTCCTGCGTATAGCCGAGCGGCTCGCCGGCGGCGATGCGGATCTGTTCGCGGACGAGGTCGAGGCCGGTAATCATTTCCGTAACCGTATGCTCGACCTGGATGCGCGTGTTCATCTCCAAAAAGTAAAAGTTCTCGCCGGCGACGAGGAATTCGATCGTGCCGGCGGAGTCGTAGCCGACGGCCTCGGCCGCTCGCACGCCCGCCTCGCGCATCGCGACCCGAACGGAGTCTGGAATAATTGCCGGTGCCTCTTCCCAAAGTTTTTGGTGGCGCCGCTGCAGCGAACAGTCGCGCTCCCCCGCATGCACGACGTTCCCGTGTTTGTCGCCAATCAATTGCAGCTCGACGTGTTTGGGGTTTTCGAGATAGCGCTCCGCGTAGAGCGTCGGATTTTTGAAATACGCTTGCGCCTCGCGCCGCGCCGTTTCAAAGGCGAATTCAATTTCGTCAAACGTGTCTGCGACCTTGAATCCTTTGCCGCCGCCGCCGGCTGCGGCCTTGAGCGCAAGGGGCAGTCCGTGGCGCTTCGCCGCCGCGCGAGCGGCGCGAACGTCGGGGATCGCTTCGACGTCGCCCGGCACAAATGGAACGCGCGCCTTTTGCATCGCGCGCCGCGCACGCAGCTTGTCACCCATGGCGTAGATCGAATCCGCGTGCGGCCCAATCCAAACCAATCCGGCCTCGACGACACGTCGGGCAAATTCAGCGTTTTCAGCGAGAAATCCGTAGCCGGGATGGATCGCTTCCGCGCCTGACCCTTTTGCACACTCAATCAGTTTTTCGGCATTGAGATAGCTTTGGTTTGGGGCAGCAGGACCAAGGTGAAAGGCTTCGTCCGCCAATAGGGTGTGCAGTGCGCCTCGATCGGCGTCAGAGTAAACGGCAACCGTAGCGATGCCCATCTCGCGTGCGGTGCGAATAACGCGCACCGCGATTTCGCCGCGATTCGCGACCAGGATTTTGCTAATCACGTTGGTGCCATGAGGAGTTTATGTGTCATCCTGAGCCGCGCCCGCGGGGCGCGTGTCGAAGGAGGGCGGGTACAGCCCCATCGCATGGTATCCGGCATCGACGAAATGCACGTCGGCCGTCACCGCGCTCGAAAGATTGGAGGCGAGAAACACCGCCATGTCGCCGACGTCGTCCGGCGTTACGTTTCGGCGAAGCGGCGCGACCTTCGGCACGACGTCGAGGATTCGCGAAAAGCCGCCGACTTGACGCGAGCTCGCCGTCTTGATCGGTCCGGCCGAAATCGCATTGACGCGGATGCCGCGATCGCCGAGGTCAAAGGCGAGATAGCGAACCGAGGCCTCGAGCGCCGCCTTGGCGATTCCCATCAAATTATAGTTCGGGACGATGCGGCTTGCCCCAAGGTAGGTGAGCGCCATGATCGACGATCCCTCGTTGAATGATTCGCGCAGCGCTCGAGCGAGCGCAATCAATGAATATGCCGAGACGTCGAGTGCCAGCGCGAAGCCGGAGCGCGAAGTATCGAAAACCTTGCCCGCGAGGTCTTCTTTGTTTGCATACGCGATCGAGTGGACCAGCGTGTCGAGGGTGCCGAAACGCTGCGCGAGTCCTTCACGCAGCTCGCGCAGCGAGGAGTCGTTGGAGACGTCGCACTCGAAGGTGGGCGCGCCGGCCAGTTCCGCGGCGAGCTTCTCGACCTCGTCGCGCACTCTCTCCCCTTGGTACGTCAGCGCGATCTGCGCCCCGTGTCCGTGCAGTTTTCGCGCGACTCCCGTCGCAATCGACCAGCGATTTGCGACGCCGGTCACCAGTGCGCGTTTGCCTTCCAAGAGTTTCAACTAAACGATTCCTCTTTCAAAGTGGGATGTTTCCGTGCTTGCGATCCGGTCGCGCAGCGCGCTTGCCTTTGAGCATTTCGAGCGCCTTTGCAATCGCGCTGCGGGTGTGGCGAGCTTCGATGACGTCATCGACGTAGCCGCGCTGGGCGGCGATGTACGGGTTGGCGAACCGTTCGGTGTACTCATCGATTAGCTCTTGCATTCTCGCTTCTTTGTCGGCCGCCGCCGCGATTTCGCGCCGAAAGATGGTCTTTACCGCGCTTTCGGCACCCATCACGGCGATCTCGGCGGTAGGCCACGCGAGGTTGACGTCGGCTCGAATGTGCTTGCTCGCCATGACGTCGTACGCGCCGCCGTAAGCCTTGCGCGTGATGATCGTAATCTTTGGAACCGTCGCTTCGGCGAAAGCATAGAGCAGCTTCGCGCCGTGAAGAATGATTCCGCCATACTCTTGATCCGTTCCGGGAAGAAACCCTGGAACATCGACAAAGGTAACGAGTGGTACGTTGAAAGCGTCGCAGAAGCGCACGAACCGGGCGGCTTTGACTGACGAGCGCGTATCGAGGACGCCGGCCAGGACGTTTGGCTGATTGGCGACGATCCCAACCGCGCGTCCGCCGATGCGTCCGAAGCCGCAGATCACGTTCTGCGCGTAAAGCCCCTGGATTTCCAAGAAATCTCCGTAATCGACCACCTCATCGATGACGGCGCGCATGTCGTATGGCTTGTTCGGCGAATCGGGGACTAAGTCGTCGAGCACCTCGGCCGAGCGTTCCGGATCGTCGTCGCTGTCGTATTGGGGCGGCTCTTCGCGATTGTTCTGTGGAACGAACGAAAAGAGCGCTCGCGTTAAATCAAAGAGGTTATCTTCATCGGCGGCGACTAGGTGCGCGACGCCGCTACGCGTTGCGTGCGTGTTGGCGCCGCCGAGTTCCTCGAACGTGACGTCCTCGCCGGTAACCGTTTTGATGATCTCGGGGCCAGTAATGAACATTTGCGAGATCTTCTCGGTCATGACGATGAAGTCGGTGATCGCAGGCGAATAAACGGCGCCGCCGGCACACGGTCCCGCGATCAAGCTGATCTGCGGTATTACGCCGCTCGCTTGAACGTTGCGCCAGAAGATTTCGGCGTAGCCGCCCAGTGACGCCACGCCCTCCTGAATTCGAGCCCCACCCGAATCGTTGATGCCAATCACTGGGGACCCGGTACGCAGCGCCAGATCCATGGTCTTGCAGATTTTCTCCGCGAAGGCCTCGCCGAGCGACCCGCCCAGAACCGAGAAATCCTGCGAAAAGAGAAAGATTTGTCGACCGTCGATGGTTGCGCTCCCAGTGATGACGCCGTCACCCAAGAACTCTTTCTCGTCGAGCCCAAACGCGTTGCTGCGGTGCACGACGAAGCGATCGAATTCGACGAACGAACCTTCGTCGACCAGCGTATTGACGCGCTCCCGTGCCGAGCGCTTGCCGCGCTCGTGTTGCCGCGCAACGGCCTCGGGTCCGGCGGGCGTTAAAGCCTGCGCGCTTTTTGTTCGCAGCTCGGCGTATTTCTCGGCGCGGCTCTTCACGAGCGTCCCCTTGCACGCCCCGCGCGACAGGTCCTAGTTTACGCCCTAGGGGTGTCGTCCTGAACCGGCGCCGTAGGAGTGTCATCCTGAGGAGCGCACGCAGTGCGCGTCTCGAAGGGCGCCGTGTCGAAGGACGATGATGAGGACAGGCTAGAATAGCGCCTGCATGTTGCGTACCGTCGTTTTTATATGCGCTGTTGCAGTTGCTTGTATCGCTGCGCCTTCGGCGCGATTGGTCGCGCCGGCGGCGCAAGGATTTCCCACACCGCCGCCGGTACCGCCTCCGCGGCCGGTCGTGGAGAAGCTTTACGGTACGACGGTCGTCGATCCGTACCGCTACTTCGAGAACATGAACGATCCGGTGGTGCAGCAATTCTTCAGCGACCAGAACGCGTATACGCGCGCCGTTTTGAGCCGGCTCGGCTCGGCTCGGCAGCAGCTTTTCGACCGCATTGCCCAACTCGACAACGCCGGCGCATCGGTGAACGACGTGACGGTTGACGGTAATTATTATTTCTACTTGAAGCTGAATCCGGGCGATAATGCGCCGAAGCTCTACATGCGAAATGCGAGCGGCAGCGCCGAGCGGCTGCTGGTCGACCCGGAAAGCTTCGCTACCCCCGGTAAGCACTACACGATTAATTACTTCCTTCCGTCGCTCGACGCACGCTACGTCGCCTACGGCATCTCGGAGGGCGGCTCGGAAGCCGAGGTCATCCACGTCGTCGAGACTGCAAACGGTCACATTCTGCCGGATGCCATCGATCGAGCCTACTACATTGGCGCTACCAGCTGGCTGCCCAACGATTCGTTTTACTACGATAGGTTTCCGAAACTCAAACCCGGCGAACCGGAGACCGATAAGGAAACGCGGGCCGTCGCCTACCACCACGTGCTTGGAAACGATCCGGACAAGGACGTCGCGGTTTTCGGCTATGGCGTAAATCCCAAGATGCCCTTTGCGCCGACGGACTTTCCGATCGTCGAATACTCAGCGGCCTCTCCCTACATAATTGGCGTTGTAGCGCACGGCGTTCAGAACGAGCAGACGATCTATGCCGTGCGAGCTTCAATGCTCGCGTCGGCAAACGCGCAGTGGAAGTCTGTGGCGACGACCGGCGACGACGTTACCGCCGTTGACGTCAAAGGATCGACGATTTACTTGCTCACTCACAAGGACGCTCCAACCTTCAAAGTCGTCGCGACCTCGCTCGATGAGCCGAACATGGCCGCACCCAGTGCCGTGATTGCTTCGAGCCAGTCGATCGTCGAGCAGATCAGCGTGGCCGCCGACGGACTCTACGTCTTGTCGCGGACGGGCGGTTTCGGTAAGCTGACCCGCGTCTCACTGGCGGCGGATGGAGCACCGGGTATGGTGACGGACGTCGCTTTGCCGTTCCAAGGTGCCGTCAATACGATTGCCACGGACCCGCGCGAACCTGGAGCGGTTTTCGGCCTCACCGGCTGGACGCACTCGTTGTTGATCTATGCGGTCGATGCCGGCGGAACGGTCAGCGACACGCATCTCAAGGCGCTTGCGAACGTCGACATGTCGCCCTACACGTCGTCGGAAGTCCAGGCTCGCAGTGCCGATGGGACCATGGTGCCGCTCTCGGTGATCTACAAGAACGGCATCGCGCTCAACGGCTCGCACCCAACGTACCTAGAAGGCTACGGCGCCTACGGGATCGAGATCAATCCATCCTTTAGCTCGACGCGAGTCGCGTGGCTGGAGCGCGGCGGCGTCTATGCGATCTGTCATGCGCGCGGCGGCGGCTGGTACGGCGAAGCGTGGCATCAAGCCGGCATGATCGCGACCAAACCGCACACGTGGGAAGACTTCGTTGCTTGCGGACGATGGCTGATCGCACACAAGTATACGTCGCCCGCGCATCTCGCCGGCGAAGGAACGAGCGCGGGCGGCATCACGATCGGCCGAGCAATAACGTCGCAGCCGCATCTGTTTGCCGCCGCCCTGGACGTGGTCGGCGTTAGCGACGCGTTGCGCTCCGAGTTCACGCCGAACGGACCGCCGAACATCCCCGAGTTCGGAACGCAAACCAACGAAGCCGGCTTCAAGGCACTGTACGCGATGGATGCCTACGAGCACGTCGTCGCCGGCACGGCTTACCCAGCCGTCATGCTTATCACCGGTTACAACGATCCGCGAGTCTCCTCGTGGGAGCTCGCAAAGTTCACGGCAATGCTGCAGCGCGCGACGTCGAGCGGTCGTCCCATACTTTTGCGTGTCGATTACGACGCCGGTCACGGCTTCCTCGCCGGCTCTCGAAAACAGAACGAAGAACTTCTCACCGACGAGTTTTCGTTCTTACTCTGGCAATGCGGCGACCCGGCCTTCGCCGGCATTCCAACCCGCATCTTCCCTCACAACCTTGCAAAAGGGCCAGCTTGACGTCGTTAGTCGCCCGATCGCGTGAGCGTGATTAACTAAGGCACTCGATGTGAGGTGCGATTGCAGGGGTGACGATGACCACCCCAGCCAATCGCATCTACCAAATCCCTAGCATCGCTTTCACGTCGTCGGACGCCATCGTGCGCGGATCCCACGGCGGCGTGAAGGTGATCTCGACGTTGGCGTTCTTCACGCCGTCTATTGCGAGCACGTGATCCTTCACCGATTGCATGAACATCGGACCTACCGGGCACATCGGCGACGTCAGCGTCATCATCACGTTGACGGTTTCCCCGTTCTCGCCTTCCGTCGTGATGTCGTAGACCAAGCCAAGCTCGAGGATGCCGAGGTTGAGTTCCGGGTCTTTGACGTCGACGAGCGCTTCGCGAACCTGTTCCACCGTCGGCATGCTGCGAGGTTCACTTGGCCAGCACGGCAAACCTTCGGCTATAATAGAATGAGGAAGGCGCCTCGTGTCATCCCGAGCGGATGTCATCCCGAGCGGAGTCGAGGGACGAGGGACGAGGGGCGAGGGACCGGGCGCGCGTCAAGCGGCAACCAATCTGCTCTGGAGCGGGTAGATTCTTAGAGGAGGAAAGGAAGAGCCGGAGCGATGTCAATGTGGGAGCCCTTCACCGAGCGAGCACGGCGCAGTATCGTGCTTGCTCAAGAAGAAGCGCAGCGTCTCGGAAACAACTATATCGGGACCGAACACATCCTGCTTGGCATCATTTCCGAGGGGGAGAGTTTAGCCGCTAAAGTACTGGAATCGCTCGGCGTCAATCTCGCGAAGGTCCGACAAGAGGTCGAAGCCATCGTCGGACGCGGGGGACAGACCGTTCAACAAGAGATGGTCTTCACGCCGCGCGCCAAGCGTGTGATCGAGCTGGCTTTTGAAGAGGCGCGCCAGCTCAACCACAATTATATTGGAACCGAGCACCTGCTTCTAGGTTTGATACGCGAGGGCGAGGGCGTTGCCGCTCGCGTGCTCACCAATCTTGGCGTCGACCCCGCAAAGGTGCGCGTGCAGACAACCTCCCTGCTGGGCGCCGAGGGTCAGCCGGCCGCCCCCAAGGGCAAGAGCAAGACGCCGACGCTCGACGCCTACGGCCGCGATCTCACGCAGCTCGCTCGCGACAACAAGCTCGACCCGGTCATCGGGCGAAATACCGAAATCGAGCGCGTCATTCAAATCCTCTCGCGCCGCACGAAGAACAACCCCGCGCTGATCGGTGAGCCCGGCGTGGGCAAGACTGCCATCGCCGAGGGTCTGGCGCAACGAGTCATCAAAGGCGACATTCCCGAGCCTCTACGCGATCGGCGCGTCATTACGCTCGATCTCGCCGGTTTGGTCGCCGGAACGAAGTATCGCGGCGAGTTCGAAGAACGCATGAAGCGCGTGATGGACGAGATCCGTGGAGCCGCGGGTGAAATCATCCTCTTCATCGACGAGCTGCACACGCTCGTGGGCGCCGGCGCGGCCGAAGGCGCGATCGATGCCAGCAACATCATCAAGCCGGCGCTCGCGCGCGGCGAGCTGCAGTGTATCGGCGCGACGACGCTCAACGAGTTTCGCAAACACATCGAGAAAGATTCCGCGCTCGAGCGGCGCTTTCAGCCGGTGATGGTCGGCGAGCCGACCGTCGACGAAACGATCGAAATTCTCAAAGGCCTGCGCGACCGCTATGAGGCGCATCACAAGGTGCAGATCAGCGACGAGGCGCTGGCAACGGCGGCGAAGCTTGGAGACCGCTACATCACCGACCGCTTCCTGCCCGACAAAGCCGTTGACCTGATCGACGAAGCGAGTTCGCGCGTTCGGTTGCAGGCCACGCTTCCGCCCCCCGCGATTCGCGAGGCCGACGCACAGCTGCGCAAGCTCATCGCCGAAAAAGAGGCGGTCGTCAAGAATCAAGAGTTCGACAAAGCGGCGTCGATCCGCGATCGCGAGGAGAAGCTGCGCCTAGAGAAGGCGCATCTCGAGCAAGAATGGCGCGAGCGAAAGGGGTTGGGCGAGCGCGTTTTGCGCGTCACCGCCGAGAACGTCGCCGAAATCGTTGCATCGTGGACGAAGATCCCGGTTAGCCGGCTCGCGCAGGCCGAAACCGAGAAGCTGCTCAAGATGGGCGAGCTGCTCCATGAACGCGTCGTCGGTCAGGACGAAGCGATCGGCGTCATCACCCGCGCGATTCGGCGTTCGCGCGCCGGTTTGAAGAATCCGAATCGGCCGATCGGCTCCTTCATCTTCCTCGGTCCGACCGGAGTCGGAAAGACCGAGGTAGCGCGCAGCGTCGCGGCCTTCCTCTTCGATGACGAGGAGTCGATGATTCGCATCGACATGTCCGAGTACATGGAGAAGTACTCGGTGAGCCGCCTCGTCGGCGCGCCGCCGGGATACGTAGGATACGAGGAAGGCGGGCAGCTCACCGAGGCGGTGCGCCGCCGTCCGTATTCCGTCGTTTTGCTCGATGAAATCGAAAAAGCCCATCCCGACGTCTTCAATTTGCTGCTTCAAGTTTTGGAGGACGGGCGTTTAACGGATTCTCAGGGGCGGCAAGTCGACTTCAAGAACTCGGTTATCATCATGACCAGCAACGTCGGCGCAACCGGGATGACGACGACGACCGACATTGGTTTTCGTCCCCAAAAGCTTTCGGCCGAGGACCAAGTCAAGGCCTACGAACGGATGAAGAACCGCGTATTAGAAGAGGTCAAGCAAACCTTCCGTCCTGAATTCCTCAACCGAGTCGACGAAGTCATCGTCTTCCATCAGCTTTCCCGCGAGCAGATCGAAGCGATTGTCTCGCTAGAGTTGGAGAAAGTCATTCGCGAGGTGCGCGCCCAGGAGATGGAACTCAAGGTGACTGAGGCCGCCAAAACGTTGCTCGCTAAAAAGGGTTGGGACCCGCAGTTCGGCGCGCGCCCCTTGCGCCGCG
>Ga0187783_10002259_pt1 | contig 14322 bp, 11 predicted proteins | sample 1015_SJ02_MP02_2_FD_132471 | JGI IMG/M metagenome (GOLD analysis project Ga0187783, IMG submission 132471) | Tropical peat soil microbial communities from peatlands in Department of Meta, Colombia - 1015_SJ02_MP02_20_MG | ecosystem: Environmental > Terrestrial > Soil > Wetlands > Peat | place...
AGTGCCTCTGCACACCGCGATCCGTTCCAGTTCGCGGCGGTGATGGCCGCCAATGCCCGGGTGCAGAGCGAGCTGCAGAGCCGCAATGACACGCCCGCTTGCCAGTCGCTGTCCTCGGCCCGCGAATGCGTCACGTTGGCCGACAACAAGAACCCTGCCGCGCCCTGAGGGAGGCGCTGCGGTCAGGCCGCATCGCGGATAGGTAGTCCTCCACGGGAGTCGCGCGGCCCACAGCACGCACGGCCCCCACCTATCCGAAACACAACCTGAGCGGGTGGCGCTGTACGGATGCGCCGCCTAGTGTGCGAGCTCGAGGATTGCCGAAGCCTCAGCGGCTCTGCGATCATCGACAAGACGGAAACAAAGCGACCTCAGCAGATTGAGCAATACCTGGGACGCAACTCGCGGCATTGTTGTTAAGGCGTCCTTGAGCTGCTTTTTGCTGATCACTAAGACTTCTGCGTCAGTAATCGCTCGAACATAGGCAGAGCGACGGGTACCCAGCAACATCGCGATCTCTCCGAAAACCTCTCCTTGCTGCAAGCCGCGATACAGATAATGCCGTCCATTTTCGACCACGACTGCTTCCGCGACCCCTGACAAAACCACGAATAAGTCATCTCCAACGTCGCCCGCTCTCACGATCGTCTCTCCGCCGACAAAACGGTGCACGCTGGACTCGTGAAGGAACAGCTGAACCTCTGAATCTGTAAGGCCGCTGAAAAGTTGTGGGTGGCCTGCCGGCGCCACGCGGATTGCGGTTCCCCATGCTTCCCAAAAGGCGCCGCTCTCGAGTGTTCGGCGATTTACAAAACGACTTTGCTCGGGGAAAGCTGCGGCAAACCAATCGGCGGTGTCAGCGCGCACCGGATACGATGGCGTATCAGGCAGGAGCGGCGATCGGACCTGATGAAGATGTGCCAAATCTTCCACCACCAGTACCATAGGAACGGTCAGACCCAAAGTCGGCTCAAGGTAGTTGGGACCATAGCGCCGGTACCCCAGTTGCTCAAAATGGTAGATAAGGGCTGGCGATACGCATACGAAGTCAAACTGACTTCCCTGTGCGCGAAGAGTCTTGTAATGAAACCGCAGGAGCGATGCAGCTGCTCGCTCCCGTTGGGATCCTGCCGTCAAGAGCGGTCTCGAGCTTACCGTCAGCGAGTCCGGGCCAAACTCCGCAACAAAGCGATCGAGTTGCAGAGCACTGCGGAGCTCGGGGAGTATTTCCGACCGCGACGCAGACATCCGCTGCATCATTCCCGTAACAGCTCCGAGCTCGGAGACATAGATGAACTCGTCCGTGTCATTCCAAGGGAATCCGCCCATTAACTGCTCCTGAGAGCACGCTGGCTGCAGGTGACTCGCCTCGCGGATTAAGGTCTGCTCACGGAAGCGCCGTAGTTCATCGCGTTGCTCGCGACTCACCGCGATCGCAGCGTGCGGCAATGCACCGCTGGTCAAAGGTGGAGCAGACTCGCCGTGCGTCGGTGAATGTGCTGCCGCGTGCTGTTGCTCACCGCGGAAACCCGGTGTCTTGCGAATCACGACGAGAAGCGCAAGCCCGGTGGTATCACGATCAAAAGAGACGCGATAATCGTCCAGCGCGCTTGCTTCCAGAAGATCGAGAACGTCCTTTTCCGATCTCTCGATGATGCGCCAATTGCACAGATGCTCCATCCAGGCTCTAGCAGGGTTTCCCTTCGCAAGGTTTGTAAAGCAGAGGGCGCCATGCGTCCGCAAACACGCGTGAAGCTTCGGAATGAGCCATGTGAGTCGGCGATCCTCCAGGTAATCGAACAATCCTCCGGCGACGATGACGTCGAATGGGCCTTCACGTGCGAAACTTCGTGTTGAGCGAAGTACATCGCCGGAAAGGACTGTAAGTCTGTCGCCCAAAACCTCCAACGATGATGTCGATAGTGCCAGTGCGTCGGCATCCATGTCATTTAGAAAAACCCGGATATTTGTCTCCGCAAGCAAGGATTTGATGCTACGAAGATCGCGAGACCCGCCGCACGCGATAGACAGGATTCGCTTTTCATTCGAGCCGGCGAGGTTCGCGCCGAGGATCTCGGACGCCTGCCACGCGACCTTATTACGATGCTGTTGGGTGACCGCACTGTGAAGGGCGACTTGCTCTATGTAGTAAGCCAACGTGCCCACTTCAGCGCGGTTTTCAGCGTCGCATAAATACTCGATTGTCTCGAAATCGCCCGGGTAACCTCGCGGCCACGTGTGAAAGCGGTTTATGAGCGGCGATTGGCTGTGCAAGGCTATCGCCGGCTGGAGAACACCCCGAATCGCTACGGCATCGATATCGGCGGCTTCAGCTCGCCGAATCGCAACACCCAGCTGGTGTATAGCCGCGCTTACGACGTGGTATGCCTCGAGCGCGTCAGGCGGAAGAGATGAAGGCAGATTGCGGAAATCTTCCACGACGGAGCGAAGCTCCTGCATAACGCCTGTGAGCGGTTCGCTTTCAGGGGAGTTCATGGCGGTCTTCGTTGCTCGTTCTTATTCGGAGTATGGAAACACAGGGGAGCGATAGCTTCCAATTAGACTCGCGGCCGGCGATGGTGCAGCGCGTCAGTGAGGGGGACCGCGGCACTCGCCAAAAGCATCCGCGAGTGGATCTACTGCGTGAGTACCGGTTCGGCAATCCATTGACCGGCAGGGAGCGATATCGGCGCAAGCGTTTCGTTTGTCGCTACGGAACGGGCAGCGACCGAACCACAGCTCTCTGCCATCCTCGATGCCGTTGGCGCGCTTCTCCGGCCGCGTAGACAATGGCCTAGTGACCCAGAGCGGCAGCGAGCAGGGAGATAACTTATGCAAGAGGCTCTACGGTTATTCGCTACAGTCGATTCAGCCACGACCGAATGGATTCTCACGAAAGGGAGTGAGAGAGCAATCGCTCGCGGTGAAGCCATCACGACCGAGGGACGCGAAGTAACGGATCTGGTCGTGGTACTCAATGGGCTCTTCGAAGTGCGCTTGAGCGGCCATGATGAACCCGTCGCGCACCTGGGACCTGGGGAGCTGATCGGTGAGATCTCCTGGCTGGAGGGGACGACGGCCAGCGCCAGCGTGATCGCGTCTGAAGATTCGCGCGTGCTGTGCGTTGCTCGTGCGGACCTCGAGGCGGCTGTGTCGGTGAATCCCACTTTCGCTGCGGATCTTTACCGTGGGCTTGCGCTGGTTCTCTCGCGCCGCCTTCGGGAGCGGCAGGCGCCTGCGGTCCACGCCGGTAAGGAGTCGGCGGATGTCGCTATTGCTGAGTCCGGGTGGCCTGGACTGACTGCGTTTCTCGAAGACTTTAAGGAGCTTTTGCGACGCATGGACGTGGGGACCGAGCATGGCGCGCTCGCGGTTCCTCAGCCCCTCCATGACGAGATTCAGGGTAGGTTCAATGAACTATGTCGGAAAATGGAGCACTGCTCGAGAAGTTTGACGAACGCCGAGGACCTGAAAGAGCTCAATAGCTCGCTGCAACGCGAACTCCTGCCGTACATTTACCTAACCCGTTTGGGACAACGAATAGTCACCAAGCCTCGTGGCTACGCCGGCGACTTTCTTACAATCGACCTGATATACCGCAATGAGCCGAGTGGGGTTCCGCCTCTTGGTCCCCTAGTTGACGGTCTGTTGCTGAATGCGCCGGTTGGTCACGCCGTGCGCAACCGACGAGAACTTTTGGCTGAGGAGATTGCCTGTGCGTTGGAGCGCGCAGCCGGACCCACACAGGTGACGAGTCTGGCTTGCGGCCCGGCTGCTGAGATCTTCGATGTCCTGAAAGAAAATTCCGGCGAGCAGATTCGGGCCACTTTGATCGATATCGACTTTCAGGCACTCGCCTTTGTTGCGGAGCGACGCGATGCGGCCGGGTTGAAGAAGCGCATCCGGCTAGAGCACGCAAACCTGGTGCATCTCGCGAGCGGCCGTCAGGTGCTCGATCTCAGGGACCAGCACCTTATATACAGCATCGGGTTGATCGATTACTTCGAAGATCCCTTCGTCGTCGCCCTCCTGAACTGGACCCATGGTCGTCTGTGCCCGGGTGGCAGGGTCATATTGGGCAACTTTCACACATGCGATCCAGTCCGTGCGTTCATGGACTTGGTGCTCGACTGGAAGCTGATACATCGCGCCGAGGAAGATATGAACAGACTCTTTCAGGCATCCAAATTTGGGCGCCCCTGCACCGACATTCGCTTCGAGGCTCAGGGCATCAACATGTTTGCCTCTTGTGAGAAGACCGGTGAGTAGTCTGTCCACATTTGTGGTCAATATCCGTTCGCGTATTTATCAGAAAATCTGGTAGTCAGTGCAACATCGCCGGGAGCGCGCGATGAATTCATCTCATCCTTCAGCTAGTTGTTGTGAATAACCGGCGTCCCACCACCACCTGTCCCCCCTTTTTTAGGTTTCGAGTTGTAAATCGTACCATTCAGCTTCACATAGATGATGTACGGGTGGTCAGCAGAACTAGTGTTGTTTTCGGTCACTGTCATCTTAACGGGATTGGTTGTAATCGTCGGACGGGAGAACGGATTCGGCTTGATCAAAAACTGCACGTCATGGAAAGTAAACGGCGGTTGGTTTGGGGCCGGAACCCAGGTGATTGTCTGATAGCCGTGATCTACCTTTTCTGTTGTGGGGTCTACGGTCACGGGCGGGTCGAGGCTGGTATCGAGGCTCACCTTGATTGGCATGCTTGACTCCTTCTCATTGGTTCAATTAAGTGCCATTGAACTGGCGGGCGGCACAGCCGGGAACCCCTTCAGCGCATCGCGTCGGCGACTCGTTGCGCAAATCCGGGATCGGCACCGTAAGTCAACCCTCTGCGAGATGCCAGTTCCACCAATTCCGGCGTGCGGAACCCCACCATGGAAAGCCTCGCGACGATAGGGCGCGCGGCATCGACCTCATTCAGCAGCAACTGTGCGCTTGCCCAGGCCGCGAGGAAATTCGGGTCGTTTCCAGTCTCCAGGGCAGGGGCGATCACGTCCCGAGCGCGCTCCCAACTTTGATGAGCTTCCTTTTCATCCAAGCGTCCAGCGCTCACTTCGCCGGCCACGATGTTTGCTTGCGCAGCGAGCAGGAGGAGATTCCGGTCCTCAGCGTTTTTGGCCCGTAGCCGCTCGATCGTGTCCAGCGCCCGTCCTGTCATCTTTGCTGCGGCGTCGAGATCGCGCCGCGCCAGCTTCAACCGTGCGCTTTCGATTTGGCTCCGCGCAAGCTCCTGCTGCCATTCTGCATTGCTGGGGTCTTTGCCGGTGAGATTCTCCAATACTTCGATTGAGTGAACATCGCTTTCGCCAGCCGCATCGAGCTGCCTGCGCTGCAGCAGCAGGCCACCGAGTTGTTCGCTATAGCGGGCAAAAAGATACTGCCACTCGGTCTGTGTCGGATCGAAGCTTATGAGCGTCTGCAGTCGCGCCACGGCCTGGCCGAGGTATCGAGTCGCGCCTTCGAGCTCACCGCATATACCAAGCGTGCGACCGAGGATCGCGTCGCTGATCACGAGCTCATATTCCTGATCGTGGTTGTTCGGGTCTTGCGCGGCTAAAGCTGCCTGAATGCGTTGATTGGCTCGATAGTTCTGAATGGCCAGATCCAAGTGGCCGAGCTCCAAGGCAAGCTTGCCGAGGCTGTCGTACGCATCACCCAGTTGGGACCGCCACTGGGGATTTGTGGGCTCGCGCGTGAGAAGGTCCTCGAAGATCTTCTGCACGGCCTCGTAGTTGGCTTTGGCGGCGGCAAAGTGGCCGCGTGCCTCGAGTACACGGCCGCTGTTTGTCATCGCAAAACTGAGCTTCAATACGAGGTCGGTGTCCGCCGGATTCGCGGCGACAGCTTTACGCAGTATGTCACTTGCGGCCTGAAAGTTTTGCGCCGCGTGCTCCAAATCCCCTTGATACCAATAGGCCTTTCCGATCCAGGTCAGGCTGTTGGAGTAGTCGGCTTGGCGCCGGAGGTCCGTGGGCGAGCGCCGGAGGAGCTCGGCTGCAAGCTTTGATGCGGCCACATAGGACTCCAGCGCCGCGGGAATCTGACCCTGGTCTTCACGAACGCTCCCGATCTTTTGCAAGGCATCGACTCGCATGACCAGGGCGGAGTCCGTCACATCCCGATTGGACAATGAGGAGAAGTAGGCCATAGTCTTGTCGTCGACGTTCTGCAGAACGTCGAGGCTCTCACGTTTGCGAAGTTTTTCAGCCAGATCACCGATCATGAAACCGACCAGATTTTCCGCCTGTTTCTGACGGCGTTGGGCATCGTTGCGGGATATGAAGGCGGTGATGGCCAAAGTCGTTGTCATCAACATGACCACCAGCGCCAGGGCGGTTACGGTCGCCAGGTGGTGATTGCGTCTTTGAAGTTCGCGTTGCCTGAGCGTATCGAATCCGACCCCGAGTAGGCCGGCAATCAATTTAAGCCTGGCGTTGGCCTTGCCGTCCTTGTTGGGGCGCGCATCCGCTGCGATCGGTTCCGCGCGTTCGGATGTCAAGTTTCCTTCGGCGTCGACCCTATAGCGCAGCGCCGGAGCGAAGCACTCGTCTGCCGCGCGTCCCAGTGTGTCCGTGGCGTTTGGTTCGCCGCCCACGATCAAGCAGAAGATGCGCTCGCTGCGACCGCGGCGTTTGAATGCCAACACTTCTGCATTCACCCAGCGCGACTGAGCCGCGCTAGGTGAACAGATCACGATCAGGTTGGCCGATTGTGCAAGCGCGGCGTCGACCTCGCGATTTAGATCGCTAGCGGTGGCTAGCTCATCGCTGTCGCGAAACACCGGGATGAGGCGCGCCGGAATGACGCCGGCCGCCGTAATTTCACCGATCAAGCGATTCGGCACGCGATAGGTTTCCAACGCCTTGTGGAGCCAGTCTGACCACAGCTTGTCGCCGTGGCTGTAGCTGATGAAGGCGAAGTAGCGGGGGACCGCTGCCGGCGCGCTCATGGCACAAACCCCCCCGTAGCGATCGAGTCGCGACTCGACGGGAATGCGCTCGCGACGAACATGAGGGCGCCTATCAACGTGTCACGGTATCACCGAGCCACCCCGTTAGACATCCGTCGGAGCATCTTGCTGCGCTGCATCACATTTGGCCTTAATAAGCGGCGGTTGCAACCACCCACCGATCGCCATCGCAGAATTGGCAACCAGCCGTTGGGTGGCGTGCAATAGTCAGTCACGCAACCGACGGGAGGCGGAATGGCGAGGCAATTACAAATCGAGGCCCGAGATCCTGTAATCATTGTTGCAACGATTCTTGGCGTCCTGATTGTTGCAATCAGCGTGTACTGGTTGTTCAACGTTCCTTATGGTGACCAAGAAAAACTCGATGCTTATAACCGGATCTACGAAAGCGTAGTGAGGGGAACACTGCTAACGCTCTTTACCACAATCGTCACTTTGAAAATTACGTTTGCTGTGGCGGCCCATATCCTCAACAAATTTGCCGACAAATAGTTCCCAGACGACCTGTCGAGCAGAGTCAACCTGTCTCTAGGGTTGTAAAAGCATCCTAGAAAAATGCTGGTTTTATAGGCCTTTTTAGCATGGCAGTCCAGCCGGCGCACGCGCGAAGGAACCTTAAGCCACGGTCGTTGCAGATTCGATCGCGGTAGCACGGAGCTCGCTCCATTCAAGGGTGTCTTGAGGCGCTCGTGGAGCCTGGTCGTTGATATTCACCGAAGGCAGTAGCGAGGCGGACGAGGTCTGATTCTGCCCCAGGGACCACGCGAAACGCTTCGCGCGTGCGCTGCGTCTTCTGCGCGGCCGATTCAGGGGTCGGCGCGTGCCTCACGTGGCACACGCAATATACGCCCAACCAAAAACTCCACTAGACTATAAAGCGACATTTCACCCAAAGTGTTTTGCCCGGCGGAATTGGCATGACCCTCGAGGAGAGCAACAAACAGCTGGTCCGGGAGTTCTTCGATGCCATGAACCGTGGCGACGTCGCCGCGCTCGTGGCGGCCTACGCCGACGACGGAAGACTGGAGACGATGGGTCGCACGCTGATCTCCGGACGTTTTACCAAGGCACAGATCGCTGCGGCAGCGGGACAGATATACCAGGCATTTCCCACGGGCATCAGCTTCACGATTGACTCGATGACCGCCGAGGGCGACCGCGTCGCGGTGGAAGCGCATTCCGCCGGCCAGCACGTCTCCGGGCGGCTCTACACCAACGAATACTACTTCCTGTTTGTCTTCCGGGACGGATACGTAGCGCTGCTGCGCGAGTACATGGACTCTGAGCGGGTCACCGACATTCTGTGTGGCGGCCAGCGCCCGGCGGCCGCGCCGTAGGCGCAGGCGTTAGCCGCGCACCCGAGCGCGGTCACGCAACATACCGTCCGTATGAATGGCCATCCGGTCGTGACGATTGCCTTCATGCGCAAACGATTCGAAGGACTTTGCGCTTCGGCCCGTGCTTTTCGCACCTCGGACAAGTGGTTTCACGCTGCATTCAGACTCGACCCGCCAAGCTTCATCATGCGTCAAATTCCGGTAGTGTGTCGGACGCGAGCGTATGCTGCACAACATGAATCGCGATCGCGAAGGAGGCGGTTGTGTCACTTAAGCCTGGTCTGATTGCTCTATTTGGGCTGGTTCTGGCGGCAACGGCACTTAGCATTCCGTCGCCGACTTCGGCCCAAGTGGCCGTTTCCATAACGATCGCTCCACCGCCGCTACCTGTGTACGAGCAGCCACCGCTACCCGTAGATGGCTGGATCTGGGCACCCGGATACTGGGCTTGGGGACCCGACGGCTACTTCTGGGTCCCAGGGACTTGGGTCGAAGCGCCGGAAGTGGGGCTGCTGTGGACGCCCGGCTATTGGGCATGGTCCGACGGAATTTATCTGTGGAATGCCGGTTATTGGGGACCGGTCATCGGCTTCTACGGCGGTGTGAATTACGGCTTCGGATACTTTGGACACGGTTACGAGGGCGGGTATTGGCGCGACCGGGAGTTCTTCTACAACAGCACGGTCAACAATGTGACCGAGGTTAACGTCACCAATGTCTATAACAAGACGGTGATCAACAACGTCACCGTTAATCACGTCAGCTTTGTCGGCGGTCCGGGTGGACTAACGGCGAGGCCAACCGCGCAGGAAGAGCAGGCGGCTCGTGAGCGACACGTTCCGGCCACCGCTGCGCAGACGCAGCATCGACAGATGGCGGCCTCACGTCGCGATTTGCTCGCCACGGTAAACAACGGCAAACCACCGATCGCGGCCACGGCCAGACCCAACGACTTCTCCGCGCATGCCGTGCAGGCGAGCCGCGCCGGTGGTCCGGTCCACGCGCATCCTGTGCACGCTGGGGACCTGCCAAAAGCCACTTCAATCGCTCAGCCGTCGGCCTCAGCGCCGGCAGAGGAACGGGATTACGCCAGACAGCAGGCGGATCTCCAGGCTAAGCAGCAACAGGAGCGTGAGGCGCTCGCGCAGCAGCAGGAAAAGGAGCACTCAGCGTACGCGCTGCAACAGGCGCGTAGTCAACAGGCCTATGCGGCAATGGAGCACCAGCATCAGCAGCAGACCCAGCAGATGCAGCAGCGCCACGTCCAGGAGGCACAGCAGATAGCGCGGCCTCCCCAGCCACACCCGGCACCAGCACACGAGGAGCGACACTAGTCATACGCTCAGTTGCTCGAGTTTTGCGCGATCGAACTCGCGCAGGATGCGGCCACCTTCGAGCAGGGCGGCTCGATGGCACATGTGGGCAATCACGCCTGCGTCGTGGCTCACCAGCACGAGCGTCATGGCGTGTGTCGCCTGCAGGCGGTTCAGCAGGTTGAGTATTCCAGCCTGCACCGAGACGTCCAGTGCCGAAGTCGGTTCGTCCAGCAGCAGCAATCGCGGTCGGCGCAACAGAGCTCGGGCGATGGCCACGCGCTGGCGCTGTCCACCCGAGAGCTGATGGGGATAGCGGCGACCGTGATCCGCTTCGAGCCCCACCTCCACAAGGGTGGCGTACACATGGCGCAGCGCTTGCACCCGCCCGCGGCCTTCGATGAGGAGCGGCTCGAGCAGGATGCGCTCGACCGTGTGGCGCGGGTGCAGCGACGCCACGGGATCCTGAAAAACCATCTGCACTTCGCGCCTCAGCTGTCGATCGAAGGAATGTCCAGCGCGCAGTGGCTGTCCCAGAAGCGTCACTTCCCCGCGCCACGTGACGTTGAGGCCCGCGAGCACGCGGAGTAGGGTCGATTTGCCGCTGCCCGAAGGACCCATGAGGCCATAGATCTCGCCGTCTGCGACGCTCAGCTCGAGCGCATCGATCACGTTGCGCTCGCGGCGGGAATGCGTGAACGGTACGGTCAGGGAACGGACGACGACGGCGCTCATCCCGGCACCTCATCGGTGATCAGTGCTGGACTGACCACCGGCAGTACGGTCCCATACGTCCGGCCGCTCGGGCGACAAGCCCATAGCGCATGGGTGTAGGGGTGCGGGGAGCGCGCCAGGTCAGCGGCCGGGCACTGGTCGACGATGCGTCCACGGTACATCACCAAGGCGCGGTCGGCGTGGCGCGCCATCAGCTGCAAGTCGTGGCTGATGAGCAGCAGTCCCATGCGACGTGTCTGCACATGCCAGCGGATCAATTCCATCACCTGTTCGCGCAACGCGGCGTCCAGGGCCGAGGTCGGCTCATCGGCGATCAGTACTTGAGGATCATTCAGCAACATCATGGCCAACACGACGCGCTGGCCCATGCCACCGGAGATCTGATGGGGATAGGCAGTCAGTACCCGCTGCACCTGCGTGAGGCCCACAGCTTCAAGCATCATGGCGATGCGCTCGCGCCGCTCAGCAGCCGGCGACCGCTGGTGCACGCGGAGCGCCAGGTCCAGCTGGCGACCGATGCGCAAGACGGGATTGAGGCTGTGGCGCGGGTCCTGAAGCATCAGCGACAGACGCGAGCCGCGCAGGCGGTTCCACTCGGTTGGCGAGCACCGCTGCAGGTCCACCTCGCCCAGTCGCAGGTGCGCGGCTTTTGCCGCGAGCGGCGGCTCCAGCAGACCGAGCACGGCTCGGGCCGTCAGCGACTTGCCGGAGCCCGACTCGCCGACCAGTGCGACACACTCGGAACCCAGATCGAACGACACGTCCTGGAGAATGCCATAGGACCGCTTGTGATCCGCGACACGCACCGAGAGGCGACTGACGGACAACAGCGGGTCATCGGGCATGACGCGGATCTCCGTGATCTCGCAAGCCCTCGGCGGCGAGGTTTAAGGCAAGACTCGCCACAAAGATCAGCAGGCCGGGGAATGCGGCGATCCACCACTGGTTGAAGATCACCCTGCTGCCTTCTGCGATCATCATGCCCCACTCCGGCGTGGGTGGGCGCACACCTAAGCCAAGGAAGCCAAAGGCAGCCGCCGCGAGAATGATCGACGCCAGGTCGAGCGCCAGACGCACCTGCATGGTAGGCACGCAAGCGGGTAGGACGTGCCCGCATAGCAGCCGCACACCGACGATTCCCTGCATGCGTGCAGCATCCAGGTAGTCGCTCTGCCGAAGAATGCGCGTCTGCGCGCGCGCAAGTCGCGCGTACGCTGGCCAGCCCGTCAACATCAGAGCCAGGGCGCAGTTGAGCAGGCCCGGTCCCAGCACACCCACGAAGGCCAGGGCCAGCACCAGCGGTGGGAAAGCCATCACCAGGTTGGTGAAAGCTGTGAGGATGCGGTCGATCCAACCCCCCAAGTACCCTGCGACGATGCCAATGAGGAGTCCGAGCGGCACCATGAACAGCGCAACGAGTGCAACCAGGCCGAGGGTTACGCGGGCGCCGTACAACAGGCGCGACAGGACGTCGCGACCCAGTCCGTCGGTACCGCAGGGGTGCAGCAGTGACGGCGGCTGCAACCGCAGCGCCAGATTCTGTGTCAGAGGATCATCGGCCAGCAGCCATGGCGCCAGCAGTGCCGGCACCACGATCAGTAGCAGCAGGAGCGAGCCCGCCAGCAGCGGGGGCGGCAACGCCGGAAATCCCCACCCTGTGCGCCATAGGGGCCACGCACCTGGCTGCCTCGAGCTCATGTGCGCGGATCAAGCAGCCGTACCAGGAGGTCGGTCACACCGTTGATCAGCACGAAGCACGCACCGATCACCAGCGTGCTTCCGAGGATCGCGGGAGTGTCGGCAGCGAACAGCGCGGTCGTCAGGTAGCGCCCGATGCCGGGCCGAGCGAATACCGTCTCGACCAATACCGCGCCCTGCAGCAGATTCGTGTAGGTGAGCGCGAGTACGGTCAGCACGAGGCTCGCCGTGGCCGGCAGCATGTGCTGCAGCAGTACCGTCCAGCGGCCCGCGCCGGTTGCGCGCGCCAACAGTACGTATTCCGTACCGGCTTCTGCCAGCAGTGCGGCGCGTGTCAGCCGCGCGATGTTGCCGACCGCATAGGCAACGAGCAGGAGCACGGGCAGCACCAGGTGACTGACGGCGCTCCCGAAAGCGCCCTGAACCCCGCTGCGCCAGGCATCCAACAGCACCAGACCGGTCGGCATGTCGATGGTGTATTCGTAGGCATCATCGAGTCGTCCGGGCCCGCCGACCCACTGCAGCCGAGCATAGAACAGATAAAGTGCGAGCAGTCCCAGCCAAAAAACCGGCAGCGAGTTGCCCGCGAGCGAGAGAACCCGCACCAGCGCGTCGGTTGGACCGCCGGGACGCGCCGCACTGACCATCGCCAGTGCGAGACCCAACAGAGTGCTCGCCACCATCGCGAGCGTCGCCAGTTCCAGCGTAGCGGGAAACACGCGACGCAGGTCCTGCGCGACCGGCGCGCCCGTCGATTGCGACACGCCAAGGTCCCCGTGGATCACGCCAACCGCATAGCGCCCCAGGCGTCGCGGCCATGCGAGGTCGAGCCCCAGGTTGTGGCGCGCCTGTTCGTAAGTGGCAGCACTGGCATGCTCTCCCACCAACTTCAGCGCGGGGTCTACCGGGCTGAGAGAGGAAAGCGCGAAGGTCGCGCACAGCAGGGCGGCCAATGTGGCCGCCATTGTGACCGCGGAGCGCAGCAGCGTCGGCAGTGTCCGCAGCGTCGCTGCCCGGCCGTCGGGACTCACTTTGTCACCTGGTCGTAGTACACCATGTCGGCGTTCAGCCCCTGGCGGTAGCCGCGGATGTTGGCACGCATCACCAACTCGCTGCGCTCCTGCAACGCGATGACGTAAGGCGAACCGCGCTGTACCTCGGTTTGTATCTGCCGGTATAGCTGCAAACGGCGAGCGGGATCCGGCTCGCGGACGGCCGCCAGAGTCAGGGCGCTCAATTGGGGTATTTGCCAGCCGGCGCGCTCAGCAATCGAGGTGCTGCCATCTCCCAGGTTCAAGGCAAAAGCACTGGCGCTCGAGTGGGCGTCAAAATAGTCCGGTATCCAATAGAGCCATACCGCCTGCACGCGGTGAGTGCGGACGCGCGTGTAGACCTCGCCGGTGAGGGCGGGTTGGATTTCCAGCCGGATGCCGGCAGCGGCGAAGGTCGCCTGCAGGCTCTGTGCGATCTCAGTGAAAGGCGCTTGGTTGAAGACGTCAAGCGTAATGGCCACCCCGTGATCGAGGCCCGCAGCGTGGAGGATGGAACGTGCCCGCGGAATGTCGAGCCGATAGGGCGTATCGTCGAGCGCACCGGGAAATCCGGCCGCCAGAAACCCCTGGTGTACCTGGTATTGGTCCTTCAGCAACTGGTGTGCGATGCCTTCGTAGTCGATCAGCCAGCGCGCAGCCTGCCACAGCTCGGGGTTGGCAAGCTGCGGTGCGGCGGTGCTGGCCGTATTGAACAACAGGTAATGCACCGCGGCTGAAGGGAACTGACGGAGCTGCAAGCCCGGCTGGCCGCGTAGCGCGGCGTACTGATCCGGGGCGAGATCACGGGCAATGTCGGCATCGCCCACGCGCACCAGGAGCTCTCGCGTCGCAGCATCAGGCACGCTGCGGATGACGATCGTCTTCAGCCCTGGCGCATCGCCAGGCGAGAGCGGGTTGGCATCGAGCACCAGCGCCTCGTGGGGGATGTAGCGGCGGATTTGGAACGGACCGCTGCCCGCCGAATGGTCGTGCAGCCAGCGGTTTCCGAGGTCTCCTGCCATGGCATGGCCCGCAGCGTCGCGCTCGTCGACGATGGATGCCACCGTTGCGCCGAGGACGTTCAAGGCGAACGACGGTCCGACCGGCGCACTCCAGGTGACACGCACGTGGCGTTCGTCAACCTTCAGCAGATGCTGGTCGACCGTGTCGGCGGTCCAGCCCAGTCCATTGAGGATGAATGCCGGGGAGAGGTTCAGCTTCAC
>Ga0187783_10002260_pt1 | contig 14318 bp, 11 predicted proteins | sample 1015_SJ02_MP02_2_FD_132471 | JGI IMG/M metagenome (GOLD analysis project Ga0187783, IMG submission 132471) | Tropical peat soil microbial communities from peatlands in Department of Meta, Colombia - 1015_SJ02_MP02_20_MG | ecosystem: Environmental > Terrestrial > Soil > Wetlands > Peat | place...
AGATAGGTCTGCATGCGCATGTCACTCGCCAGCGACTGGCGGTTGAGCTCGAAGGCCTCTGGCGTTTCGTATTCGATCACCTGGATAAATCTCGTCGGATCGTCCGCATTTTGCAGCAGGCGGAAATGCGCGTTGCCGAACATCTGAAAAAACGGCGCCGCCGTCCGCATCATCGTCGACAGCTGATCGGAATCCGCACCATGCAGCGTAAATTTCAGATGCAAGGTCCGCCAAATCTTTTTATCGTCGTTGCTCATTGCGCGGCATCCCCAATCGCTGCCGGACCGCGCCGGCAGCAGCGCATTGCAGCGTTGTTCGTTTCGGCACGATAGCGTCCGAACGGGTCACGCCCCCTGCATCATGCGCTATTTGAACGTCTCGCGGAACCGGTGAGCCCGGTAAACGCCCAGAATTTTCAGGGTCTTCGGTTGGGAAACGAACTCGAGCTCTTCGAGCGCCAGTTCGAGCCCCCGCTCCTCGGGGTGGCCTTGCACGTCGGCGTAGAACTGGGTGGCCGCAAAGCTGCCGTCGACCATGTAGCTTTCGAGCTTGGTCATGTTGACGCCGTTGGTGGCGAAGCCGCCGAGCGCCTTGTACAGCGCCGCCGGAATGTTGCGCACCTGGAAGACAAAAGTCGTGATCACGCGGCGTTCTTTGCGCTTGGCCCATTTCGCTTCGCGCGCCAGGACCACGAAACGGGTGGTGTTATGTTTGGCGTCGGCCACGTCCTTCTTGAGGATGCGCAGGCCGTAAATCCTGGCCGCGAGCGTGGTCGCGAGCGCCGCGCGCGAAATATCTTCCGCTTCGGCGACCTCCCTTGCGGCGCCCGCCGTATCGGCCGCGACGACCGCTTTGACGCCGAGCGCTCGGATGACGTTGCGGCACTGCCCAAGTGCATGAATGTGGCTCTCTACCGTTTTGATCGTTTTCAACGTCGCGCCCTTCGGCGCCATCAACTGATGCTGCACCGGCAGGAACCATTCGGCGACGATGTTGAGGCCAGACTTCGGCATCAGGTGGTGGATGTCGGCGACGCGGCCGGCGACCGAATTGTCGATCGGGATCATGGCGAGCCTCGCCTTGCCGGTGCGCACCGTGGCGAAGGCATCCTCGAAGGTCGGACACGGCAGCGGCACGTAGCCGGGATAGGCCTGCACACAGGCAATGTGCGAATTCGCGCCAGGCTCGCCCTGGAAGGCGATCTTTTTGGGTTTCTTCATAGCCGATCCGATAGCTTGGCGCGCGCTGTTGCCAAATCCCGCGGCGTGTCGACCCCGAGCGGTACGCTGTCGACAAGCGCCACGTCGATGCGCATGCCGGCTTCCAGCGCGCGCAATTGTTCGAGCTTCTCCCGCTGCTCCAGCGGCGATGGCGGCAGCGCGACAAACCGCTCCAGTGCGGCACGGCGGAAAGCGTATAAGCCGACGTGCTGGTAGAGCGGCCCCGCGCCGGACGGCGCAGTGGCGCGGGTGAAATAGAGCGCGCGCAGCCGCGCCGGCGCAACCGGCGTGCCGACCACCTTCACCACATTCGGATCGTCGCGCTCCGCGCTCCGCCGGATCTCGGCCGCGAGCGTGGCAATATCGACGGCGGTATCGGCGAGCGGCGTCAGCGCGGCCTTGATATCGCCGGGCTCGAGCGTGGGCAGGTCGCCTTGCACATTGAGGATGATGCTTGAGCGGCGGTCGGGATCGACCTTGCCAAGCGCCTCGAAAATGCGGTCGGAGCCGGAAGCATGGTCCGCCCGAGTCAAGACCGCCCGCCCGCCGGCTTTTTCCACAGCCGCCGCGATCTGGGAGGAATCGGTCGCGACCACGACCGCACCGATGCCGGCTGCGGCCGCGCGCCGGAGCACGCGCACGATCATCGGCTCACCGGCGATATCGGCGAGCGGCTTGCCCGGCAGCCGCGTCGAGGCCATGCGTGCGGGAATGAAAACGAGGATGTCGCTCATCGCTGCAGCGGCTTATACGGGTTGCAAGCCGCGCGGCAAACCGGGTATTTGTGCGCCGCTCTCCCATCCCGCTGCGGAGCCCTTCGGCGATGAATTCCTTCGAAATCAACAAATTTCTCGGCGCTCTGTTGGGAACCTGTATGGTACTGCTGGTGGTGCGCATTGCCTCGGGCGCGCTGTTTTCGGTACCGGCACCGGCCAAGCCCGGCTATGAAATCGCCGTGAAGGAAGAGCAGCCCGCCGGCAAGGAAGCGGCCCCCGCACAGGCCGCGCAGCCGATTGAAGCGCTGCTGGCGACCGCTTCCGTCGAGCACGGCGCACAGATCGCCAAACAATGCACGATTTGCCACAACCTACAGAAGGGCCAGGGTCCCAAGGTCGGCCCCGATCTCTGGAGCGTGGTCGGCCGCCCAGTCGCCTCGGTGGCGGGCTTTAATTATTCGACGGCGTTGAAGGCAAAGGGCGGCACCTGGACGGTCGACGCGCTTAACCTGTGGCTCGCCGATCCGCGTACCGACGTTCCCGGCACCGCCATGACGTTTGCAGGCCTGCAAAGCGAGAAGCAGCGCGCCGACGTCATCGCCTACCTCAATACGCTCTCGGACAATCCGCAACCGCTGCTGACCGCGCCGAAGGAAGGCGATACCGGCGCTAAGGCGCCGGCCAGCGCCGCAGCGACTGCGCCGGCGAAGGCCCCGGCCAACGGGCCTGCGGCGGCACCGGCGAATCCGCCGCCGACGGCGCCGGATTCAGCGCGCAAGTCACAGTAACTGTCATCGCGCTCGCGCTGAGCGCACGCGGATGTGAAGTGCATTTCGTCGCGGCCTGCGCCCTCGGACGCTAGCGCCGCAATTAAAAAACACATATCAGCGCCGTTGATCGCGTGCTCGTGTGCGACGGCGAGCGTCATTGGAGTAGTTAAGGTGAACCGACGATCTCTGCTCGCCTCCGCCGTGCTGGCGCTCGTTGCACGGCAGCTTCCCCACGCTGCCTGGACCACTCCCGCGCGCGCTGAAGCGCCGTCGTGGCGTCACGGCCTGTCGCTGTTCGGCGATCCGAAATATCCGCCGGGCTTCAGGCAATTCGATTACGTCAATGCGGCCGCACCCAAGGGCGGCGCGGTGCGCGAAGTCGCAATTGGCACCTTCGACAGCTTCAACAGCGTCGTCGCCGGCGTCAAAGGAACGACCGCATCGGCCATCGAACTCATCTACGACACGCTGCTGACGTCCGCGCTCGACGAAGTCTCGAGCGAATACGGACTGCTCGCGGAAGCCGTCAGCTATCCCGAGGATTTTTCTTCCGTTACCTACAGGCTGCGCGCCGAGGCCAAGTGGCATGATGGCAAACCGATTACCACCGACGACGTGATTTTTTCCTTCAATGCCTTCAAGAAATACAATCCGCGTTACAGCGCTTACTACCGGCACGTCGTCAAGCTGGAAAAGACCGGCGACCGCGATGTGACCTTCACCTTCGACGCGCCGGGCAATCGCGAACTGCCCCAGATCGTCGGCCAGATCGCCGTGCTGCCGAAACATTGGTGGGAAGGCACGGACAAGAACGGCACCAAACGCGACATCGGCTCAACGACGCTCGAGCCGCCGCTCGGCAGCGGCGCTTACCGAGTCAAGGAGTTTTCTCCGGGCCGCAGCATCGTCTACGAACGCGTCACCGACTACTGGGGCAAAGATCTGAACGTCAATGTCGGTCGCAACAATTTCGACGAGCTGCGTTTCGAATATTTCCGGGACATGACGGTCGCGCTCGAGGCGTTCAAGGCCGACACGGTCGACTGGCGAACGGAGAACAGCGCGAAGAACTGGGCCACGGCTTACGATTTTCCGGCGGTCGCCGACAAACGTGTCGTGCTCGAGGAATTTCCTATCAAGAGCGTCGGCGTAATGCAGGCCTTCGCGTTCAATATCCGCCGGCCGAAATTCCAGGACCCGCGGCTGCGGCTCGCGTTCAACTACGCGTTCGATTTCGAGGAGATGAACAAGCAGATTTTCTTCGGACAGTACAAGCGCATTGCCAGCTACTTCGAAGGCACCGAGCTCGCGGCCACCGGGCTGCCAACCGGCCACGAGCTCGAAATCCTGGAAAAAGTACGCGACCAGGTTCCGGCCGAGCTTTTCACCGCCCCCTATTCCAATCCAGTCGGCGGCAGTCCCGAGGCGGTGCATAATAATCTGCGCGAGGCGGTGCGCCTGTTTCGGCAAGCCGGCTACGAAGTGCGTAACCAGCAAATGGTGAACAGTAAGACCGGCGAACCTTTTGCCGTCGAATTTCTCGCCGACGACCCGAGCTTCGAGCGTGTCTTTTTGTTCTATAAGCCCTCGCTCGACCGGCTCGGCATCGCGGTCACGGTGCGGACGGCCGACGATGCGCAGTACGAAAACCGCCTGCGTAGCTGGGATTTCGACGTCATTAGCCACTCTTGGGGCGAATCGCTTTCCCCCGGCAATGAGCAGCGCGGCTATTGGGGTTCGCAAGCCGCCGATCAGCCCGGCTCGCTCAACTTGATCGGTATCAAAAATCCGGCCGTCGACACGATGATCAACGAAGTGATCTTCGCCAAAAGCCGCGCCGATCTCGTCGCTGCGACCAAAGCGCTCGACCGCGTGCTGCTGTGGAACCACTACGTTGTGCCGCAATGGACTTACGGCAAAATTCGTAGCGCCCGCTGGGATCGTTTCGGCCATCCCGATCCGTTGCCGAAATACGGTGCATCCGCTTTCCCAATCATTTGGTGGTGGGATGCCGACAAAGCTGCGAAGGCCGGAACGCGCTCGTGAACGGGACTGATGAAGCCGGACGACCTTTCACTCCTCTCCCCATCCCCCTCAAGGGGCGAGGGAGCAGTGTGTCCCGCCGGCTTTTTATTATCGGCGCCGCTGCCGCGATCGGAGCCTCGCCCGCGAGCGCAGATGCCGACGTCGAGTCGCATGGCCTCTCCGCGTTCGGCGATCTCGCCTACGCGCCGGACTTCCCGCATTTTCGCTACGTCAACCCCACCGCCCCGAAGGGCGGATCATTCTCGCAGATCGGGCCGAATCGCCAATACAATCAGAACTTCCTTACCTTCAACTCGCTCAACAGCTACATCCTCAAGGGCGACGCGGCGCAAGGAATGGAGTTGACGTTCGCGACGCTGATGGTTCGCGCCGGCGACGAGCCGGACGCTATGTACGGACTGGCCGCAGCGAAGGTGCGGCGTTCGGTAGACGGCCTCACCTACCAGTTCTTCATTCGCCCTGACGTCAAATTCCATGACGGCTCGCCGCTGACCGCCCACGACGTCGCCTTCTCGCTCAACATTCTCAAGGAACAAGGCCACCCGATCATCAGCCAGTCGCTGCGCGATTTCGTCGGGGCGAAGGCGGAAGACGGTGCCAGCGTGACCGCGAGCTTTGCCCCAAGCCGCGCCCGCGACGTGCCGCTGTTCGTCGCCGGGCTGCCAATCTTCTCCCGACGCTATTACGCCGAGCATCCGTTCGACCAGTCGACGCTCGAGGCGCCGCTCGGCTGCGGCGCCTACAAGGTCGGGCGTTTCGAGCCGGGCCGTTTCATCGAATACGAGCGCGTCAAGAACTGGTGGGGCGCGGACCTTCCGGTGACGCGCGGGCAGAACAATTTCGACATCGTGCGCTTTGAATATTATCGCGACCGCGGCGTAGGCTTCGAAGGCTTTGTCGCCGAGAATTATCTCTTCCGCGAGGAATTCACCTCGCGCACCTGGGCGACACGCTACGATTTTCCGGCCGCGACGGACGGACGCGTCAAGAAGGACGTGCTGCCCGACGACACAATGTCCGGCGCGCAGGGCTGGTTCATCAACACGCGGCGCGAGAGGTTCGCCGATCCGCGGCTGCGCGAAGCACTATGCAACGCCTTTGATTTCGAGTGGACCAACAGGACGGTCATGTACGGGTCCTATGATCGCACCGTGTCGGTGTTTCAGAACTCGGACATGATGGCGCGCGGCAAACCCAACGCGGAGGAACTGGCGCTGCTCGAGCCCTCCCGCTCGCACGTTCCGGACGAGGTTTTCGGCGAACCCTATGTGCCGCCGGTATCCGACGGCTCCGGTCACGATCGGACGCTGCTGCGCCGGGCGGCGCAGCTCCTCAACGACGCCGGTTGCACCGTCAAGGATGGCAAGCGTCTGCTGCCCAACGGCGCCCCGGTCACCATCGAATTTTTGATCGACGAGCCGACCTTCGAGCCGCACCACATGCCGCTCATCAGGAATCTCGCGACGCTCGGCATCGACGCTACCCTCCGCATCGTCGACCCGGTACAATACCGGGCGCGGCGCGACGGTTTCGACTTCGATATCATTATCGACCGCTTCAGCTTCTCCTCGACGCCGGGCGAATCGCTGCGCTCTTTTTTTTCCTCACGCGCCGCCGCGCTTAAGGGCTCCAACAATCTCGCCGGCATCGTCGACCCGGCGGTCGACGATTTGATCGATGCCGCGATCGCCGCACAAACGCGGCACGCTCTGGTGACCGCTTGCCGTGCGCTCGACCGCGTGATCCGCGCCGGCCACTATTGGATTCCGCATTGGTACAAGGCCTCTCATTGGATCGCTTATTGGGACGTTTTTGGCCATCCGGCCGAACAGCCGCGCTATTTCCGCGGCATTCCCGAAACCTGGTGGTACGATCCCGATAAAGCCGCGAAAATCGGCCGCGCCGGTTAATTGAGGCGCCATGGCCCGACTTGTTCCCGCCATCCACGTCTCTATGTTGCGCCCTAACCAGGTCGTGGATGCCGAGATAAGGACGAAATAGTCATCGAACGTCATGACCGCATACATTGTCCGCCGCATATTATTCATGGTCCCCACGATTTTCGGGATCATGCTGGTGTCGTTCGTCGTCGTGCAATTCGCACCCGGCGGTCCGGTCGAGCGCATCATCGCGCAACTCTCCGGCAGCGACACGGGCGCCACCTCGCGCATTTCCGGCTCGGCCGGCGGCGACTTCGGCGCCCGCGGCGCGCTGCAGAGCGGTGCACAACTCGACGTCAACGCCAAATACCGCGGCGCCCAAGGCCTTGATCCGGAATTCATCAAGAGTCTCGAAAAACAATTCGGCTTCGACAAGCCGGCCTATGAGCGCTTTTTCATCATGCTCTGGAACTATCTGCGTTTCGATTTCGGCAAGAGCTATTTCCGCGATGCCACCGTGCTCCAACTCATAAAGGAGAAGCTTCCGGTCTCGATATCGCTCGGCATCTGGATGACTTTGCTTTCTTACCTGATCTCGATTCCGCTCGGTATTCGCAAGGCTGTACGCGACGGCACGAGTTTCGACGTTTGGACATCGAGCGTCGTCATCATTGGTTACGCCATTCCCGGATTTCTGTTCGCAATCCTGCTCATCATCGTGTTCGCCGGCGGCTCGCTCGGGCCTTTGTATCTTCAGATTTTCCCGCTGCGCGGGCTGACCTCCGACGGCTGGGCGCAATTCCCGTGGTGGCAGAAGGTCCTCGATTATTTCTGGCACCTCGCGCTGCCGATCGTCTCCATGGGGCTTGCCGCGTTCGCGACCATGACTTTGCTCACCAAGAATTCGTTCCTCGAGGAATTGCGCAAGCAATACGTGCTCACCGCGCGCGCCAAGGGCTGCACCGAGCGGCAGGTGCTGTACGGCCACATTTTCCGCAACGCCATGCTGCTTGTCATCGCCGGCTTTCCCGGCGCTTTCGTCGGCGCGTTCTTTGCCGGTTCGCTCTTGATCGAGACGATTTTCTCCCTCGAAGGTCTCGGACTCCTGAGCTTCGAAAGCGTGCTTAACCGCGATTACCCGGTCGTCTTCGCCAACATTTATATTTTTGCGCTTATCGGCCTGGTCGTGACGCTGATATCGGACCTCACCTACACGTGGATTGATCCGCGCATCGATTTCGAGACGCGGGAGGTGTGAGGTGGACGACAAGACCCGAGCCGAAAGGGTAACAGGCGACAAGACGGTCGAGCCGCCGTTTCATCTGACGCCGGTCGTCGAGCCCGCCGGTCCCATCGGGCTTGAACCCTCGGCGCGTAGCACCGTGTTATCGCCGATCAACAAGCGGCGCTGGCAAAACTTCAAAGCCAACCGCCGCGGCTACTGGTCGTTGTGGATATTCCTCGTGCTCTTCGTGATTACGCTGCTTGCCGAATTCATCGCCAACGACAGGCCGATCTTTATCCACTACGACGGCAAAAGCTACTTTCCGATCTTCGTCACGTACCCCGACACCGAGTTCGGCGACGACATCGGCACTGCGGCCGATTATCGCGACGAGCATTTGCAGAACTTTCTTGACCAGCACCACGCGGTCGAAATCTGGCCGCCGATCCGCTTTTCCTACAACACCATCAACGATAAGCCACCCTCGCCGTTTCCCGCCAAGCCGACCTGGATGCTCAGCGAGAAGGATTGCGCCTTCGCCGCGAAGAACGGCTACGGCAAATGCGGCGCGCTCGAGTACAACTGGCTCGGCACCGACGACCAGGGCCGCGACGTGCTGGCGCGCATGATCTACGGTTTCCGGCTTTCGGTGTTGTTCGGTTTGGCGCTTACCATCGTCTCGTCGATCATCGGCGTCGCCGCCGGCGCGGTGCAGGGCTATTTCGGCGGCTGGACCGACCTATTGTTCCAGCGATTTATCGAAATCTGGACGTCCGTACCGGAGCTTTATTTACTGCTCATTATCTCATCGGTGCTGGTGCCTGGCTTTTTCGTGATGCTTGGAATTCTGCTGCTGTTCTCGTGGACCCGGCTCGTCGGCCTGGTGCGCGCCGAATTTTTGCGCGGACGCAATTTCGAATACATCCAGGCGGCGCGGGCACTCGGCGTCTCGAATACCGTCATCATGTTCCGCCACTTGCTGCCCAACGCCATGGTGGCGACGATGACATTTCTGCCGTTCATCATGTCGTCGTCGGTCATGACGCTCACCGCGCTCGACTTCCTCGGCTTCGGCCTGCCGCCGGGCTCACCGTCGCTCGGTGAGCTTCTGTCTCAGGGCAAGAACAACGTCCAGGCGCCGTGGCTCGGATTGACCGGCTTCTTTACCGTCGCAGCGATGCTCTCGCTTCTGATTTTCATCGGCGAAGCCGTGCGCGACGCCTTCGATCCACGAAAGACGTTCGCGTGAGTGCCAACCCCCTCCTTTCCGTCCGCGATCTTTCCGTCGTCTTCCGCGCCGGCGGCCGGGAGTCGCTGGCCGTCGACCACGTATCGTTTGACATAGGCAGGGGTGAGACTGTGGCGCTGGTCGGGGAATCCGGCTCCGGCAAATCGGTGACAGCGCTGTCGGTTCTCAAGCTCCTGCCCTATCCGGCGGCGTACCATCCGTCGGGGACTATCAATTTCGCCGGCCGCGATCTCTTGCAGCTATCCGAACGCGACATGCAGCGCCTGCGTGGCGACGACATTACCATCGTGTTCCAGGAGCCGATGACATCGCTCAATCCGCTGCACACCATCGAGAAGCAGATCGGCGAAATATTGCTACTGCACCGCGGCCTCACCGGCAATGCCGCCCGCGCGCGCACCGTCGAAGTCTTAAGCCAGGTCGGCATTCCCGATCCGCAGAGCCGGCTCAAGAGTTATCCGCACCAGCTTTCTGGCGGCCAGCGCCAACGCGTGATGATCGCTATGGCGCTCGCCAACGAGCCCGACCTGCTCATTGCCGATGAACCGACTACCGCCCTCGACGTCACGGTGCAGGCGCAGATCATCGAATTGCTCAAGGACATCAAAAAGCGGCTCGGCATGTCGCTTTTGTTCATCACTCACGACCTCGGCATCGTGCGCACGATTGCCGACCGGGTTTGCGTGATGAAGGAAGGCAAAATCGTCGAGCAAGGCGACGTGGCACGTGTCTTTGCAGCGCCCCAGCATCCCTATACCCGCGCGCTCCTTGCCGCTGAACCGAAGCCCGATCCGGCGCCGCCGCAGCCTGCCGCGCCGATGCTTCTGGAAGCGACAGACCTCAAAGTCTGGTTCCCGATCAGGCGCGGCGTGCTACGCCGGACCGTCGGCAACATCAAGGCCGTCGACGGGGTTAGCTTCGCCATCCGCAAGGGCGAGACGCTCGGCGTCGTCGGTGAATCCGGTTCCGGCAAAACCACGCTTGGGCTCGCGCTTTTGCGCCTCATCTCCTCCGACGGGCCGATCGTGTTCTTAGGCAACGAGTTGCAGGGCCTGCGCTTCAAACAAATGCGGCCGTTTCGCCGTGACATGCAGATCGTATTTCAGGATCCTTACGGCTCGCTGTCGCCGCGCCTTTCGGTTGCCGAGATCATCAAAGAGGGCCTGCAGGTCCACCATCGACAGATGCCGGAGCACGAGCGAGACGAGCGCGTGATGCAAGCGCTCAACGATGTCGGGCTTGATCCCGTGACCCGCTTTCGCTTTCCCCACGAATTTTCCGGCGGTCAGCGCCAGCGCATCGCCGTGGCGCGCGCCATCGTGCTCGAACCGACCTTTGTCGTGCTCGATGAGCCGACGAGCGCGCTCGACATGCTCATCCAGGCGCAGATGGTCGATCTGCTGCGCGAATTGCAAAGACGACGCAATCTCACTTATCTCTTCATCTCGCACGATCTGCGCGTGGTGGCGGCGCTGGCGAGCCGGCTGTTGGTAATGCGGCAAGGCAAGGTCGTCGAAAGCGGCGACGCGGCTGAATTATTCAAAAATCCGAAGACGGATTACACGCGCGCGCTCTTCGCGGCGGCATTCAACATCGAAACGACACGAACGGGCGTGGTGGCGCAATAAGTCTCTCAGGCCTCCCCGCCGCGCCTTTGCCGCCAATACCACCAGAATACGATGGCAATGCCGGCCACCGCAGCCACCATTAATACGACCAGCAATGCTGAATTTTCGATCCAGGCGATGGCCGGAATACCAAGCGCCATAATCAGACCGAGAAGACAGACCTGCCAGGAAAGGACCTGCACGCCGGCCGTGAAGGTGCCGAGCGCCAGCAGGGTGAAAATGGCCAGTGCCGTTGCCGTAGCGGTGAAAGTGCGCTGCACGCTTGGCAACAGCAACATATTCATCACCAGCAGGAAGGCGAACCAGTGCAGAGCCTGCGTCACGATCAAGCGCAGGCGTCCCGCTTTGTCGCGCGCATCTTGCCAACCGGCGCCGACGCACACCAAGCCGATAAGCGGCGCGAGAATTTGCCAGTAACCGACGATCGGTTTTTTCGAAAAGCTCGTATAGGCAACGCCAGCAAGGGTCAGGATCAGCACGGCCGTGAACGGCAGTTCGTGTAGCCAGAAGCTCTTGCGGCTGTCGTCATGCGACGCGCCGGCGAATGGACCCTTGGCCTCGGAATCGGCGGCATTCATCGCGCTGCTCCGAATTCAGAATAAAGCAGCAGCGCCGATTGCGCCAGCTTCTGGTAGCATTGTCTTATACGTGTGGCACGAACCGGCGATCTTGCCACCAGCGCGCTGGGAGCGCGCATGCGGAGACACCGTGAACGGCGCCGTGACGGCATACGACACGTGGTGTGCAACTCGATGGGGCGTCGATCAGCTTGTCGCGTTGGGTTACCTCCAGTCGACAGAGCGTAACGACCTCGACGCCACAAAAGCGGCAGCGTCCGAGTTTTTCTCCCATGCTAGGATGGATACTGAAGCTCGGCGAGCTTGATTCGAAATTCGACATTCAAGTCGTGGATGCCCTTCTTGAGCAAAAGGCCCTACGATCGCGTGGGATAGGCCTCCTGAAAACCGACGCCGAAGCCGGTGGTATTGCTGGCGCCGATCGCCACGATGTTGAGGATCGCCGCCTAAAGCGGCGAGGAAAAAAACAGTGCGAGCAAAGTGAGAGCGAAAGTGGGCCGCGCCCGACTGATGGTCCACGCGAACATCAGTGTTCAGTTCGGCGCGTCGCTCGAGGCCGCGCTCGGAGCGGGACTTGCGGCTGCGCTCGGCGCGGGGCTCGCCGCTTCGCCCGGAGCGGGGCTCGACGGCAGTTTCTGCCCGACAAAGTGCGGGATGATGACGCGTTGGCCTTCGGTCAGCGCCGCATTCTCCCCGACCTTGTTGATCTGGGTCAGCGCCCACAGCGGCACGTGGTAGGTGGTGGCGATCGTGTGCAGCGTGTCGCCGGCATGGGCCGAGATCGGAAGCCCGCTGTCCCACAACTCGATCGGGCCGTTCGCCGGAACGACAAGGCGCAGCGGCTCGGTCCCTCCTTCGTTCGCGCCGGCTGACCTGATCTTGCTCGCCAGCATCTCCTGGATGCGCGGGAATTTGTCCAGATTGACATGAACGATTTCAGTGCGGTTCTTTAGGTTGTAGCTCGCGTAGTTGCCATGGAAGCCGCGGGCCGGGGCGAGATCGCCGCCCCCCAAGACGTTTTCGGACTGATAGAGGTTCATGTAACGGTGGACGTTCGCCGGAATGCTATGGGCAAAGCGGTTGGGATCGTATGTAATGAGCAGGCTCACCGGGACACGCGCCGCCTCGAGACGTTCGGCAAAATCCACGGCGGCGTCGCCGCCGATGGAATGGCCGATTGCGGTGATCGGCTTCGGATCGCGGCGGTAGTCGCTGATCGCCTGATCGGCCATACTTCGCCACGACAGGTGGGAATCGATGTTCGCCTGCACGCCGGTCCGGTTGATGCGGCCAGCCAGTTCGTCCATCCCCCAATCGATCATGCCGATCAGGCCGCGGAACAAATAGGCGCGCCCGTGCGGTTCGGCGGCCGTGGCCTCGGTTGTGGCACCGGCGAGGCACGCTGCGATCAAGCTGGCTGCGATGTACCTGGCTCGGATCATTCCGATAAGGCCGGCTATGAAGCTGGAAATAGCCGACCGATTGCGATACGATCCACTTCCGGGACAGCTAGTTGTAGAGAGAATGCCCCTGACCATGGTTCCTCGCGAATTTTTCAAGCTTAGCTCGCCGATGCAGCACGCCGATAAGACATCGATTGCTTGACGTCATTCAGAGGCCATTGTCATCACCGTACCCGGACCATGGTAGGTTCTTGCTGCATAATCCTTCAGGTCTGCAGTTGTTAGTTGCCGTTGAACGAACACATCACCGGAATTCACCGAACTCGATAGGGCACCGAGAAACGTCGTCAACGCACCATCCTGCTGTTTCAACGGCTTCTCAGCAACATGTTCAGACGGTGCTCGCTTCGGGAACTTCGGCGTTTCGGTTTGAGCAACTTGGATATGATCTTTGGGCGGCAAACCTCTCTGCTGATGTGTCACCGTCTGCTCTGCAGGTTTTGCCCTCGTCGATTGAGGCAGCTGTGCAACCTTGCTCGGCCTCGATGCGTCAGCTTGCACAGTTACCGGTCGATCAGCAGCAAACTTGGCGATTTCGCCTTTCACCAAGCTGCGAAACTCTGAATCAAACTGCGCCCCCGGATGGGAGTCATAGTTTTCAATGTACTCGATATTTTCTCCAATCAACTTCTTCGACCCCATGCCCCCAAACGTCATCCAGGGATTGGGGTTATAGATTTCAACAATTCGTCCTACTTTCCCCGTGACAGGCGGATTCCAGCTCAGCATTGAAGGCTGCAGCGCAATGATCAGATCCACGTATTTCGCAGTGTTGGCCACAAAAACTGAACTATTGGCTCCCAAGCTATACCCGACAACAACTGTGTGCGTCCCGGGAGCCTGACGGTTGATTTCCTCGACCAACGACGGCCATGATTGATGCAAATAGGTACTGACTTCGACGTCCGGCATCATTTTGAGTTCGGCGACCAATTCGATGAGTCCCGGAGCGGCCGTCGGTCCGAACATGGGCCATAATACGCCGACAAATGTTTTGGCCTGGGCTGAAGAACAGAATGCGAAGCAACAGAGCGCAATAGCGGTTGCCAGCTTCTTCACTGCCACTCCCCCCATCATCGGCTAGTGCTGCCAACGCGGTATGACCAAGCCTCGTCGGCAGCAATCGCGCCGGCCCCGTCGAAAATGGATGATACCCGTTACCCAATACATAACAGGCGCCAATTGCGGCATTAATGCGAAACAGACCGGAAAGATTGCGAATAGCTATGGAGCTGGGTGCTCCGCGAATCGAGCGGCAGCAGCGGTGACTTTGCCGACCCGCTTCTCGCCATCCCGGTCGGCTATCGCGATCATCGCCAGGAACCCGGAGGTGCTGAGGCACAAAAAGCCTTGCTCTGCCGGGAGAACCGAAAGAGGCAGGTCAAAAGGTAAGGGGCCGGCATCAGGCCGACCCCCTCCCGTTATAGCCGCGGACGGAGAGTTACCCCTTCGTCACGACGGGCGGCGGCGGTGGCGCCTTGCCTTTGCCGTAGTAAGCCTGGGCATTGGCAGTGGCGCTAAGGAGAGCAAGCACCGCGGCCGC
>Ga0187783_10002261_pt1 | contig 14313 bp, 11 predicted proteins | sample 1015_SJ02_MP02_2_FD_132471 | JGI IMG/M metagenome (GOLD analysis project Ga0187783, IMG submission 132471) | Tropical peat soil microbial communities from peatlands in Department of Meta, Colombia - 1015_SJ02_MP02_20_MG | ecosystem: Environmental > Terrestrial > Soil > Wetlands > Peat | place...
ACTTCTTCGAGCGTGGTCATGCCAGCCGCGACCTTGATCAGACCGCTCCGGCGCAAGGTGATCATTCCTCGCTCAATCGCCTTTTTCTTGAGTTCAACGGCGGAGGCGCCCACCAGAACCAGTTCCTTGATCTCGTCATCGACTTCCATGACCTCGTACAGACCGGCGCGCCCCTTAAAGCCCGTGTTGCTGCAATTGGCGCATCCCTTGCCTTTTTGAATCTTTACGGTTTTCGCTTCTTCGCGGGTGAAGCCTTCGTCCATGAGGGTTTGCACCGGCACATCCACGATCTCGGCGCAGTCTCGACAGACTCGCCGCACCAGGCGCTGGGCGCAGATCAGGTGCACCGAGGTGGCCACCAGAAATGGTTCAATTCCCATGTTCATCAAACGGGTAATGGTTTCGGGGGCGCCGTTGGTATGCAGGGTAGAAAGCACCAGGTGGCCGGTGAGGGCGGCTTTGATGGCAATTTCGGCGGTTTCAAAATCGCGGATCTCGCCCACCAGAATGATGTTCGGGTCCTGCCGCAAGAATGCGCGCAGGGCAGCCGCAAAATTGAGCCCAATCTGCTCCTTCATCTGCACTTGGTTGACGCCTGCCAACTGGAACTCCACCGGATCCTCTGCCGTCATGATGTTGGTGTCGACCGTGTTCAGGCGGGAGATCGAAGAGTAGAGCGTGTTGGTTTTTCCCGACCCCGTCGGCCCCGTCACCAAGACCATGCCGTAGGGTTTCAGGATGGCCTTCTCGAACTTGACCAGCGACTCGGGCTCGAAACCGAGCTTGGTCATGTCGAGGCGTAAGTTCTCTTTGTCGAGCAACCGCAATACAATCTTTTCGCCCCACAGGGTGGGCAGAGTACTGACGCGGAAGTCCAGCTGCCTTTTGCGCCCTCCAATGTTCATCTTCAGCATGATGCGGCCGTCCTGGGGAAGGCGCTTCTCGCTGATATCCAGCTTGGACATGATTTTCAGACGCGAGGTGATGGCGTCCTTATATTTTTGCGGCGGTGTCATGATCGGCTGCAGGACACCGTCCACGCGAAAGCGCACGCGAAATTCGCGTTCGTAGGGCTCCATGTGAATGTCGCTGGCACCGCGGTTGACCGCTTCGCTCAACACCGCATTGACCAGCTTCACGATGGGGGCCTCGTCGGCGGCTCGTTCGAGATCCGCCAGACCCATCTCCTCCTGTTCCGTCTGAACCTCGACGTCCGCGTCGTCGGACTCCATCGACATCATGACGTGTTCGAGATCTTCCTTCTTGGTGGCACCGTACGCCTTATCGATGCCTTCCAGGATGGAGCTCTCCGACGCTACAACCGGTTCAATGTTGAACCCTGTCATGAACTTGATATCGTCCATGGCGAACACGTTGGTCGGGTCCACCATGGCAATGGTGAGCGATGCGCCCACGCGGCTCAGGGGCAGAATCTGGTAACGCTTGGCGGTTTCGTAGGGGATCAGCTTGACAACGGCGGGATCAATTTCGAAATAGGAGAGATTAATGGCCGGCACGCCGTACTGGCGCGAAAGAAAGTTGGTAACGTCGCCATCGGTCAAGAAGCCGAGCTTGACCAGAGCGGAGCCCAGACGAATGTTGTTCTCCTTCTGGGCCTTGACCGCTTGTTCCAACTGCTCCGGAGTAATGATCTTCTCTTTGACGAGAAGATCACCCAGCCGTTGAGACATGCCTCGATCTCCTATCGGAACTTCTGATCCGTGATGGCGGAGTGCACGCGAACCCAGTTGACGATCGAGCGAAAGCGTGCAATTCGCGTTGACACAAATTGTCAACGCTGAGGCAGGTCGTGCGCGAGTAACTTTGGTACGTCAAACGGGTTACGTAAGTCGTTTGTACTCATGGAACCCATTGATTTGATTGGCGCAAGATTTGTTAGTTCCCGGGGTCTCGCGATGCCCATCAAGGAAGAATCTCTCGATCCCATGACAAGAATAGGGCGTTTCAGCTTTCTCAACATCACGCGCTAAAGCTTGAATCTGGAAGGACACACATCGACACAACCGCAGGAGAATGGCCGGGCACATCTCGAACTCGACCCGCGAAGCTCCGCGATCAACCCTCCGAGTGAATTACTTCGTTCGGCTCAAGACGAACAGTGCTTGCCGGGCCATGTTTCCTCGGTGCCTTCCCGACCTTCCAGGCAAACCGGGGCTGTTCCTAGAGATTCCTCGCGGGCCGGAACCGTAAGATGGTCAAGCTCGTTAGAAGATCCGCTTATAATGAAGCTTTAGCTCGAGGGTTTCAATTGGGACGAGAACAACCAATGGCTGCGCCGAATTCAGGCCGTTTTGCGGGGCAGTCCCGGAATCGCAACCGGGTCATCATTCCGGTTGCGCTCGGCTTTGTGGTGATCTGTGCCGTGCTCTTAGCGCTGACTTCCTTTGACCTTCCGCAGACCTGGAACCCGGACACGAACCAGCAGCTGCTGCTCTTTGCGTTTCTTGCGGTGCTCATTTTTGTTCTCTTCCTCGCCCTGACGTTCGTCCTGGGCCGCAACGTCTTGAAGCTGTTCGCGGAGAGGCGACTGGGCGTTCTGGGATCGAAATTCCGCACCCGCTTGCTGATTGCCAGTCTTCTGCTTTCCTTTCTTCCGGTCATTGGCATGTTCTTTTTCGCTTACGTGCTGATGAACCGATCCATTGACAAGTGGTTCTCCACCCCAGTCGAAGAAGTACGCCGAGACACGGCAACCATGACCTCGCTGCTTTCCGAGTATGCGGCGCAGAATGCCGCGCAGGAAGCCACGACCATCGCCACTTCTTCTGCCATCGAGCAGGCTTTTCGAGAGGGTGACTTCAGCGGAGTGCGGGATGAATTTCAGCGCCACCGGATCACCCTCGAAGGCGGGTTCGCGGTGGTGCTCGAGAATGGCGAGCCCAAGGCAACGTTCCAGCTGCCCGCTGCCTGGCCCGAACTCAGGTCCAAGCTTTCCATCCCGCCACCACCCTCGCTCTCGTCGTCAGTTCTGGCTTGGGACCAAACCGAATACGTGCTGGGGTCTGCCGCGGTTGGCGATCACGGTCTGATTCTGGTGGCCATGCCGTTGCCCGAGAAATTCTCCCAGACGGTGAAGCAGATTCAGACCAGCCAGCAGCGTTATCTTGAGCTGGCACGGGGACGCCGGCTGGTGCGCCGCACCTATATGGAGGTGTTGCTGTTGCTGACGGTGGTGGTGCTGTTTGTCGCCACCTGGCTGGCGCTGTTCGTTTCGAAGTTGGTTACCCGGCCGGTGATCGCTCTCGCTGAGGCCACGCAGGAGATCTCCCGCGGCCGGCTCGACTATCGCGTCGAGGTTCACGGCGCCGACGAGATCGGTGAGCTGGTGCAATCCTTCAACCGCATGGCCGCCGAGCTAGAGACCAGCCGACAGCAGCTGGAGTCTTCCAGCCAGGAGTTAGCGGCTGCCAACGTCGCCCTCGAGCAACGCCGCCGGCAGATTGCGACCATCCTCGAAAGTATTCCGAATGGAGTGCTTTCGCTCAATGCCGAGCGCCGCGTGACTCATGTCAACCATGCCTTACTGCGATTATTGCATCCCTCCGGGGCTGGATCCGGCATTCCCGCCGGACTGATCGACTCCTCGCTCGCAGAGCTGTTTCGAGGAGACATTGTTGAGGAACTGGAGTCGCTGCTGCGGCGTGCGGAGCGCATGGGCACCACCACAACCCAGATGGAAATGGCGCTCGAGGGTGCCACCCTCAATGTGGCGGTCACGGTGGCCACGCTCAAACACGATGGTCAGGGCCTGGGATATGTTCTGGTGTTTGAAGATCTATCGGAGCTGCTCAAGGCGCAAAAGCAAGCGGCGTGGCGTGAGGTCGCACGGCGGGTCGCGCATGAAATCAAGAATCCGCTGACTCCCATCGCCCTGTCCACGGAACGCATTCGCCGGCACCTGGCGCGCGATCAACCTCCCGATCCCGCGTCGTGGCGGGTGATACGAAGTTGCGCGGACACGATTGCCGGAGCTGTCGAGACGGTTCGCACTCTGGTCGATGAATTCTCCGCTTTAGCCAGGTTTCCCACGGCCCGGCCGCATCCGGCCAGCATCAATACGATCGTAGAAACCACGTTGGCCATGTTTGATGGCCGTTTGGAGAATATCCGCATTCGCAAGTCGCTGGCTCCGGGCCTGCCGGAAGTTATGGCCGATCCGGAGGCGATTAAGCGTGCTTTGGCCAATCTGCTGGATAATGCTGCCGAGGCCATGCAGCTCGCCATGTTCCGCGAAATTCAGATTTCGACGGCCCTGGTGGCGAGCCGCGACGCGGTTGAGATCACGGTCGCCGATACCGGACACGGGGTGACACAGGAGCTGAAAGAGCGCCTGTTTCTGCCCTACTTCTCCACCAAAAAGCGTGGCACCGGACTGGGTTTGGCCATTGTCAGCCGTATTATCGAGGACCACCACGGCTCGATTCGAGTCGAGGAGAATCGGCCGGTGGGCGCCAAATTCATCATCGAACTCCCGGTGGCCTCCGAGGCGGTCGCTGCCCCTGCCGTGAATCAGCAACATGCATAGCATTCTCATCGTGGATGATGAAGCCAGCATTCGGCACTCCCTCAAGGACGTGCTCGAGGAGGAAGGTTACAAGACCGCCGGGGCGGGCACCGGGGAAGCTTGTTTAGAGACGTTGCGGAAGAACAGCTTTGACGTGGTCCTGCTGGATGTGTGGCTTCCGGGAATGGACGGCCTGGAAACTCTGGTGAAGATCCGGGAGATGGAGGCCGCGTCTGAGGTCATCATGATTTCCGGGCATGGCACCATTGAGACCGCAGTACGGGCCACCAAGCTGGGTGCCTACGATTTCCTCGAGAAACCCCTCTCCATCGAGAAAACCCTGATCGTCATTAAGAACGCGATCGATGCCAAGCGATTGCGGGAAGAAAACCGCGAGCTCAAAAAACAACTGATTCCGAAGAGCGTCATTGTTGGCGAAAGCGTTCCTACGAAGGCCTTGCGTCAGCAAATCCAGATCATGGCCCCCACCAATGGAAGGGTGTTGATCTATGGAGAGTCCGGGACGGGCAAAGAGTTGGTGGCACACGCCATTCATCTCAACAGCCAGCGCAAAGACGAGATGTTTGTCGAAGTCAATTGCGCGGCCATTCCCGAGGATCTGATTGAAAGCGAGCTATTCGGACATCGCAAGGGCTGCTTTCCGGGTGCGCTGGCCGACAAAGAGGGGACGTTCCAGAAAGCGCACGGGGGCACCATGTTCCTCGATGAGATTGGGGACATGAGCTTGAAAACACAATCCAAAGTTTTGCGCACCTTGGAGGATCAGCGGTTTGTCCCGGTCGGCAGCGATGAAGCCATCACCGTAGATGCGCGGGTGATTGCCTCGACCAACAAGGATTTGGACGAAGAAATCTCGAAAGGGAACTTCCGGGAAGATCTGTTCTATCGCTTGAACGTGATTCCATTCTCGGTGCCTCCCCTGCGCGAGCGCAAGGAAGACATACCGTTGCTGGTGCGCCATTTTCTCAAGGAGTTCTCCACCAGCTACGGGCGACGCTCGCGGGAAATCACCGACGATGCAATTGAGGTTCTGATGCGCTATTCCTGGCCAGGGAATGTGCGCGAATTGCGCAATGTGATGGAACGCATCGTCATCATGAACCCCACGGTAGTCCGGATTGAGCGCAAGCATCTGCCCCCGCTGATTCAGCGGGATGGCGGACGCCGTGCGGTGGGCAGCGACTCTACCTTGCACCAGGCCCGTGCCGCCTATGAGCGCGATTACATCCTAAAAAAACTGGATGAGAATTACGGGAACGTGAGCCGCACGGCGGAGGTGCTGGGCCTGGAGCGCAGCCATCTCTATCGCAAGATGAGGAGCCTGGGGATTGCGGCGAAGGAATAGACCGGAGACACGTGGGCCGCAACTAGCCTCGGCCCTCGACCCACCGCCGTCGCCAGTCTAATTCTTCGAGGAAAGGCTTCGACTCGCGCCACAGGGGACTGACTTTTACAAACAGATCCAGGTAAACCCGTGTGCCGACCAGTGTTTCAATCTCGGAGCGCGCAGCGGTACCGATCTTCTTGAGCATCTGTCCATGCCTGCCGACGAGAATCCGCTTCTGCCCCTCGCGCTCACAATGGATCGTCGCCGCCACGCGAGTCAGCTTCTCGCTTTCTTCGAACTCCTCGATCACGACCGCCACGGCGTAAGGCACCTCTTGGCTGGTGGCCAGGACGACCTGCTGGCGAATGATTTCCGCCGCCATAAAACGCACCGGCTGATCGGTGATCTGGTCTGCGGGGAAATAGCGAGGGCCCTCGGGCAGGTCTTTGAGCAAGGCTTCGAGCAGCCGATCCAGCCCTTCCCGGGTGCGCGCCGACAGGGGAATGATTTCTCGAAAGTCGTGTCGTTGACGGTAGTCCTCGATGATGGGCAGAAGTCGATCTTTTTGAGCGATCCGATCGATCTTGTTCAACAGAAGCAAAACCGGTGTGCGCGAACGCTTGGCCAGTTCGAGCCCAAACCCGTCCTCGCGGCCGAACTTCTCGGTAGCGTCTACCATCAGCAAAAGCAGGTCGCAGCCCGCCAAAGCCTGCCGAACTTCGGCCATCATCGTACGCCCCAAAGAGCTGTCGGGTTTATGCACCCCCGGAGTGTCGATCAGGATCACCTGGCCTGCGGGTCGGTTCTTTTGCGGCGGAACTTCGAGGATGCCCAGAATCCGATTACGAGTGGTCTGAGGTTTCGGGCTAACAATCGCGAGCTTCTGGCCTACCAGGGCATTCAGCAGGGTTGACTTTCCCACATTGGGTCGGCCGAGAATCGAGACGAATCCTGAGCGGAAGGCCATCGTACCAAGTCGTGCCCGCAGCCGGTCGGGGCTGGTTGCTCCGCCCCGTCCCCTCGAGCGCTACCCTAACTATATCAACCGCATCTGTCTGGGTTCGACTGCGGTAATGCGCAACCGTTCGACCCGGCGTTTGGTTGATTCCAAAACTTCGAAACGGAGCCCGTCCTCTTCAACCACTTCTCCCTTTTGCGGAATCCGACCCGCCAGCTCGCTGACCAGGCCTGCTACGGTAGCCGACGCTTTGCCTTCGGGTCGCATGCCAAATAACTCGGCGAGACGATCCACATCCATGCCGCCGGGCACGATATAGGAGTGCTCGTTCTCGCGGACCACATCGGTCTTGTCATGCTCATCGCCAATCTCGCCGACGATCTCCTCGACCAGATCCTCGATGGTTACAAGACCGGCGATGCCACCATATTCATCGACCACAATCGCCATGCGAATGTTGTTCTTCTGCATTTCGCGCAGAAGATCGCTACCCAGCTTGCTCTCGGGAACAAAATACACGTCTTTGCGCATGATCGTGTCCACCGTACGAGCGTGGGCTTCACTGTCGGGCACCTGCAGAATGTCTTGGGCGTAGACGATTCCTTAGATGTTGTGAATGGTCCCTTCATAAACCGGTACGCGGGAAAAGGGTTTATGGCGCAGGAGCTCGACAAACTCCTCGATGGTGGTGCTGGTGGGCACGGCAACAATCTCGGGACGGGGCTTCATAGCCTCACGGACCGTCTTCTCCCCGAATTTGACCACGGACTGGATCATCTCGCGATTGCTTTCATCGAGAATACCTTCCTCTTGACCCGCCTCAATCAAGGCGTCCACGGCTTCCGCCTGCGTTTCCGGTTCCTGTTCGGCATGCTCCCGGGTCAGGGAGGCCACCGACTGCAGAAAGCCCAGTACCAGGGTCACCGGCAGGATGAGGTAAACGAGCATTCTCAGCAGCACCGTCCACCGCATGAGCCACAGGCCCTTGGTGCGGGAGAACAACAGAAACGGCAGGAAGCGATGAAAGAGGATCACGATGAGGATCAAACTTAAGGTGGCCTGCAGGATTTCATAGATGCTCCAGGCACGGTCACGAAATACGGTGAAGCCCACCAGCATGGCAACCGCTGCCGTGGTGAGCTGGCCCCAGACCGACATCGAGAGCGCTACTCGATCCCGACTGACACCGAGCCTGGGCTCCACCTTCTGCTCGAAAGCATCGATATTGTCCTGGAATTGGCGGGAAAGAAACTTGCCCATCTCGGAATAGACACGACCTACGTAAGAGACCAGAGTCATCAACCCGAAAAGGACGAAAAGTGCGGCTAGAATGATCAGGTTCATCGAACGGCTCGTCGAGGTCGGGTTTTCTGGCTGGCAGCGCGACTTGGCGAGCGCCTGGCCCGCCGGGGCGGGCTGGCAGAGCGCTCCAGCAATGCCATGGGCAATTGCAAGGATTTCCTGAGACGGCATTCCTCTTTCGCCATTCTTCCATCATCCCGTTCGTGGTTGTAGCCGGCGAGATGCAGCAGGCCGTGCAGAGCAAGAATTTTGATCTCGTCGGCAGGGCTGTGGCCCAGCAGACGTGCATTTTGGCTGGCAATATCGGCAGAGATCGCGATATCCCCGGCTAGCTTAACCGATTCATCGAGGACGGGAAACGACAGCACGTCGGTGGCCTCATTCTTGCCTCGAAACCGCCGGTTCAGACCGCGCAGGTCGCGACTGGTGGTCACCAAAACATTGACCTGGCCGGGAAGGCGAGCGGTGCGCTGCGCGCGGGACACAAATCGCGACAACGCTGCTTTGCTCAACCCCCGCACCGGCTTGTGCAAGATGATCACCGTGTCTGTGGGTGCCGGCATGATTAACCTTTGCCTTCGCGTCCGGGATCGGTTGCAGGCCTTGCTCTCCCAGCCGGTTGCCGGCTGCAAAAGCAAAAAACAGGAGGGTCTCGAGACCCTCCTGTTCAAGCACAAGGTTCTATTCTTCGCTCTGGAGTTCTTGGGACGGCACTCGTCGGTTCTCCTGGGAGACACCATTGTCGCCGGCCTTGCCATTGGGGCCGTTCTTCGCATCCAACAAGGACATCTGCTGCTGTTCCGCCATCCTCGCCTTGTGCTCATCGTAGGCACGAATAATGCGCTGTACGAGATGATGCCGTACCACATCGCCTTCGTCAAAATAAACGAAGCTCAATCCTTCCACATGTTTCAACACGTCACCGGCTTCGAGCAACCCGCTTCGCCGGGCGCTGGGCAAATCGATCTGGGTGATGTCGCCCGTGATGACGGCTTTCGAGTTAAAGCCCAACCGGGTCACAAACATCTTCATCTGCTCGGAAGTAGTGTTTTGGGCCTCGTCCAAAATGACGAACGAATCATTCAAGGTTCGCCCTCGCATAAACGCGATGGGCGCGATCTCGATGACGTTTTTCTCTAGGTAACGGTCCACCTTCTCGGGATCGAGCATGTCATAGAGCGCGTCGTAGAGGGGACGCAGATAGGGATCGATTTTGTCCTGTAGCGTACCCGGCAGAAATCCGAGTCGCTCGCCGGCCTCTACCGCCGGCCGGGCCAAGATGATTCGGTTCACTCGCTTCGCGAGCAGTGCCGAAATGGCCATGGCCACGGCCAGGTAAGTCTTGCCCGTGCCCGCTGGCCCGATGCCGAAAACCATGTCGTGCTGCTCGATGGCATCCAGGTAGCGTCGCTGGTTCAGGCTCTTAGGCTGCACCGTGCGTCGCCCAAAGGAGCGCTGGCGGCCCGCCTCCGCCAAGCCGCGCAGCGTGGCCTTAGGATCGGCCATCAGCACGCGCAGCATGCTGTTCAGATCGCCATTATTGAAGGTCCGTCCTGTACGTTGCAGGTGGTCGTAATCGGCGAAGACTTGCTCAGCACGGGCGACGTCGCGGGGCGCACCTTCTAATTCAATCGAATCGGATCGCAAGTCGATATTGATATTGAGCCCTTCTTCGAGCACATGCAGGTTCTCATCCCTGGTTCCGAACAGGGTCTCGATGTGGTCACTGATCTCGATACTTTTCTTCATTCAGTCTTGATATCACCTCGGGAATGAGTCGGTTCGTACCCTGAGCCGACGCGAACGCCGTCGTGACCAACCCTGGGGTCGAGCTTGTGGGTCCGTTGTGGCTGGCTCTCGATATGTCGATCGGTTAGTTCCCGTTGGCGGACCATACCAGGGTCAGTTATGAGACGCTGATTCTCTTTGGAGGTGGAACCTGACGGAATACTCGCACCCGACGTGCAGGCAACTGCCATTGAGAATAGAGTACCCCCGCGCTACCAGTGAGTCAATGGGCCGACCCTCTGAGGCGCCCGCAAGATGCGATGGTACGAAGGGATCCGCCTCGGGGGCCCGCAACTGAAACATTTTGCAGGTTACTGTCCGGGGAAGTTGCCGAGAAACGCTAATCTCGGATTTGACCGGCTTCCCGTGAGTTCCGTACAATAAAAACCTACCGAGTTTTCGCAAGAGAAATCCGACAACAAAGGTTAAGTCGTCTCCATGGCAAATCATTTTTCTGCGCTGAAGCGCGCTCGTCAAACCGAAAAGCGTACCCTCTATAACCGCGCCAACACTTCCCGTCTACGCACCGCCCTGCGGCAGATGCGGGAGTCACTGGCGAAAGGGGATAAGCCTGCGGCGGAGCGGCTCCTCGGGCAGACGTTTTCCGCATTGGATAAAGCAGCGCAAAAGGGCGTGATTCACGCCAACACCGCCGCCCGCTCCAAGTCCCGTCTGACGGCGCGGCTCCGAGCCATGAAATAGTCACGACCTTCAGATTCTACATCGGAGAAGAGGTCCGAACCGCCCGCTCGTAGCTCGAGATCGATTACCATGGTGTCGACCTGCGTACCACCGAGCTCCTGTTGTGGCCTCGCTCGCGGCTGGCGCTTGGATGTGGCCGGCTTCGCCAATCTGTCCGGAGGCCGTTCTTGATCTCCGCGTCTTGCGTGGGGGAGCGACCGCTAAAGCACTACTTGAAAATACTTCTTCAGGGCCTCATGCCAATCCCTATCGGAAGCTAGGAGTGATTCTTCCTTCTCTCCGTCTCGCGTGATAATCAGCCGTTGCCCGGCCAAAGTAATGCGACCGTCGCCGGTAGCTCGGCTGCACAGGTTCGACTGGGTAAAAGGGGATTCTGGCGAGGTTTGATGATAGTGGCACATCTGGGCGAACTCCCCAAGCTGTCGCGGAACAAGCGAGAACGAATACTGGCGCTTCCAGCTTCCGCCTGCTTCTGCCATCTCCATTTGCAGCGACTTGTGCTGCTCGATGATGCGGAACTTCCGTCTGCCCTGTGGCTGCTCGATTCCCATCTGCAACTTGAGGGGTTGAAGGAACGAGTCGCCAAATCCGACGTCAGCAAGCCAGGGCTCGTCGAGGTCCACACGAAGCGCCAGATGATCGAATTCGGGGCCATCCGAGCCGTCTTCGCGGGGCACGCGGGCGGACAGCAGAGTAACTTTGAACCCCAGCCCGCGCAAAAGAGCTGCGAAGGCCCCATTCAGTTCATAGCAGAAGCCGCCTCGCCGTCGGGTCACGATCTTGCGGAGGATCGCCTCTTCATCGCAGACGATGGGTCGGGCGAGTGCGATGTCGAGATTTTCGAATGGCACGGCCAGCATGTGCCCACGATGCAGTGCCTGCAATGTGTCGAGCGAAGGCGGGCTCGGTCCCCGGTGCCCGATGCGGTCGAAATAAGCGAGCACGTCCATGTCTTCCTGCTCGAGATCGCACCCGAGGGCGAAGGAGGGAACCCGAAGGAATTCTGGTGGCCTTCGGTGTGCCTTTGATCCTGAGCCTCGATGCGCCGAGCGATTGGCGAACCGTCGGCCGCTCAGGCTTCACTTCATACCGGCAACTCTTCCTGCGACCACCCCGGAACTTCTGGTTTTGACTCGGCGCTCAAATCGAGAACCAGCTTTTCAAGAAGCAATCGTTTGTTCGGTGGATTGGAGCGCAGCGCGAGATCGGTTTTGGCCACCAGCCGAATGGCTTGCATCAGTTCCCGTTTTGATTTATATCGGTGAGCCTGCCGCAGGATATCCTCGGCAGCAAACGGAGGCACGCGAAAGCCCGGCCACAGCGCAGCCCATAGCATGCGCTGGTCCCGCACATTGCGTTCCACAATGACCAGCATTTGGCGAAATGTCCTGGCCAGCATATAGAGGATTCCGATGGCGCCTTCGTCGCCCGCGCTCGCCGTCAGAACTGCATCGAGCATTCCCAGTGCCCGCACCCGGTCCTTGGCTGAGATCGCGTCCGTCAGCTCGTAGAGGGACCGCTGCTTGGCTGCCGACACCAGGGCTTCGACGTCGTCCAAAGCGATCCGTTTCTTCTCGGCGACATACAACAGAAGTTTCTCCAGTTCGTTCGAGATCATCATCATGTCGCCGCCGAGCGCATCCACCAGCTCACGAGCAGCATCGGCTTCAATCTTCACCCCGTGCGCGGTCGAATACTCACTGATCCAGCGTACCGCGTCACTCTCTTCCACTCGCGCTAACTCGACAATCGCGCAGTACGATCCCAAAGTGTCGCGAATGCGCAGGTAGGCCTCCTTGTCGGCGAGCTCGATTCGCCGGGCGTTGGCGGGAATACTGATGTGATCGGCGACGAAGATCAACAAGGCCGCCGGATTCGGGTTCTTGCAGTATTCTTCAATGGCGGCCAACTTCTCTTGGTGGGCTCCGCGAGTGAACAGATTCTTCACCCCGCGGACGAACATCACCTGAAAGGGCGCGATCAGGGACGAGGTTCGGGCGCGATCGAGAATCTCCACTAGTTCGGTCTCGGCTAAGTCGAACTCGAGGAGCGCGAAATCGCGCAGGGAGGGTGGAACCAGATGTTCGAGGATGGCTTCGCGGCAGCGTTTGCGAAAGAACACCTCGTCTCCCACAAAGACGTAAGCCGGCGCCAGCTTGCGCGCTTCGACATCAGCGACGAAACGATCCGTCTGAGAGAAAGAGCGCATCAGAACCCCTCCAAGACGTTGGACACCAGGGTTTGCGCAAAGTCACGGGACAGCCGCGTCAGCGCCGGAGTGTCTTCCTCGAAGAAGCTGTTTGGATCTCGGGAGATTTCATATTGTTCGCGAAAAAGATAAGCAGGATTTCGATAGAGAACCTTGCCCGTCTTGTCCGCCAACGACACGCTCACCGAGATTACGACCAGCACACTGGCCGCGCGTCCGGTCGTTGAATCATAGGTGAGCGGGGTGGTGTAGGCCGAAAGCACGCTTCCGCGAAGCGTGGCGTCGGCCCCGTCCCCGGAATCCTGAACTACATGGTAATGAGTACGGGTGATCATTTCCCGCACGACCGCGGCGGTCAGCATTTGCTCAATTCTATAGGTGTGAGTCTGGTTGACAAAGGCTGGGATCGCGATGGTGCGAACATCCTGGGGAATCGCCGACGTATGTCCTGCCGTGTGATAGCCGCAGCCAAGGATGACGAGAAAGGAGCATACCACGGCGGCCACCGGGAGGTTCGAAGAGGCTGGGCCGGGCACCGGCAGGCGGGCCACCTGGCTCATTGAATCTTGCCTCGCGGACGGCTGATTAAAATGTTTTCCGCACACTCGACGGCGGTGGCGGCCGCGATCCGCAGGTTGTCGGCAGCCGCCCATAGCCAGAAGGCTTTGGGCTGCCCGGCATCGGGAAGCACGGACACTTGCACGTCTGCCTGTCCCGCCGCATTCACATTGCTGGGAGCGTTTTCGGCGCCTACCACCAAGTTGACGTGGTCCCCGGCTAGGGCTTGCCCGATGACTCCGACATCCACCACCTGATCGGTTTCTACATGGAGAGCAAGGGCGTATCCGTGAAAAACGGGGGCTTGGATCAGCAAAAGAGAAAGGCGTGGCGCGTGCTTGCCAGCGATACGCCGGTAATGATCAACAATGCGCCTTTCGACCGTAGCCAGGGCGGACCCCGCCCGTTCCCCATATTGAGCGACCAAGTTGAAGGCGACCTGGGTATCAAAGATGGTCTTTGGAATCGGCTGGAAGGAAAGCAGGTTCACGGTTTGCTCGTGCAGTTCATCCAAGCCTTTTTGCCCGTGTTCGGACGCCGGTTCGAACACCGTAGCCGTGATTTGCCTCAACGGGAGAGCCTTGTGCACACGCAAAGCGAGCAGCCCCAAGATCACGGCGGCCGGGTGCGCCACCACCGACGGCCCGGGTTCGAATTCTGGAATGAACGGCTTTCCCAATTGACGTTCGATCCAAGGCGATCGCACGGTGGCTTCCGGCTCGTCCTCGAGAGCGAAGCTTAAATCGACAATCGCGCTACCCTCAGCGCGCGCTAGTTCCCATGTGTTGCGGGTGCACTCGGGGTCGGAGGCGAAGAAGGTGACATCCAGGCGGCGAAACTCATCGGCCCGGACCTTTTGAATAAAGGTGACTTCGTCGCCCACGGCCTCGAGCTGGCCGAGGGATTCATCGTCGTCCAGCAGC
>Ga0187783_10002262_pt1 | contig 14306 bp, 12 predicted proteins | sample 1015_SJ02_MP02_2_FD_132471 | JGI IMG/M metagenome (GOLD analysis project Ga0187783, IMG submission 132471) | Tropical peat soil microbial communities from peatlands in Department of Meta, Colombia - 1015_SJ02_MP02_20_MG | ecosystem: Environmental > Terrestrial > Soil > Wetlands > Peat | place...
CGGGCGCTGCCGAACTCCTGCCATCGATCGGGTTTACAGGAACGGGCGAAATTCCTAGGACCGGCCTTGCACTTGGGGGGCGGGCGACCGGGGGGACGGACAGGCCGTGGGCATGATCGGACGGATCGACCGCTACATCTTCCGCACCAGCTTCGGGGCGTTCGTGCTGATTCTCGTCAGCCTGACCGCGATCATCTGGGTCACCCAGGCGCTGCGCGATATCGATCTGGTCACGAGTCAGGGGCAGACCGTTCTCGTCTTCGTCGGCCTCACCGGCCTCATCATCCCGTTATTGATGCTGGTGATTGCGCCGATCGCGCTGGTCATCGCCGTCTCCTACACGATCAACAAGCTCAACACAGACTCCGAGATCGTGGTGATGAGCGCGGCCGGGATGGCGCCGTGGCGCCTGTTCCGGCCGTTTCTGGCGGTGGCTGCGGTGGTCTTCGTTCTGGTCGCCGCGCTGGCCGCCGATCTGGCGCCGCGGGGGCTGCGCCAACTGCACGATTGGGTGACCAAGGTGCGCACCGACGTCGTCGCCAACATCGTCCAGCCGGGCCGTTTCATCCCGATCGAGCCGGGCCTCACGTTCCATCTGCGCGAACGGCGACCCAACGGCCAATTGGTCGGCATTTTCATGGACGACAAGCGCGATCCGAAGGGGCACGACACGTTCTTGGCCGAGTACGGCGAAATCGTGGAAAACAACAACAGCAATTTCCTGCTGCTGTACAACGGCAGCATGCAACGGCTGGAGACGGGTAAGCCCGATCCGACGATCGTGCTGTTCGATCGCCACGCCTTCGATCTGTCCCGGTTCGGCGCCGGCGTGCCGCAGGCGACGGTTTACGGCGCCCGCGAGCGCTCGCTGGGAGAGCTTTTCAATACCGCTCCGGACGACCCGATCGCCAAGATGCAGCCCGGCCAATTGCAGGCTGAACTGCACGACCGGCTCGCCGCGCCGCTTTACCCGCTCGCCTTCGTGACGATCGCGTTTGCCATCCTCGGCGCGCCGCGCACGAGCCGCCAAAGCCGGGCTTTTTCGCTCGGCCTGACGATCGTCGGGATCACCGTTCTGCGGTTCGTCGGATTCGCCGGCGTCGTGTTCGCGGTGCATAATCCCCGCGCCGTCCTGTTGATATACGCCTCGCTCGCCGCCGCCACGGTGTGGGCGGTCACCGCGATCTCGCGCGGCACCGCCATCGAACCGCCGGCGATCCTCAGCGCCGCCGTGAATGCCCTGACCGAGCGCCTTGTCCGGCGGCTCGCGCCCACATGACGGGGCTCCGCCAATGATCCCGTTCACGCTCGGCCGCTATTTTGCCTGGCGCTTTCTCGGCGCGACGATGGCCGTGTTCGGCGGCGTGTTCGTGCTCGTGGTGTTGATCGACTACGTCGAACTGACGCGCCGCACTTCCGACATCCCCAATGTCTCGCCCTGGATGGTGGCGCAGACGTCGCTGTTCCGCGTTCCCCAGGCGATCGAACGCCTGGTGCCGTTCTCGGTGCTGGTCGGCGCGATGTCGTGCTACCTCAACCTTTCGCGGCGGCTCGAATTGGTGATCGCCCGGGCGGCGGGAATGTCGGCTTGGCAGTTCGTGGCGCCGGCGCTGGCCGTCGCGCTGCTTCTCGGGACGGCCATGACGATGGCGTACAATCCGCTCTCGGCGATGCTGCGCGAGCGCTCCAAGCGGCTCGAATCCGAATTGTTCGGCGAACGCGCCACCGGCGCGTTGCAGGTCGGCGCGGGCTTTTGGGTGCGCCAGCGCAGCCTCGACGGCCACCAGGCGGTCATCAACGCCACGTCGAGCCGCGGACAGGGCGCGCGCCTCGACGGGGTCAGCATTTTCACCTACGACCCGGCGGGGCATTTCGAGGAACGCCTGGAGGCGCGAACCGCCGCCCTCGAATCCGGCCACTGGCGGCTGGAGCAGGTCCGAGTCTACGCGTCGGGCGCGCCTCCCCGGGACCTTGAGACGTACCTGCTAAGTACAACGCTAACCCCCGAGCAAGTAAGGGAAAGCTTTGCGACGCCCGAAACCGTCTCCTTCTGGCAACTTCCCTTATATATAAATAGAGCGGAGCAGGCTGGCCTGGGTGCTGCCGGGTATAGATTACAATACCAGCTTCTAATGGCCCGTCCTTTTCTATTGGCAGGGATGGTTTTACTTGCGGCTTCGGTAAGTTTACGTTTCTTTAGATTTGGCGGTGTATCGAAGATGGTTTTGAGTGGCATTGGGGCCGGGTTTCTGCTTTATATACTCTCGAAAGTGACTGAAGATCTGAGCAAGGCTGAGCTCATGCACCCGGGGGCAGCAGCGTGGGTGCCTGTGCTCTTCGGGATGGTCACGGGATTCGTTGTCCTGTTGTACCAAGAGGACGGGTGATGGCCAGATCGACCACCGCTCGCCCAAGGCGCGTGCGTTGGTACTGCCGGAGCGGCACCGTCGCCCCGGGCGTTGTTCTTTTGCTCGCATGGGCCTTTTGCCCGGCGCCGCCGCCGGCCCTCGCCCAGATGGGGGCCAACCCCAACCCGAACACCGGATTCAACCAGACCTGGGTCGGCGTCCGTAGCCAACCGGCGTCCGCGCCCGCGCAGCCGAAGGACCCCAACGCCCAGATGCTCGTGAAGGCCGACGAGCTTCACTACGACTATTCGAACAACCTGGTGACCGCGATCGGCAACGTTCAGATCTACTACAACGGGTCGCGGCTCGAGGCGAACAAGGTCATCTACGACCAGAAGGCCAAGCGGCTGCGGGCGGAAGGCAATGTCTGGCTGCGCGAGGCCGACGGCAAGATCGTCACCGGCGACATCCTCGATCTCGACGAGGATTTTCGCGACGGCTTCGTCGATTCGCTCAGGCTCGAGGGCGCCGACCAGACGCGCTTCGCCGCCCCGCGCATGGAGCGCGCCACCGACAAGATCACGGTGTTCGAAAGCGGCGTCTATACCGCCTGCCAACCGTGCGCGGACGACCCGCGCAAACCCCCGAAGTGGGACATCAAGGCGGCCCGGATCATCCACGACGACGTCGAGAAGATGGTCTATTTCGAGAACGCGCGCCTCGAGTTTTTCGACGTGCCGGTGTTCTGGTGGCCGTTCATGTCGAACCCGGACCCGTCGGTGAAGCGCAAGACCGGCTGGCTGCCCCCGGTGTTCAGCTCGAGCGGGGTCTACGGCTTCGCCGTGACGATGCCGTATTATTGGGCGCTCGCGCCCAACTACGACCTGACGGTGACCCCGACGGTGACGTCGATCCAGGGCCTGCTGCTGCAGGCGGAATGGCGGCAGCGGCTGGAGAACGGCCAGTTTACGGTGCACGGCGCCGGGATCAACCAGCTCGATCCCGGCCTGTTCGAGGAGAAGAACGGCCCAGGCTATCCGGGCGACCGGGTCAACCGCGGGAGCCTGGACAGCAGCGGCAAATTCGCGCTGAGCGGACAGTGGACCTGGGGCTGGGACGCAATGGTGGTGAGCGACAAGACGTTCTTCCAGGATTACGGCCTCAACAACTATCTGCAAACCAATAGTTCGTTCCAAAACTTCATTTCCGATGCCGGCACGTCGCAGGTCTACCTCACCGGGCGCGGCGACCGCAGCTACTTCGATGCCCGCGTGATCTACACCTACGGCCTGTCGCTTGCCGACACGCAGAGCCAGCTGCCGGTGATCTATCCGGTGATCGACTACGCCTACACCTTCGGCCAGCCGATCGTGGGCGGCGAGTTGTCCTACAAGGTCAATCTGACCAACCTGAGCCGCGAGTCGGCGGAGTTCGACGCCATCAGCCAAAACGCCATCGACAACAATTTGTGCCTCTCGACGACCGCCAATCCGATGGCGATAACCCCGGCCAACTGCCTGCTGCGCGGCATTCCGGGAACCTATTCGCGGCTGTCGGCGGAAGCGACGTGGCGCACCACCATAACCGATTCCTACGGCCAGATATTCATCCCGTTCGTCTCATTGCGCGGCGACCTCGCCACCGCCACCATCGACAATCAGCCGGGCGTGTCGAACTTCATCACCCCGGGCACGCAAGACATGGCCCGCGTCATGCCGACGGTGGGCTTGGAATACCGCTATCCGTTCATCAGCGCGGAATCCTGGGGCACGCAGACGATCGAGCCGATCGCCCAACTCATCGTGCGGCCGAACGAAACATACATCGGCAGGATGCCCAATGAGGATGCCCAGAGCCTGATTTTCGACGACAGCAACCTGTTCAAGGTCGACAAGTTCAGCGGCTGGGATCGCGAGGAAGGCGGCACCCGCGTGAATTACGGCGCTCAATATACGGCCCAGTTCAATCAGGGCGGAACGATCAGCGCGCTGGTCGGGCAATCCTACCAGCTGCTCGGCTTGAACTCCTTCTCCGTCGCCGACACCGCCAACACCGGTCTCGACAGCGGCCTCGAAACGCGCCTGTCCGACTACGTCGCGCGGCTCTCCTACCAGCCGGACAAGACCTACATGTTCACGGCGCGCTTCCGGATCGCCGAAGACACCTACGCGGTGGAACGGGCCGAGTTCGAAGCCAAGGCCAATTTCGACCGCTGGACCACCACGCTGATATTCGGCGACTATGCGGCGCAGCCGGATATCGGCTTCCTCACCCGCCGCGACGGCATCCTCTCGACGACGCAAGTCAAGATTACGCCCAACTGGTCGGTGCTCGGCTCGGCGCGCTACGACCTCACCGCCGGCGAGTTCGACCAATACCGCCTCGGCTTCGGCTACATCGACGATTGCCTAGCGATCGCGGTCAATTACATCACCGACTACAGCTACGGCTACTCGCCGACCACCAACACCTCGATCCAGGCCGGCATCAACCACACGGTGATGCTGCAGTTGAGCCTGCGCACGCTCGGGGGCACGTCGTTCACGCAAACGCTCTCTACGACGCCGAGCAGCAACTGAGGCCGGACGATCGGAGGCGCGAATGCCGAAGGCTTTTCCCCTGACATGCCCGCGCCGCCTCGCCGCGGCGGCCGCGCTCGGCCTTGCGCTGATCCTCGCCGCGCAATCGGCCGGGAAAGCGCAGACGGTCGTCGTCTTCGTCAACGGCGAGCCGATCACGGCGCTCGATGTCGCCCAGCGCATGAAGCTGATCGAGGTTTCGACCCGTAAACCGGCGGAGCGCCAGGAGGCGCTCGACGAATTGATCGACGAGAAACTGAAGGTACAGGTCGGGAAGAAATACGGCCTCGAAATTCCCGACAAGGACGTCGACAATTCGTTCAGCACCATGGCGCGGCGCATGAACCAGACGGCCAAGCAATTCACCGACGCGCTGACCAAGGAAGGCATCAGCGTCGCGGCGCTCAAGCGCCGCATCAAGGCCGACATCACCTGGTCGTCGATCATCCGCGGCAAGTTCCCCTCGATCAACGCGGTCGGCGATAAGGATATCCAGGACGCGCACAAGTCGGACGGAAAGGAGACGGCGGCCTCCTACCTGTACACCTTGCGGGAAATATTGTTCATCGTGCCGCGCGGATCGCCGCCCACCGCGTTCGAGGCCAGGCGCCGCGAGGCGGAGGGACTGCGGCACCGATTCGAGAATTGCCAGGAAGGCGTTCCGTTTGCGCGGCAATTGACCGACGTCGCGGTGCGCGACGAGATCCACCGCAGCTCGGCCGAGATCGGGGCGGCGCAGCGCGAGGTGCTCGACGCAACGGCGGTCGGGCACCTGACGCCGCCGGAAACCAACCAGGAGGGCATCGACATGTTCGCGGTATGCGCCCGGGACTCGGCCACCGGCGGCGACACCCTCGGCATGGCCCAGGCCCGCGAAGCGATGGTCGCCGAGCGCTACACCGCGCGGGCCAAGAAGTACCTCGAAGAGCTGCGGCGCGAGGCCATCATCGAGCCGGGGCACTAAAGCGCGACGGCTTTTCTTCGAATCGCCATCCCGCTTTGGCTTATTGTCGGAGCATGATGTTTTCCGAAAACCGGTACCCACCCCGGATCGCATCCGGGGCAGGCTTTTTCGCCATCATGCTCTGGGCATTTTCCGGATAAAATGGGCACCGGCTCGCAGCAGACGGCGCCGCAAGGGCATGCGGACGTCGAAATCGGGACGTTAGGCCGGTTATGCCGCAACCCTTGGCGCTGACGCTCGGCGAACCGGCCGGCATCGGGCCCGACGTCACGCTCGCGGCTTGGCTGCGCCGGGCCGAGCTTGCGCTTCCTCCGTTCTACGTGATCGGCGATCCCGGCTTCCTCGACCGATTGGCCCGCCGGCTCGGCGTCGCGGTGCCGATTGCGCCGGTCGAGCCGGAATCCGCCGTGGCGACGTTCGCGCGGGCCCTGCCCGTCAGCGCGCTCGACCTTGCCGTCACCGCCGAGCCGGGCCATCCCGATCAATCGAGTGCGCCGGCGGCGATCGCCTCGATCGGACGCGCCGTCGCCGACACGGTCGGCGGCAAGGCCGCGGCGGTCGTCACCAATCCGGTCGCAAAATCCGTGCTCTACCGCAACGGCTTTGCCGATCCGGGCCACACCGAGTACCTCGCCCGGCTGGCCGAACAGGCGACCGGTAGCGACTTGCGGGCGGTCATGATGCTGTGGTCGCCGGAACTCGCGGTGGTTCCGGTGACGATCCATCTGCCGTTGCGCGACGTTCCCCGACGGCTGACGACCGAACTCGTGGTCCAGACCGGCCGGATCGCCGCCCGCGACCTCAAGCGCCGGTTCGCGATCGCGCGCCCGCGGCTGGCCGTTGCCGGCCTCAACCCGCACGCCGGCGAGGGCGGCACGCTCGGCGACGAAGACCTTGCGGTCGTCGCCCCGGCGGTCGCGCGGCTGCGCGCGGACGGCATCGACGCGCGCGGCCCGCTGCCGGCCGACAGCATGTTTCACGCGACCGCGCGGGCGACCTACGACGCGGCTTTGTGCATGTATCACGATCAGGCGCTGATCCCGATCAAGACGCTGGCATTCGACCACGCCGTCAACGTCACGCTGGGTCTGCCGTTCGTTCGCACCTCGCCCGACCATGGCACCGCATTCGACATCGCCGGCACCGGCCGCGCCGATCCGTCGAGTCTGATTGCGGCGCTCCGGCTTGCGGCGAGGCTTTCCGCCGGCGCCGCGCCGGCATGAGCCGGATCGACGACCTGCCGCCGCTGCGCGAGGTGATCCGGCGTCACGGCCTGGCCGCGCGCAAGGGGCTCGGCCAGAATTTCCTCCTCGACCTCAATCTCACGGCCCGCATCGCGCGCGCGGCAGGCCCGCTCGACGGCGTGACGGTGATCGAAGTGGGTCCGGGGCCCGGCGGCCTGACCCGCGCGCTGCTGGCGCTCGGCGCGCGGCGGGTGGTCGCGATCGAGCGCGACGCGCGGTGCCTGCCGGCGCTCGACGAAATCGCCGAACGCTTCGGCGATCGGCTGACGGTCGTCGGCGGCGACGCGATGCGGCTCGACCTCGCGCCGTACGTCGAGACCCCGCCGATCCGCGTGGTGGCGAATCTGCCCTACAACCTGGCGACCGCGTTATTGGTGTCGTGGCTTACTGTCGAGCCGTGGCCGCCGTGGTACGAAACCCTCGTCCTCACGTTCCAGCGCGAGGTCGCGCAGCGCATCGTGGCGGCGCCCGGCACCAAATCCTACGGCCGCCTGTCGGTGCTGGCGGGCTGGCGGACCCGCGCGCAGATTCTGTTCGACATCGCGCCGCGCGCTTTCGTGCCGGCGCCGAAGGTCACGTCCTCGGTGGTGCGGTTAAGCCCCCGAGCGGCGCCGCTCCCCTGCGATCGGCGCCTGCTCGAACGGGTCGCCGAAGCCGCCTTCGGTCAGCGCCGCAAGATGCTCCGCCAGAGCCTCAAGTCGCTCGGCACCGATCCGCTCGCGCTGCTCGGCACGGCGGGCATCGACCCCACCGCCCGGGCCGAAGACGTGCCGGTCGACGGGTTCGTCGCCTTGGCGCGCGCGCTGGCGACAACCGGCCGCGACCCGGCATAATGCCGTCAGCCAGGGAGCAGAACATGACGCGGCTCATCCGCCAATCGCTTACCGCCTACGCGAGCCCGCTGTGCGAAACCGTTGTCGAGGTGCCCGACCCCGTCGGCAGCGAGATCGTGGTGCGGATCCATTGTTGCGGCGTCTGCCATTCGGACGTGCATCTGCAGGACGGCTATTTCCTCCTCGGCGGCGACAAGCGCCTCGACGTGACTGGCGGGCGCGCCCTGCCGTTCACGCTGGGGCACGAGATCGCCGGCGTGATCGAGCGCATCGGCCCGCAGGCGGAGGGCGTGGCTCTCGGGCAGGCCGTCGCGGTCTACCCGTGGATCGGCTGCGGCGCCTGCCCGGCCTGCGCGGCGGGCGACGAAAACCTGTGCGCGGCGCCGCGCCATCTCGGCGTCTACGTCGACGGCGGCTTTGCCACCCATGTGCTGGTGCCGCATCCGCGCTACCTCCTCGATTACGCGCCGCTGACGCCGGCGCTGGCGGGGGCCTACATGTGCTCCGGGCTGACCGCCTACGCGGCCCTCAAGCGCCTGGCCCACCATGCCGCGCGCGGACCGGCGTTGCTCGTCGGCCTGGGCGGCGTCGGCATGATGGGGCTCGCGCTCGCCCGCGCCATGTTTGCGTTCCCCCCGCTCGTCGCCGAGATCGACCCGGCCAAGCGCGAAGCCGCGCTCGCCGCCGGCGCCGCCGCGGCGTTCGACCCGGCGGATCCGGCCGCCCGCAAGGCGATCCTCGCCCTGACCGGCGGCGTCTTCGCGGTCTGCGATTTCGTCGGCTCCGATCGGTCGCTGCAGTTCGCGCTCGGCGCGCTCGCCAAGGGCGGCAAGGTCGTCGTCACCGGCCTCATCGGCGGCACCTACGCGACCCCGATCGCCATGTTTCCGCTGCGCGCGATGACCATCGAGGGGACACTGGTCGGCCGGCTCGACGAGGCGCGCGAGATGCTGGCGCTGGCGCGCGCCGGCAAGGTCGCTCCGGTGCCGATCATCGAACGTCCGCTCGCCGCGGCACAAACGAGCCTCGACGATTTGCGCAACGGCCGCATCGTCGGCCGGGTGGTGCTGACCGCGTGAGGGATCTCAAAGATCCGCCTGCAGGCTGCGCACGAACGCCGACAGCCCGGTCTGGCGTTCCCGCTTGAGCCGCTCGGCGGCAAGGATCGACTCGACCTCGGCAAACGCGCGGTCGATGTCGCGGTTGACCACCACGTAGTCGTACTCGGCCCAATGGCTCATCTCCTCGGCCGCGGTGGCCATGCGGCGGGCAATGACGCCGTCGCTGTCCTGGGCGCGCTGGCGCAGGCGCCGTTCGAGTTCGCGCATCGAGGGCGGCAGCACGAACACGCTGACGAGGTCCGACCGCACCTTCTCCCGCAACTGCTGGGTGCCCTGCCAATCGATGTCGAACAGCATGTCGCGCCCGCGCGCCAGCGCCTCCTCGACCGGGCGGCGGGGCGTGCCGTAGCAATCGTCGAACACGCGCGCCCATTCCAGCAACTCGTCGCCTTTCACCATCGCGTCGAAACGCGCCATGTCGATGAAGCGATAGTCGCGGCCGTCAACCTCGGCCGAGCGCGGCTTGCGCGTGGTGACTGAAACCGACAGGTCGACGGTTGGATCCTTGTCGAGCAGCTTGCGCGACAGCGTGGTCTTGCCGGCGCCCGACGGCGAGGAGAGCACCAGCATCATGCCGCGCCGCGTGATCGCGTCCGCGCGCCTGCCGCGTCCCCGCCGCGCCATCCCATCACTCCAAATTCTGAACCTGTTCGCGAAACTGCTCGACCACGCTCTTGAGCTCGAGGCCGATATTGGTGAGCTCGACGTCGTTCGATTTCGAGCACAGCGTGTTGGCTTCGCGATTGAGTTCCTGGGCGAGAAAATCGAGCCGCCGCCCGACCGCGCCGCCCTGGTCGAGCAGCCGGCGGGCCTGGGACACGTGGGCGGCGAGGCGATCGAGTTCCTCGCGCACGTCGACCTTGGCGGCGATCAGGATCGCCTCCTGGTGCAGCCGGTCGGCGTCGAAGCGCTCGGACGCATCGAGCAGGAGCGCAACCTGCTCCTTCAGGCGCTGGCGGATCGCTTCCGGCTTGCGACCGGGCGCCGCCTCGGCGCGGACGGTCAGCGCCGCAATCTCGTCGAGCCGCTGCCGCAGCACGCTACCGAGCGCCGCCCCCTCGTGCCGGCGCATGTCGGCAAGGTCGTCGAGCGCCCGGACAAATCCGGCGACGAACGCCGCCTCGGCGGTCCGCCGGTCGTCCTCGCTCTCGGCCTCGTCGATCACCTCGATCACGCCCTTGAGGCCGAGAATGCCGTCCAGGCTCGCCGGCGCGGCGTCGGTCCGCTGCGCCACGCTGCGCATCGTCGACAGGATGGCGGCAAGGACCGGCTCGTTCACGCGCACCACCGGCGCCACGCCTTCGCGGTTCGCCGTCAGCGTCGCGTAAATCGTTCCGCGCGTGAGCGCCTCGGCGGCGCGCGCGCGCACCGCCAGCTCGACCGCATCCCAGCCCGACGGCACACGCAGCCTGACCTCGAGGCCCTTGGCGTTGACCGACTTGAGTTCCCAGGTCCAGCGATAGGCGCCGTGCGTGCCGTCGGCCCGCGCAAAGCCGGTCATGCTCGACAGCGCCATTGCCGCGATCCTTGCCCCGCCGATGGGTCGCATCGGCGCCTCCGGGTTCCAAAGGGCGGCCGCAGACGCCGCCGCACCGATGGGAACGCTTGACGCCACGCGCGGCCGACCGGCCGCAAACGGCACCTGGCGAAAATTTGTCGGGACCTTAACGACGGCGGGCAGCGGTCACAAGGCTGCCGGCATTCATTGCCGCGGCGCAAAGGCCGGCATCTGCTGGAGCTGCAGCGGGCGCGGGGCTGCGGGCGGCGTCGCGGCCGGCGCCGGCGGGGTCGCGACCGAGCGCACCGCCGGCTGCGGTTGCGTCCCCTGGTCCTTCGCGTCCTTTTGCTGCTGCTCGATCTGGCGCAGGCGCGCCACGTTCTTCTGGTGCTGATCGAGGCTGTCGGAAAAGGCGTGGCCGCCGGTGCCGTCGGCGACGAAATAAAGCTCCTTGGTGCGCGCGGGGCTCGCCGCGGCTTCGAGCGAAGCGCGCCCCGGATTGGCGATCGGTCCGGGCGGCAGGCCGTCGATCACATAGGTGTTGTAGCGGGTCCTGAGCTCGATCTCCGAGCGCATGATCGGCCGGCCGAGGCTGCCCTTGCCGCCGACCAAGCCGTAGATGATGGTCGGGTCCGATTGCAGCTTCATGTGCTGCTTGAGCCGGTTGACGAACACCGCCGCGACCCGCGTGCGTTCCTCCGGCTTGCCCGTTTCCTTTTCGATGATCGAGGCGAGGACGACGAGTTGATCGGGATTGGCGATCGGAAGATCGGGCGCCCGGCGCTCCCAGATCTCCTGGATCAAGCGCTGCTGCTCGTGCTGCATCCGCTGGATGATCTGCTCGCGCGACGTGCCGCGGGTGAAATTATAGGTCTCCGGCAGCAGCGACCCCTCCCTGGGAATCTCCTTGATGTTGCCGGTGAGGACATCGTTCTCCATCAGGCGGGCGACGATCTGCTCCGAGGTCAGCCCCTCCGCGACCGTGAGCTGATGCTGGATGACCTTGCCGTCGACGATGATGCCGACCACGTCGCGCACGCTCGCTTCCTTGGGAAACAGATACTCGCCGTACTTGAGTTCGTCGCGCGCCTTGTACACCCACACGCCGCCGAAAAAGACCCAGGGCTGGTCGATCACGCCCTCGCGCTGCAAGAGGTCGGCGATGTCGCGCACGCCGAGGCCGCGCGGAATGTTCACGATCTTGTCCTCGACCAGCGGCCCGGGCGCCTCGAAGCGCTGCTTGCCCGCCGTCAACGCGAAGCCGGCGGCAAGCGCCGCCAGCAGGACCAGGGTGAACAGCGCGCTTCCGGCGACGACGACCGGATGGCGCGCGCGGGCGGACGGGCGCTTTGGTTCGGGCACGCGGTCGGGCTCCAAAGCCGCGCGAGGGCTGCGCGGGGTGATCCTTCTGGCGTCCGGCGCGGGCCCGTCGAGGCCGTTGCCGGCACGCCGCTGCGCCGACGCCGGCCGTTCGTCCTGCGTCGGGTCGCCCCCGCGGTCACGCGACGGATAGGTGCCTGCCCCGTTTGCCATGACGGCATTCGTCCCTGTGCGGCAGGTTACGGTCAAATATGGCGAAAGGGTGAAGCCCGGGCTTTATCGTCGGCGCATGTTCCTTTCCGAAAACCGCTACCCGCCCCGCATCAAGCGCGGGGCGGGCTTTTTCGGGATCGTGCTCAACCATCGACGCGGCGGAACACCAGCGAGGCGTTGGTCCCGCCGAAGCCGAACGAATTCGACAGGCTCACCCTGATCTCGCGGCGGCGCGCGTGGTGCGGCACCAGGTCCATCGGCACGTCGACCGAGGGATTGTCGAGGTTGATCGTGGGCGGCGCGATCTGATCGCGCATGGCGAGAATCGAGAAGATCGCTTCCACCGCCCCGGCCGCCCCCAACAGATGGCCGATCGCGGACTTGGTCGACGACATCGCGATGCGGCCGGCGGCGTTGCCGAGGAGTCGCTGCACGGCGTTGAGTTCGATCTCGTCGCCCAACGGCGTCGAGGTGCCGTGGGCATTGATGTAGTCGATTTCGGCCGGCGAAATGCCGGCGCGGCGCACGGCCATCTGCATGCAGCGCAATGCGCCGTCGCCGTCCGGGGCCGGCGCCGTGATGTGATAGGCGTCCCCCGACAATCCGTAGCCGATCACTTCGGCCCACATTTTCGCGCCGCGGCGGCGGGCATGCTCGTACTCCTCCAGCACGACGATGCCGGCCCCCTCGCCGAGGACGAAACCGTCGCGGTCGCGATCGTACGGGCGCGAGGCGCGCGTCGGCTCCTCGTTGAATGCGGTCGACAGCGCGCGGCAGGCGGCAAACCCGGCGATCGATATGCGGTTGACCGGCGATTCCGCGCCGCCCGCGACCATCACGTCGGCATCGCCGAGCGCAATCAGCCGTGCCGCGTCGCCGATCGCGTGCGCGCCGGTCGAACAGGCGGTGGTGACCGCGTGGTTGGGTCCCTTGAGATTGAAGGCGATCGACACGTAGCCGGCCGCCAGGTTGATGATGCGGCCGGTGATGAAGAAGGGCGATACGCGCCGCGGCCCCTTCTCCTTGAGCACGATGGCGGTCTCGGCAATACCCTCGACGCCGCCGATGCCGGAGCCGATCATCACCCCGGTCTCGATCTGGTCGGCATAGTTCGCCGGCTTCCAGTCGGCATGATCGAGCGCCTGGCGGGCGGCGCACAGCGCGTAGGCGATGAACTTGTCGACCTTGCGCTGCTCCTTGGGCTCCATCCACTGATCGGGATTGTAGGTGCCGTCGGTGCCGTCGCCGCGCGGGATCGAGCAGGCGATCCTCGCCGGCAAATCGGAGACGTCGAAAGCCTCGATCTTGCGCGCGCCGCTTTCGCCGGCGATGAGGCGCTGCCAAGTCGGCTCGACGCCGCAAGCGAGCGGCGTCACCATGCCCATCCCCGTAACGACGACGCGCCTCATGCGAGGCTCCCTCCGCCCGGGCTCGCGTGGGCTCGGCACCCGTAGCGTCGCCGAAGTCGGAAGCCTCGGACTTCAGCGGCAAGCCGCCGCGGCTCGATCCGGCACACCATGGCGCGATCGGCACGGCCCGGCAATCGGGCGCGGCGCCGGGGCGAAGCCGCACCAGTCGCACCGCGCCGCAGCTCGCCTGCTCGCGCGCGCGCGCCGCGGGTCACGGCAAACCCGCCGGACGGGTTGCGGTCCGCGGGTTTCAGCTTTTGGCGTTTTTTTCGAGGAATTTGACGGCGTCGCCCACCGTCAGAATGGTCTCGGCGGCATCGTCGGGAATCTCGCAGCCGAACTCCTCCTCGAAGGCCATCACGAGTTCCACCGTGTCGAGGCTGTCCGCACCGAGATCGTCGATGAAGCTGGCGTTCTCCGTCACCTTCTCGGCTTCCACGCCCAAATGATCCACGACGATCTTTTTGACCCGCTCGGCAATGTCGCTCATTTCTTTCAACCTCGTGCCTTTTGGGATTGGCTCGGTGGCGGTGCGGCCCCGAGCCGTTGCGACGTGGTCTCGTCGCGACGGACGATGGCGGGCCGGGGACCGGTTATCACACTTCCTCTGCATTGGCCAGCACGGACGCGGCGTCGAACGTGCAGTCGAAATTGCCCGCCAATCCATCAGATCATCGCCATCCCGCCGTTGACGTGAAGCGTATGACCGGTGACGTAGGCGGCCTCGGTCGAGGCGAGAAAAACCGCCGCGGCGCCAATCTCGGCGCCGGTGCCGAG
>Ga0187783_10002263_pt1 | contig 14305 bp, 10 predicted proteins | sample 1015_SJ02_MP02_2_FD_132471 | JGI IMG/M metagenome (GOLD analysis project Ga0187783, IMG submission 132471) | Tropical peat soil microbial communities from peatlands in Department of Meta, Colombia - 1015_SJ02_MP02_20_MG | ecosystem: Environmental > Terrestrial > Soil > Wetlands > Peat | place...
CCTTCGAAAACGGCCTCCACGACCATATCGGCCTTCTCGAAACCGTCGTAGCTGAGTGTAGGCTCGATCAGCTCGAGCCGTTGATTCACGAATGCTTGGGTGAAGCGGCCGCGCTCGACCGAGTTGGCATAGTTTTTCCGAATCTTGGCCATTCCGCCGTCCAGCGCCGCCCGATCGGTTTCCTTGAGTCGTACGGGAATGCCGGCGTTCGCGAAAACCATGGCGATGCCGCCGCCCATCGTACCGGCACCGACGACGGCAGCACGGTTTACCTCCATCGTCGGCGTGTCCTTGGGAACGTCCGGAATCTTGGCGACTTCGCGCTCGCCAAAGAAAACATGAATCAGCGCCTTCGACTGGTCCGAATTCAGGCACTCGAGAAACAACCTTTGTTCCTCTCGGCATCCCTCCTCAAAGGGTAGCTTCGTCGAGGCTTCCACCGCATCGATGGCGGCCAGCGGGGCCATCAGGCCGCGCTGTTTTTTGCGAGAGGAATGGCGAGCTGCCGCAAAGATCGGAGAACTTTGCTCGCGCCCACTCAGCCTTTCGCTGCGCTCACGTGTTTTCAGCGTAGGGCGGCTAGCGATCTCTTGGGCAAAACGAACCGCGCTCGCTGCCAAATCGCCGTCGACAATTCGATCGATGAGGCCCAATCGGAGTGCTTCTTCTGCTCGAATGGGATTCCCGTCGGCGCACATCTCCACGGCCTTCGTCACACCGACGAGGCGAGGGAGGCGCTGCGTCCCTCCCGCTCCGGGAATGATGCCAAGTTTTACTTCCGGCTGGCCGAGCTGAGCTCCCGGCGCAGCCACGCGATAGTGGCCGGCCATTGCCAGTTCGAGTCCACCGCCGAACGCTGTGCCGTGTATGGCCATCACAATGGGTTTCCGGCAGTCCTCGATCTGAAGAAGCAAAGGCAAAAGCCCGGCGCCGCGTGGTCTGGTTCCGGAGGTGAACTTCTCAAACTCCTTGATGTCTGCTCCGGCGACAAACGTGCGCCCGCCACCGATGAGCACCGCCGCCTGGACCGCGTCATCGTTCGCAATCTGACCTACGGCCTCGGAAATTCCCTCTGGAACGCCAGGGCTTAGAGCGTTTACCGGTGGGTTGTTGATCGTGATGATCGCGATACCGTCTTCTCGGGTGAGTTGGACAAGCTCGCTCATCATGTCTCGGTTGTCCGCTTAGACAGGTACATGCACGGGACCATGGCCCGGGGTGGGCTAAATGGCACGGTCCTCGTGCATGTTGAAACCACTCGGAGTCTGAACCCAAGCGGAATTCGTGTGTGTAACTATCACATGTTAGCAACTAGCGTCAAGCAAACAAATTGCGCCGCTCGACTCGGGCACCTTTTCTAGTTGGCGGCGGGCTTGACGGAAACCGCCACCAGTGCGTTCGTCCAGCAGCACTGAAATCCCCGGCCACCCTCGCCTGACCAGTCATTGGCCACCACGTGCAACATGTATTCTCCAGGGTCGCTGAAGGTAGCCGTCGTAGCTGAGCGGCCCGTGAACACGGCGTCGACCACCGTCTTGTCGTCGGTCTTTTCCACCGGGGGCTTGGCGTTGGCAAACGTTACGGTGCCCGGGCCGCGATATTTGCTCCATTTGAGGGTTACCGGAGGCAGCAAGGGCGGCTTGTCGCCGGGGTAGACCTTGGCGTCGTCACCGATCCACAGATTGAGTTCCAGCGGAACGCCCACCGTCGCGGTCAGTTTCGCTTCAACCGGGCGCGGCCCCTGCACGGAAAGTGCTCCTTCTCCGAAACTGATGACCGGCGGAGTATTGTTTATGCCGATTTCCTGAAAAGGGGAGACCTCCCAGAGGGGATTGAGACCCGCCGGGATCACCGTTTTGATGCCATGGACCACCAATGTCCAAGTAACTTTCTTATCGCCAAAATCCTTTGGCACGGTGACGGTGAACAAGCCCCACTGGCGGCGCGGGAGGAAGTGAGTTGGCTGACCTCTGTCCGGCCCACCCGGCTCGATGTCGTTGTCGGGGCCGATGGGGATATCGGGTTCCTCCTTCAGGTTGCGGTTGAAATAGCCAAACAGCAGGCTAAAACTGCCGTTGGGATTCTTGAACCATCCCTCATACGCCCCGGTCACGCTTTGCCCCGAGTCGTGCGAAGGTTCAAGCGGCAGCGTTGCTTGCGCGTGCGCGGGGCCCGCGGCCGACGCAAGCGCGAAGCCAACGAGGGCGATTCGAAGGGCCATCCGCCAAGCTTTCGACTCGATCACAGTGACCCCAAGCATAATTCCACCGCAGCCGCCAATCCTTCCCCTGACACACAGGCGCGCAGGCACGAGGCCCCAAATTTTCCGTTTGGACGAGCTTGACTAGTGTACGCCCGCTCCGCCCTCAGACCCCGGCGCTGGGCGAGCTGCCTTTTGCGTCGCGGCCCATGCCTGGTAGTCTTCGTCGCTGATATAAGTCACGTTCACCCAGGCGTGTCCCATCTCATCGATCGTCCGGTCGCCCCAACCGACCCACTGATTCGGATCGGGATTGGACGGATTATTCGCGGTATTGTCGTACCACGCGGTGAAGCGAAGCACAGTGCCCTTGGGTAGCACGGGCGCGACATCATCCGCATAGATGTAATTGTTCATCCAGTTGAAGTTGAAGTGGTCGACGTAGCTGAGCATCCGCGTGGTTCCGTCCGGCAGGACCGCTTCCATGGACATCGCCTTGCCGCGGAGATGCATGTGCGGCTGGAAGTTCCCGAGCAGCGCCGGCTTCTGGAGCACAAAGACCCCCTGCGTCTCAGCCATTGAATTCGGCGGGATATCCAGGCAGCCCGGTCCGCAACTAGTCTGTAAAGCCATCAGGCGCGTCCGATACTTCGGCGTCACGTCTTTGGGGTAGAGGTAGACCGCCAGCTCGACGTGGTCCCGAATGGTCTCACCCATTGAATGGTAGTGCACCTCCCAGCGAATCTTGGCGCCGGGCAAAAGCAGCTTGCCGGTGTCGGGGCGGTAGATGTCGAAATTCTTGCCGATCGCCCATTCCATGAGCAGTCCAGGGCCGGTAAAGCCGCCGGCATCGCCGACCGTGGGCGCGGTGCCCGGGGGGCTTCCCGGTTCAACCTGCTCGAGCTGCGCCAGAGCATGGTGCGTCACTTTGGCACCTTCCACGCTGCCCGGGCGCATTTCGACCGCTCGCACCCATCGTGGCTCCGTGATCGGGATCGGGGTCAGCGGTCTCCACCACACGTCCTGTCCCTCGGCAGCCACGGTGTAATCTTCGGACTTGATCACGAAATCGGGCTCGCCGAATTGCTTGGCGAGCTGCCACTCGGTGTGGCTCGGCCATACCTTCGCTGGCGGCAAATCCTTCGGGTTTCCCTCGGGAGCGCCGGAATCGATCCATCGCACGATCGTGTTGATTTGTTCGTCAGTCAGCGACCGGTCGTTCGCAAACTTCTGAATGCCGACGGTCTTGTCGATGTGCCACGGCGGCATTTGCCGCTTTTCCACTCGATCTCTGATCACCGCTAGCCACGGCCGTGCCTCCTGGTACGTCATCAGCGACATCGGGGCAGGCGTTCCGGAATGGTGGCATTCCTGGCACTTGGCCTGGAAGATGGGGGCAACGTCCTTGGAATAGGTGACTGACTTGTTGGTTTCCACGCCGTCTGCGTGGAGCGCGCTTGAAAAACCCACCAAAGCTCCGAGGGCCAGCGCACAAATTCCTATCGTCGGCCAACTACCGAACTTCCGATTCGCCATGACCCGCTCCTTTTTCGCTGCTGGAGGGAATTTCGCTCGGCTGAGAATGGGCCCTATCGAACGGCCATAATGTTAGTAGCTAACATATATTAGCAGCCACCGGCGCTAGAGTGCAAGAGGAGCTACTTCAGTACATATTTCTTCAGCGCCTTGGGACCGACTTCCGCTCCATAGACATTGCCCGCAGCGTCGGCCGCCACACCTTCGGCCGCGCTCGATGCTCCGGTCGGGTTCGGGTCGGGAACAAATGCGGTTACCTTGCCGTCCTTCGCGCTCCCAATGCGAATGCCTCGCTTCCATCCAGGATGGTATCCGTAGCCTTCCTTATCGGTCGATTCCGAATCGGCCACGTAAATTACGTCGTTTTTGTCGATGAAAAGACCACTCGGGCGGCTGAACTGCTTCCACTCGTCCAGAAACTTTCCCTCTTGATCGAAAATCTGGATGCGGTTGTTGGTCCGGTCGCCCACAAAAAGCCGCCCTTGGGAGTCCATCGCCAAGGCATGCGGTGTCTCAAACTCTCCGGTGGCTGATCCGTGCTTGCCCCACTGCTTGATGAACTTCCCGTCCTTGGTGAACTTCACGATCCGTGCATTCGAGGTGGGGCCGTGCCCGTCGGCGACGAAGATATCGCCGTTCGGCGCCACCAGCACGTCCGACGGCTGATTAAAAGTATCAGGGCCATCCCCCGCCACCCCGGCCTTCCCGAGCGTCAGCAGGACTCTCCCGTCTGGGCTAAACTTGAAAACTTGCTGGCCCTTCCCATCCTTGCCCTGTCCGTCCGTAATCCAGACGTTATCCTCTTTGTCGACGAAGATGCCATGCGGAAAGACGAACATCCCCGCGCCGAAGCTTTTCACGAGCTTGCCGCTCGAATCAAACTTGAGAACCGGATCCAGATTGGAATCGGCGCAGGTGTTGGCGCCACAGCGCTCGCCCACCCAAATGCTCGTACCATCGCGGTCGATGTCGACCGCCGAGGTCGACCCCCACGTTCGTCCTTCCGGCATCTTGGCCCAGCCCTCGATGGTTCGGTACGGATCGGGCAGATCGTTCGTAGGCTCGACGTCGGACTCAGCCGAGACCCAGGCGGTCGAAACTCGCAACACCAGGAAGAGCGTTGTCACAACCACCAGCCTCGACCTCAAGGAATCCAGCACCGCACACCCCCTTCCAAAAATCCAGTCCTGCGGCAAGGATGGAAACTGCACCTGCTCGGATCGCCTTCGAACAGTTCGACGTTGTCGGTAATCCACAGCGCGACCGCATCGCGAAGGGACTGATCGGCTCGCGAAAGAGCGATCGACGAAACGATTCGGCGTCTGCTTGTTCCCACCTGTTTCTCCCTCGACGTCTGGCCGACTACGGCAGCGCATGGTATATGGATGGAGCCATGACTGACAATAAAAAAGGAGAGGCAATAACAAACGAGAAATACTTACGAATTGTAGTGAAGACGCGTATACTAGCGCCCTTCAGGGGGAAGTCCTGAGCGGGGGAGCTCAGGGTTCACGGAAGGCAGGCCGCGTGTTTCGGGGAACCACCGGCATCCGGTGTGTGAGGAAGAAATGAGCGAGTGGATCCGGAATCGCGTCATTCGTGTGGGTGCGCCCTCCGGAGCAGAAGTACATTTATCTCGCCGACGGACGCAACGAGAGGGTCTACATCATCCATATCCTTCGCGACAGCCTGGAGATTCTCACCAGTCCCAGCGACGGAGGTCGCCAGTCCGGTGAGTCGAGGGTGCGCGTCGCATTGCCACCGATTCCAAGGGGCTATCTATACGACCGAGACCTACGAAGGGAGAGGCATCCAGAAATTCGTGTACCAAGGGCTCGCGTCGGTCACCAGCTCGACCAAGGACCTCCTTGGCCTGCTTCTGCCTCAAGGTAGAGGAGTCGATTCTGCTGTCCACTGCCAGTAGGAGGTGAGCGATGTCAGAAAGAGGTTTAATCGGCGCGCTTCTCGCACTCTCTCTGGGACTGGCCGGAGCGGCTAGGGCAACCGCCCAATCTGCGCCGCAGCATTCCACCAAAAACGGGGAATGGCCCAGTTATGCCGCGGACCTGGCCAGCACGCGTTACTCGCCTCTCGATCAGATCAACGCTTCCAATTTCAGCAAGCTCGAGGTTGCTTGGCACTTCAAGACGGACAACCTCGGCACGCGTCCTGAGTACAAGCTGGAAGGCACGCCGCTGATGGTCAGCGGCATGCTCTACGCGACGGGTGGCACTCGGCGCTCGGTCGTTGCTCTCCGGGCCGACACAGGCGAACTTGTGTGGGTCCATACCGAGTTTGAAGGCGCGCGCGCGGTCAACGCACCGCGGCAGTTGTCAGGCCGGGGCCTGGCGTTTTGGTCCGACGGCAAGGGCGATGACCGTGTTTTCTACGTGACCACAGGCTACCGCCTGATTGCGCTGAACGCCAAGACGGGCGCCCTGGTCAGTTCGTTCGGCAACAATGGCGTTGTGGACCTCAAGGTTGGCGTGGTGTATGGAACCGGCCAGCAAATCGATTTGGAGACCGGCGAAATCGGCATTCATTCAACGCCGATCGTGGCCGGCAACACCGTACTGATCGGTTCTGCGATGCGCGAAGGCTTCACCATCAAGACCCACAACAATACCAAAGGGCTGGTCCGCGCGTTTGACGCGCGTACGGGCAAACTCCTGTGGACGTTCCACACCATCCCCAGACCGGGCGAGTTCGGCAACGACACATGGCTCAACAATTCCTGGGCCATCAATGGCAATGCGGGCGTCTGGACGCAGATGAGCGTGGATGAAGAACTGGGTCTGGCCTACTTGCCGGTGGAAGATCCCTCGTCGGACTTCTATGGTGGGCACCGTCCGGGGAACGATCTGTATGGGGACAGCATCGTTTGCGTGGATCTGAAGACGGGCCAGCGCAAGTGGTTCTACCAGATCGTTCATCACCCCATGTGGGATTACGATCTTTCTTCCGCGCCGATTCTCGCCGACATCAACGTGGACGGCCGGGCCATCAAGGCTGTTGCGGTGCCCAGCAAGGAGTCGTTCCTCTACGTCTTCGATCGCTTTACGGGCAAGCCCGTGTGGCCCATCGAAGAGCGACCGGTCCCGAAAGGCGACGTTCCCGGCGAATGGTATTCACCGACGCAGCCGTTTCCCACCAAGCCTCCCGCCTACGCGCGCCAAGCCGTCACGGTGGACGATTTGATTGACTTCACTCCGGAGATGCGGGCGAAGGCGCTCGAGATCATGAAGATGTATCGAATGGGCCCGATGTTTAACCCCGCGGTTGTCAGCAAAGTGGATGGGCCGCTCGCCGCGATCACCATCGGCACAACCGCGGGTGGAACGAATTGGCCGGGTGCTGGATACGATCCGGAAACACATATCGTTTACGCACCGGCCTCGAACGCCTCCGTGGCTCCCCTTAGCCTCGTCAAGCCGCCGAAGGAATTCGTCACCGACATGGACTATGTTGTGGGGCGAGCCGATCAGGCGTTCCGCTTCGTTTTAGGTCCCGGCGAAGGTAGCGCCGCCGACGCGCCTCGTAGTCCCCAGAGCGCCCCGCAGCCCGCCGCCGCCGGGGGGGGTGCGTATTATGGTCTGAGTGTCCAGGGCCTGCCGATCCTCAAGCCTCCGTACGGACTGCTTTCGGCAATCGATCTCGACAAAGGCGATCTCCTCTGGCAAGTCCCGCACGGCGATACGCCCGACGTCGTCCGCAATAGCCCGGCACTAAAGGGAATGGACATTCCCAAGACGGGCCAGGCCGGGAACGTTGGCTTGGTGGTCACCAAGACTTTGGTCATTATGGGCGATCCGATTGTCACCACGACCCCGGAACACCCGCGTGGGGCGATGCTTCGCGCCTACGATAAAATGACGGGGAAGCAGGTCGGCGCGGTCTATCTGCCTGCCCCGCAGAGCGGGTCCCCCATGACGTACATGCTGAACGGCAAGCAATACATCGTCGTTGCCGTCAGTGGCGGCGCCTATTCGGGCGACTACATCGCCTTCGCCCTGCCATCCGCCGAATAGCTGGTTATAGAAGCTCGGGCAAGGCCGCTTGGCGCGATCACTGAGAATCTTTGAGCTTCGCGAGATTCCCGGAGAAGGCTACGTGAAGGCCACGAAGTTGCGGATCGGCATGGCGGCCATGATCGGCCTTGGCGCGATGGGGGCCATGCGCTCCGCGCCTCGCGCTCAGGAGCCAACCGAAACGACGCATTCGGTCTGGGACGGCGTCTACACTGCTGAGCAGGAAAAACGAGGTGCGGAGCAGTACTCGAGTCTTTGCGCACACTGCCACGGGGAAGATCTTGCGGGAAATGACGAAGCTGCGCCTCTTTCTGGTCCGGCCTTTCTCGCCAATTGGGACGGCCTCACGGTCGGCGACCTTGCCGAAAGAATTTTCCGCACGATGCCACAAAATGATCCGGGGCACCTGACTCGGCAGCAGGTCGCCGACGTCATTACGCACATGCTGAGCTTCAACGGTTTCCCCGCCGGCAAAACGGAGCTCGACCGGAGGGTCGAAGTGCTGAGACAGATTCGCATCGAAGCGACCAAACCGACGTCGAAGTTGGACTCGGGGTTCGCTGGAAGATAGACTCATGCGGCGCCGCGGGAGGTTGCCAGCACACACTTGGCGTCACTACAAGAAAAGGAGAGAACAATGCGGAAGGCAATTCCGACTCTAGCGCTGTTGCTTACGTTTTCGCCCGCAGGCCGGCCACAGGATTCCGGTCCACCCAGGCAGGCCATCGACATTCCTCAATCGGACATCAAGGCTGTTCTGAAGACCGAGCCGCCGGCTGTCGACCAGTCGATCCGGATTGTGGACATGGGCAAGTACAATCTGGCAGTGGCCGTGATCCATCGCGGTCCCACGAAGCCTGGAGCGCCGGTCACCGGCATCTCCCACGATTTCACAGCGGAGACCTATGTGATTCTGTCGGGCTCTGGGACGTTGGTGACCGGCGGCACAATGATCGACCCCAAGCCCATTCCCAAAGACAGCGAACCTTATCGAGTCCTGAACGGGCCGAGCGAAACCGGCACGGTGAAAGACGCCTACAGCCGAACGGTGTCGGCAGGGGACGTGATCATTATTCCGCCCAACGTGTTTCACGGCTGGACCGACATCACCGATCACGTGGACTACCTGAGCGTCCGGCCGGACCCAGACAAGGTCCTACCGGCTGGCTATGTCCATCCGGCGATAAAGAAGTGAGGCGCGGCGACTTGCCTCGTCCCTCCCATTACAGGCTGGCAAGTGTCGAGGAGGGTACCGTTTCCCCGTCGTGCCTCTTATTCTTGGGGATCGGAAAACCGAAATCATGAACCGGTGGCGGATCGCTTTGGCCGGAGTGTGCATGCAAATGGCGCTCGGCGCGGGATACGCGTGGAGTGTATTTCGAATCCCGCTAGAGAAACTGTATGGTTGGACGATCCCGCAGGTCACCCTGCCGTTCACGATCAGCTGGTTCTTTCTGGGATGTACCTCGGTGTTGGGCGGGCTGTGGCTCACGCGCAAGGGGCCACGGGTGGTGGCGATGGTGGCAGCACTGCTCTGGGGCGGGGGAGTCTTTTTAACGAGTTTCACGGACCACCGGTTGTGGTGGCTGTACTTGACCTATGGAGTCGTTGGCGGAGCCGGACTCGGAATGGGCTACATTGTGCCCCTGGCGGTGTTGGTGAAATGGTTTCCCGAACATCGCGGACTGATCATCGGGTTGGCCGTAGGCGGATTTGGCGCAGGGCCGCTGGTGGCCGCGCCGGTCGCGCAATGGCTGATGAGCCGCATGGGTGTCATGGAGACGTTTGCGTACTTGGGAATCGCGTACGCGATGGTGGCCATGATGGCCGGCTGGTTCATGCAAGACCCACCAAACGGCTGGAGGCCGACGGGCTGGGCGCCCAGCGAATCGGAAAGCACGCAACTCGCCGACCGCGATTACGCGCTCGGCGAAGCACTCCGAACTTGGCAATGGTGGGCGCTATGCCTGCTGGTCTCACTGAACACGATGGCGGGTCTTTCCTTGGTTTCGCAGGCGGCGCCGATTTTTCAGGAGATGGGACGGGTCAGCGCGCCGGCGGCGGCGAGCTTGGTTGCCGTCGTAAGTGTCGGCAATGGGCTAGGACGCGTGGTGTGGGCGTGGGCCTCCGACCTGATCACCCGGCGCTTGGCGTTCATCGTCATGTTCCTGCTACAGGCGGTGCTGTTTTTTTTCTACAAAGACATTCCCTCCGTAGCGCTTCTGGCGGTCGTTACGTTCATCCTGGTCATGTGCTACGGCGGCGGCTATGGAATCACGCCAGCTTTTGCGGCCGATTACTTTGGATCGAAGAACGTGGGACCCATTTATGGGCTTATGCTCGTGCCCTGGGCGTTCGCCGCGGCGCTGGGCCCCCAATTGTTCGCGTATTTGCGACAAACGACGGGCGACTACTGGGAAGGATTACGCCTGATCGCTGGGATGCTAGCGGCATCGACGATTGTGCCGGTCTTGGTCTCTCCGCCGCGGAGCCGCAAGGCCAAGCGCGAGCAGTTAAGCAAAGATGGGTTCGAAGTCAGTCGACCCTAGCCGGTTCGCCGGCCCGGGTCGAGGGAAACGCTTGCGTCTGATATTCCCAACCGCACCATGGGGGGAGGAATGGACATGAAAACGAACCACAAACTGGCGTTGGCGGCTCTGACGGGTGCCGCGATTGGGGTTGCCGGGATTCATGCCCAGCAAAGCAAGGCGGCGCCTGGCTATGTCGTCGCGGAAGTCGATGTAACCGATCCCGCTACCTTTCAAAAATATGCTGACCAGGTCCCCGCAACGCTCGCTCCTTTCAACGGCCGCTATCTCGTGCGGGGAGGCAAGACCGTCTCGTTAGAAGGAGAAGCGCCCAAGCGCTTCGTGGTGATCGCGTTCGACAGTGTCGAGAAAGCGCAGGCCTGGGAGGATTCGCCCGCCTATCGCGCGATCAAGTCGCTCCGTCTTAGCTCGGCGAAAAGCCGTGTGTTCATCGTCGAAGGCCTAACCCCTCCTTGACGGTACGAGCGGTCATTCGCCAAGCGGAGGTTCTCGTAAGCGTCGAACGGGACCGTGTAGGTTCATCGCATCCCAGAAATGACTTGGCTGACCACAGTACGGTCTGCGGTGGTTCAAGCTCCACAGCGTTCCCTCCCACATTGGGGTTCTCGACTCACCTCGACCGCAGAGCCCGCCGATTCCAATCGCACGAACTCCAACGCCTTCTTAGGAGGCTTTAGAATGTCGGTACGACACGACGAAAGACAGCGCCGTCAGTCGTTGCTTGAGAGCGTCCTTCCGATGGCTCTCGTTATCTTATTCCTGGCTGGTGCGCCTGGGGTTTTCGGCCAAAAGGGAATTGCCGGCTCGCTCCCAGTTCCCTCGCCTACGCAAGCACGTGCGCCTTCCGTAGCGATCACCCCGCTCAAGGATTTGCTCGCGGAGGCCGAACAGAGCAACCCCCAAATTCAGGCCGCGCGACAATCCTGGGAAGCTGCCAAGCAGGTGCCATCGCAAGTTTCGACACGACCCGATCCTGAATTCATACTGCTTCAAAACAACGTAGGGAGCCCCCGGCCGTTCTCTGGGTACACCAACAGTAACTTCGCCTACATCGGTTTGGGCGTCTCACAGGATCTTCCCTATCCGGGAAAACTTCGTTTGCGCGGAGAGATGGCCAAGCGAGACGCCGACATCGTGCAGCAGCAATACGAGTCGGTGCGCCGTGCAGTCTTGGTCGCGGTCAAATCGGCCTACTTCCAGCTGGCGTACCTGGCACAAACGCTGGCGATTCTTGACAGTGACGGGCAACTGCTCGAGGAAGTTGAGAAGGCGGCGGAGGCTCGCTACCGCTCTGGTATGGGGAATCAGCACGACCTCCTCGCGGCACAGGTCGAACAGACCAAGCTGGTCCGTGAGATCAGCATGCACCATCTTGACGTCGCGAAGGCGCAGGCGCAGATCAAACAACTTTTGAGCCGCCCGCAATCTTCGCCCGATATCAGACCCGCGGACCTGCCCACGACTCCGCTCCTCTACAGCTTCGAGGACCTGCTGGCGGCTGCAGACGCTCAAAACCCAGAGATTTCTGGCGCAGAAACAATGGTTGAAAAAACGAAGCTTCAGGTGGATTTAGCGCACAAAGATTTCTATCCAGATTTTAACGTGCAATACGCGTGGGAGCGCACTGATCCCAGCCAGTTCCGTGCGTATTACTTTCTGAAAGTTGGCGTGCAGGTGCCCATCTACCACAATCGCAAGCAGCGACCTGAGCTCGCCCAAGCCGAAGCGAACGTCAATCGATCGCACCGCGAAGCGGAGTCCCAGTTGCAACAGATCGCCTTTGAAGTGCGGACGGAGTTCGACACGGAGGAAGAAACCAGCGAGCTGCTGGGTATCTATCAAGATGGACTCCTTCCCCAAACGCGCGCAGAATTTCAGTCAGGTTTGGCGGCCTATCAAAGCAACCGGCAGGACTTTCAGGCGCTGTTGGCCTCGTTCCTCGATGTTCTTCACTTGGACGAGGAGTACTGGCAGACCGTTGCCGGCCATGAGACGGCCTTGGCGCGACTGGAAGAACTGACCGGACTGTCGCTGCGTGAGGAAGGAACGAAGAAATGAAAACCTACCGCACAGGATTCTTGCTGGCGGTGGTGGGGAACATCGCACTGGCCGCGATCTTGGCGGGAGTCTGGTGGCATTACGGAAGACAAAATTCAGGGATGGATCTCGAGCGCAAAGGGCTGGCGACTCCAAGTGTTCCCCAAAGTTTCACGGCTCCGTCGTCGGTCCTGGCGGAACGACCGATGGCCCCGATCGCGATATCCGCTCAGCGATTGCAGAGCATCGGCGTGAAAACCGGCACCGTCGAGCGGAAGCAGGTGGATGATGAGATTCGCACGACCGGAAATGTCGTTGTGGATGAATCTCGGTTGGCGTACGTCGAATTGCGTTACTCCGGCTATATACAAAAAGTGTTCGTCAATGCGACCTATCAGTACGTTACAAAAGGCCAGCCGCTGTTCACAATTTATAGTCCCGATCTGGTAGCGACCGAACGAGAATACCTGGTAGCAAAACAGAACCGGGAACAAGTTCGACAAAGCACGGTCCCGGGGGTGGCCTCGAGCGCAGAGGCGCTGCTCGACGCCGCTGCGGAACGGCTCACACAGTGGGGCGTGCCGCAAACAGAAATCACAAGACTGGAATCCACCGGCCGAGTGCAGCAGGAACTTGAAATCGCTTCCCCGGTTTCTGGCTTCATCACCGAACGGAATGCTCTCCCGAGTGTCGCCGTCCAGCCCCCCCTGCGCCTCTACACCATCGCGGATCTGTCAACCGTATGGGTTCAGGCTCAGATCTTTCAGGGCGACCTTGGGCGCGTCCGGATTGGCAATTCCGCCACCCTTACGGTGGACACGTTTCAAGGTCGGACCTTCCGCGGACGTGTGGATTTCATCTACCCCCAGGTGGATACGGACACGCGGACGGCCAAGGTGCGAGTCGTTTTTCCCAACCCGGAACTGCAGCTCAAGCCCGGCATGTTCGTGAACGTGATCCTCAAAGTGCCGATGGGGCTGCAGGTGGTAATCCCTGCGACAGGTGTGCTGCAGTCGGGAACTCGCGAGATCGCCTTTGTGGACCGCAAAGACGGCTATCTCGAACCCCGGGAAGTCGAGCTCGGTGCCCGTGTCGGTGACGATTTCATCGTGCTAAAAGGATTGAAACCGGGTGAGCAGATTGTTACGTCTGCAGACTTCCTGATCGACTCCGAGAGCCAGCTGCAGGCCGCGCTGGGTTCCTTCGTTCCGCCTTCTCCAGCCGCGAACGCAGGATCGGCAACGAACGCGCGGGCGAATGTCGAACTGGATACCGAACCCAGCCCTCCGCACAAGGGGCGCAATATCTTCCGCGTGAAACTTTTGGACGCAACCGGCTCGTCCGTCTCCGGGGCAGAGGTCAGTGTGACGTTGTCCATGCCGGCCATGCCGGCCATGGGCATGTCGGCCATGCGCACCTCGGTCAACCTGGACGACAAGGGAAAGGGACTCTATGAGGGTTCAGGCGATTTGGGGAGTGGGGGGACGTGGCAGGTTTCGATTCTTGCTGAGAAGAACGGCCAAGTCATAGCCAGTAGGCAACTCAGCGTGAACGCCACGGGAGAGATGTGAGGTGATCGTCGGATGGATTGACTGGTGCGCTCGAAACCGTTTCCTCGTCTTCACCGGGACGGTGCTTCTGGTGCTCGCAGGAATCTGGTCGCTACGCCATATTCCGCTCGATGCGCTGCCCGACATCTCCGACGTGCAGGTGATCATCCACACACCGTGGCCCGGTGAACCTCCCAACATCATCGAGGATCAGGTCACCTACCCTATTGTCACAACGCTGCTTGCCGCACCTCACGTAAAGGCGGTCCGCGCCCAGACGATGTTCGGTGATTCCTACGTCTATGTCGTGTTTGAGGATTCAACTGACCTCTACTGGGCGCGGTCGCGTGTTTTGGAGTATCTGCAGCAGATGAGCGGGCGTCTTCCTGAGGGCGTACATTCTCA
>Ga0187783_10002264_pt1 | contig 14305 bp, 13 predicted proteins | sample 1015_SJ02_MP02_2_FD_132471 | JGI IMG/M metagenome (GOLD analysis project Ga0187783, IMG submission 132471) | Tropical peat soil microbial communities from peatlands in Department of Meta, Colombia - 1015_SJ02_MP02_20_MG | ecosystem: Environmental > Terrestrial > Soil > Wetlands > Peat | place...
CGACCTCGGTGCTCAGCTCCCAGTAGGTCGCGCTCTCGTTGCTCGCGCGTCGATGGATGGTCCCATCGCGAACGAACAGCTCGCCGATGCCGACGTCGAGCCGCAGAGCCGCGGCCTCAAGGAAGGCGTGGCGCACTTCGGCACAGGCTTGTCGCAACGCATTTCCACTCTCGACGGTCGATCTGCTGCCAGCTGTGACGCCCTCATTGGGGCTGCGGCCAGTGTCGGCGGGGATCATGCGAATCCGCGCGTAATCGACGTCGAGTTCTTCTGCAGCGATCTGGGCAAGCGTCGAAGTGATTCCCTGCCCAATCTCGACCTTTCCCGTTCGAATCTCGACGACGCCATCAGGCCTGACCCCAATCCATCGGTCGAGCCGGCTATTGCGTGCGAGGCTTGGGGGAAGAGAAGCGGTGGTCATATTAGCCGGCCTTGCCCTTGTTCATCTGCTGGCTTGCACGCCGGATCGCCCGAAGGATGCGATCGTAAACGCCGCAGCGACAAAGATGGATGTCGAGCTCTGATCTGATTTGTGCATCCGTCGGCGCAGGATTTCGGTTGAGCAGGGCGGCCGCGCCCATGATGATGCCGGTCAGGCAGTAGCCGCACTGGCCCGACTGCTCCTCGATGAACGCGCGCTGCAGGGGGTGGACCGCGGCGCCACTCCCAATCCCTTCGATTGTCGTAACATTTCTGCCCTCCGCCGCCGATAGGGGGGTGTTGCATGATTGGATGCTTCGTCCGTCCAGTAGGACCGTGCAGCACCCACACACGCCCTGTCCACAACCGAAGCGAGTACCCTTGAGCTTGAGATCATTTCGCAGGATGTAGATGAGCGGGGTGCCCTCGTCCGCTATCACGGCTTGCCGCGCGCCGTTGACATTGAATTCGATGGCCTTGGTCAAGGTTCGAAGCTCCTCAAGTGGTTCGCGGTTGCCATCGTGAGCAGGTGCACGCGAGCATCAGACATGATTGCAGGGTATTTCGCACACCTAGTCAATCATAGGGCAACCGGCCAGTGGCCGCGAGGAAACAAAGCTCGATCCCGGCCCCCTGGACGATTGGCATAGCGCCCGGGCCCGGGTAATAGGAATCTGAGACCTGCGAACAATGCCAATTCATTGCAGGGTGTCCTCCATGTGTAAAACGTGAAGAACTCGAGCCGCCTCACGCGACCCCCTTCCGTTCTACACTGATGGAAGCGACTGTGTTAGTCGGCAAAAGATGGGCTACAAGGGCTCGAGCTTGAGGAGTTACCACCATGCCTAATGGCGGGCTGCCACCACGCCCTGCGTCCTATGACAGAAAAGTCGCCCTCGTGTTGCAGGGCGGCGGTGCGCTGGGCAGCTACCAGGCCGGCGTCTACGAGGTCATCGCGTCGTCCGATTACGTCCCAGATTGGGTGGCCGGGGTTTCCATCGGCGCCATCAACGCGGCCATCATTGCCGGCAATGCGCCGCCGGAGCGGGTGGCGCGCCTCAGGACGTTCTGGGAGAAGATCACGAGCCCTAGCGCGTGGTGGCCGACCTGGCTCGATGGTCCCTTTGCGGAAGTCGAGCGCAAGGCAAGCGCGGGGCTCGCTCTGCTGTGCGGACAGCCCGGCTTTTTCACGCCGCGCGCGCCGTCCGACTGGCTCGCGTCGCCAACGAGCTATTACGACACCGGCGCCCTGAAATCGACGCTGGAGCGCCTCGTCGATTTTGACCGCATCAACAGCGTCAAGGATACGCGGCTCAGCGTCGGCGCGGTCAACGTTCGGACCGGACGCCTGGTCTATTTCGACAGTGCGACCATAGCGATTCATCCGGAGCACGTGATGGCAAGCGCCGCGCTGCCGCCGGGCTTTCCAAGCATCGAGATCGACGGGGAGCGCTATTGGGACGGCGGGCTCGTATCGAACACGCCTTTACAGTATGTGCTCGACAATTATCCACGCCGCAGCCGCCTGTGCTTCCAGGTCGATCTTTTCCAGGCCTATGGCGAGCCCCCGAGCAATCTCGACGAGGTCGCCGAGCGCGAGAAGGAGATCCGCTACTCGAGCCGGACCCGCGTCGGTACCGAGGCTTTCCGGGAGCGCCACGAGGTGCGCCACGCCATTAATGAGCTCTTCAACCTGCTGCCCGAAGGGATCAAAAGCACGCCGCAAGCCAGGCGGCTCTACGGCTTCGGCTGTGTCACCACGATGGACATCGTGCAGCTTATTTATCGCCCATTCGAGCCGCTGGGTGCGTCCAAGGACTACGAGTTCAGCCGCTCCACCATGCTCGAGCGCTGGCAGCACGGTGTCCGTGACGCTCTGACGACCTTGCGAGCCTCGCCTTGGATCGCACCGGTACCGCCCGAGGTGGGCGTGAGGACCTTCGACGTTATTCACGACATCCTGGTTAACACATTGGCGGACAAAGGGCGCTCGCGCTCCGCGTACGCTGATGCGGGCGATCGCGCACCTGTGAGTCGCATGCGATCCCATTGGCAGGCGCCGGCAACGGCGGCGGCCGACGCACGCGACGCCGGGTTAGGCCGCGCACGTTTCGTCCGTTGAGGATTTCAGATCGGAGCCTTGCGCCGCGCTGGCCATTGGGGCGGTGCAGTCACGAGCCAGATCTCATCTCTCGTACCTGCACTCAACTCGCGTTGCGGTGATCGCACCGGGCGTGGCAGTTCCCGTCATCTCGGTGACGGATGGATGGCGCAACCACTTGGTGATCTCGGATAACTTGCATCTTCCTTTCTTCCTGAGCATCGTGGCAGTAGTCTTCCCACGCGGCTTTACGCGGCTAACGAGGCCGGTGGCTAAGGAGAGGTTGCGCCATGAAGATCGGCATCGCAATGTTTCCGACCGACTACAGCATCACGCCGAGTGAGTTAGGGCAGGCGGTCGAAGAATGTGGGTTCGAGTCGCTTTGGTTTCCCGAACACACGCACATCCCGACGAACCGCAGGTCACCATGGCCGGGCGGGCCCAACATGCCAGACGTCTACAAGCAGACGCTCGATCCATTCGTGGCGCTGACTGCGGCGGCCGCGGTGACCAAGCGCATCAAGCTCGCCACCGGCATCTGCCTCGTCGTGGAACGCGATCCAATCCTCTTAGCCAAGAACGTCGCCACGCTCGACTATCTGAGCGGTGGCCGCTTCGTGTTTGGTATCGGCGGCGGATGGAATGCTGAGGAGATGGCCAACCACGGCACGGCGTTCAATACGCGGTTCGCCCTCATGAAAGAGCGCGTAGAAGCGATGAAGGCCATCTGGGCCAATGATGTCGCCGAGTACCGCGGAAGCTACGTCAGCTTCGACCCCATGTGGGCGTGGCCGAAGCCGGTGCAGAAGCCGCACCCGCCAATCCTCGTCGGCGGCGAGTTTCCGCATGGCGCCAAACGGGCGATTGCCTACGGGAACGGCTGGATGCCGATCGGCGGTCGCGGTCTCGATGCTCTGGAAATTCTGCCCCGGTTCCGGCAGATGGCAGCAGAGGCCGGTCGCAATCCTGATGACGTGCCGGTGAGTTTGTACTCTGTCGCTCAAGATGCCGAGCGGTTGAAGCAGTATCGCAACGCCGGGATTGATCGAGCAGTCTTTATGCTGCCGTCCACGGCTCGAGACGCGGCGCTGAAGAATCTCGACAAAGCGGCTGCGGTGGCGCGTGGGGCCCAATCATGAGCGAGCGAATTCAGGATGTTGGGCGGGCGAAGGCGGAGCAGAACGATGATTGGGCCCTCGGCCCCCCAATCCGAGCGCCCTGAACGCGCATTGTCATTGCTGCTCTGGCACTCTTTTGCCCTCGGCGTGAGCGAAAGCAATCGACCCCGCACCACGACGCTTCGTAGAAGCGGCCCCTGTTTCGACGAGGTCCGCAAGCAGGGACATCGCGAGCACGGACATCATGTGTCCCTGTTGGAATGTCGTGGTTTGCTCGTGACGCGACCTTGGATGGCGCATTTGCGCCCGATATGACTCTGATAACAGGCGTGCGTATCGCACCAGAGTTTGCCGGCCGGCGCGACTTAATAGTATAAGACCATCCATGTTAAGCCAGTGAGATTGCTTTTTATTGGATAGAGCATATTACCGGTTATTGCCAACAATTTACCATTCGCCTTCAAATGGTCCATCGGTCGCCACGCGAATTTCCGATTGGACGTCGATAGCAAACGTGACAGGGTCGCCACCGTATCCTAGACCCTGCGGGTCCTTTGCCGATTAGCGCACCAGCTTTTTAGCCGTGTGACATGCGCAGTTCCGGCGCATCAGCTAGGAGAGGAGATGGCGCGAAAAAAACTGACTATTACCGCAAACAATGCGGGCTTCGCCGCGTATCCTGGTGACCTACTGCTCGACGCGGCGCTGCAGCAGGGCATTTCTCTACCCCATGATTGTCGCGTCGGCCAGTGTGGCAGCTGTCTCGTCCGGCTGAAGCACGGCCAGTTGCTCGGTGGAGAGACCGATCGGCCAGCGATTTTTCACGCTTGCCAAGCCCGCGTTTTTTCGGACGTCGAGATCCGCTACGATAGGACTCCCAAGGTTACCAAATGTAGGGGAACGTTGGTCCGCGTCGATCGGCTGACTCCGGATGTCCGCGGGCTGACGCTAAGTCTCCATGATCGGGCAAGTTACATGCCCGGACAATATTACCGCGTCACGTTCCGAGGTTATCCGACGCGGTGCTATAGCCCCTCGCCGCCGTTCGTCGGCAGCGATGATCGAAAAACGCTGCGATTCCATATCAAGATGGTGCGCGATGGCCAAGTCAGCTCCAAGCTTGACCACCGTATTCAGCCAGGACACAAGGTAAGAATCGAGGGTCCGTTTGGTGCCGCTTTCTTCCGACCTGGCGAAGGAACTCGACTTCTCCTTGTGGCGAGCGGCACGGGCTTCGCACCCATTTGGTCCATTGCCAAGGCATCGCTTTCGCGGCAACCCGATGTGCCTCTGCTGCTCATTGCCGGTGTACGCAAGTTGAGTTCCTTGTACATGGTCCCGGCTTTGTGTGGACTGGCCGCTCATCCGTCGGCGGACTTTGTCGTGACGGTCGACGAAGCCCAATCCGTCTCGGGAATCGTGCGCCGCGGCACCCCAGATCAGCACCTGCCAGACATGTGTTCGTCCGACCTCGTCTATGCGGCGGGGTCGCCATCGATGGTTGAGAAGGTATCGACCGCGGCGGCGCGGTCAGGTGCCACATTCTATGCAGACGCTTTTCTCCCCAATGGCGATCCTGCGGCATCGTGGTGGGACGACAAGTGGCGAAGATTGCGGTGGATGCTCGGGAGCTTCGATTGAGGGCTTGGTTGCCAACGCTGAGGGGGTTGATGGCGCCGCCAAAGCCGTGCCCGAGCTGGCACGACATAACCCGGAATACACAACGGTTGAACTGTTACGCCACTCAGACCGGGAGATCGAGAGGAAGTCGCTGTCGCGACGCGGGCCAGGGAACACAAACCTCAACCTAAACCGACGCGCCAGTGCTCGACTCCACCGGTGAGGGTGACGATGGCGACAGCACCCACTCGGCATTATTCATCGATGTTCGCTAAAGAGGATATAGTGTAAGCGTAGGTCAGCGCTCCCGAAACATTCGGGTTAATTGATCAGTCAAGGGCTTAAATAGATAACTCAGCATCGTTCGGTTTTGCGTTATTAAGAAGATTTCGGCGGGCATCCCTGGGACCAGCTGAAGATTACCGAGTCGGCCTACCTCCTCTGGCGGCAGGTCGATCCTCACGTCGTAGTATGCGGTGCTCGACTGCGGATCGCGAACAATATCGGCGGACACGAGGGTTACTACTCCTGCCAGTTCAGGTGTCGTGCGCTGGTTGAACGCCGAGAGGCGTACGCGCGCACTCTGGCCATTATGCACCTGATCGACTTTTTCCGCACTCAAGCGCGCTTCTATCGCGAGGGTGTCGTTTTCCGGGACGATAGTCATCAGAACCTCTGCGGGAGCGACGACACCGCCAATCGTATAAACTGCAAGCTCATGAACCGTGCCGGATGTGGGTGCACGGATGATGGTGCGGTTCATCTGGTCCTCGGCGGCGAGGCGACGCTCCATCAGCTCTCCCTCTTTGGCTTCCGCCTCACGTAAATCGCGCAATACATCTGATTGAAAGGTCTGCTCGGCCTGAAGCGCCTGGAGCCGCGCCTCGCTGACTTTGGCCCGCGTCTCGGCGATTTGCGAGGCAAGTTGCCCTTCGACTCCGTCAAGGTGAGCGGCTTCGCGCTGCAGGGCCGTGGCCCGAGGCAGGGTCACGAGCTTCTGTCGCAGCAATTCCTCGACGCCCTTGAGTTCACCGCCTGTAATGCCCATTTGCTTGCCGTTTGACTTCTGCTGTGCCTCGAGGCCAGCAATCTGCTTTTCAAGCTGCGTGATGCGGCTTGCGGCGAGCTCCTGCTGGCCGCGCCGTGTGCCCGCCCGGGCCGCGAATAAATCTTCTTCGGATGCAAGCAGTTGATCACGCTCGGCGGCATCCAATTGGGCCACCCATTGAGTGGGCCAGCGTGGCGTGGCCACATTGTCGCGTTCGGCCCGGAGGCGAGCGATGCGCAAGCGAACCTCGTCGAGCTGGCGAGCCACGACTTGCAGATTGGAGCGCGCTGCAGTCTGATCTAGGCGAATTAACTCCTCGCCAGCAGAAATTTTGCTTCCATTGCGCACACTGATCGAAGCAACGATTCCGCCCTGCGGGTGCTGGACCTTCTTGACACTTGATTGCACGACAAGGCGACCAGCAACGACAACCGCGCCTGACAGCGGGACAAGTCCAGCCCAGCCCACTAAGAGAACTGCAGCAATCGTCAGCATGCGACGACCCCGGTGCAATTCTCGGGCGAGAGCACGTTCCAATCCCTGATGCACCGGCACGTCCGCTGTCGCTGGCGAGATCGGATTTGACCGCGCCGCCGCGACAAGGCTGCGTAAGCGAAGCGAAAACGGAACAGCAGGCCATGGCATAGCCTGTCGCGCAGCACGGAGCCCGCGCGCCAACCGATCCCGACCACTTGATTTCGGTTCCAGAGCAGCGGCAGCGGACCGGCCGGCGCTAGTTCGGGGCTTCTTGTGGCGCGACGGCGGTGTACGAGGCGGTCGGGCTCCTACCATGGGGGGAGCCGATGACCAGACGGCAGTTCTGCGATTGCGAATTGCAGCCCTTGCCGCAGTAAGGGTAATTGCCACCCACTCCTCTCGCGAGGGCAGCGGCGGTGGCAGCGCACAAGGCCGTTTTGCGCCACCCGTCATGCTGGCCTGCTTTCTGCGGAAGCCGGGCGTGTCGGTGAGTTCGCAATCGCCGTCTCCTGTCGCCTCGGGCTTCGTTGAGCAAGATGTGCGCATACCTGATCGCGCCGGCCGAGCGCGAGCACCCCTCCCTCGTGCAACACAAGTACGGTGTCCAGGGCCGTGAGGACGTGCATGCGATGCGAGATTACGATGACAATCGCTCCGCGCTCGCGCAACGCTTTGATGGTGCGCGACAACGCGGCTTCTCCGGTTGCATCGAGATTCGCATTTGGTTCATCGAGCACTACGACAAAGGGCTTGCGATAGACGGCCCGAGCGAGACCGATGCGCTGGCGCTGGCCGGCTGAAAGGCAAACTCCTCCTTCGCCGATGTGTGTGGCGTAACCTTTTGGCATCGATACAATCAAATCGTGGGCACCGGCGACCATCGCCGCATCCAGGATGTCCTCCTCACTGGCATTTTCCTCGAGGCGGCAGATATTGTCGGCTACGGTGCCGCCGAACAGAGCGACGTTCTGTGGAAGATAGCCGATATGTCGGCCGAGAACGTCGCTATCCCATTGATCGAGTCGTGCCCCATCCAGGCGAACATGCCCTTGAACCGCGGGCCATATGCCGACTATAGCCCTTGCCAGCGAGGACTTCCCAGAACCACTTGCGCCTAGCAGCGCAAGGCCTGCACCTGCCGCTAGCGAGAATGAAACATTGCGGACAACCACGCGGTTTGACCCTGGAGCAACCACCGTCAGGTGCTGCGCGCAGAGATGCCTGGAGGGAGATGGCAATTCGACTGCCGGCGCCGATGGCAAAGGGACGTTGAGTAACGTCTCGCCCAATCGCTTAACGGCGTCGCGCGCCGAAAGCAGCTGCTTCCAGGTGCCAAGAACGACCTCGATGGGGGCCAGCGCCCGCCCCATCATGATTGAGGACGCAATCATGATACCCCCGCTGGCCTGCTCGGCAACGACCAGTGCCGCTGCGATAGCGAGGATCGCCGACTGCAGGGCATAGCGCAGCACCTTCGCAGACGCGCCGATATCAGCGTCGATATCGCGCAACCGAGTCGCTTCGCCTATGTGGCATTCGTTGAGGCGACACCAAGCCCTCATAAATCGGCTCCGCATGCCGAGCGCGTGAATGATCTCGGCATTAAGCCGTATGGTGTCGGCAAGCTCGGCGCGCCGTGCGCTGCGAACGACTGCTCCCCTGGCCAGGACCTTTGTTCGATGCTCGGCAAGCAGCGTGGTCGACACGATCAGAGCTGCACCAAAGACTGCCGTGGCTCCGATCACGGGATGGAAAAGGAATAGCGCTATCACGAACATGGGCAGCCATGGCATGTCCAGAAACGCAGTGGGGCCTAGACCCGAGAGGAAGGCTCTGATGAGCTCGAGATCGCGTAGCGGCTGCTGTACGGCGACGGACGCTATACCCCTGAGCGGAAGATGGACCAGAGCGCGATATATGGATTCCTGCAAAGCTGCATCGAATAGCCCGGCAATGCGCGCCAACATGCGCGTGCGCACCGCGTCGAGATATCCCTGGAGCAGGTACGCCGCAAGCACCAGGATGGACAAACCGAACAACGTCACGAGGTTACGGCTTGGAAGGACACGATCATAGACCTGCAACATGTAAATGGAGCCAGACAACATGAGCAGGTTGATGGCGCAGCTTATGGCAGCGACGCTGACCACGCGGCGTCGCGCATCCGCGAGGGCGGCTGCCACGCTATTCATCGGCTTTGGTCATGGCGGAACAACGCTCTGCGAACAGCGCGATGAGCGATGACGAGCTTGAGGTCGTTACTCGTGCGGGCCGCATGGGAGTTGGTGACAACCTGATCAAGGAACTTGTCTTCAAGCGCCAGCTGACGGACCGGGGTTTCGGCGTCAATACCGGTCATGCCGCCAGATTCGTCAGAAACCGCAACCGATTGAGATCGATGCGCGCAGCGTTGTGCTGCGTTGGACGGCCTCAGCTGCCATAACGCTTCTGTCGACGCCGCCGCTGACGGCAGCAGTGGCCGTATTCACCGCTTTGCCGGGGCTCACAAGGACGTTCCGAACTTGGGTAAGTCCAGGGCCATTGCATTTTTCCGCTGGAACTTGCGCTCGCAAAGGCAGCTGGACGTTCTGCAGGTCACCAACGACGGCGCTTGTACTGCCGAGGTTCTTTCCTGCCTCTCCCCGTACATTCTCCCAGAGGCCGCCCTCGAGACGGCGAATTGCGTCGTTGAATACTGCGCCAGCTTGGGCAAACGTTGATGTGGTCGTGGCCATCGTCTCGCAATCTCCTGCATCTGCCCCGCGACTGTTGGTCAGCGCAAAATCGTATTGATGATTCCGCCGATAGTGTGACAATTAATGAAGGCATTCTGTTTTGGATTGGCGCGGCGCTTTGATCTAGCAGCGGCTCTCGCTGATGCTTATATTCAATGCTCATTTAAGTGTAATTGAAATATCCAGAAATGGACGTGATGACCATATTACGTGCGATTCCTAATTTCCGCCGCGTTCGCGCGCGACTACGGCAGAGTAAAACCTGCCATCGATAAGGATCCCTCTTGCGACCAATGAGCTGCGCGCTCGGTGTTTTTTGGGGGCGATTTGCTCCTCCCAAGGAAGCTGTGAATGCGGTTTTGCACGTTTGCCGCAGGCGGTGCTGGGGTTGGTGGGCAATACTCAAATGCTTTACAACGGCCTTGTTTCTATCTGCCTGCGCGGTGGGGCCGGATTTCAAGTCGCCCCCGCCCCCCGCGATAAGTTCTCTCACGCCGATGCCGCTTTCGAACTCGGCTGTGCATGGCCCACAGCAAGTCTACGCACCCGACCTCGAGATACCTCGCAGGTGGTGGGACCTTTTTCACTGCGAAGCGCTCAATTCACTTGTGGCCAGAGGTATCGAACGCAATCCGGATCTTGAGGCTGCACGTGCCGCCTTGCGCGCGGCCGACGCCAACACCCAGGCGGCGCGCGGCGCCTACTTTCCGCAAGTAAGCGCCAATGTCGGACCATCGTGGCAGAAGCCGAGCCCGACTCAGGCACCGCCGGCGGGATTGGGTACGTCGCCCTACACCGTCACTACCGGGCAGTTGTCGATCTCGTTCGTCCCGGATGTGTTCGGCCTCACCAGGCGCCGGGTGGAATCCCTTGCGGCGCAAACTGAAGCGCAGTACTTCGAAGTTGAGGCTGCCCATCTCACGCTGACATCCAAGCTTGCGTTGGCCGCGATCGAGGAGGCCTCGATCCGAGAAGAGATCGAGTTCGGCGAGCTCAACATCACCGTCGCTACCGATGTTCTTGCTGTCCTCAAAAGTCAGATGAATGTCCACGAAGCCACACGTATCGATGTCGCCGCGCAGGAGGTGACCCTCAGCCAATTCGAGCAGACACTCCAGTCCCTGAGCAAACGGCTCGCCACCAACCGCGATTTGATGGCCGCCCTTACAGGTCGGTTTGCGGGCGAGGGTCTACCGGAAAAGTTCGAATTCGTCTGCCTGCGCCTGCCGGCAGAGCTGCCGCTGAGTTTGCCGGCGTCAATCGTGCGCCAGCGGCCTGACGTGCGGGCCGCCGAAGCGAACATGCATGCCGCCACCGCAGAAGTGGGCGTGGCCATCGCAAATCGATTCCCACAATTCAACTTGACTGCCGATGTCGGCGCGAGCGCCTTAGGCATGGTTGCCGGCGCCTCCACGCCCTTCCTGTTCTGGACGATCGCGGGAAGCGCCGCCCAGACGCTGTTCGACGGGATGAGTTTGGAGCAAAGGCAGCGGGCGGCCGAAGCGGGACTTGATCGCTCCGCCGCGCTCTACCGAAGCACTGTCTTCGCCGCGTTCCAGAACGTCGCCGATGTGCTTCAGACGATCGAGGCCGATCGCAAAGTGTTCGTCGCGGCGGAAAGGGGTGTCAAGGCGGCGAGCGTCAACCTCGATCTGACCCGCCGGCTGCTGGCGCGGCGGCTTGCAAGCGCCCTGCAGGTGCTCAGCGCGCAGGAAATGCATGCACGAACGCGATCGGCCTATGCCCAGGCCAAAGCGGCCCTGCGCGCTGACTCGGTGCTTCTCTTTCAAGCCCTCGGCGGCGGGTGGAATAGGTCATCCGCCTCTCCAGAAGCGACGCATTGGACGACCCAGGTGACGAAGTTGGTGGATTAGTAGGCGAGCAAGAGTTCACACGTCGGCCAAGAGCATGAATGTCAAAGCCGTTCGGTTGCCGCAATAGGCTTGCTACGGAGAGTACCAGCATGGCGTTTGGCGACAAGTCCCGCACGGATGTCGGAACCGTCGTCGTGCACGCGGTGCTGCTTGGGTCCTTTTGCGTCCTCTTGATGACCGGATTGCGGATCGCTTCCGATGACCCTGAAACGAGATGGCTCGCCGTTCTCGATCCAATCCTGCCGATCGAGCACCTGTGGTATCGCCATCTGGTCGCGGGGATAGTCCTGGTGGGAACTTTGGTTGGATATGGCGTCTACGTCGCTCGCGCCCGCCTTCGCGCGCGCATGCGTTTCGATCAGATGCGCCTGATGGCGATATGGCGCGGGGGCGAGGCGCGGTATGCAGCGCTCAACGTTGCCGCCGCCTGGATATTGATCGCCTTTCTTGTCATTGAGATCGTCACGGGCGCGGCGATTTTTTGGGGTTCCGGCAAGGGAATTTTGGATCTGCACCGAATAGCCGCATGGATATGTGTGGCGTGCGTAGTCGTGCATGTCGCACTTCAGGCGAGCTATGGCGGAATCCAACAACTTCTCAAAATACTGCGGCCAAGCCGTTTGCGAGTACCCGATCCGCCGCCGAATCTCGCCGAACTTCTGGTTGATCAACTGGAGGCTCGATCGACGGCAAAGACGGAACCGGCGCGGTCCGACAAAACACATTCCCTGCACGCCCACCCCGTCGCAAATGCTATGGGCGTCGCCTTGCTGGTGATTGGGATCGCGTCGGGATCAGAGCACCTCACGCGCCCCGTGCTCGAAATCGTTGGCATATCAAAAGAAGAAGCCCCCCTAATCGATGGTGACCTGTCAGATCCCGCCTGGGTGAAGGCGCATCTTGCGACCGTCCTCACCACCCAAGGCGGTGATTTCGGCGGAACGCACGAATCGCGGGTTGAAATCCGCGCTCTTCATGATGATGAGTTCGCTTACTTCGCCTTCACCTGGGAGGATCCTACACGTTCGCTGAAACACATGCCTCTTTTGAAAAATCGCGACGGTTGGCAAGTCGTCGCAACCGACCCTGCGAATGAGGACGTATACAATGAAGACAAATTCGCCGTTCTTCTTAGTCCATCTGTTTTTCCGGTGATCGGCGCCGCGATCCATCTTGCCAGAGTCCCGCTTTCCGGAAAGCCAGGCGGCAGCAGTGGACGAGGCCTTCATTTCACCTTGGACGGCACTCTTCTTGATGTCTGGGTATGGCGCGCTTCTCATCAAGGCGCGAAAGGTCATGTCGATAATTGCCATATCGGTGGACCGAAAAACAGACGAGGCGAGGATGATGGTCCCTACGCAGGGGGCTTCGCTCTCGATCCCGGTCCCAAGAGTTATGAGGCAAATTATCCGGCCCGCGCTTCGTTGGGGGAACCAATTCACCCTCTGCGTTTGCCCCGGGATATCCCCGCCATGAAGCAAGCGCTCGGGCGAATTTCGGACGAGGCCACCGCGAGTGAGAGCGAACATGCCCGTTGGTGGATTTCCGTTTCAGAGTCAATTCCTTACTCCCTTGACCTCGATGCCACTATACCGGTTGGAACAATTGTCCCGGGTGTGATCATGTTTGACGAAGGTACGGACCACAAAAACGGCATCATCGGGTTTGGAAGATGGGCGGCCGGCCGCTGGACGCTGGAAATTATGCGGCCGCTGAAAACCGGGAGTGCCTATGACGTCGAACTCAAGAGCGGTGTTTTGATGTGGGTCGCGGCATTTGATCATTCGGCCAAACGGCACACTCGACATTTGCGGCCATTCCGCCTGCAGCTAGAGTAATTGGTACTACGGCATCGGGACTCGGCGCGAGCATGCATCGGCGGCTCGTGTGTGTCTGTGTCGGTACTACAACCGCCCTCGGGTTGGGGCATCTCCGACGCACCAAGGTGTGAAGGGCGCGATGCCTGGGGTGGGGTCCCTTCGCACGACGACGCCGTGTCATTTTTTGGCTTGCTTATTCGTTAGGTCCGCGTCGAAGCAGCTCAACTCACGGAAACGACGGTTACCTCGGAAACAGCGCGCAGGAGGGTCATGGGGCGATGATGACGCCGTAAATCGCCCAAGGGACAGCGCTCATGCAAATCCAAGATACGTGGCGGCAATCGCAGGTGGACCGGCGTCGCTCCTGGTCCATCAACGTGATTCTCAGGAAGCTCGTAAAGCTGATCACCCCGCCGAAGACGAAGACCAGTTACCCCTGGCATGCGAGCGACATCACGCACCGCGGCCTCTGAGCCGAGAGGCGGAGCGTGATGGCTTCGCCGCGTCCAGGCGCGGAAGAGGAGCAGGGAGTCCCCGTGAAGGTTCCCACATCCGCCATTGCCCATGCTTGCCGATTGCAATGCGGCAAAGGGATATGACGTCTCGCCGGAACAGGTTGTCTGCTGCAGGGGCAACCCGAAGCGAGGCGCGCGAGGGATGTTTCCACTGCGGCACGGCGTTTTCGATGCTGCGCGCCGACCGCGGCGCAGCTCGCGACCAACTTCGAGATATCGAGTGTTGATGACGGACCATAAGGGTTGAGATGAGAACCGGCGTCAGGATCCTATCTGCCGCATTACTGCTGTTAGGCGTGACCAGTTCCGTCGCATTTTCAATTTACCGGCCAGATAAAACCCTCCGTGTAGCCACGGGCTTCGTCGCCACACGATGTGCAGCGAAGTCTTTGTATCGGGTTTCGATCCGGCTGAAGTGTTCAAACAAAGCGTCGCTCCCTTTTCCGGCGTTGGCTTGCTCGCACCGCATATGAAATACCGAGTTGACCGCACGAGCCGAGAAGTGCGCGTCCAAATCGGTATCGACTTCAAAGCCCGGGCGGTCTATCGCGACGGCATCGGTTGCTTGTTGATCCAG
>Ga0187783_10002265_pt1 | contig 14302 bp, 12 predicted proteins | sample 1015_SJ02_MP02_2_FD_132471 | JGI IMG/M metagenome (GOLD analysis project Ga0187783, IMG submission 132471) | Tropical peat soil microbial communities from peatlands in Department of Meta, Colombia - 1015_SJ02_MP02_20_MG | ecosystem: Environmental > Terrestrial > Soil > Wetlands > Peat | place...
CACCCGGGAAGGTCCTCGGGAAGTTGCGACATCAGGTACTGAAGCGCGTTAGGTCCGCCGGTGGATACGCCGACGGCCACCACACGCGACGGCCAACGCGGTTTGGTTGAGTACGCCCGCCGCTCCCGTCGCTTGAGCGTTGGCAGCGTGATGATCATTTTCGGAGCGCCGGAAGCCGCAGCCACCTTGATCTTCAGCGCCAGCTCGGAGGCGATCTGCGCCATCCGCCCCGACGCGGCTTCCTCCGGCTTGGTGACGAAATCGAAGGCCCCGAGCGAAAGAGCTTTCAGAGTCAGCGACGCGCCTTCCTTGGTATGCGCGCTCACAACGATCACGGGCACGCGATGCTTGCCCATGATCTTTCGGAGCATCTCGATCCCGTCCATGCGCGGCATTTCCAGATCCAAGGTCACCACGTGCGGCCGCAGCTCTTCAATCTTTCGCAAACCGATCAGGCCGTCCATGGCCGTGCCCACGACTTCGATGCGGGGATCCTGCAACAGAATCTGGGGGATCAGCTTCCGCATCAGTGCTGAGTCGTCCACCACCAGCACGCGAATTCGTTCGCTCATGCGATGGCCTCCAGCACCGGTGTTTTCGCGAGGTGCGACACCACAGCTGGCACGTTGAGGATCAAAACCACGGTTCCGTCGCCCAAAATCGAAGCCCCGCTCACCAGCGGAGAGCTCACCAGGTGGTCCTCGAGGGCCTTGATGACCAGCTCCTCTTCACCCATGAGACTGTCCACGGCGAGACCGAAGCGGCGGCCGCCGTAGGCGATCACGACCACAAACAGGCGCCTCGAGCGGTTCGGTAGCGCTCGGGTTTCGAGCCGGTCCAGCCGCACCAGGGTCAAAACCTGTTGGCGCAACTGAAAGACCTCGTGGTCGTCGACGTGGTGAACTTCTTCTTCCGTGATCCGTGTGATTTCGGCCACCGAGGCCAGGGGCACGGCATACAGCCGCCCTTGGACGCGGAACAGCAGCGCCTGAATGCTGGCCAGGGTCAGTGGAACCATGAGCCGGAAGGTCGTTCCCTGGCCGGGCTGGCTTTCCAGCTCGACCGTTCCTTTCAGATCGACCAGAGCGGCTTTGACGACGTCGAGTCCTACGCCCCTGCCGGAAATTTCCGTCACTTCCTCGGCCGTGCTGAACCCCGGGGTGAAGATCAGTTCGAGCGCTTCGGACTCGTTGAGCTGAGTCGCCGTTTCCGCTGCGAGAATGCCGCGCTCCATCGCTCGGCGAACGATTTTCGCCCGATCCAGCCCGCGGCCGTCGTCTGACACCTCGATCACGACCTGATCGCCGTCATGATGGGCATTGAGGCGAATCGTGCCTCGCGCGGGCTTTCCCGCCCCCTCTCGCTCGGCAGCGCTTTCGATTCCGTGATCGGCCGCATTGCGCACCAAATGCGCCAGCGGATCGGCGAGCCGATCCAGAATGCCCTTGTCGAGGTCGGTGTTCTGGCCGGCGATTTCCAGTGCGATCTCCTTTTGGAGCAGCCGCGCCACGTCTCGGACGATGCGCGGGAATCGGCGGAACAACTGTTCGACCGGCACCATGCGGATCTTCATGACCGACTTCTGCAACTCACCCAGCACACGCGACTGAAATCCCATGGCGTCGGCGAGCCGGCCCCGTACGGGATCTTTCGGATGACGTCGCTCAAACTCATTGATGGCGCGTTGCAGCATCGATTTTCCGATGATCATTTCGCCGACCAGGTTCATGACGATATCGATGCGACCCGCATCGACACGCAGGGTGTTCTCCGAAGCGGCGTGGGCCAAACCGCCCGGCGCGCCCGACTCGTCTTCCTCCCGTCCCGGCTTTACCCCGGCGGCGACCGCAGCCGCCTCGGACTCGACCAGAATCTCGAGCAGATCGCGCGACGGCGAGGGCAGTACGGGGGTCCGCTCGACCGACATCTTGTGCACGACCGATGGCACATGACAGTGCTTGCGAATCCAGTCCGCAGCCTTCTTGGTCGACAGCGCCGCCTCGACCAAGCCGATGGGTTCAGTGCCCGCAGCGCTCGGACGCAGGGCCAGGAGCTTGCCCGCGCTCTCCAGGGCCTTGCGCGTCAGCTCGAAGGCGGCGGCAGGAAGGAGCGTTTCCGGGTCGAGTTCGAGAGCGACGTTGTACACATTCTCACCGCGGCGAATGGCATCGGCGATCATCAGTCGCTCGTACTCCGACCACTCAAATTTGGCTTCGGCCGGGGCAGGCTGCGGGCGAGCGGCCGGCTGGTTCAGCAGGCGGTCGATATGCTCGCGCAGCGCGCCGCCAGCGGGAGGTTCGAGGTTATTGCGGTACGCCGCCAGCATTTCGTGAAACGTATCGGCAGCCGTGAGTACGACCTCGGCGATCAAGCCGGCGCGTTCGTGCGCGAGTTCCGGTGTGAGCACGTCTTCTAAGCCGTGTGCCAGCTCGCTGAGCTCCCGGTAGCCGCAGGCCGCGGAGTCGCCCTTGAGTGTATGCACGGCACGGCGGATCTCCCGAAGCTGTTCGAGATTGCCCGGATGCTGTTCCAGAGCCAGGCCGGCCTCATTCATGCGCTGAAGAATCTCCTCGGCGCTTTCGAAAAACAGCTCGCGGAGCTCCGGCGCGTGTTCGTCAGACGGAAAGGTCACTGCGCCCCCTCCAAACGCTGGTACACCGTGGCGTTGTGCTGATGGATCATGTGGAATTTCGTGGTCAGGCCAAATAGGCTTTCCGCGTGACCGACAAACAGGTAGCCTTCGGGATTCAGGCAGCGGTAGAACTTGTCGATGAGCCTCTTTTGTTCGGCCTCGTCAAAATAGATCATGACGTTGCGACAGAAGATGGCGTCATTGCGTAGCGGCAGGTATTCCGTCTTCAGGTTGTGAAAGTCGAACTGCACGAAGCTTTTCAGTGCCGCCTTCACCGAGTATTTGTCGCCCACCTTGTCGAAGTAGCGCAGCCGGCAGGTGTAATCGACCGGTTCCATCTGCGCTTCGCTGTAGATCCCCTGCTGGGCCGTAAGCAGCGCGGAATAGTTGATATCGGAAGCGACGATTTCCACCTTCCACGGTGGCGGGATCAAAGGCTTGGGCGTCGGCATGTCGAACGGCAGCGGGTTGCGGAGATAGTAGTAGGCCAGCGCATCGCAAATGAGGATGGCCAAGGTGTAGGGCTCTTGGCCGGTCGAGCAGCCCGCACTCCAAATGCGGATCGACCAGTCGCGCCGCTCCTGCTTGTGCTTCAGAAGATCTTCGAGCACCACCTTTTGAAACAGCTCCAGCTGCGGGCGAATGCGGAAGAAGCTGGTCTCGTTGACCGTGAGATTCTCCAGCAGGGCGGTCAGCTCCCCCTTGCCCTCGCGGCTGGTCAGCAGCCGGTAGTAGTTGTAAAAGGAGTCGATCTGGCAGGCCTTCATGCGGCGATGCAGGCGGTCGCGAAGGAAATGGGTGCGGCGCTCGTCAAAATACATGCCGCATTCCTGGTACACCAGGGTTTGCAGGAGCTTCAGTTCCGCGTCGGTGAGCTGAACTTCGGTCGTCAGTGTCGTAGACATTCGCGCCTCGCGTGCTGGGGGCCTGCCTAGATGGTTCGTACTCGGTCTCCGGGAGACGAGGAAACCGCTTCTGCCACTTCACCCAAATGCTGCAGTTCTCCGCGTTCGAGAACCTTATGCAAATCCAGCAGGATGACCAGCCTTCCGTTGAGCTTGCCGATGCCCGTTATGTAGTTCAGTTCGCCTTCCTTGAACACGTTGTGGGGTTCATCGATGTCGGACGGCGGAATCCGCAGCACTTCGGAGGCGGAATGCACGATCAATCCGACGGCCCGCGACCCAAGCTCGACGACGACGATGCGATTTTTCTTGTTTCGCTCAAACGATTTGTCGCCGAAGCGCTTGCGCAGATCCACGATGGGAATGATTCGTCCGCGGAGGTTGATGACACCCTCGATGTAGTCCGGCGCGTTGGGCACCGAGGTGATTTCCGGAACCCGCACAATCTCCCGAACCATGGAAATGGGCAACCCGAAGGTCTCGCGACCGATCCGGAAACCGACGACCTGAAGTTCCTTGTCCATAGTGGGCGGCTGGGTTTTCAGGACCGAACCATTTCGGCGTACTCGGGCTCAGCGAGCCGGTCCGGCGTCAGCGCCTGTCGGCGTGGCGCCGGGCGGCGGTGCTCGCCGTAGCGGTCGTCGACGGCGAAACGGTCCATCGAATCCAGCAGCGCTCGAGAGAGTTTCGACATCTGTTCGGCCGCCGCGGCCAGTTCCGTGGAGCTGGAGGTGGACTGTTGAACCAGTTCGCGCATCCGTTCCATCGAGCGCACCACCGCTTGCGCTCCGGAAGCCTGCTCTTCGACCGAAGAGTTGATCTCCTGGGTAATCTCGGTGAGGCGATTGGTGGCCTTGGCGATCTGAGCGGACCCGTTGGACTGCTCGGTTGTCGCTGCGCCGATCTCCTGCGAGAACTTGTAGACCTCTGAGACGACGTCGGAGATCTTGTCGAGTGCCAAGCTGAGGTCCTTGTTCAACACCAGGCCTTCCTGCACCATGGCCGTGCTTTTCTGCATGTTTTCGACGGCCTCGCGTGCTTCCTTCTGGATTCCCTGGATCAGGTCGGAGATTTCCTTGGTGGATTGCGTGGATTTTTCCGCCAGCTTGCGCACTTCTTCGGCAACCACGGCAAAACCGAGGCCATGTTCGCCGGCGCGCGCGGCCTCGATGGCCGCATTCAAGGCCAGCAGGTTGGTTTGTTCGGCCAAATCGTCGATCACTTCGATGATCTTGCCGATGTCATCGGCCCGCCGGCCCAGCGCGCCAATGATCTCCGACGACGCTTGAATCGATTGGCTGGTGCGGTTGAGCCCTTCGGTGGCCTTGTCCATCGTGATCATGCCGCTACGGGCCTCTTCGCGGGAGCGATGAGAGATGTCGACCAGAACTCTGGCGGTATCGGCCACACGCTGGATCGAGGTGACCATTTGATCGATCGAAGCCGAGGTCTCCGCAACGCTCGAGCCCTGCACCTGCGTGTTCTTGACCACATTCTGCACGTTGACGCTCATCTCGTGCATCGTGCTGGTGACTTCATCGATGGCAGAGGCCGCCTGCACGCTGATTTTCGCGGATTCGTCAGAGGCACCGGCCATTTGCCCGGCGGCACTGGCCACTTGTGAGGCGCTGTCGCGCACCTGGCGGACCAGCTCGCGCAAACCCTGGGTCATCCGCGTGAAGGCTCTGGCCATGGTGTCCTGCTGCGATCGGGGCTGCACGGTGACCGACAGTTGACCCTCGGCAATGGCCGCCGATACCGAGGCCATCTCTTTCAAATGGACGATCATTTTATTGAAGTTGTCGGCGAGCAGTCCCACCTCATCCTCACGATGGAATTCGATCGACTGGTCGAGGTCGCCCGAAGCGCCGATCTTGCGCGCCACTTCGATCAAGTGCGCGAGCGGTACGGTAATCGACTTCTCGGTTTTGAAGGCGATCACCCCGCCGAGCACAACCGCGAACAGGGTGCCGGTGGTGGCGATGATGGCGCTCCAAAGCGTGGCCGCCGCGGCGCTGGCGTTGGAATCGTTCTGCGCCCGGTGGACGGCTTGGGTGGCCTGGTCGAGCAAGCCGACCGATTTATTCGTCCAGGAGGATGGATCATGCTGCAAGTAGAAGATCTGCAGATCGGAAACCGTGGCGTCGCCCGAGTCGACCTGGTGCCGTTTGGCAATCACTTCTCTGGCAAACTGATCCGCCCAGCCGTGCTCATTTTCCTCCACTTGCGAAAGCGTGGAGCGCAGGCCCGCATTGCTGGCTCTGCTTTCACTCTCTTTGAACAGTGCGTCCAGCTCGCTGATCCCTTTGATGGTCTTGTCTTCGTCGCGGAGATCGCCGCTCAGCAGGTAGTTTCCGAGCGTAAGGCGATTCTCGATGATGCGGTAGCGGACAGTCTCGATCAACTGCACGTCGGCAAGAGTGTCCTGTACAGCGTCTCGTGTGCTGTACTGGCGAAGCACCGCAAAGATGTTGACAATCAGCAACAACGCCATGATTGCCAGGATGGCGCCAAACCCCCACAGCAGCCTTTTACGGATCGTCATCTTCAAACGCCTCCTGACCGGCAAGCACCCGAACGAGCCCGCACGCGGCGGCTCAGGAGCCCTGCCCATTGAATTCGAACTCGATCACCTCGATCGTGTCTCTGGGACCGGGTTCGAATCGCCACTGCTTCAAGGCCGCCAGCGCCGCATTCACGAGTAAAGGGCTCCCCCCGACAACGCGGGTGTTGATCACGTGCCCGTCGGCTGAGATCGTGGCTTCGATCTTGACCTTGCCGATGACGTTCATCTGTCTTGCCAAGGGGGGATATTCCGGTACGACCTTGGTGCGAATCTTGCGCCGGCCTTCGTCGGCGGGGGTGTCTTGCGCGAGGAGCTTCCGCGGCACCAGGGAGAACCCGCCCCCTAGGAGCACCAGCCCAAGCCCTACAGCTACGAGTTTCTTTCGCATCGAAGCGTTCCTCCCCAGGTAGGAAACCCCCGGGTGAAAATTGCACGGCCAGTGCCACCCTCAACCGATTCTGTCCCACCGGGTGCGATCGACCGCTGCCGCCTTAAGTGATTGATATAGCGGGTGCTTCCGTCGAGCCACGCCGGCGGGAAGGTCATACGGGAACTCGCGGGTGTCTCACCAGAAGCTTTAGGGGTGGCCGGGCGTCTCAGCATGCGACATGGACCCGATTGTCCGTTTCAGCAACCCCGGCGGCTAGTTGGCTTGACTCAAAATGAGATGGGACCGTAACGTCTTTGTGTAGAGGCAGTCGCGCCAGGTTCCGGACCTTACATGCGTGCTCTGAAACAAATCCGGGCAGTTCCGGCCCCGCGGGATAGCTCCTTTGAGGGCCTGCTGGCGCAATTCTCCGCTGCGACTCGCGAGCTGAGCCCTTCGGTGGGTGCAGCCGAGTTCACCCGGCGGCTCACTTCGCAGGCGGCTGAAATCTTCCGGGCCCGGGCGGTGGCGCTCGCGCTCGATCGGAACTCGGAGTGGGAGATCGCCGCACGGAGCGGTGAGGCCGACGGCTGGGATCGGCTGGTCCAGCAGCGGCTGGCAGCTCGTTTAGCCGACCAAGCCAACCGGTCGACCGAGTCCTTTGCTGCCGGGACCGCTTCAGCAGTCCTGGGCGCTCGACTGGCCGACGCGCTCAGCTGGTCGAATGTTTTGCTGGTCCGGCTCCGAGGAAGCGACGAGGAGCTTCTGGGAATACTTTGCCTGGCGGACTTGGAAGACGAGCTTTCTGAGAACCAGCGCCAGCTGCTGGATGCGCTGGCCGGATACGCCTCGGTTGCGCTCGAGAACCTGAGGCTATTTTCCCGCATCGAGCGGTCTCGCAAGCAGTGGGTGGAAGATGTGGATGCCATTTCGGATTTCATCGTCGTGCACGACCCGGCTTGCCGGATCCTGCGTTTGAACCGGGCTCTAGCGGACTTGCTCGGAGTGCCGCCCACGGGCGCCGTGGGAAACGACATTGGGTCGCTCGCGCTTCTGTCCACGGCTCCAGAGAAGGGCCGTTGCCCCTTCTGCCGGAATCTGAAGGCGCCCCACGAGGAATTCATTCACGTCGCCGGCGACCGCACCTATTTGGTTTCCACCTCCCGCATCGGCGCGGCCGAAGACGAAGCCGCCCGCACAGTACACGTGCTCAAAGACATTACCGACCGCCGAGAAGCGGAGCGCCGCTATCGGCGGGAGCGCGATTTTAACCGCAACATCCTGAACAACACGCAGAGCATGATCCTGGTGGTCGATACCGCCGGGCTCATCAGCTACCTGAACCGCCGGTGCCTGGAGGCCGGATATCGGCGAGAGCAGCTTTGGGGCCGCCCCTTGGTGGAAATGGTGCCTTCTCCGCGGCGTCCGATCTTGGTCGAGGCGCTGGAGCGCGCTTTGGCCGGTGCGGCGCTCGATAATCTCGAGACTCCCATCTCGCGCGGAAACGGCACCACCGGGCAGTTCTCCGTAAGTCTCTGCCCGATGCGCGACGAGCAGGGCGACATCAACAGCGTCGTGGTGGTCATGACGGACGTCACCGATGCCGCTGAGCTTCAGGCGAAATTGATGCACACGGAAAAAATGGCGGCACTCGGCCAGCTTGTTTCCGGCGTGGCGCACGAGGTCAACAATCCGCTCGCCGCCATCGTGGGTTTCGCCGACCTGTTGCTGGAAAATCCAGCGATTCCGGCCGAGGCCAAAGAAGAACTGAGGGTCATCCTGGCCGAGGCGCAGCGCACGCGCGGGATCGTGCAAAACCTGCTGAGCTTTGCTCGGCACATGCCGGCCCAGCGTGAACCGGTGCAGATCAACACCGTCCTCGAACAGGTGTTGAAGCTTCGTGCCTATGATTGTGCAAACCACGGAATTGAGATCTTGGAGCACTATCAGCAAGACCTGCCGCTTTTGGCCGGAGATCCCCACCAGCTGCAACAGGTGTTCCTCAACATTCTCAACAATGCCTACGACGCCATCCGCGAAGTCGAGCGTCCCGGCCGCATCGAGATTCGCACCGCGGCCCACGGGGGTCAAATTGAAATCCGGCTGCGGGACAACGGTCCCGGCATTTCGCATCCGGAACGTATTTTCGATCCGTTCTTCACCACCAAAGAAGTCGGCAAGGGCACCGGGCTGGGCCTGAGCATCTGTTACGGGATCGTACGGGCGCATCAGGGCGAAATCGTGGCCGAGAACCACGCCGACGGGATGGGCTGCACGTTTACCGTACGCTTGCCCATCGCCACAAAGGCCGTCGAACGGTTGGCCGCCGAGGCCGCGCCATGACCCAGCTTTGAAAAGCTTCTGGCGGGCAGGGCGTTTCGCTGAGGGTGACATGAAAGAGCCATCGCGACTTCGATTCTTGATCGTGGATGATGAACAAAGCATCCGGCGGCTGTGTATGACGGTCGGCCAGGGACTCAATTTTGTCTGTGCCGAGGCGGAAACGGGAGAAGCGGCGCTCGGATGGATGGAAACCGTCCAGCCCGACCTGGTTGTCGCGGACTTGAAATTGCCCAACCTGTCCGGTACCGAATTGCTGCGCAAGATCAAAGAGCAATTGCCCCGTACCGAGGTGGCCATCATGACCGGGCACGGTTCGATTGAATCGGCCGTGGAGGCGATGCGGCACGGCGCCTACGACTACATCGAAAAGCCTTTCCGCGTGGAGAGATTCCGGCAGCTTTTGCAGCGCATGGCGGAGAAGGTTCGCTTGGTAGCGGAAAACGAATTTCTCCGTGAACGCGTCAGCGCGGAATCGCAGCTGGACGGAATGATCGGGACGTCCGCGAACATGCAGGACGTTCTGCGGATGGTGTCGCGCCTGAAGGACATTCGCACGCCGGTGCTGATCGTCGGGGAGAGCGGTACGGGCAAAGAGCTGGTTGCACGAGCCATTCACTTCCGCGGTCCGCTCGCGCCGATGCCGTTCATCGCGGTGGACTGCGGGACTCTGGTTCCAACCCTGATGGAATCTGAGCTGTTCGGTCACGAAAAAGGTGCCTTTACCGGTGCTCTGAAATCCAAGGCCGGCCTGTTTCAAGCAGCGAACGGAGGCACCATCTTTCTGGACGAGATCGGCGAGTTGCCGCTGGAAATGCAGGCAAAGCTGCTGCGCGTGCTGCAAGAGCGGGAAATTCGACCCGTGGGGAGCAACGAGAAGATGGCGGTCGATGTGCGCATCATCGCGGCGACCAATCGCGATCTCGAAGCTGCTTATCGCGCCGGAACCTTTCGCAAAGATCTCTATTTCCGCCTGAACGTTGTCAGCGTGCACTTGCCAAGCCTGCGGGAACGCCGATCCGACATCCCGCAACTCGTCCATTGCTTCCTCGATCGCTATGCGCCTGGCGAGAACATCCAGGTGACTGCCGCGGCCATGAAGAGTTTTCTGCAATACGAATGGCCGGGAAACGTCCGCGAACTGGAGAATTGTATCGCCCGCGCCATCGCCCTCGGCGACCATCGCACGATCGACGTCGGCGACCTGCCTCCGGCGGTCCCCGGCTCGGAAGAGGGCGAGGGAAGTCCGGGGGAGGTGGCCGAGCTCTCCACCACGGCCCTGGCCGACCTGGAGCGCATGACCATCCTGCGCGTCTTTGAGCAAGCGGGTGGAGACAAAGCCCTCGCCGGGCGAATGCTCGGCATCAGCCGCGCCACGCTCTACCGCAAGCTGAAGCGCTATCAAATTCCCCTGCGCCCGGCAAATCCCGAGCTCATCGAACGGACTTCCTAAGCGAGTTTCCGTCAGCCAACCCGCTCGCCCGACACCGGCGCGCCAGTTCCGAGTTGAGACGGATTCGTGTCAGCCTGAGACGCCACGGGCACAGTTCTCCGGGGACTCCCGAGCAAGGTCAAGCAGGCGAATCACTTAGAACCGGCCAACGGGTTGAACCTTTGGCTCTACCCGTGCAACCGGTGAATGGCGGAAAGGATGCTGCCTGTGTCCGGTGAGGTGAGAGTTGCTCTGTCCCGTCTGGCGGAGCCCAGCTGCGTTCAGAAACTGGCCGAGCTTTTTCCCGCAGCCTTTCCCGTACGCCTCCCGGTCCGCGTCACGACTCTCTCGGCCGGGCGGCGCCGATTGCAGGAGCAGACCGTGATCGAGTTTGGAACGCCGCAGGAAGTACTGTTTGCTTCGACGCTCCCTCTGGAATTCGAAGACCGCCTGCGCCTTGTAAATTCCGACGGATCGCTGGATGCCCGCGCCACCGTAGTTGCCGTGCGCTACCACGACGGCCGCAAGGCCGTTGCGGCGCGGTTCCTCACCGAAGTCGGGAATTGGATCATTAAACCATGACCCAGAAAATGCCAACGACGACGATCCCCCGTCCGGGTCCGATGATCCCGCAAGACGCAGGCGGCCCCAGCCCGCAAGATTTGGCTGCTCGCTGGAATGAGGCGCGCCTCGCCTACCCGCTCTACGCCGCTCTGGCGATGCAATTCGATCTGGCCTCGCCACCCTATCCGCTCGGTGAGCTGCCGCCAGCTCGGCCAACTCGTAAGACCTTCGACCGGGACATGGAATGGCTTGACGCGCTGGACAAAAAGATCTTGGCATTCCAATTGCGTCAGCTGGCACCCGAGATTTTGAACGGAAACAAAGAGAGTCTGCGCGCGCTGCTGCAGCGCCAGCTGCGCAAGCCCGAAAAATCAAACCCCGACCGCGACAAAATCGATTTGCTTCTGGTGCAGTACTTCGCCTTGTGCGCTTCCGAGGAAGAGGACCTGATCCATAAAGAAATCACGCTCGCCGATGTGGCGCGCCTGTTGCGGCCCGCACTCCCGCAGGCCGACCCGACTCCGCTCGTATGGTGTGCGCCTCTGGAAGAGATTCTCGAGAAGACCAGCCACTGCCACAGCCTGCGCGACATGATGGAGGACGGACTGGTTGAAAAAGGACGCATGCTGAAGGATTCCGCCGGCCCCATGTTCTATGATCCCGCGGCGCTGGTGGCGTTCTGCCGTTTCAATTTTCTGCTACGGCTTGCTTTTATCCGGATGCTCCACGCGGACCTGAAGGCCGTGGGGGAGGCCATCGACAAGCTCGAAACGCTCGGCGCAAAAACAGTGGATTGCCGCGGCGCCGGCTTTTCGGCCGCCGAAACCACAGCCCAGCTTCGCTACTTCACCGAGAACTGGCGGCAACCGTTCCAGAAAGACTACACACAAAGCTCGGTGCACCGCGCTTTTGAGCAGCTCCTCGCCGTGCGCACGGCGCTCGAAGAAGCGATCGCACGCAAGTCCTCGACCGCTCTTACGGCTCCCGGGGTGGCGGCAGAGCCCGTCGTCGAGACCTCCGCTGCTCCTCGCTTCCAACCGCAGGCGCCGGTGGCGAGCGAAGCCCCGTCGGTCCCGACCGCCCCTGGGCCTGCCCCGGATCGAGCCGTGTCGGCTCACGAGGCGGGCGAGTCGCGAACGAAGGCTGCCACACCTGTGGCCGCCGCGCTGGATCCGGAAGCGTGCATGGAAGCCATCTGGGAGCAGCTGATCGCCGCGCCTCCGTCCCGCGGCCGTTCCATGTCGACGGTGGTCCTGCAGGACACCAAGGTCCTGCTTTCCTCCTGGGAAGTGGCCGCCTTTGTCAGCGAAGGCGATCAGGACGCCGAAGATCTGCGGCGCGCCGTCGTCGCGCGTGCCTTGCTCGCAGTTGCCACTGACAGACGAAAGCGGTCCGGAGAGGAAAGTACTCTCCGCTCCGCACTGGCTTTCGCGCGTACGGAGGTCTCCTATTTCCAGGGGCGCGTGGAGCAGTCCAAGAAGGCCAAGAATACCGAAGCTGCCGTGAATCTGGGCATCAGCACCAAGCGCCTGCTCTCATTTATTGAGGAAGCGGAAGGACTCCAGTCCTAAGGTAGCCCACGGAGCGTGCGTCGTTGAACCAGGCGAGCGTTTTGATTGTATCGGACGACCCGGAGTTTGCGCGCATCCTCGCCGCGCGCTGGCAGGCCGAGAGGTACGTTCCCGGAATCACCATTGTCACGAGCGACGTTTGGCACGCCGCCAGTAGCGCGGGCTACGATCTTTCGATCATAGGCCCGACACACGACAAAAGGCGTGCGCCGATATTGGCCTCGGCCAGCACCGCTTCTGGCTCGGCGGCGGTCTGTCTTGCCGACGAAAAAGACATTCCCACCCTGCATGCGGAGTATCCGCATCTTCTGCTGGTGCCGATGCAGGACGGGTGGCCAGCCACGCTGATCCTGGTTTCGCTCGAAGCGCTTCGGCGCGTGGATGCCTTAGCACGTGCGCAACACGCGGAACGTCAAGCGCTCGGCTCCCAATCGCAGGCAACGCTCGGGCGCTACATGCTCGAGATGCGCCCCAGCGTGAACAACGCCCTCACCTCCGTATTGGGCAACGCCGATCTGTTGCTGCTCGAGCCCGGTCGCGTCCCGAGCGAGTGCCGCGATCAGATTCAGGCGATCCACACCATGGCGCTGCGCCTGAATGAAATCATGCAACGGTTCTCATCGCTGGCGGCCGAAATGCGGCTGGGTGAGAAAGAATCTCAAGCTGAGACGGAAAAGGTCTCGGGCCTTTTGGTGGGCCGTTGAGCCGGTCCCTCAACGTGCTGCTAGGGTCAACAAACGCAACCGGTTGCCGATTGTTCGGCTGACGCCGCGAGGACCGCAAGGGTGGACAGGGAGTTGCAATTCTCTTAGCCCGGGGGGAGGTGTGGAAGTGGTGAAGAAAATCCTGGTGGTGGATGACTCGCAGGCGGAAATCCGCCTGCTCCAATCGCTACTCGAGCAAGCCGGTTTTTGCTCGGTCGGGATTTCCGACCCGACCAAGATCGAGGAAGCCATCGAAGAAGAGCGCCCCAACGTAATCCTGCTCGATGTTGTGATGCCCTTGCGCAATGGGTTTCAGGCCTGCCGGGACCTGAAGAGTCAGGAGAATTTTGCACAAATTCCGGTGATCCTGGTGACCTCGAAAGCCACCCCGAGCGATCGCTACTGGGGCGAGCAGCAAGGCGCCAACGGCTTCATTGCCAAGCCGTTCACGCCGGACGAGCTGATCAGCACGGTGAAAAGGTTTGCCTGATGGCGGCGGAGAACGAAAGCGCACCCCTGCTGGCAGGACCCGATGCGGGCGAGTTTCTCGATGGCGAAGCGCCCGCCGAGGATCGGCGCCCCGAGCGCCAGTACTGTGTGTTTCGCGCCGGTCGCGAGCGGTTCTGTCTTTCCGTGCTGGAGGTGGAGGAAGTCGTGGATTGGCCGGCGGTGACACGCATCCCGCTGGCTCCGGCGTTCTTGATGGGCATTTTCAATCTTCGCGGGACGATCGTTCCCTTGATGGACATCGCTTTTACCGAGGGCCGACGGCCGGGCCTGCTGCCCAAGCACGTGGTCGTCGCAGCCTTCCAGGACAGCTGGCACGGCGAGGAGCTGCGGCTGGGGATCGCCGCCGACGAAGTAATCGGCACCTTTGCAGCAGCCGAAGATGCCCTGCTCGATCAGGCGCCGGCCGAGGTGCCTCACTGTCGCGGGATGTTGCGGCACGACGACCGCTTGGCATTGGTCGTAGACCTCCGGCGTTTGACCGACGTTTTTCCGGTGCCGGTGATTTGATGTTCTGAAAGAAACGGGGCCTGGGTTCGCTGGAAGGCCGCGCACACAGCGAGTGTGAAGTGGTGAGTGCGGAATCAATGGCTGCGCGCATTTTCGGGAGGAAGGTATGAAAGCTCGTTTGAGTTCCACGATTTGGCTGTTGGTCTTCTGGACCGGCCTGGCACTATTCGCCGTTCTGGCCCTCGCCTACCACGCGGGCAAAAA
>Ga0187783_10002266_pt1 | contig 14300 bp, 13 predicted proteins | sample 1015_SJ02_MP02_2_FD_132471 | JGI IMG/M metagenome (GOLD analysis project Ga0187783, IMG submission 132471) | Tropical peat soil microbial communities from peatlands in Department of Meta, Colombia - 1015_SJ02_MP02_20_MG | ecosystem: Environmental > Terrestrial > Soil > Wetlands > Peat | place...
CGCCGATTTGCGCCTGCCGCTCGAGCGGCCGCGGGATCGCAAATCCGCTGCGTTCTTGCTTTACGTGGACTACATCTACAAGGTCATCACGCAGCCGCAAGTTGACGTCGCACCTCCAACAGGACGCGTTCCCGGCGCGAAACCCGCTCCGCAAATGCTCCCGCATTCCCGGCCGGGCGCCGTGATGGGCCTTCTCGAGCTGCTCGCCGATCGCGGCGGCGAAGAAGACATGTACCACATCGCCGAAGATCTTCTCCTCGAAGTGGACGATCTTCTGCCCATCATTGAAACCGCGACCCTGCTCGGCTTCGCCACGGTCCACGAAGGCGACGTCCTTATCACCGGCCACGGCCGCGAATTCGCGGGAGCCGGCATCAACGCTCGGAAAACATTGTTCCGGGAAGCCGTGCTGGCGCGTGTCGGGCTGCTCCAGCAGATGAAAGCCGCGCTCGAGAAGAAATCCGACCACAAGATGCCGCTCGAATTCTTCCGCGACATTCTCGACGAGCACTTCACCGCCGAAGACGTTCAGCGCCAGATCGAGACCGCGCTCAACTGGGGCCGCTACGCCGACATTCTCCATTTCGACTCGGAGACGGATGAAGTTTCGCTATTCGCACCGGGCGACGAATCCACCGCCGCCCTTCCGGCCAGCCCGAAACGCTGATGTCAGAGCCTTCCAATCGTCCGGAGAGCGGCATGCCCATTTGGGGCAAATTGCCTGCCGCCGTCCCGTCGGCTTTCCGGGAAGTTCCCATCGTTCTCGGCGCGATTGCAATTCTCTACGCGCTGCTGGCGATGACCCATTCGTGGATGTCGCCGGTCAGCGCCGGTGCGCAAATTGAATTGGCGCCGAGCGCGCTGCCCAAATACGCGATGTACTCGCTTGTCCGCCTTTCCATCGCTTACGCGGCGAGCTTTGTGTTCACGCTCGTGTACGGCTATGTGGCTGCGTACAACTCCGCCGCTGAGCGCGTCATGGTTCCCTTGCTCGATACGCTTCAATCCATTCCGGTGTTGAGCTTTTTGCCTCCCGTGATGGTGGCCATGGTCGCGCTGTTCCCCACGAGGCAGCTCGGCGTCGAGCTGGGCTCGATTCTCCTGATATTCACCGGGCAAGTCTGGAACATGACGTTCAGTTTTTATTCCTCTCTCAAAAGCATTCCGCGCGAGATGCGCGAGGTGGCGCAGGTGTACCGCTGGAGCTGGTGGCAGCGCTTCATCCAGTTGGAGCTTCCGTACGCGGCGATTGGGCTTGTGTGGAATTCGATGATGTCGGTCGCGGGCGGATGGTTTTTCCTGATGGCGTGCGAAATGTTCGTGCTCGGCAACCGCGATTTGCGCCTTCCGGGACTCGGCTCGTACCTGCAGACCGCGGCGAACGCGGGAGACACCCGCGCGATCATTTGGGGCGTGGGCGTGATGATCGGAGTCATCGTCGTCGTTGACCAACTCGTTTGGCGGCCGACGATTGCGTGGGCGGAGAAATTCAAGTTCGAGCAGGTGGAAGCGGTCGAAGCGCCTCGTTCACGGGTGCTTGACCTGCTGCGCAGCTCGAAAATATTGCCGTTCATCGAACGCGTTTCCGTCGATCCGGCCATCGAGGGCACCACGCGTTTTTTTGCCGCCCGGCGCGCGGCAGAAACCGATGGCGAGCGCTCGAGCTCGGCGCTCAAGTGGATTGGACGCATTGCTTTGCTTTTGCTGCTGGGAGGCGTTGCGTATGCGGCGGTGAAAATGATCGCGCTGCTGGCGACGGTACAGGGCGCGGAACTGCACCGCATTTTCCTCGGCGCGGGCGCCACGTTTCTGCGCGTGGAATTGACGCTGGCGCTTGCGGCGCTCTGGACGATTCCCGTGGGCGTCACTCTCGGCTTGAGCCCGCGCTTGTCCGCGATTGCGCAGCCGGTCGCGCAAGTGGCCGCTTCCGTGCCGGCCACGGCGCTTTTCCCGGTGATTTTGCTCGTGCTGATCCGGCTCGGCGGTGGGCTTGGCATCGGTTCCGTGGTGCTGCTGCTGCTCGGCACGCAGTGGTACATCTTGTTCAACGTGATCGCAGGCGCGACTGCGATTCCGACCGACTTGAAAGAAGTGTGCAGCGTCTTTCGCTTCGGGACACTGGAACGCTGGCGCGACCTGCTGCTCCCCGGAATTTTTCCCTACCTCATCACTGGATTCGTGACGGCCTCGGGCGGCGCTTGGAATGCCAGCATTGTCGCGGAGTATTTCCATTTCCAGGGCAAGACATTCTCGACGGTCGGGCTTGGAGCGGTGATCAGCAGCGCGACCGACGACGGCAACTTCCGGCTGCTCCTGGCCGCGACGGTAATGCTTGCGGTCATGGTCGTGGCCATCAACCGGCTGGTCTGGCGGCGGCTCTACAACCTCGCGGCGACGAAATACAAGCTGGAGACGTAGAAGCCTGGCCCGGGGCGCTTTGCGGCTCTCGTGGCGTGGCCATCTTGCTTACCTATAGCCCCGGAGCGCCCGCGTGCTTTGGCCACGCCTCGCTGACTACGGGTCGCGATACACGCCATTTCTAATCGGGTGGCAAAATTTTTAGAAACGCACTTAACTCACACAAAACAAACGACTGGGGCTCGTTCTAATCGGGAGACTTTTTGGGGGGTATTTCCGGGCGCACCCCTGCCGCCAGCCAGTTTCGTCCGGCGTGCCAGGTGCGTTCCGCCATGATTCAGCCCGGATGCTAAAAACTCGCGGCAAGCCGAAGGGCGACGCTGCGCGCCGGGCCGATCGCGTTAGCCGAAAGCAGCCCGCCGAAGTCCAGCACCTGCAGACGGTTGGTCAGGTCATTGCAGTCGGCCTGTAGGCGGAGCGAGCGCTTTTCCTTCTGGTAGAGATCGTAGCCGATGGAAAGATTTTCGGTGGTATGAGGCAGGATGCGCCCGCGGTTGAAGTTGAGTTGGTTTACCAGGCTCTGTCCGTAGAGCGCCACGTTCTCCGCGTAGCTGTAATTGGTGATGAACGGCAAGCCGCTGTCGAACTCGACGCCCGCCGCCATCCAGAGGCGCGGGACGACCTGATAGCGCAGCCGCGCGCGCAAGAAGTTGCGCTGGTCCTGCGAATCCGCGAAGTACCCAGAGGTCGGCAATCCCGCAAAAAATAGCCCGCCCGATTCCGGCCACCAGTTATTTCCGAGCTGGTAGGAGTAACTGGCCCAGCCGGAGAAGTGCCACCAGCGCGGCACCTCGATCTTGGCTTCCGCACCGTAAATGATCGCCTTGCGGAATGCGATGGGCAAGCTGATGGGCGTGTTCAGGAGTTGGTTGTCGTCGGGATAGTTATCTGTGTCGCGACGGTAGACGTTGACGTCGAGCCGGAACTTTTCGAAGAAAGCCTTGGTGACGCCGCCTTCGTAGTAGTTTCCGTGCGAGGGCAGGACCGGCGCTTGGGCAGATCCCAGCAACAACAGCACGTTGGCGGAACTCGACAGAAGAATGTTTTCGAATGATGGCGTCTGAAAGATGCGGTCATAGGAAACGTGTGCCAGCACTCCGGATTTTTGGAAGTAGTGCGACACCGCGATGCGCGGGCTGACCGCGTTCTGGTTTACCACCAACTGATAGTGGTCCCAGCGGATTCCAGCATTGAGCGTCCAGTTGCCCAGCCGGATGGAATCCTGCACGTAGGCCGACTGCTCCAGGTCTGGACGGCTGCCCACGAACGAAAAGCTGGTCGGCGCGCCTTGCACGAAGATGGCAACCGTGTCGGGATTGTCGGGACACTGGGCGTTGACGGTGTCGCTGAATGGCCCATTGGGCCCCGTGGGGCAGTCGGGCATGCTGTAACTAAAATTTTCGTGGAGGAAGAGGTTGTCGCTCTCGATGCCCATCTTCCACTCGTGCCGGCCGGAGTGAATGGCCAGGCTGCCATTGAAGTAAATTTCCTTGAAATCATTGTGCTGCAAGATGTCGAGCGGCCACGAGAGAGGATTCGAATAGAAATCGTCGTGATTGTCCCTGACCATTCCGCGCAGCCAGCCGACCGCATTCGACGAAAAGATGTGCTGGTAAGTGACGCTTCCCATGGTTTCGAAGTTGTCGCTCGTCTCGTGCTGGCCACCGGGAATTTGGGTTAGTCCGCCGCTGCCGTCGGCGTCGGGGATCGGCGGGCAGTCTGATGGGGGAGGGGTGGCGGGAATTTCGGGGCAGTTTTGCTGTTCGAGTTCATTTGGGACGTCATAGCGCGCGAGCGACCGGCGCACCGTAAAGGTGATGCGGTCCTTTGGCGTAATGTCGCGCTCATAATCGGCGGCCCAGCCTCCGGTTGTCCCGGTGTTGTTGTAGTTTTGGGGCACCACGGGGTTGAGATAGTGATCGGTCATGCCGCCGGTGCCGCTCACTCCGAGATTGTTGTTTTTCCACGTGTATTGCAATTCGGTGTACGCCGAAGCGGTGTCGTAGCTGCCGCCGTCGAGGACCGCCTGGCCGTGGAACCCTGGCTCGGCGTCGCGTAAGGTGTTGACCTCGACCACGCCACCCATCTTGCGTCCGTATTCGGCGGGAAAGCCTGCGGTGTAAATGGTCATGGACTGCACGTCGTCGGCTTCGATCTCGGTCCCGAAGCCTGGCGAGCGATTGTCAATCAGCGGAATACCGTCAATGACGAATTGCGTTTGATATTCCGAGGCGCGCGGGTGCAATACGGAGTTGCCTTCGTAGAGCCAGCCCGGCTCGTCATTGACCAAGTCCTGGAGAGACCGGCCGGGCAGTGAGCTGACGCGGTCTTCGATTTTCTGCGTTCCGATCTCGTTGGAGGCGCCCGGCTGATGCGGATCAATCAGTGTGTTCGCCGCGCTGACGGTCACCGTCTGATGGGAAGAAGCCAGTTTCAGTTGGATGCCGCGATGCGTCGGGATCGAGGAGCGAATTTCGACCGACGCGGTTTCTTCGGTGAACCCGGGCTCATTGATTTGCAGGACGTAAATCCCGAAGGGAAGACGCTGAACGTCAAGATCGCCGTGCTCGTCCGTCCTCAGAGTGTCGTGGTACTCATTGGCTTCGCAATCGAGCTGCACGGCGGTCTTGACGCCGCGGCCGGTGGGATCGGTGATTGTGACGCGTAACTCGCCGCTATTGGTCTGGGCCAAGAGCGCCGGAGCACAGAATAAGAGCAGAAAGGCGAACCTTTTCAACACGCGCCGATTGCCTCGATACAGTGTTATACACCTCTCGACAGGAGACACATCGAATTGCTCGAATGCTTGGAGATTCCCGGTTACTCCCCGAACGTTGTCCTGTCGCGTCTTGCGCGGTCAAGCGGCGTGGGGTAATATTCCCCTGATGACACCCAGGCTCCACAGGATGGTGCAGTGCGCTTGTTGCCGCATGTGTCGCGCGCTAGTGTCCTCCGGCATGGGGAGCCCAGCACTCTAGAAATCTAATTCAGACCGAGTTTTCTAGAACCCACCGCCAGAGTCACCGGCCGGTGGGTTTTTGTTTTTAGGAATAAACCAAAAAGGAGAAACGAGATGGCGGAATACAAGCACCCGGAAGTGCTGGTCTCAACCGAATGGGTCGCGCAACACCTGAACGACCCGAAGGTGAGGCTGGTGGAAGTGGACGTGGACACGTCCGCGTACGATCAGGGACACATTCCCGGCGCGGTGGGCTGGAACTGGCAGACGCAACTTCAAGACAATATTCGCCGCGACCTGATTGACAAGGCCGCGCTCGAAAAGCTGCTCGGCAAATCGGGAATATCGAACGACACGACGATCCTGCTCTATGGCGACAACAACAACTGGTTCGCGGCATACGCCTTCTGGCAGTTGAAGTATTACGGCCACGCCGATGTCCGGCTCGTGAACGGCGGACGGAAAAAGTGGCTGGAAGAGAAGCGGCCGGTGACGACGGAGCACACGAACGTCGCTCCAGCAAAATATACCGCGAAGAATCCGGATGAATCCGTCCGCGCGCGTAAGGAAGATATCTTCGCGGTACTGGAAAGCCGGAGTCCCGCAGAGCTCGTGGATGTCCGCTCGATCGACGAATTCACCGGAAAGGTGCTGGCGCCGCCGGGATTGAACGAAACGGCGCAACGCGCGGGCCACATTCCGGGCGCGGCGAATATTCCGTGGGCGCAGGCGGCGAATGAAGATGGGACGTTCAAGTCGGCGGACGCGCTGCAGCAGCTCTACGGCGGCAAGGGCGTGACCGGAAAGAACGGAGTCATCGCGTACTGCCGCATCGGCGAGCGGAGTTCGCACACCTGGTTTGCGCTGAAATACTTGCTCGGTTTCGACAATGTGAAAAATTACGACGGCTCGTGGACCGAGTGGGGCAATCTCGTGGGCGCGCCGATTGAAAATACGCATGCGAAGGCGGCCGCCGCAGCGGATTAGCGCGGATGGCAGCGAAGGCGGCGATGCGAGAATGGCGTCGCCGCCGAGGAACAACGGAGACATAGGAAACCGGCCAGTTTCATCGCCAGCCGTACAGAGGCATGGAAGCAGAGAGAATCAGTTAGAGGCGGCTGTAGGTGAAGGCGCTGCAGGCGCGGCAGGGGAATCGGGGACAAGCCTTTTCAAGGCAGCTTCGACGCCCGTGGGCTTGAAGCCGAACGGGCCGGGCGCGGATTTGTAGGCGATGCGGCCGTCCGTGTCCACAACGTAGAGGCGGTCGGGCCAGCCGGTGTAGGCGCGATCGGTGGGATTATCGAGCGTGTCCACGACGGCGGGAAATTTAATCCCGAGCTTCAGAACGCAGAGTTGGCCGATGGCGCTGCGCTCGTCGAAATTTTTCGGACTTGCAAAGATAACGTGATCGTCGAGATTGTCTGAATCCTGCCAGAGATCGGTGGTGTGCGCCTCGCGGATGTAGACCACATAGAACGCGACTCGGTCCTTGTACTGCTCGTAGAGCTTGTTGAGAGCGGGAACCTCCCGCCGGAAGGGCGGTCAGGTGTAACTGCCAAAAACGAGAACGACAGGCTCTTTTCCGCGCACTGAGGAAAGCTGGAAATGGTCTTTGTGATCGGTAGTCTCCAGGGCGAAATCGGGAGCGATATCGCCTACGTTGAGCGTCCCCGCACGCGCGCGCATCCAGAGCGGCTTGAGCGGGAAGATGAGAAAAGAAATGTCGGGCAGGTGCCGCATCGTGCGGGCGAAGAAGTCCGGGCCTTCGCACATCGCGAGATAGAATCCGCCGGATGCGGCGGCGTAGAGAGCCGCCAAAACGGCAAGTCCGATGAGAATCTTTTTCAAATAGCGCATGGACACAAACTTGAGTGACGACACACTACACGCGTTGGCGATTGTGAGTCTCTAGTATTTTCGGGGTATTTGCCGAATTGGTGCAAGCGCGAAGGGGAAATCGAGGGCGGGTGGAGTTCCAGAAGGAATTTGCCACGGCCACTGAAAGAGGGTTTCTTCGTCGCGGCGCTCCTCGGAGTGACCGCGTTAGCCGGGCGAATGAACCCGGGCGTGGGTAAGGCGGCGGAAGGTTGACTTGGCGCGGAAGCGGAAGTAACGTCTGGGCATCCCCTTCCAGTTTGCACGTAGGCCCTGGACGACCTATCGAGGAGGCGGCAATGGAAAAGCAGATTGCTGAAATTACGTATTGGCTTGGAATTATTTCGGCTTTGGCGGCAGTGATTCTGCGCGCAAATGCCGCGTTCGGTTTGTCGGCATTCTTTTTCAAGACGAACGGCAATCCGGTCGGGTCGTACAGCTTCCTCCACGCGGCGATACTATTCTTCGTGGCATCGATGGCGACAGCCGGAGTGGCGTGGATGAAGAAGCAGGGATCGTAGCGGCTGGCCAACTCGCGGCGGCGCAAATTACCGGCGTTCTCAAATAAAAACTCAAAAAGCCCGAGGTTTGACGATTCCTGCCCCGGGGCTTGCGGAGGCCTGGGCCGCGTGGAGAAAAAAAGCCTCGCCGCCGAGTCCGATGAGATCGGCGGCGACGAGGCCTAGAATTGCAGCGTTGGCCGTATCAATTTTCGGCAGCCTGCGCCGTGACGGGGCCGTGCGCGTTCATGTATTTGCACACGTCTTTGATAGCGTTGCTCAGCATCACGGTGTTGGTGCCGAAAACCACTTCGCCACCCTTCCGAAATAAAGTGAAGTGGTAGCTTCCCGACCATCCGAGCGCCTCAAGCATGTAGTCCGATTTGCGCGAATCCAACACGATCTTTACGTTCGGGCACTTTTCGTTGATGTTCTTTTCAATATCCCACAGCGGAACGGTTTGCCGCGGAGACATCACGATTTTGATCGGTGGATTTTGGGCGTTCGCGGGTACAGCGCACGCCGCGAGCGCCAGTAAAAGGACAATGGAGCTGAGCGTTATGAATTTCATAGCCTGATCCTCTTTTCTTAACACGCAGATGTGGGGACCATCAATAATTGGGACGGACATTTGAATCAAATGGTTGCACCTCGCAGCGCGCGTGTGCTCTTGAGTTTACAACCATTCTCCGCGACACGCAGCGAGGCGCGCACCAAAGATTCAACGAAGCGTCCCGGGAAAATGCTAGTGAGATGATCTTTGCGCGTCAACGAGCGAAAACGCGGCGATGACGAATGTGAAATGATCGCGGAGCGACGGTGGCCGATCGGGCGGAGAAGTGACCGACATCGGGTAGCTGGCCGCGCGTACTATTCCCAACTTATTTCCGAGTGAGATATACTCGCGTCGCTCAGGCCCGCCCTCACAAAGAGTCCCGCAACAAACCAGGCAGGTGTGTCCTGGAAAGGGGAGTTCTATGAAGACGCCGTTGTCTATGCTCTTGGTTTGTTTCCTTGCACTTTTCGGGTTTTCGCGCGCAGCGTCGGCCTATAGCTCCAATCCAAGCCCGACCGTCCTGCTCGTGGACGCGGACAAAGTGCAGTGTCCCACCGCGCAGTACACCACCATTCAGTCTGCCGTCAATGCGGCGAGTGCGGGCGATGTGATTCGCGTTTGCGCGGACACTTACGCCGAACAGGTGACGATCACTACACCGGTGACGCTTCGCGCGGATAACGGAGTCATCGTGATGCCGAGCGGCATGACGCAGAATGCGACCGACGTTTCCGGGAGCGGCGCAATCGCGGCCGTGTTCGTCGTCAATGGCGTGCAGGGTGTGGATATCGAAGGTTTCATCGTGGACGGCTCGAGCAACGGCATCACCGGATGCTCGCCGCAACTCATTGGCATCCTCTACCAAAACTCCACGGGTCGCGTCCGGCGCAATGCGGTGCGCCATTTGGTTCTTGGAACGAGCGACGACGGCTGCCAGAGCGGGAATGGAATCGAAGTCGAGACGGCGAGTGGCATGACGTCGGATGTCGAAGTCTCGGAGAATAGCGTATGGGATTACCAGAAGGATGGAATTGCGGCGCTAAATGCGGGTACGCAGGCCTTCGTGAACGGCAATGTCGTTTCTGGATTAGGGCCGACGACCGGCGCTGCCGCGAACGGAATTGAAATTTCCTCCGGCGCAGGCGCGAACGTCACAAACAACACGGTTACGGACAACATATGGTCGCCGTGCGTTTCGCCGACGGTCTGCACGGCGAACGCTGCCGGGATACTGATCTATCAGTCGAACAGTATTTTCGTCGGAAACAACTCGATTGCGACGAATCAGGTGGGCATCTACGTGATCGGCAACAGCTCGAAGATTATGTCGAACAACGTCTCGAATTCGGTGACGCTGATCGGCATCGCCCTCGTCGGGAACAATAACACCGCGAAAATGAACGAACTGTTTCACGCCGACCAGGCGGGGCTTTACATCCAAGGTAACAGCAATGGTGTGTTCGGGAATCAGATCACGGATGCGACCGTGGGCATCCTGGTGGTATCGGGGTCCACGGGAAACAACATCCACGGCAATAGTTTCTTTGCGGACGGAGCCACCGTTCAGGATCCGGCCGCGGCGCGCCCGATGACCGCTCAGCCGTTGCGCTGAGTCGTCTACCCAAGCATCGCCGGATGCGTGGATCAAGTTCCGGGACAATTCGAAGGTGAGATTTCGAAGACTCGAGTTGCAGAGCGCAGTGCGCCACACAGCTCCTAAAAATCGAGCGCCAGAACCTAGTGGCAGGTCTTGGCGAGCATTTCGAGTTTCGTGACGGAGATGGTCTGCGCTTCGGGGCTTTTGTCGGGGTCGTCCTTGGTCTTGGAATCGGGGACAAACGTGCCGCGGATGGTGACGGTGTGACCGACGTGAGCGCCGAGGTTGACGGTTGAGCTTTCGGCGTAGAAGAGCTTGGCGTCGCGAGTGGTGAGAGCAAATTCGCCGGGTTTGTCGCGGCGGATGAGGCAGCCGGTGGCGACTGCGTCCGGCGCTTTTTGCGGCGCTTCGTGCTCTTTTTGAGGGGCGGAACCGCTGGAATCAGGCGCGGCGCGCGACACCGGCGGCAGAATGAACAGCGCAATCGCCAGCGCAACGAACGTCTTAGCCTGACGGCCTACGGACGATAATTTTTCCCCAGAGTTTCGCATCTTCACTCTCCTCCGGAGCCACTCAACACGCGGGCTCTGCGGGGCTCAGGATAAACAAGAGGCCCGCGCCACGAAGGCTATGCCAGATGGCCGGCGCTAAGGCGCGTTTGCAGGGCGCCCAGAATTGAATCGCGGCCAATGATGCCGACGATATGGCCCTGATCGAGGACGGGCATTTGATTGACGTCCTCGCGTTGCATGCGGTCGAGGATTTTGAGAACGGGATCAGCCGGCGCGGCCCACTGGACTTTGTCGAGCGGCATCATCACGGCTTGGACGGAAGTGAGATCCCATTCGTCGCGGGGAATTTCGCGCGCGGCATGAAGGGTGATAAAGCCGACGGGAGTTCCGGCGCCGGTGACGATGTGGCAACGGCGGCCCGTGCGCAGAACTTCGTGAACGTAATCGGCGAGAGAAATGTCGCGCGCGACCGTGGGCACGTCCTTGGACATGATGTCTCCGGCCGTGACGCCCGCCAGAACGGACTGGACGGCAACCTGCGCGTAGCTCTCCTGCGCCGCACTCAACAGGAACCAGCCGATGAAAGCGAGCCAAAGTCCCCCGATGTGGTTGCCGCTGACGAACTGCCAGATACCACCGAAAATCATCAGGTAGCCCAGCAACTGGCCTGAGCCGGAAGCGTAGCGCGTGGCCTTCGTGTAATCGTGAGTAACGCCCCAGACAATCGAACGGAAGACTCGGCCACCGTCGAGGGGAAAGCCGGGAAGAAGATTGAAAACCGCCAGCGCGAAATTGATCTGCCAGAGCCACGTGACAATGGCGAATACGATTTCGTTGCCGCCGGCCGCGCGTCCCGCCAGGTAAAAGGCGCCGGCGAGGAAGAAGCTCGAAGCAGGACCGGCAATGGCGATATTAAATTCCTGCAGTGCGCTCGAAGGTTCCGCGTTGATCCGCGAGATGCCGCCGAAAACAAACAGTGTGATGGATTGCACCGGCAGGCGGTAGCGAAGCGCGACTACGCTATGGCTCAGCTCATGAAAAATCACGGACCCAAAGAACAGCAGCGAAGTGGCGATGCCCACGATCCAGTGCTGCGCCGGCGTCCATCTGGGATGCTGGGCCGTGAATTGCGTGCCGAGCGAAAACGTAATGAGGGCGAAAATGATGAGCCAACTCGGGTGCAGATAAAGAGGAATTCCGAAGGCTTTGCCGAAACGAAATCCCGTGCCGCGATCCATTCAACCCTCCGACCACGGGTATAGTAACGCACATTTGATGCGTCCGGGATTCCACGACGTGTCGCGCCTCCCACGGGCGGCCCAATCCCACCAACCGCTAAGCGGCCCAATTTCAATGAATTCAGAGTGGCGAAGTGCGTGCCAATCGTCGAATCGCAAGTCTGGCAGAAGAAGGAGACGCCGATGAAGGCTGCCATCGAATTCGCGGGATTGGCGCTGGTTATACTCGCTTCGATTTCGTTTGCGCTGTTGCTGGAATGGCTGAGCTTGTGGGGCTTGATGAAGCTGATGCCGTCCACAGAGTTGGAGCCGAAGCCACACCGGGTGGCCCCTAGTCTTATTGGCCGGTTCCGGCTTCCCGCCGTAGTGCGATGAGGCGAGGAGGGGGCCATGCTGCTGATTAAAGTGATTGTTGTATTGAGCGGGCTTGGGTTGCTCGCGATGGTGGCGCTGGTCGGCTACGACATTTACATCGCGCTGGAACTGGAACGACTGAATCGCCGGGCGGATGTCGTGCTGCCCGAGCACCGCGGAGGCGCGCGTAAACGGACCGGCCAGAGCCCACGTCCATGAAGATTCCTCGCCGGTTCGCGTCGAAGATCGGGGATCGGTGCGGATGTAACTGCTGGCAAAAACCCTTGTGGGCGGAGTCGCTTTCGCCGCAGCGACGCCGCCCTGCCAGCGGCCGCAGCGCCGCCGAAGTCACAGCGATGGAGCTACATGTAACTGGGCTGACGTCGATTCTGGTGGTGCGCGATGTGGCGCGCGACATGCGTTCCCGAAGCGGGGGCACACATTCCCGCTGTGCTATGATGACGAATCACGTTCGCCTGGCGCAAAACGATGCGGGCCGCCCGCGGATTGGCCTTCCTCTTAGCAGTACTTTTCCCCGCGTTTTTATCGGGCGCTATTTTTCAGTCACAAATCGCCCATTGGTGGGAACCGCCGGTCGAGTCGCTCACCTCGAAAATCGCCGAAAGTCTCAGGCCACAAGCCAAAATCTCGCTGACGGTGAAGAATATCTCGTCACTCGAAGCGTCGAGCGTCGTGGAAATCCGCGGCGCGGTGGAAGAAAGGCTGGGACGGCGCGGATTCAGCATCTCGCCCCCGGCAACGGGAATAACTCCGATTGAAGTGACGCTTTCGGAGAATCTGCGGAGTTTCGTTTGGGCAGCGAGAATTCGTCCGGGTGCTGAAGAGAAAGTCGTGATCGTGACCGAGCCGCGAACGAGCGCTGCCTATGAGGCATGGCTAAATCCAAAGCCATCATTGCAGCGGCAAATGGTCACGGTGGAGTCAGAACGGATTCTTGATTTCGCGGTAATCCACCCTGAATCGGGAGACGAGTCTATCGTGGTGGTTCTTGGGCCCGACCAGCTTGTTTTTCGTTGGCCGCCCGGGATCGATTCGACGATGACTCGGGCCGTGCCACTTCCTCACGCAATTCCGGGGTCTCGCGATGTTCGCGGCGTCATTGACCTGCAGTCGAACGCCGCTTTTTTACCTGGCGTTGAGTGCGCTGGCAATTTCGCCCAGCCAAACACCGTTCACTGTTCTCAGGTGTCTTCGAGCGAAGATCAGGCGTCCGTGGCGGTTCGACTCGTCGGCCTTTCCGTTGCGATCGAGGGGCACGATGTCGAAGCGGTCGCGCTACGGGGCGTGTGCGGATACGACTCACTCACTTTGGCGAGCGGCGCAAGTGATTGGACCCAGCCGGACGAGATTCGCGCGTATACGTTGGGCGATCAAAAGTTCACCGCGGCCAGCAAACCGATCGAGTATTCAGGCCCCATCCTGGTGATGTGGCCGTCGAGTGATGGGAAGTCGGCGCGCGTAATTTCTCGAAATCTTCAGACAGGGATGTATGAAGCCTCGATTGTTACTCTTTCCTGTACTCGTTAGCGCGATTGCGCTATCGGGTATCCACGCGTCAGAACGGCCGAAATATGGCGGAACGCTGCGCGTCGAGATCGGCGCAAGCGTCGCGACGCTCGATGCGTCGCACGGCGACGCGACCGACGCGGAATCGAGTGCGCGGGGAGAGCTGAGTCCGATCGTCCTCGAGACGCTCGTGGCGCTCGATGAAAACGGCGAGCCGCAGCCCGAACTCGCGATCTCGTGGGATCATGATGCATCGGCCCGTCACTGGATTTTCCATTTGCGGGCCGGCGTGCGATTTCATGATGGCTCGCCGCTTACGCCTGAAGCCGCCGCCGCGGCGCTGGCGAGTCCCGAGCCAGCGTGGCAGATTAGCGAATCTTCCGAAGTTCTGAGCGTAGATGCGGGCGAACCGACGCCGGACCTGCCGTATCTTCTCGCCGAAACGCGCCACGCACTCGTGCATCGTGCGCAAGATGGTGCGGTCTCGGGAACAGGGCCGTTCAAGATCACCGCGTGGGAGGCCGGCCAGCACGCCATTTTCTCCGCCAATACGGATTATTGGGCAGGCAAGCCGTTTCTCGATGCCGTTGACCTCTCGATGGGGATTCCGCCGCAGAAGCGCATGATTGATCTCCAACTCGGCAAAGCGGATCTCGTGGAATTGCCGCCAGAGATGTTGCGGCGCGCGACAGGCGACAAGCTTCGCGCAACCGTGACCGTCCCGGCGGAGCTTTTGGCTCTCGTGTTTCAAGCGCAGCGTCCAG
>Ga0187783_10002267_pt1 | contig 14298 bp, 12 predicted proteins | sample 1015_SJ02_MP02_2_FD_132471 | JGI IMG/M metagenome (GOLD analysis project Ga0187783, IMG submission 132471) | Tropical peat soil microbial communities from peatlands in Department of Meta, Colombia - 1015_SJ02_MP02_20_MG | ecosystem: Environmental > Terrestrial > Soil > Wetlands > Peat | place...
TCGAGCGGCGGCCCGGAGCGGACAGCCAGATCCTTGGCTGTCACGACCACGAAGAGCAGGATGGCGGTCCCGGCGCACTCGGCGAGCCATTCCTTCCAGTGCCACCCGTTCTGGGGCACGAGGGTGACTGTCGCGCGCGTCATGTCGGCGCGGCCGTACCGGACAACGCCTGCCGGGCGACCGCGCCTTGTCCCAGACAGCAAGCCAGCGAATATGGCTTTCATCGCGCCGCGGTTCTGTTCAGCTTGCAGGTTGCTGTGACGCTCCTGGCCGGCGTTCCTCGAGCAGGAAGCGATGCCCGTCGGGCCCTGAGACCAGCGCGGCAGGGACATTGCCCCTTAGAGTCATCCGGTCGTCCCTTGACAACGGCATGCCGCAGAGCGCGAGCGAGTCGGCGCTTGCGTCGAGTGACGCGACTTGCACGACGCAGTGGGTGGCGGCAATGTCGTTGCTGGCTGTGTCACGGCGGATTGGTCTGCGTGTGCCCACGTGGTACTCCAGCAGCTCCATGCGCGGGGCGGGCCGGTCTTGGGCGAGCGGCGTGACGGTGACGTGCACGTTGTCGACGTCGTCGAGCTGGGCCTGCTCGGATCCGCGGTTATCGGTAGTCGGTCCGGCGCGGAAACCGAAGGCCAACCCGAAAAATCTCGTGCTGGCGGCGGAGTCGCTGACGCCGATGGCGGTGTGATCGATGCCGAGAAAGAGCGCGGCGCTGACGGCGCCGCGCCACTCGCTAGGCCCACTCTGGCCGGGGAACGCGATGAGTTCCAGCGGATGGCCGTCATGATCGCGAAACTTGAACGCCGTCACGCCGCCCGACTCCCCTGGCAGTCGAACCGGGCCCGTGCGGCTGATGGGCCTGAACCGCGGATGGGCCATGACGCGCTGGTGTGCGCTGGTCACGTCGCTGACGACGATGGCCATGTGTTGAAACCAGATATCCGTGCTGGTGCTGTCACACGGATACGGGCGTCCCTTCGCGTCGGCGAACGCCAGCAGGTCGATCTTCTGCCGTCCCAGCCGCAGCTTTGACCGCTGTCCGCTGGCCTGCGGGACGCCCAGCACGCTGGTCAGCGACTGCTCGATCGCCTCACGCCGTTCGACTTCGCAGTCGAGGAGCGTGACGTAGTCATCCTCTGCGCGGTCAAGGTCCGACACGATCAGAGTGATGCGGTCGATCGTTGCTTCTTGCATGTTCGGTCACCGCCCCATCGGGTTGTCGCTGCGGGCCGGGCCTTGCATGTGCAGCTGGATCGCGCTGACCACCAGCGCGAAGTGGCTGAATGCCTGGGGGGTGTTGCCCAGCTGGCGGTTTTCGAGTGGGTCCCATTCCTCGCTTAGCAGGCCCACGTCGTTCCGCAGCAGGAGGAGGCGCTCAAACAGGTCGATTGCGTCCGGCTGCTGCCCAGCTGCGTGCAGCGCGTCCACCAGCCAGAATGAGCAGGCGATGAAGAGGCCTTCGCTGCCGTTGATGCCGTCATTGGTCTGGCTGGTCTGATAGCGCCTGACGAGGCCGCCGTCGCTGAGTTCGTGGCGGATGGCGTCGATCGTGCCCAGCACGCGAGGGTCAGTTGCCGGAAGGAAGCCGACGCGGGGGATCAGCAGCAGGCTCGCGTCCAGCGCGGGGGAGCCGTAGGCCTGAGTGAAGGTGTTGCGCTGGGCGTCGAACGCGTGGGTGACCACGTCGTGATGGATCTGATCACGCAGCTGCTCCCATCGCAGGACCGGGCCGGGGAGACCGTGGGTGCGGACGGATCGCGCCATCCGGTCTGCGGCGGCCCAGGCCATGACCTTGGAGTGGGTGAAGTGCTGCCGGTCGCCCCGCACTTCCCACAGCCCGTTGTCTGGCTGGTTCCAGGCTGATTCGAGGTGATTCATGAGCGCGACCTGCAGCGTCCACGCGTCGCTGTCGGCTGGAAGACCGGCCTCCCTGGCCAGGAACAAGGCATCCAGCGTCTCGCCCCACACGTCCAGCTGGAGCTGCTCGGACGCGGCGTTGCCGGTACGCACGGGGCTGCTGTCTTCGTAGCCGGACAGCCAGCTCAGCTCGGCTTCGGGAAGGCGGCGCGTTCCGTCGATGCTATAGAGGATCTGCAGCGCTTCGGGCTGGCCCGCTATGGACCGCAGCAGCCAGTCTCGCCAGGCGCTGGCTTCGGATCTGAATCCGGCCGCAAGGAGGGCCTGCAGGGTGTAGGTGGCGTCGCGTAGCCAGCAGTACCGGTAGTCCCAGTTGCGAACGCCCCCGAGTTCTTCCGGGAGCGATGTGGTGGCCGCCGCGACGATCCCGCCCGTCGGCTCGTAGGTCAGGGCCTTGAGCGTGATGAGGGACCGGTTCACGGCCGTGTCGTACGGGCCCTTCTGATAGGTGGCGCCAGCGCACCACTGGGTCCAGAAGTCGGTGGTAGCCGACAGGGCCTGCTCGGCTTCTGCCGACTCCATCTCGGGGTCGTGGCTCGGGGCCCACGACATGACGAACGGGACCCGATCGCCCGCGCGCACGGTGAAATCGGCGACTGTCTCCCAGTGCTCGCCGCGCAGCGGAACCGGGGCCTTCAGGCGGACAAGGTCAGGGCCGGCGATGGCGTGGATCTGGTTGCCATCGGCTCTGACCCAGGGAACGACGCGACCGTAGTCGAACCGCAGCCGCAGCGTTGACCGCATTGCGACCTGGCCGCTGATGCCAACCGCGATGCGGATCAGATGGGGGGTGCGCGACCGCGGTGGCATGAAGTCGATGACGCGCACTGTCCCATCGTCGGTCGCCCAGTTCGTCTCGAGCACCAGAGTGTTAGGAGCGTAGCGGCGAGTCGTGCAGGTGCCCGAGCCCGCGGGAGAGAGCGTCCAGTGTCCCGCCTGGTCATCGTGCAGCAGGGCGGCGAACACGGCGGATGAGTCGAAGCGAGGCAGGCAGAGCCAGTCCACCGATCCTGCGGTGCTCACGAGCGCTGCGGTGTGCAGGTCTCCCAGCAGCGCGTAATCCTCGATCTTCGGCATCGGCGTACTTGTCTCACGCGCTGTAGGTGTGTTCCGACGAGTGGTGCATCGTGGCTGACTGCGACCGTGCCGTCGTTCCCGTGCGCTCGGCGATGTGATCGCCCACCCGGAGCGCATTCGCGATGATCGTCAAGGTCGGGTTTACAGCGCCGATCGAGGGCATGAAGCTGCCGTCCACGACATACAGGTTGTCCAGGTCGTGGGCCTGGCAGTTCACGTCGAGTACCGAGGTGGCGGGGTCGGTGCCGAACCGTGCGGTGCCTGCCTGATGTGCCGTCGCTGCGGCGTCGAAAGCCTTGTGCAGGTACAGGCTCCGTACGAAGGCCATTTCCGTCATCCCGAGCTCCTTCAGCTTTCCCTCAAAAGTCTTGCGGAGCCGGGTAAGGGCTTCGGTGTTGTTGCCGGGCTGCAGCGCCAGCCGGATCGCGCCGTCTGGCCGGAGCGTGACTCTGCTGTCTTGGAGCGGGATGTCCTCGCTCGACAGCCAGAAGTCGAGAGAATGCTTAGCGACCTGGCCGAACGGTGCGGACGGCGCCGAGCCCAGGCCGTGTGGTGCCGCTCCTCTGAGCTGCCAGTCGTCGGATTTGCCGAGCATCTGGATGTTGCCCATCGGGTACTCCCAGTGCTCGCTGGCGCCGTAGAAGTCGTTGAGTGTCAGAGTTTTCTGGAAGACGGTCGGATTGGGCTCGCGTGAGAACGCGATAAGTGCGAGGTTGTTGTGCCGCATGTAGTTCCGGCCGACCATGTCGGACGAATTTGCCAGGCCGCGGGGATGCTTGTCGGTAGCCGATTTCAGCAGCATGGCGGCCGAGAGAATTGCTCCTGCGGACAGCACGATGATGTCTGCGGTGAAGGTGCCTGGCGAGCCGTCGGGGAGAGTGACCGCGACGCCTGTGACGGACCGGCCGCTGGCGTCGGTTACAAGGCGCTCCGCGGTGGTTCTCGTCAGCAGGGTCAGGTTGGGATACGCGGCCAGGGCTGGGCGGATCACCGCCCGCTCGGCATCGGCCTTGGCGCCGAGCAGGCACGGGAAGCCGTCAATCCGGTCGCACCGTATGCACGGTGAGTCCGGTGTTGCCTGGCCTTGCGAGTCCTGGGTGAGCTGCACCCCGAGCGGCATGTGAAACGGATGCAGGCCAAGATTCTCCAGGCCGTCAGACAGGTCCTGGATATGAGACTCGTGCTGGACGGGCGGGTATCTGTAGTCCTGGCTCGAGAAGCCGGCGAACGGATCCTCGCCGTGCTTGCCGTGCACCCAGAACAAGTGCTCGGCCCTGGCGTAGTACGGCTCCATGTCCGCGTAGCTCAGCGGCCAGGCCGGTGCCACACCGTTCGGATGCCGGACGTCTCCGAAGTCTGCAGGCAGCAGCCGGAGCAGGGCCGCGCCGTACACCTTGGAGTTGCCGCCTACGTAGTAGTGCAACTCAGGGCGGAAAGGCCGGTCGTGGAGGTCGTAGAACGTCTCATTGGCGGTGTATTTCCCGGAGCCGAAGACGGCCTGTGAGTCCCAGTTGTCTCGCTCCCGCGGCAGAAAGTCGCCGCGCTCGAGCAGCAGCACCCGCTTCCCTGTCTCGGCCGCTCGTGCCGCGGTAGTCGCGCCGCCCGGCCCGCTGCCGACGACGAGCACGTCGTAGTGATCATTGTCCATCGTCAGACGAATCCCCCGTTCGCGTAGACCACCTGGCCGTTGACCCACCGCCCGCTCGGCCCGGCCAGGAACGAGACCACACCTGCAATGTCCTGCGGACTGCCCAGACGTTCGAGCGGCGGCAGCGCTGCCAGCTCTTTCTGTTCTTCGGCTGGCGTGCCGGCGAGGAACGCTGGAGTCGCGGTGGGCCCCGGCGCCACCGCGTTGACTGTTATGTCGCGACCGCGCAACTCCTTGGCCAGGATCCGGGTCAGCACGTCGACGGCGGACTTCGACGCCGCGTAGGCGCTCAGCCCAGGTGGTGCGGCCAGAACCATGCTCGACGACACGTTGACGATCGCGCCTCCGCGACGGAGGCGCCGGGCGGCTTGCTGGTCGATGATGAACGTGCCGCGCACATTCACGCGGTGAATTGCGTCGAAGTCGCTCAGATCAAGGTCGACCACGGCAGCGGGCTGGTTGATCCCCGCCGTGTTGACCACCACGTCGAGCTGCCCGAAGCTATCCTCGACGGCGTCGAAGAGATCGGTCACCGCCGTCTCGTTAGCGATATCGGCATCGAACGCGGCGCCGTGACGCGCGTGGCCCTGGATCTCTGCGACCGCTGCGTCGGCTGCCTGCTTCTGCCCCGCATGCGCGATGGCCACGTCAAACCCGTCGGCGGCGAGACGCCCGGCGATGACCCGGCCCATGCCTCCTGTCCCGCCAGTGACCAGAGCGGCGTGGGTGCGACCTGCGCTGGCGCTTCCGGCGTCGTTTCCCGGTATCGCAGTCATCTGAGGGATCCCCTTCCGAGTGGTGGGTGCAGTACGCGACGGGGGAGCTTGCGGGGCTAGCTGACGAGGAACTCCCGGATGGCTGTCGCGATCTCGGTCGCGTGTGTCTCGAGGGCGAAGTGACCTGTATCGAACAGACGGATATCGGCGCCGGGGATGTCGCGCTTGAAGGCTTCGGCTCCGGCGGGCAGGAAGAACGGGTCGTTGCGGCCCCAGACAGCCAGCAGCGGCGGTCGGCGGGTCCTGAAGTACTCCTGAAATTTGGGATACAGCTCGACGTTGCTTGCGTAGTCCAGGAAGAGGTCGAGCTGGATCTCATGAGCGCCGGGCCGGGCGAGGTAGTGATTGTCGAGCGTGTAGCCGTCGGGGGAGACCTGCGAGGCGTCGGGCACCCCGTGGGTGTACTGCCATACCGTTGTTTCCGGCTGCAGGAGGGTGCGGATCGCATCGCGGTTGGCCTGCGTTGGGTCTTTCCAGTACGCGCGGACTGGATTCCAGCCGTCGCTCAGGCCTTCCTCATAAGCGTTCCCGTTCTGGGTGATGATCGCGGTGACTCGTTCGGGGCGGCGGACGGCCAGGCGGAATCCGGTGGGGGCACCGTAGTCGAAGACGTAGAGGGCGTAGCGGTCGAAGCCGATGGCGTCGGTGAAGTCCTCCAGGACGTCGGTCAGGGCCTCGAAGGTATAGGTGAAGCTGTCCCGGCCCGGCATGTCTGACTGGCCGAAGCCAGGCAGGTCGGGCGCGACGATGTGGAACCGGTCGGCGAGTTGGGGGATCAGGTCGCGAAACATGTGGCCAGCGCTCGGGTAGCCGTGGAGCAGCAGCAGCCCCGGCGCATCGGATGCCCCGGATTCGCGGTAGAACACCCTCAGGCCGCTGACGTCAGTGCTGCGGTAGGTAACGGGAATCATGGCGTGTCTCTCCTCCGTGACAGCGCGCGGCTGGCGCCGCCGGTGATCAGACTGGCTGGACGGTGAAGCGGAGCTTCCCGAGGACTTTCACCGCACTGGACTTACCGCCCTCGAAGTCGCCGGAGGCGAGGCGCTGACCAGTGGCGAGCTCGTAGGCGGTGCCGAGAATCGCCTTGCGCGGATAGTGGTGCCCTTGCCAGACCTGTCTGGACTGACCGTGCTCTCATCTGAGACGCCGTGCAGCCAGAACGCCTCGGTGAAGCCGACTTCGTTTCCGTTGCCGTTCTGGGTCACGATCGCCGTGACGCCAGCCGGTCCTGCGTGTCGGTAGAGCAGCTGCTGTGCCTCGACCGCAGCGTAACGGTGATGAACCGTCGCCGTCGTGACCGTTTCCACACGTCGAGCCTGCGGGACGGACAAGGGCCTTCGAATCCCCCGGCGGCTAGCCAGCCGGCCCGCGCCACCTCCCGCTGCCGACCGCGCTAGTCAGTTGTGGTCGATGCGGACTGTCGGGGCGAAGTGGAAGCCGGACAGGAAAGGGGTCATGTCATCCGAACGATATCGATATGTGAGCCGGTGTCCGACTCGACATGTCCACACTCCTGACGGCGCTTGTCAGCCCGAACTGGTCGGCCGTGACCCTGCGCAGGAAGCCGACCAGCTCGTTCCTGCAGCTGCAGCTCCCCAGGGCGCTGCGTCGGGGCGGCGCGACCTGAATCCGTAAGGCTTAATCCTGAGCCGTCAACTACGTTCGTCTCTCCGGATGTGAGTAAGGCCTTGGCCGACCTGGTGGGTAATCAGGCACTGGGCAGATCGTGATCGCGCTGCGCCCGCGGTGCGAGCGACTCTGTCAGCGAGATCATCACGTCCAAGGCGGCGGCCAGCGGTCGGACGCTACGTTCGACCTGGGCTAGCAGCAGGCCGCCCTGGAGCGCTGCGAGCATGGCCGTGGCGAGCTGATCGGGATCTGCCGCCGGGATGAGCTGGCCGCGGTCGCGCATACGGTGGAGGCAGGCACGGATAGCCGCCTCCCACCGGGTGTAGCCGGCGGCGACATCGCGCCTCGCTACGTGGTCCAGCTCGGCAAGCTCGCTCCCGAGCGACCCGAGCGGGCAGCCGCCCCGACAACCCGTATGAGACTGGATAGAGACGATCTTGTCGCGCCAGCGCCGGAGGCCCTCGATGCCCTCAATCGCCGCTAGCATCGGCTCGTGGATATCGCCGACCACGGTCTGGGCGCGCAAGTCGACCACCGCACGTATCAGCGCCTTCTTGTCGGCGAAGTAGTGATAGATCTGCGAGCTACTCACGCGAGCCTCGGCCCGGACATCCTCCAGCGTTGTGCTGGCCACTCCCTGCCGCAAGATTAGGTCGGCGGCTGCCACCACGATCCGCTGGCGCGTCTGCGCGCCCTTGCGCGTCAGCGCGTCCCCCCGTTGCCGAGCACCAAGATGGCTTGCCACAGCTCAGATTAGCATTTCTGGACTGGACATTCCATTAAGGCTCGCGATAATGGATCCTGCAGGCCACTTTGGGCCGGATGGGGATCTTGGTCTTGGTTGGCAGCGCACGTCGGATCCTCCTGTTGGAGTTCGCCCAGTAATGCGGCAGCGCCATCTGGTACCCGGGGTTTCTGGCCACTGGGCCCGTTGAGGAGAAAATATGACGGCGGTCAGGGACCCGGTTGCGGGTGCTGTCGGTGCGGCCTTCGGCGAGGCCCGAAGTGCTGTCACCCAGGCGTCGGTGGTCCGTCGTCCGGGGCTCTGGGAGCGGGTGTCCAGGGCGGCGCGGGTGACGGTGGTCTCAGCGTCGGCGGGCAGCGGGAAGACGGTGCTACTTCGCTCGTGGATTAAGGAAGCGGACCTAACTGGAAGTGCGGGATGGGTGGCCGTCGGGCGGGATGAGCGTGATCCGCAGCGGTTCTGGCTTTCGGTGCTAGGCGCACTCCGCAAGACCTCGGCAGGGTCGGTTCTACTGCGACCGCTGACGGCAGCGCCGGATCTGGATGGGTGGGCGATCACCGAACGGCTGTTGACTGACCTGGCTGATCTCGCGCAACGGCTGTGGCTGGTGATCGATGATCTGCATGAGCTGCGTTCTGTTGAGGCGCAAAGGCAGCTGGAGTTGCTAATGCTGCGGGCGCCGCAGGAGCTACGGTTTGTGCTGGCCACCCGGCATGACGTGCGGCTCGGGCTGCACCGCCTAAGGCTGGAAGGAGAACTAACCGAGATACGCGGGGTGGACCTTCGGTTCACTGTGGCTGAGGCCCGCGAGCTGCTATCCGGGGCGGGGATGCAGCTTGCCGATCCGGTCGTAGAGCTACTGGTGGACAGAACGGAGGGGTGGGCCGCCGGACTGCGGCTGGCGGCGCTGTCACTCGCCGGACATCCCGACCCTGGTCGGTTCGCGGCGGAGTTCTCTGGCAGCCAGCGGACGGTAGCCGAGTACCTTCTGGCGGAGGTGCTGGACCGGCAGCCCGAGGAGGTGCGGCGGCTGCTGCTCCGCACCAGCATCCTGGAGCGGGTTAACGGCGAGCTGGCTGACCTGATCAGCCAGGGCAACGGTGCGGAGCGGGTGCTGCAGGATCTGGAGGAGGCGAACGCGTTCGTGGTGTCACTGGACGCCTCGCGCACCTGGTTCCGGTATCACCATCTGTTTGCCGGCCTGCTGCAGCTCGAGCTGCGGCGTACCGAACCGGACGCAGTGGTCGGCCTGCACGAGCTGGCTTCCCGGTGGCTGAGCGAGCACGGCTTCCTGGTGGAGGCGACGCGGCATGCTCAGGCTGCGCAGGACTGGGAGCTCGCCGCGGGGCTGCTTGCCGGCCACTGGTCCGGCCTGCATCTGGGCGGGCAGACCGCGACTTTGCACGCCCTGCTGGCCGGTTTCCCGGCCAGGCTGCGCACTGCAGATGCCGAGCTGGCGGCAGTCGCGGCGGTCGATGAGCTTGCGCACGGGTCAATAGAGATAGCACAACACTATGTGGCGGTGGCTGAGGGGCTGGCCGTAACGGTGCCAACCGCCCGGCGGCGCCAGGCCCAGGTGCTAGTCGGTATGGCGCGGCTGCTTCTGGCGGGGCGGAGCGGCGACCAAAGGGCGCGAGCCGAGGAAGCCCGGCAGCTGCTGTCGGTGGCCGATGCGCCACACGGAGGCGAGCCCGGCGTCGTCGAGGAGATTCAGGCGCTGGCGCTCCTCGAGATTGGCGACGCCGAGACGTGGACCGGCCGCATAGATCAGGCGGAGCCGCATCTGGAGCAGGCGATCGCGCTGGCGCGCCGCATTGAGCGGCCGTATCTGGAATTCATGGGACTGACTTATCGCGCTGAGATCGAGCTCAACAGGCAGATTCGCCGAGCGGAAGAGCTGAGCAAGCAGGCGTTCGACCTGGCCGGGCAACACGGCTGGACCGACGACCTGTTCGCTGGCTTCGCCTCGATGACGCTCGGATCGGCACTTGCCTGGCAAGGTCATCTGGACGAAGCGGAGGACTGGGTGCGGCGCGCCGAGCGCATTTTCCGTGCCGAGGCCAATCCTGCGTCGGCTATGGGGGGTTATTTCGTTCGCGGGCAGCTTGAGCTGGCGCGCGGTCACTTCGCTGACGCGCTGGCCGCGTTCCGGGTGGCCGAGCGGCTCGCCGGCCCGCACCCGCTTGCAAGGCCGCTCCAGGCCTGGCTTGTGTATGTTCTGGTGGGTCTCGGCGAGACCGAGCAGGTTGAGGACAGCCTGGCCGGCCTCCCCGACCGTGTTCGCGATCGGGGAGAAATGCGGATTGCCGAGGCGGTACTGCGGATCGCCCAGGCTGATCCACATGCGGCGACCAAGGCCCTCGCGCCGGTCCTGAGCGGCTCTGCTCGGGTGGGCTGGCGGTCCTGGCTGGCCGAGGCTTTCTTCCTGGAAGCGATTGCAAGGGACTTGCTCGGCGATCCCGTCGCTGCTAGCCGGACCCTTGAACGTGCGCTTGACATTGCGGAACGAGATGGCGTGCTGATGTGGTTCTTGCTGCATCCCTCGCCCTTCTTGCTTGAGCGCGAGGCGGGACGCCTTATCGCTCACGGGGCACTGATAGCAAAGATCCTCAGCTTGCTCACCGCGAACGAGCCAGCACGTCGCGACCGGCCGCCGCTGTTGCTTGAGCCGCTCAGCCGTAGCGAGATCCGCGTCCTGCGCTACCTTCCGACCCATTTGTCGGCACCCGAGATCGCAGGCGAGCTGTCCGTCTCGACAAGCACCGTCAAAACTCACATGCGCAACCTGTACGCCAAGCTCGGCGTGCATCGCCGCGCCGAGGCGATAGAGCGTGCCCGCGCCCTTGGCCTGCTTGCGCCCTCGCCGGGTCCGCGCTGACACTGCCAGGAGCAGTCCTCCGCTGCCGTACCTGGAGACTTCAGCCTCTTACCTACCGACGTTTCCCGCTGTCGAGTGCCCGGCCGACGAGCTTTGCCCGACGCAACACCAACCCGCGTCTCACTTGCAACGCGATGAAGATGAATTCTCGCTCCGGCAGTCGAATCATCCGGTTCGTGCGTTGCCTGCTCATCCTGCCCGGGTCGATGCTCTGTGGGTCATAGGGCCGAGCGGGAGGACAGCGCATGACCAGCGACAGCTGCGCCACGGCGCATGCCAGCCGTGGGCCTCGGCATTACGAGATCCGGGTGCGCGGTCGCCTGGGCGAAACCATGCGGTCCGCGTTCCCAGGGTTGCGAGCTCAGCTGCACGGCCACGACACCGTGCTGGCGGGAGAATTGCCAGACGAGGCGGCGCTATATGGCGTCCTGGCCGAGATCGAGGCACTCGGTCTCGAGCTTCTCGCACTTCGCCGCCTGCCACCTCGCTGAGCGGGTGACCCGGGCTCGGCTCGAAGAATCATACGGATCGTAGGAAGCGTGCTCATCCGTCTGGGCGGGAGGCTGGGCGCGCCAATGAAGACAGCCTCCATGACGAAAACGGATGACCTTGCGGGCCATCTGTCACCGGCGTGCTGCCATCGGCGCCGCCTCGGCTGCGCAACGTCGGCCGTCTGCCTGTTGTCCCCCGATCGCCGCGTGCAATCCGACGAGACGCATCGTCATCGAGCACGCGCCGAGTGGACCCGCCGCCCCCGAAGGAGAGGACCGCGAATGACCAACCCGGTTTCGCGTGGCTTCCGGCACCGGATCACTCCGTCGGCGGCGGAGGCAGGCCGACTGCCGCCGGGCCAGCACGTGACTGGTGACTTCCCGGTGCTCTCGGCCGGCCCGACACCACGAACCCCGCTGTCTGAATGGACATTCTCGATCCGCCGCAGTGGAGAGACGCTCATGTCCTGGACGTGGCCGCAACTGCTGGCGATGTCGGCCGAGACCATCACAGCGGACATCCACTGCGTGACGCGCTGGTCGAAGCTCGGCACCGTCTGGCGCGGCGTTCCCTTAGGAGCCCTGCTGGCTCAGGTCCAGCACGACGCCCACTACGTGCTCGCGTTCTGCGACGGCGGCTACACCACGAATCTCCCAATGCAGGACGTCAACGACGGCCGGGCGTGGGTGGCCTTCGGCTACGAGGGGCAGCCCCTGGCACCCGAACACGGCGGCCCGGCCAGGCTGCTCGTGCCGCACCTGTACTTCTGGAAAAGCGCCAAGTGGGTGCGAGGCCTGGAGTTGCTAGGCCATGACCAGCCCGGTTTCTGGGAGAACTACGGCTACCACAACTACGGGGACCCATGGCGGGAACAGCGGTACGCGGGCGACTGAGCTGGCAGGTCGCAGCCGTCGCCGCGGTCAGGGACGAGACACCCTCGGTCCGCACGATCGCGCTGAGTCTGCCGGACTGGCCGGGTCATAGGGCCGGGCAGCACCTGGATGTCAGGGTAACGGCGGAGGACGGTTATAGCGCTGAGCGGTCGTACTCGATCGCCTCAGCGGACGGGGAGCCGGTAGCCATCACCGTCGAGCGGCTCGACGACGGTGAAGTGTCGCCCTACCTGACCCAGGAATTGCGCGAGGGCGACCAGCTGGAGGTACGCGGGCCGATCGGCAACTGGTTCACCTGGGACCCCGCCGACGGCGGTCCGCTACTTCTGATCGCTGGCGGATCCGGCGTCGTGCCGCTGCGCGCCATTCTGCGGCACCGCTACCGCAGTGCCAGCAAGGTACCCACCCGACTCCTGTACTCGTCACGGTCGCTCGCTGAGGTGATCTACCGAGAGGAGCTGGATCACTACCAGGGGAGCGCTGAGGTGCGTTACACGCTGACCCGCAGTCACCCGCCGGGCTGGGGAGGGTTTACTGGCCGCGTCGACGACGCCATGCTCGCCCGCGTCGCCTGGCCCGCCAGCCAGCGCCCGCTGACCTTCATATGCGGCCCCACTCTTTTCGTCGAGGCTGTGGCGGAGCTGCTCATCGCGCGGGATTACCTAGCCAGCCGGGTTAAGACCGAACGCTTTGGGGGGGCATGAGTGGCATTTGACGGCAACGCGATCGGCGGCCTGCTCCTGGAGATCTTCGGCAGCGATATGACCGGCGCCGAGGCGAGGTGCGCTGCCTGCGGCGCACTCGGCCCGGTTGCAGAAACCGCGGTCTACAGCCGGGGGCCGGGAACAGTCGTCCGCTGCCGCAGATGCACGAGCGTCTTGATGGTAATCGCGCAGGTCCGCGGGCTGAACTGCGTCGACCTGAGCGGCCTGGCCGCACTGGAAGCCGACTCGGGCCGCGAATGCTGACCTATGCGGATGCCACGCTGCTTGTCAACGCGGCCGGGCTGCTCATTCCTAAGCCACTCCTGGACCACGACGCCGCTGCGGTCGCTCCGGCGGAGGTCGCGACACCAGTCTTCGGGCGGTTCGTACCCAAGGACAAGATCGAGGAGACGCTGCACAGCTTCGACAGCTTCCAACCGCTCGGCCGGACCGGCACTGCTCGCGACATGGCCAGCGTCATCACCTTCCTGCTCTCACCCGCCACCGGCTGGGTCACCGGCGGCATCTGCGACGTCGGCGGCGGCGTCATGGCCAGACGCAACTAACAAGCCACGAGATCCAACTTCTATCGAAAGGTAGCCATGAAACCCATCTCGAGACTCGCCGCCGTCATAGCCGCCGCAGCGGCAGTCGTCGCACTGTCCGTCCTGCCGGCCAGCGCTGCTATCGCGCATCCCTCGCCAGCGCAGCACCCGGTCTTCGTGCAGACCGACAACACTTCTGGCAACACAATCGTCGCCTACGAGCCGACCGCCAGCGGCGGCCTGCAGCAGGTGGGCAGCTACCCGACCGGCGGGGACGGAGGACAGACGGCCGGCTCGGGCGCGGACCACCTGACCTCCGAGGACTCCCTCGTCTACGACCGGCATGCCGGGGTGCTGTATGCGGTCAACGCGGGCAGCAACACCATCACGGTGTTCCGCGTCTTCGGCGACAAGCTGGTCCGCGGCCAGGTGGTCAGCTCTGGAGGGCAGTTCCCGGTCAGCATCGCCGTGTACGGCAACCAGGTCTATGTCCTCAACGCCTGGGGCGGCGGGTCGGTAACCGGCTTCGTGCAGGTCGGCGGATTCCTGATCCCGGTCCCTGCGTGGACCAGGGACCTTGGCCTGGGCACGACCGCGTCCACGGTGTTCACCGCCACGCCCGGCCAGGTCGGCTTCACCCCCGACGGCGCGCACCTGATCGTCACCACTAAGAACGGGACGAACGCCGTTGAGGTCTTCCGGGCCGGACCGTCCGGCCTGTCCGCCGCTCCGGTGATCACGACGCTGCCGGGCACGATCCCGTTCGGGTTCACCTTCGACCAGTACGGGCACCTCGCGCTCGCCGAGACCGGTACCGACACCGTCGTTACCTTCGGCGTTGCTGCTGACGGCTCGCTGACCGAGGTCGGCAGCGCCGCCACCGGCCAGATCGCGACCTGCTGGATTACGACAGCCCCCAACGGCGTGCTGTATGCCTCCAACGCCGGCAGCGGCTCGGAGTCAGCGCTGAGCACGCAGCCCGACGGCACGGTCA
>Ga0187783_10002268_pt1 | contig 14295 bp, 10 predicted proteins | sample 1015_SJ02_MP02_2_FD_132471 | JGI IMG/M metagenome (GOLD analysis project Ga0187783, IMG submission 132471) | Tropical peat soil microbial communities from peatlands in Department of Meta, Colombia - 1015_SJ02_MP02_20_MG | ecosystem: Environmental > Terrestrial > Soil > Wetlands > Peat | place...
CGCACTTCACGCGCATCGATGATCTCGGCGCGCACCGTTCGCGGCGAAGTCCAAGCAACGTGCAAGCCCGGGCCGACAATTCCGCTGAAGCGGTTGTCGATCCAAACGAGGGCCCGCTCATGGTCCTGCAGGTCCAGGACCAAAGCCCGACCCTGGAGCGCGCCAGACTTCACGATCACGTCAAGCTTCTCGTGGCCCAGCCACGGAGCGCGCAGCGACGCGATCGTCACCTCGACTCGGCCCAGCGGGTCGAGGAAGTAATGCGTGCCGGCTTCGAGCAATCCGCGGAAATCGCCGCGGCCGCGGTCCGCGCTATTGTGGCGACGCAGGCGGCGCTGAGAGCGGACGTGGAGCAGGCGGCAGATGTGGGCATAAAGCTGTTTGCACCCTCGGAGGCCGCATTGATCGTCGACCTTGTTCGCCGCGATCTGCCCTATTATGAGGCGACGGTTTCGCGGGAGTTTGTTGCCGGCATGAACGACTTCGCCCGCGAGATCGGGATCCTGCAAGGTTCGGTTACATACGAGAACGTCGTCGCTACCCAGTTCAGCCATCTATGGTAGATCTTCTATAATGCCGACGCGACGAACGACTCTCGTTTGGTTCACCGGGCTTCCCCTTTTTGGCCTTCCGGCGTCAGCACGACCGCAGCCGTGGCCCAATAGACCGGTAACCATCCTCGTTCCGTTCGCGGCCGGCGGGAACACCGACGGAATAGCCCGCATCGTCGGCCAACGCCTCGCCGACGGGCTCGGCCAACCGGTTATCATCGAGAATCGCGGCGGTGCCGGTGGCGCCATCGCGGCCGCGGACGTCGCGCAAGCCCCGCCGGACGGTTATACGTTGTTCATGGCGGCGCTGCCGGTCATTGCCATCGTACCAGCGGTGATCAAGACGAGGTTTGATCCGCTGAAGGATTTTGTCGCGATCAGCAACATTGCTACTAATCCCTTCGTGCTGGTCGTGCACAAGGATGTGCCGGCGAGGACTCTTCAAGAATTCATCACCTATGTCCGCGCCCAACCCGATGCGCTCTCCTATGCGTCGGCCGGGCGGGCCAGCCTCAATCATCTTTCCATGGTGTTGTTGCTAAAGCTCGCCGGTCTTGAAATGACCCATGTCGCCTACAAGGGCAACGCGCCGGCGCTCGCCGACGTGATCGGCGGTCATGTGCCGGTCATGTTTTCGAACCTGTCGGATGTGCTGCCTCACCAGACAGACGGATCGATCCGGCTGATTGCGGTATCGAGCGAGCAGCGATCTGCGAGAATTCCCGACGTCCCTACAGTGAGTGAGTCCGGCTTTCCACAATTCAAGATACTGACGTGGAACGGTCTGATGGCACCCGCCGGTACTCCGCGTGATGTCGTCGAGCGCCTCGCCCAGGAAATTGCCAGTGCCGTCAAAGACGCCGAGTTCGTCTCACGACTGGTCAGCTACGGCGTTGATCCACTCGGCAGCAATCCCGAGGAGTTCGCCGCCATGATCTCGGCGGATGTCACGTTTTGGGCAAGGGTGGTGGCGGTGGCGGGCATTGGCCAGGAATGATGAGTCAGCCGGAACCCGCAGTTCTCATTGCCGGAGCTGGGCCGGTCGGCGTGATCGCTGCGTTGGCGTTGGCGCAGCACGGCGTGGCGGTTTGTGTCTTCGAAGCCGAAGATCACGTCAACGAAGCGCCCCGCGCCTCGACGACGCATCCCGCGACGCTCGAGATGCTGGCGGAGCTCGGCCTCGTTGACGACGTCATCAGACACGGCCTGATCGCACCTACCTTCCAGTTCTGGGACCGGCCATCAGGGAGAATGATCGCCGAGTTCGATCACGCCGTGCTTGAGCGCGATACGCGATTCCCGTTCGTCGTCCAGTGTGAGCAACACAAGTTGGCCAATCTGGCGATCGAGCGTCTGCGTGCATTCGGCAACGCAACCGTGAGTTTCTCGAGTCAAGTGGTGGCGGTCGAGCAGAACGACAACGCAGTAGCCGTCACGGTACGGGTCGACCGCCAAACCGAGCGGGTGAGCGGAAGCTACCTGATTGGTGCCGATGGCGGTCGGTCAACGGTGCGCAAGGCCCTCAACATCGCATTCGAAGGCTACACGTTTCCGGAGCGCTTCCTTGTGCTCACGACGCCGTTCGATTTCGGCGCGGAGCGCCGATACGGCTTTCGCAGCTACTTTTCCGATCCAGTGGAGTGGGTCAATCTGTTCAAGGTTTCGGGGGACGACGCGCGCGGTCTGTGGCGCGTCGTCTTTCCCACCCGGCCGGGCGAAACCGACGAGGAGGTGCTCGACGAGTCAGCCGTGCAGCGCCGCCTGCAGGGATTTTTCCCCAGGCGGGATGACTACGTGGTCGTGCATCGCAACATCTATCACGTGCACCAGCGCGTTGCCGCCGCGTTCGGCAAAGGCCGGGTCTTCCTCGCCGGCGACGCTGCCCACGTCAACAACCCGATCGGCGGCCTCGGGCTCAACTGCGGCATTCACGATGCGGTCGACCTGACCGGCCGACTGGTCGATGTGATGCGCGGTCGGAAACCCGCGGATACGCTGATCGACTATGATCGCCGCCGTCGCCCCCTCAACATACAATATGTTCAGCAGCAGACCATCGCCAACAAGAAACGATTGGAAGAAAGCGACGCGACCGTGCGTGAGGCAAATTTTTCATCTCTGCGCAAAATCGCCGCCGATCCCGAGGCGCACCGCGCCTTCCTCATGCGCACCTCTCTTCTGCAGAGCCTGAAATAGAGTGTCGCTGCGTTGACGTCGCGAGTCCGGGGCGCGCAGCCCTACCTCGTCAGCGCGGTATCACTATCGTCCGACCGTGCATTCGATCTGCCCATGAGGTTCATCTGTCGGTAGGAAGACCTGATTTTTGTTGTCCAGCTTGAAGGGCGTAAGATTGATCAGAAGATAGTGCTTGTTTGGACAGGCTAAGCTGATGTCCAGAGCCTCTGGGACAACCGCCAGAGCTGCCTTTCCCATCCGATAAAGGCTGTCTTGAACACTCTCGCTGTAGCTCCCTGCGAATACTTCGAGCATTGCAGACAGTATTTTTGCGTTTGCCGCAGAGTAGTCGGAGGGTTCAGTTCGCCATCGCCAACTCGCATCCATGCTCGTCGCGCACATGCGGTCGCGCGTCTCTACGATCGTGGTGTATTCGTCCTTCACATAATTATCCCACCCGGAGTTCGTCGACTTCATGAACGTGAAGCCCGACACGCCGGAAGCGATCGAAACATCGTGGCGTGTGGCGGAGACCTTGGTGGAATTCTTGCCGTTGCCGTCAAGCACGAAGGCATGATTATGCGGAACGCCGCCGACGACCAGGCGATTCCATTTGGTCTCGAGTGCGCTGATGGTGGCGGTCTCGACCTGCGGGTATCGATCCAGGAATCTGCGGGCCACGGCCACGCAGAACGGCTCGGCGGCCAACGCCAGATTCTCACGCGCAACAACATTGACAATATTCTTGATCGTATCGGTCGAGACCACAGATGAGTTGTCTGCATCCGTATAGGCACGACCAAATCCGCCGGTAAGCATGGCCAGCACTGTGAGCTCGCTCACGTTGTGCCGGTCGCCGTCCCGATGGATTCGCATCACTCGCACGCGACCCTTGCCATATGCATTGACAACAAGTGTCATGGCGGGAGGCTCCTGTTCCTCGTGAGCAATCTCAAATTCTTCGGTTCCGTGGCCGAAAAAGCAACTATTGTGCCACCGTACCAGTCAAGCTCGCTGATTGCCCGGTCGGTTTGCGGGCCAGCCGCGGTTCATTGGGCGGCTGTTTAGAGGCGCCCTCCGATGTCGATTGCCGCTGCTCGCCCGACTCCGGGTTGTCAATCCCGCCCACCCGACGCCCTCGACAGTCAGGCCGGCTGCCAAGCCCCAGGAGGGCCGCTCGCAAACCGCTGCTTGCCACGCCGGCACGATACCCGTCAGCCATTGGCGCCGTGCACCTAGTCAAACAGACCTGGCATGGGGACTGGTCGTTCGACAGGTTGTAACGCGAAATTCCTGCCAGTCGCGAGAGAAATTCAATTCGGGGCCGGCACTCGACCGATGACGGCTGCGGTTGCGGGACTCATTCAGCCAACCGCATCAGCGCGTCGCGGAGCACCAGCGCCGCTATTCCGGCGTCCTGCGCTGTCACCGTCTCCAGCCGACTGTGGCTGATGCCGCCGTTGCCGCAACGGACAAACAGCATTCCGATGTCGGTGAAGCCGTCGAACATCGCCGCATCGTGCCCTGCGCCGCTGGTGAGCCGCCTGATCGGAACGTTGGCGCGCGCGATGCTTTCGGCAAGCAACTGCTGCAGGCGCGGCGCGCACGGGACCGCCCTTGCGCGCGATAGTTCGCGTATGCTTAGCCGAACGCCGCGCCGCGCGGCTATTGTCTGGGCCTCATTGAGAATATCCGCCAGCGCCTCCTCGAGGGTGGCATCGTCCTGTGCCCGAAGGTCCAACGACAGTTCGCAGCGTCTTGGAATGACATTGATGGCACCGTTTGGGACCTCGAAGCGGCCGACGGTACCGACCAGTCCGGGCCGGGCGGCGGCGCGCCGTTCGACGAACAGCGCGATCTCCGCGGCCGCCAGCAAAGCATCGTGACGGGCATTCATCGGCACCGTGCCGGCGTGCCCGACCGCGCCTTCAATCTCCAGCGCGTAGCGGGCGCTGCCGGCAATCGAGGTGACGATCCCAACCGGAATGTCATCGTTCAGCAGCACCGGTCCCTGCTCGATGTGAACCTCAAGATAGCCGAGAATCTGATCGGTCTGGCGCGCCAACGACGGCAACCGGCCGACGTCATATCCGGCCGCGGCAATGACATCGCCGAGCCGTCTGCCGCCGCTATCGCGCACGTCGATGAGCGAGGCGTCGAATTTACCGACGACCGCACGGCTGCCGAGATACGGCGTTGCAAAACGAACGCCCTCCTCCTCGGAGAATCCGATCAACTCGATGGTAAATGGCAGCGGGACGCCGCCCAGGCTCTCGAGCACGACCAGGGCGCAGAGAATACCGAAACGGCCATCATACTTACCGGCATCGCGCACCGTGTCGTAGTGCGACCCGAGGATCAGCGTTCGGCCTTCGGCCCGTGCCCCTGGACGGCGCCCCACCACGTTGCCGATAACATCGATTTCAGTGGCGAGCCCGGCTGCGGCGAACCAGTCCCGTAACTGTCGCGCGGTCGCACGATGCGCATCCGAGAAGAAAGTGCAAGTAAGGCTGCCACTCGACTCGGACCAGTGGGCGAGGTCGTCTGCAAGATCGAGAATGCGCTCGCCGAATTTGCGTGCATCGCCTGTTGCATCAGATCCCATCACCGGGTCGCTCTTGGCTGCAAGCTTTTGATGAGAGTTCCGGCACTGCCATGACCAATTCTGCCCAGAAACCCAGCGGCACTTTTGCTTGAACGCGTGAGTACGATTCGGCCAGAATGGTCATGAGCTCAACTCGCCATGAGGAGACTGCAAACTGGTTTCCGCCTGCCGCCCGGATAAGCATCGATATGGGGTACGATGTTATCACCGGAATCGCGTGAGTAGTCTGCCCTTTTTCCTCCATGCGTGCTAATTCGGGCATCGCAGTTTCAGTCCGTGGGCACGAGACGTCTGGCTATGGTCGCCTAGATGCGTTTGCACCTTGAGCACCTCAATGCCGCAAGCGAGGGCGATTTCGTTGCCTCGCTGGCGGGCGTCTATGAACATTCGCCATGGGTCGCCGCTGCGGTGGCCGGCCAGCGGCCCTTTGCAAACCTGGCGTCGCTCCATGCGGCCATGACGAGGGCGCTGTACGCCGCACCGGCTGCCACCAGGCTCGCCCTGATCGAGGGGCATCCGGATCTTGCCGGCAAAGCGGCCCGTGCGGGCGACATGACGGTGGAATCGAAATCCGAGCAGGGTGGTGCCGGCCTCGACCGGCTATCGGACGCGGATTATCAGCAGTTTCATCGCCTCAACGAGGCTTACCGTCGGAAATTCGCAATTCCTTTCATCGTCTGCGTGCGCCGCCATACCAAAGATTCCATCCTTCGACAGTTCGAGCAGCGCCTGCAGAACGCCCCTGAGGTCGAGCGTGATGCCGCACTCCATGAAATTGTGCGGATCGCTGCGCTGCGGATCGATCAGCAGGTTGAGGCGGCCGATCAGCTCCCGGTGTCCGGCCGGTTGTCGACACATGTGCTGGACAACCATGATGGTCGTCCGGCCATGGGGGTGGCACTGACGCTTTGCGAGCTTGCAAATGACGGTGGGCGTCGGACGATCACCGAGATGGTCACCAACCAGGATGGCCGCACCGATGTTCCGCTGATTGACCGCCGCCCGGTCCCGATCGGCCGTTATGAACTGCGCTTCAACATCGGCGGCTACTACGTCGCGCGAATGACCCCAACCGCCGATCCGCCGTTCCTGCAGTCGGTGCCGATCGAGTTTTCCGTCGCCGAGCCGGAGCGCCATTATCATGTGCCGCTGTTGGTCACGCCGTGGAGCTACGCGACCTATCGTGGCAGCTAGTCTCGATCAACGTCTCGCGCCAGCGCAGCGCATTTTTGGTCCGATGTCGCGACACCGAATAGGGAACACGAGTCATTGACCTCCGCCCTCTGGATTTGTGATCCGCTCGCTATTCTGGCCAAAGGCGCAGAGCGCGGCTTTGTCATTCAGAACGGACGCATCGTCGAACTGGTGGCTAGGGGCGGCACGCCGGCAACACCAAACGTCGCGGTCTTCAATGCCCGCGAGCATGTGATCATCCCGGGGCTGATCAATACCCACCACCACTTCTATCAGACGCTTACCCGCGCCTTGCCGGCGGCACTCGACCGCGAGCTGTTCGCCTGGCTGCGGGCGCTCTACCCGATCTGGGCACGGCTTACGCCGGAGGCCCTCGATTTGGCGGTCACCGTTGCCATGGCAGAACTTCTGCTGTCGGGCTGCACCACGACCACCGACCATCACTACGTATTCCCGGTCGGCCTTGATAACGCCATCGACATCGAGGTCGCGGCCGCGCGGCGTCTTGGCATTCGTACCGTCCTCACCCGCGGCTCGATGAACCTGTCGCAGCGCGATGGCGGACTCCCGCCAGACAGTGTCGTGCAGGATGAGGACAAGATCCTGATCGACAGTGAGCGGCTGATTGCAGCCTACCACCAGACCGGTGACGGGGCGATGTCGCAGATTGCGCTCGCGCCTTGCTCGCCGTTTTCGGTGACAACGTCGTTGATGCGTGCCACCGCTGAGCTGGCAGCACGCAAGGCGGTACGGCTTCACACCCATCTCGCCGAGACCGAGGATGAGAATCGTTTTTGTCAGCAATTATACAACTGCCGGCCGCTCGATTATTTGGAGGAATGCGGCTGGCTGCACGACCGCACGTGGCTCGCTCACGGCATCCATTTCAATGACGGCGAAATCCAACGGCTCGCGGGCGCCGGGACCTCGATCAGTCATTGTGCGTGCAGTAACCAATTGCTGGCGTCGGGCCTCTGTCCGGTTTGCGACATGGAGGCCGCAGCGGTGCGGATCGGGCTGGGAGTCGACGGATCGGCTTCCAACGATGGTTCCAATCTGATGCAGGAGGTCCGCGCCGCATTCCTGATGCAACGGAATCGCTACGGCGTCGGCCGCGTCAGCCACATGGATGCGTTGCGCTGGGCAACCCAGGGATCGGCCGCTTGCCTCGGCCGCAAGGACATCGGCGAACTCGCTGTCGGAAAGATGGCCGACGCTGCCTTTTTCAAGCTCGACGAACTGCGCTTCTCGGGTCACGGCGACCCGTTGGCGGCATTGGTCCTCTGTGGCGCCCATCACGCGGATCGCGTGATGGTGCAGGGACACTGGGTGGTCGAAGACGGGACCATTCCCGGCTTGGACCTTGATTCGCTTCGCAGAAGGCACACGGCGGCCGCACGAGCGATGACGAGTTAGCGCCCGGCCGTCCGAATTTGCTGGCCGCTCGGGCCGGTGGCTCGAGACCGCACGGAGCTTGCGGATCCGAGGCCAGCAATCCAAATCCATGCGCGCGCCCAAAACCGGCCCGGCCGACAGCATCCGCGGTCAGTCGGCCAGAGGGCGCGCTTCGTTTGATTGAGCGATCCGCCTCTTTCAAGCGATCTACGACAGCTTGCCCTGGACGCCCTGGACCAGCCATTGCAAGCCCGACAGCATCCCGTCATCCATCACTTTTCCGGCCGGCACCTGCAGCTTGCCGCTCTGGTCCGTCAGCGGACCAACAAAGATCTTGTTCGTTCCGGACGTAATGTCGGCGACGGTCTTGGTGGCGAGATCCTTGACGTCGTCCGGCATGTTGCTGAACGGCGACATCCTGAGCATGCCGGAATCGAACCCGCCCCAGACGTCAGTGCTGCTCCAGGTTCCGTCGAGAACCGCTTGGATGCGTTTGACGTAGTAGCCGCCCCATTCGTTGATGTTGGCGCTTAGTTCCGTGTTCGGGGCGAATTTCGCCATGTCGGTGGCCTCGCCGAACGCCTTCACGCCGCGGCTTTCTGCGACCTGAAGCGGGCTCGGCGAATCGGTGTGTTGGGTAATGACGTCACACCCTTGGTCAATCAGGGCTTTGGCAGCGTCGCCTTCCTTACCGGGATCGTACCAGGAATTGATCATGATGAACTTCAGCGTCGCATTGGGATTGATGCTGCGCATGCCGAGCAGGAAGGCGTTCATACCCTGCACGACTTCCGGGACCGGGACCGACGCGATATAGCCGGCGACGCCTTTGGCGGAGAGTTTGCCGGCGATGACGCCCTGCACGTAACGCCCTTGATAAAATCGGATATTATAGGTCGCTACATTCTTCGCCCGTTTATAACCGGTGCAATGCTCGAACATTGCGCCGGGAAAATCCTTTGCGACCTTCACGGTGTAGTTCATGTAGCCAAATGACGTAGCAAAGATGAGTTTGTTACCCTTGGACGCCAAGTCGGCCATGACGTGTTCGGAGTCCGGGCTTTCCGGGACATTCTCCACATAGGTCGTGACGATCTTGTCGCCGAATTTGGCCACAGCCTGCTTACGGCCTTCGTCGTGCTGATAGGTCCAGCCGAAATCACCGACCGGCCCCAGGTAGACGAAGCCGACTTTCAGCGGTTCGGCAGCCCGCGCGGGACGGATCAGCCCCGGCAACGTTGCCCCGATGAGCCCCGACCCCGCGATCTTGGTGAAGGTGCGCCGATCTATCTTGCCGAACGTACGACGATCCATGTTGAGACCCCTCGCTTGTCGTTTGCGCTGTGTTGACCGCTAGTACAAGCAACTTTCAGGCCAGCGTAAAGCCCCAGCGGCAAATTCCGGCCCGCTCGTAATCGGATCGATCGACGACCCGCGATAGTCCCACAGTCCGGGCGGCCGGCGTTGTGTCATGCCCGTTCTCACAACCACAGCGATCGCCGGCGAGATCTGCTTGCTGTCGCGACAGGATACCTCCCTCGGCGCAGGCCCGGCAACTCACGCGGTGGCATGGAACGGTTTGCTGAGGCTGGCGGGCTGATTGAGACGGATGCGCCGGACATCCCGGGAAATGATGACCAGGACCACTACGGTCGCGACATAGGGCAGCGCCGACACCAGCGGCGAGGGGATGGGCACCCCTAGGCCCTGGATGTATAACGACAGATACATGATGCCGCCGAACAGATATGCGCCGACCAGGAGCCAAAGTGGTCGCCAGGCTGCAAACACCACCAGAGCAAGGGCGATCCACCCACGTCCAGCAGTCATATCCTGAGCCCAAAGCGGACTGTACGATAAGGACATATATGCGCCGGCAAGCCCGGACATCGCACCACCAAACAGGGTTGCGAGATAACGGATGTTAATCACCGGATACCCGATGGCATGGGCGGCATCGTGAGAATCGCCCACTGCCCGCAGAATGAGGCCAGCATGGGTCCGGTATAGGAACCACGCCGTCAGCGCGAGGATCGCGAAGGACAGGTAGATCAGGGCGTCGTGACCAAATAGAACCGGCCCAATCAGTGGAAGATCTGATATGATTGGAATATGCAGCTTCGGCAGGACCGGGCCGGCGATGCCAACGTAGCCCGCCCCGGCAAGCGCGCTGAAGCCACGTCCGAAGATGGTCAGCGCCAGCCCGGTGGCGATCTGGTTGGCAAGCATCGTCAGGGTCAGGAAACTGAAGATCAGCGCCATCCCGGCGCCCGCAACCACAGCGGCGGCGACCGCCAGGATGGTGCTGCCGGTTCCGTACGCCACCGCAAAGCCGGCCACTGCGCCCACCAGCATCATGCCTTCGACGCCGAGATTGAGGACGCCGGATTTTTCGGCCACGAGCTCGCCGGTCGCCGCCAGCAGCAGGGGAGTGGCGGCGGCAATGACGCTGATCAGAAAGCTGGTCAGGAAGAAGATCATTCCGCAGGACTCATGGCAGGTTGGAGCGACGGACGCGGTTTGAGGCGATAAAGGATCAGGATGTCGCAACCAAGGAGGAAGAACAGCAGAACACCCTGAAAGATTCCGGTCACCGCATTGGGCAACCCGAGATCGATCTGCGCCGCGTCGCCACCCAGATAAGAGAGTGCGAGCAGCAGGCCGCCGAAGATGGCCCCGATTGGATGCAGCCGGCCCAGGAAGGCGACGATCACGGCGGTGAAGCCGTAGCCGGGCGATATGCTGGTTGTGAGCTGGCCGATGGGGCCTGACACCTCGAAAATGCCGGCCAGGCCCGCCAGGCCGCCGCTGATGAGCAGGGCGATCCAAATCAGTCGTGGCTCGCTGAAGCCGGCGAACCGCGCCGCGCGGGGCGCCTGACCAACGACACGCAATTGGAAACCCAGAACCGATTTGGTCAACAGCAGCCAAACCAGAACAGCCAGCACCGGCGCCGCGGCGCAGCCCAGATGAATGTGGGTACCCGGGATGATGGTCGGTGTGGTTTCCGCGTCAGAGAACATGGCGGTTTGCGGAAATCCGAAACCCATAGGGTCACGCCAAGGACCGGTAACGAGATAAATCAGCACGAGTTGCGCCACATAGGTCAGCATCAGGCTGGTCAGAATTTCGTTGGCGTTGAATTGGGTTCTCAGAAACGCGACGATCCCCGCCCAAAACATGCCTCCCAGTATGCCGATCGCAAGCATCGTCGGATAGGCGAGTTGCCAGGGCGCGTCAGGAAACAGCAGCGCAAAGCCGCCGCCGAAAATCGCGCCGAGCGTAAACTGTCCCTCCGCACCGATATTCCACACATTCGCGCGGTAGCACAGCGACAGTCCCACCCCGATCATGATCAGCGGCGCGGCCTTCACCAGCAGCGCCGACAAACCATTATAGCTGAGCAACGGCTCCACAAGGAACGTGTAGACTGCCTTGATGGGAGGGCTGCCCATCAGGGCGAAGAACGCGCCCGTGACGATTACCGTCAGGACGAGCGCTAGTATCGGCGATCCAAAGCTCCAGAAACGCGAGCTGTAGCCGCGCGGTTCGAACCTAAGCAATGGCGGCTTCCTTCCTGGCGGCTTCCCCTTCGGCCGATGCGGCGGTCCCGCCCATCAGCAATCCGATTTGTGCCACGGTCGCCTGTTTGACCGGTACGGGGGGTGACAGGCGGCCGGCGGCGATCACCGCGATTCGGTCGCACAGCAGCATAATCTCATCCAAGTCCTGCGAGATGATGACGACTGCTGTGCCGCCATCGGCGAGATGGACGATCGCGTCGTAAATGGCGATTGCCGCGCCGGCGTCCACGCCCCAGGTCGGTTGGTTGATCACGAGAACGCTCGGATGCTGTTGAACCTCACGCCCGACCAGGAATTTCTGCAGATTGCCGCCCGATAATGAACGTGCCTCGGCTCTGGGGCCGGTGGTGCGAACGTCGAACCGCTCGATGACACCTTGAGCGAATCCGGCGGTGCGGGTCTGATCGACGAAACCCATGCGGGCCAGCGCAGCACGGACATGGCCGGACAGAAACGCGTTTTCGGCGAGTGTCATAGTGGTCACGGCCCCATGACCATTGCGCTCCTCGGGAACGAAGCAGCCGCCGAGCTTGCGTCGCTCGCGCGGCCCCAGATGGCCGATCGGGGTGCCATCGAGCATCACAGTCTCAGGCCGGCCAGCCGGGACCTCGCCCGACAACGCATCCATCAGCTCTGTCTGGCCGTTGCCGGCAATCCCAGCGATGCCAACGATCTCGCCCTGCCGGACGGTCAGGGAAATGTCCTTGAGGTCGGTCCCGAACTGATGGGAGGACCGAATAGTCAGCCGGTCCAGGACCAGGCGGGGCGGTGCTTCGTCGGCTGCGCTGCGCTTTTCCGCCTTGGACTTGAGCTGCGAGCTGATCATCAGCTCCGCCAATTCGGTGGCGGTTTTCTCTCTGGGGCTGCAGTGGGCGACCACCCGGCCCAACCGCATGATCGTCGCCTTCTCACAGAGCTCGCGAACCTCCTTGAGCTTGTGACTGATATAGAGGATCGAGCAGCCCTCAGAAGCAAGCCGGCGCAGCACCACGAACAGTTTGTCGACCTCCTGCGGGGTCAGCACCGAGGTCGGCTCGTCCATGATCAGAAGCTTGGGCTTTTGCAGCAGGCATCGCACGATCTCGATACGCTGCCGCTCGCCAACAGACAGGTCATGGACTGCGGCGTCGGGGTCAAGCGGCAGGCCGTAGCTTGCTGAAATCTGCGAGATCCGGCTTCGCAGATCCTTGCGATCTTCCGGATCGTTGAGGCCGAGCGCAATGTTTTCCGCGACAGTGAGCGCTTCGAACAGCGAGAAATGCTGGAACACCATACCGACGCCGAGTTGGCGAGCGTGGGCAGGATTCTGCACCACGATCGGCACACCCTCGAAACGGATTTCGCCCTGATCAGGCTTCATGACCCCGTAGATGATCTTCACGAGAGTGCTCTTACCGGCCCCGTTCTCGCCCAGAAGTGCATGAATCTCATTGTGGCCGACCGTGAGGTCGACTCGGTCATTGGCCAGGCAGCCGGGAAACTGCTTGACGATCCCGGTCAGCTTGAGGAGCGGCTCGGCGTTGACGTTCATGTGCCCAACATCCCGTCCATGAAATCCCACTAGATCAAAATTCGTGCCAGACGCGCTACGGCGTCCTTCAGCCGGCAAACCAATGTATAGGGTATCGTCACCGGACCGCCACACGGCCGTGTCCGGAGCCCACGTCCGCCCCGGACCGCAGCGCCGCCCAGACCCGATCCCTCCGAAATGGAAGCGTGTGGAAACGAATCCCGGTTGCGGCCGCCAGGGCATTGCCCAGAGCCGCAGCAACCGGATTGTACGGGCTCTCGCTCATCGACTTTGCACCCAGGGGGCCCAACCGATCCGACGTGCTGGCGAACAAGATCTCAGTGCGAGGCAGATCACCCCAGGCCGGAATATGATAGTTGCGGAACGACGGATTGGTGACCGCGCCGCGATCGTTGACCAGCAATTCCTCGTAGAGCGCCGCGCCCAATGCCTGCGCGATCCCACCCTCCACCTGGCCTCGACACTGCATCGGATTGATCACCGTCCCGGCATCGGCGGCGTGGACGCTTTTTAGGATGCGGATTTCGCCGGTACTGCGGTTCACGGCGATTCGGAAGCCGTGGACATTGAACGCCACCGAACGGGGTCTTCCGTCATCGAAGCCACCGGCCGAAAGCTCGACCTTCATCTCGCGCGCGGCCGCCGACAGCCGAGCCAGGGCGGCCCATCGCTCGTCATCGGTTCGAGCGCGACCAAGATCCTGGAGCGCGTCGTGTGCCGCCGGGGAGGCGCCTGCAAGGGCGGACATGCGTTCGCGAAGAGCCTCCGCGGCGTGCTGGGTGGCGCGCCCGGCAACCACTGTGCCAGTGCTCCCGTAGGCACCGGTGTCGTGACCGCCGTGGTCCGTGTCAGATGGCCGCAACTCGATCTGAAGGGCGCCGGTACCTAGTACGGAGGCGGCGATCTGCGTGTGTACGGTGCTGGTCCCATTGCCGAATTCAGCGGTGCCGACCGTCAGTTCGAATCGTCCGTCGGCCCGCAACGCAATTTTGGCATCGGCGAAATGGCCGCCTGGTGGGACCGTATCAATCATGCCGAGTGCCACGCCCTCCCCGAGGCTCCAGTCAGGCGGGCATTCTGGCGCGGGGCCAGTGCGCATCGCGGCTTCAACCAAATCAAGGCATTGGTCGAGCCCGTAGCTGCCGTACTCGACATCGTGAGGGTCCAATCCGTGGGAGATGAACGGGTCGCCGGGGCGCACGACATTGTGCCGTCGAAACCCGATGGGATCGAGACCAAGGCCGCGCGCCAGTTCGTCGA
>Ga0187783_10002269_pt1 | contig 14293 bp, 15 predicted proteins | sample 1015_SJ02_MP02_2_FD_132471 | JGI IMG/M metagenome (GOLD analysis project Ga0187783, IMG submission 132471) | Tropical peat soil microbial communities from peatlands in Department of Meta, Colombia - 1015_SJ02_MP02_20_MG | ecosystem: Environmental > Terrestrial > Soil > Wetlands > Peat | place...
TAGCGTTCTATGGATTTTTGGTACATATCGTCTTACGGCCAGTATGATTTTGTTCGATGCTGCAACGGAAGCTTGATGAAACTGTTCAGCCTCGGAGTAGGTCGATCCACCGATTTTCTTGACCAGTTCATGGTTCGTTTCTTCGATCAGTTGCGTGAGACGAAGTCCTTGTTCTAAGGTGACTTTATCTATCGTGCCCCACGCATTCTTGATGCCTGATCCAAACTTTTGGCCGGCACTGGACAGGTCGATCGATGCTCGTTTTACTGACTTTATCAGTTCGCCGAAGCGTTTTTCGTGGTCTTTCATTATTGCGTGGGTGAGTTTTGTGCAGTAGGCTGATAACTCGTTGATTTGAATTGTCTCAGTGCTCAATTCTAACGCCTTTGTTTCGTACAGTTTAGGTTTATCGAGTCTGTTGTATTTTGACTCGTTCGACGGCGTCTGCTATGGCTTTGTGAAGTTGTCTGCAAACATTGACTCTTATCTCCAAGGCATCGTTCGTTTTGCTTTCTTTGAATGCCGCAATTTGTTCTCTGAGGTTTTCGCGTTGCGCAAGCAATTCTTTTTTGTTTGCGAGGTCTTGCTCTCTTTGTTTGGTTAGATTTTGTTGTAGTGTAGCTTCGGTTTCTCGGAGTTTCTCTTTCTTTGTTTGGATTAGGTTATCGCTTTCTTGTAGTTGTGCTTCGGGTCTGCGGAGTATTCGTTGTAATAAACTAGCGCGTTTCCGAATAAGACCAAGCCGTTGTCGATCTAGGGAGTCTATCTCGTCTTTCAGTCGGCTGCTTTTGTGTTCGAATTTTCTTCGAAGCTCACCAGTCTGTTTGTTGTGTTCATGTTCGAGCGTTGATAGACGGAGTTCGCATTTCGCGAGTTGTTGCTGTAGCCCTGTGAATTCGTTATTCTCCGTGTTTTCAAGGTTTTCGCGTTCAGCGAATGCTTGGTCGAGCATGGTGAACTCGTTCTGCATAGTCGAGTGGAATTGTTCGTCGGTGACGTTGGGGAATTGAGTTTGGAACTCAGTGATGAGTCTGTTCACGTCTTTTCTCCAGCGTTGGAAATGCTCGTTAAACGGAGGGAGTCCAAATCTTTGGTTGCCGAGATGGTCTATGGCGTTCAGGATGTTTGAAATTATAATTTCAGGATCTGTTTTTTCATTTTGGTATTGCAGTTGCCGGTATTCGTATTTGTTTTCTTTTGCCGCTGTCTGTTTCTTTCTTACAGTTCGGCGGGACCGTGTGCCGCGCATGCGTGGTTCGTAACTCATTATTTAGTTCCTCATTAGAATTTCTCGAACCATAAGTACCGAAATCCTAGACCCGCAAACAGTCCGCCAGCGTGGGCGAGAAAACCGCCGCCTGCGAAGAGGTCTAATCCCACGAAGAATATCATTCCGATTAATCCTTTCTTTCCTCCCGCAGTAGCAAGCAATCCCCATATGGCGCCTGACGCTCCTAGGCCGATTGCGTTTCCGCCGAGAAAAAGGAATGCAATGTTTCCAGCTAATCCACTTACTATGTAAGTTATCAGCCATCTTTCTGTCGAGACTTGTTCTTCAAGGGAAGTGCCGAATATGAGCAGGAAGAGCACGTTGCCTCCCAAATGCAGCGGGTTCGCGTGTAGAAACATGGAGGTGAAAAGCATCCAAACATCTCCTGCCCACACTGCTTGATTTACTTGGACCAGTGGATAAGCATAATTGATATTCAATGATGCCAGGTTTCCTCCAAGGATTCCTAATTCTAGATAAATTATGATCAAGATTGCTGACATCCACACCGTCGGTGAATCTCTGATCCGTGAACTGTGTCGCAGCATCTCGATCGCCCACTTCCGTATTGCCATCCGTTTTAATAAGCGGATTCAGTATTCGGCGATTCGAGTACAGAAGGCTAGAAGGTTTTCATAATGCTGCAAAGGCGATGAGCACAATTCGTTGCTAAAAATTTTTTCGTCACGACGCTTTGGATCGAGGTAGTTGGGGTTCCATTCGTTCCAATAACAGCATCTTTCCAAGGGTCGTCAAACGAACCTTCGTCTTTCCCCGGGAATGCCTTATCGCTTCGGCGAGCCCCAGATCGATAAGCCCTCTCGCGTCTTCTGATCCGTGAACGTGGTAACTCAGCAACGGTTTACCGTAATCGGTGAGCTTACTCAGCTCATCCAGGCTGTCTACTTCACCGCCGGCCTTGTCAAGTGCACGTAGGATGTTGAATTTCACCTCCGACACCAGCTCCGTGTAGCTGAGTTTCATGGGTGGTAGCATGACGCATTCGTCGCCTCTACAGAAGAATGCTTTGAATCCTAGGATGAATGATGTTACTGCAGCGGCGATACAAATCAGCTTGTCACCGCTGCTTACGTTCAGTAGAAAGTCGTCGTACTTTTCACGATTTTTTTCCACGATTTGTGAGAATACCTGCATTATGTCCCTATAAGAGTGCTCAACGCGGATGTCGTCGTAGACTTCGACCTCCGTTTTTATGGTCCCAGTGATACTTGTAGCAAGTCGCTTCGCTACCTCCTTATCATGTTGGTAACAGATCAAAACAAGTTTGTTTACAGGTGCATTCCTGACTCCAGCGAGTACGCCACCAGAATCTTCGCCTACCGTAGCAATTTGCAGAGTCTTTCGGAATGTGGTTGAGGATTCATCATCGGTAGCCTTTCTTTGATGGTGAACTGGCTCGGCCACGGTAACTGCCTCTGCAGTTCGAGGTCGCTGCGGGAAGTAAAGTTGCCGGTCATGTTCTCACAAACCCGGTCGATTTATAGTAGGATATCCAGCCCAAAATTCTTCTATTTCACAATCTCGCTTCTTGTGGTGAGCAGGGATGAGCATCAGGTTCGGATGCAGTGGGTGGTCATATGACGGTTGGGTGGGGGCTTTCTATCCGAAGAATGCTCAACCTTCAGATTATCTTAAACTGTACGGCAAAATATTCAACTGCGTAGAGATTGATTCAACCTTCTATCGCGTTCCTTCAACAATGATGGTTAAGCAATGGTATGAAACAACGCCGAAGGATTTCTTGTTCTTTCCTAAACTTCCGAAACGGATCACTCACGATATGCGTTTGGACAACGTCGCGAGTTACCTAGACTACTTCACTCGAACAATGAGTCTTTTTCGCGATAAGGCTGGACCTGTTGTCATTCAGTTGCCTCCATCCTTCAAATTCGAAAGCCATTCAAGTCAACTGTCCAGTTTCCTAGATTGTCTCACTGGGGATCATCGATATGCCGTTGAGTTTAGGCACTCTTCCTGGTTTATCCCGGAAGTGAAGCGGCTGCTCGAGAGTAAGAACGTATGCCAAGTGTGGTCGATCAACCAATACTTAACCACTCCAAGTACAGTAACATCTGATTTCGTTTACTTAAGATTCATCGGAGATCGCAAGATAACAGAGTTCGGAAAAATTCAACGAGACCAAACCGAGATAATGCTTCAGTGGAAAAAAAATCTGGCAGATGTGGAGGGATCTGTCAAGCAACGGTTCGTGCTTTTCAACAATCATTTCGCAGGTTTCGGACCGGGGTCCGTCAATGAGTTTCGTCGCCTAATGGGGCTATTCGAGCTGGATTGGTCAAATCTCGACGGCGACTCAGTGCAACGGACTATGTTCGATTTTTCAGGAAGCAGTCAGAATTGACCCGCGTAATTTTCCACGTAGATCTAGACGCATTCTACGCGTCCGTTGAGATCAGATCCAATCAATCTTATCGAGGTGTGCCATTGATCATAGGGGCCGACCCCAAAGACGGGAAGGGCCGGGGGGTCGTCATCACTTGTTCGTATGAAGCCCGCAAATTTGGCGTGCGGTCAGCCCAACCGATCTCCGTCGCCTTCAAACTCTGCCCGACTGCAGTTTACGTAAGGCCGAATTTTGAACTGTACGACGAAGTATCAGGAGATGTGATGGGGCTCCTCAAGAGATTCGCTGACAAATTCGAACAGGCGAGCATAGACGAAGCGTACATGGACGTAACGCAAATCTGCAACCGATACGGAGGATCAGTTGAATTGGCTAAGCACGTCAAGGCGGAGTTGGAATCAACCGAAAGACTCACGTGCTCCATCGGAATAGCTCCGAATAAGTCCACCGCAAAAATTGCCTCAGACATGAAGAAACCTAACGGGTTGACTTACGTTGATCCGACCCGTGCCAAAGAATTTCTCGCACCCTTGCCAGTCTCGAAGATCAGCGGTATAGGAAAGAAAACGGAGCAGAAACTTAACGAGCTTGGAATCAAAACTATCGGCGAACTGGCTATTTATCCAACCGGAAAACTGTACGAAGAATTCGGAAAAAACGCGGTTTGGTTATAGGCCATAGCAAACGCAGAGGAACAGGTCGAGATCCAAGAGAACTACGCAATCAAATCCATCGGTACCGAACGCACTTTCGAGGATGATAGTGACAATTGGACCATGATAGAAAAAGTGCTGCACACCTTGAGCGAATCAGTTCACGAACGATTGCTTGCGGAGAAAATGTTCTTCAAAACGGTTACGCTGAAAATACGATTCGTTGGCTTTGAAACGTACACACGCTCTAAGACCCTCCGATTCTCTTCCTCAAGTAAACAGTCGATAATCGACGAAGTCCTCGGCCTAACCACCGAATTTCGTTCTCACGCGAAGAAGGTTCGGCTAATCGGCGTAAGAATTTCTGGTTTAGAAAAGCAACAGGCTATGAGAATAGACGAATTCTCCAAATGAATTGATCCAATAAATCAAGATGGCTATTCATCGACTACAAGTCAAATCAAACTGTGGAAGGTTCATAGGTACGTTGAAAGCAGAGTCGAAGTGATCTCGATGCAGGTAAGCAATACGGAGCTAACTGTCGCAGATTTCGAAGGCACCGGATTAAGAGACACTCAACCGCTCGCAGTCGTGTTCACTGCCAGTTGGTGCCCGTTCTGTTCAACCTTCACTCCGATCTTCAAATCAACGCTAAGCAAGAACCAGCTTTCCTACGGGTTGGTTGACTTGACCAGTTACGATAACCCTCTTTGGGAAACATTCGAGATCGAAGTAGTCCCGACCGTTGTGATATTCCGAAATGGAAGGGCAGCGTATCGGGTGGACGGAATTTACGGTAAAGGGCTGCCGAAAAGTGTAGTCGAAGATGTCGTAAGTGAATTAAGAGCAACGCGTAACTAGGCGCTTTTCTTATAGTTGTGTTCGTACACGATTTCACGCTCAAGTGGTTGACCTTTCTTAAATTTCCAAATCTCCACTTTACAATGGAACGCTTTCCCCCATACTTTCAAAAGTTCCTTCTCAGTGGGAGACGCTCTTGCACTCCCACTCTTCACTTGGATCATAAGAATCTCACCGCATCTTCCAGCCAGGATATCTACGGGACCATGCGAGGCAGCGCTGCGTGTGCAGAACCAGCCATCTTCACGAAGTTTCCTTAACGCCTGGTACTCTCTGTTTCTGCCTCTCGCATATGGAGTTGAGACCACGTGAACCACTTCTCTCAAATTCTTGATTGTCAGCAAAGTAGTATTACATATGTAAAATACTTAAGGGGTCGATTTCCACTCGTCTCATAGAGTAGACTGCACTTGGAACGTAGACGACTAGCTAGCTTAACGGCATATGTTTGCCTTAGCATTATACTGGCTGTGTCTCACGTCAACGCGCAAATCTCTTACCAAGTGACCGTTACCTGTCAGGGGATACCTGGAGGATTGAGTGCGGGTTTGTATGTTGACGGCGTGCCCAACGGCACGTTGTCCTCTGGTCAGACTCGTTACTTCACATTCTCAAGCACAGGTCTCACGCACACTATTTCAGTCGACCTCTATCTGCCGACGAGCAGCGGAGCAAACGGCACAAGGTATTACGATAAGAATCCCTCCTGGGCTTTTTCGGGATCGGGAAATCACACGTTCACATATTCCACACAATTCTACCTGAGCGTTCAGACGGACTACAGTTCCATTTCAGGAGAAGGCTGGTATGACGAAGGTTCGATCGCACAGCCAGTATTGCAAAATGGAGAAGTCGACGAGCAGCAGGGTATACGGCTACTTTTCACGAGTTGGGCTGGTGATGCATCCGGCACGAACCTGACATCGAATCCTATCACAATGGATGGGCCGAAGAATGCCTCCGCAACTTGGCAGACGGAATTTTTTCTGACTCTACAATCCGACCCTCCAAATGTTACTGCCCTTACCGGATCGGGTTGGTATAATGACGGAAGCTTAGCGAATTTCTATGTTCCAGCTGCTATTAATGCAACCAGTAATTCTCGACTTAGGTTCGATTCGTGGAGTGGCGATTATGTCGGACAGTCCACAAATGGCAGCCTATTGATGGATAGACCGAAAGTTGTGACAGCGCACTTCATCGCTCAATATCTCCTTGACATCGAGTATAACCCACTTAGTGTTGTATCCTCATATAATGCAACCAACGCCGGATGGTATGATGCCAATTCCTATGTTCAGATCGGACCGGCACCGAGCATTGTGAATGTCAGTTCGGTTGAGCGCTTGAGTTTTGTAGGCTGGGTTGACAACGGGCAGCCGACGTCAAACATGTCGCTGACTATCTACATGAATGCGCCACACAAAGTCGTGCTATCTTACATGACTCAATACTACGTCGAGGTCGAAAGCACTTACGGTTCAACCTCCGGGTCGGGATGGTATAACAGTGGCTCATCGGCTCAGATAAGTGTCAGCGGCGCTGAAACTTGGCCGATTCCCCATATACTAAACGGTTGGGCTGTGAATCCCTCGACTGGCTCGTTAACTAGAACTAACGATACATGGTCGTTGGTTGTGGATCAGCCTTATGTTGTCCAAGCAGAATGGAGTATAGATTACATTCCGCTTATGTTAGTCGGTGGGGTCGGAACCGCCATGATAGCCGTATCCGTGGGCGTCGCAGTCGCGCACCGACGGAGGCGGATTCGCGCATTAGCTTCGAGAGAGGTTCCGATAGGGAATAGAGTTTGTGCGAACTGCGGTTCTAATCTACCAGAAAGAGCAACATTTTGTCAGAGATGCGGTGCGTCTACCGAACCGCCATCGATTCCTCGAGTTCCAACGTTAGAAGATAAAGTGTACGAGTACATTGCCAATCATGAAGGAGTAATCTCATTGAGCAAAGCCGCTGAAGACCTAGGTATCACTGTTGATCGGTTGAAGCAGATTACCGACAAGCTGAAGAAAGAAGGACGCTTAACTTAAAAGAACGTGCGCCCTGCATCGGGTGGCTGATACGGGTACGGTTCCGTTGGATGCGTGATTCGTGGGGCTAATCCCCAATAGCATTCCGGGCAGAAGGACAACAGGCCATATTGTCTTGAACAACTGACACATATCGATCGGCCGCATCTCGAGCAAACGTAGGATGCGGGTAGTTCAACATGGTAGAAGCATGTGCCAATCCGTTGGATTTGTCGAGGGATTGGCGCTCCAGGATTAGGCGCTACGGACCCTGGCACTTTGGGGATCGAAACGCCGGCCAAAGGTGACTTCACCTCAACCTTCACTGGTGGCGCTTGCGCTAGCGTTGCTCCACAGCTGGAACAAAACCTTGCTTCGTCAGAGTTCGCTCTGCCGCATCGTGGGCACAAAGTCATGGATTAAACCTGCAAAATGAATTGTATTCAGGTTCTTTAACAGTTATGGACGACCATTCGTGATTAAGTCCGGTCTGAGCAGGTCCGAAATTGACTTGTTTGGGTAAGGTCAATGCAAGGACCTGCCGACTATCAGCTCAAATTTGGCGTGAACTATGTTAATTTGCAGATTATTTCTTGATGGGTTCCATCCTCTTGTTCATAGACGGCTCTGAGGTAGTCACTTTTTTTCAGTTTGGGGAAGAATCTTTTGACAACCCTTTCGCCGACTTCAGTTTCGGTGAATACACGGACCGGTCCTTCGTGTATGTTGGTGGCGGCCCGAATTGATTTTTCGTAGTTACGTCGACTGAGCTTGTGTAGTGGTAACTGAATCTGTAACGCCGGAGTCCTCGCTGTTCCGTCCTTCCCGCATACGAAGCATTTATCGTTTCTCTTCAACTCGATCAAGTTGAATCGGTTATTCTTCATGTCTATTATGAGAACCGATCTGAGCGGTTGTCCTGTCGTTTCAGGCCATCTTCGCTTCTCTGAATATTCGGTATGTCCAAGAATCAGTTTGATCGACTCTTGGGCAAGAATAGATGAGACAAGCGAGATTGAGGTTGAGAACGATGGAATCGTCTGCTGCTCCAGAGGTGCGTCGCAAGGGTTTCTCAAGCCGACTATCTGTGAATATTGGTTGGCTGGGAAGACGCAAATCGGGCATGGATCTTCTGGTGGAACATACACGTGGACTCTTGCGTTGAGTCCAGTTATTCCCCCGTCGAGAAGTGGTATATTGTATTTTCGGGATATTTGAGTGAGATACATTCTGGATACTACATTGTCGAATCCGCAAATAATGACGTTCGCATCCAGGAGATATTTGAGCGGCAACGTTTCGATGGAACCTCTGTAAGCTAGAGTCTCTACGTACCGGTATTTTCTGTGAATGTTCTTTGCGAGGGCTTCTGCTTTGTTCTTTGCTAAATCTTGGCTTTGAAAGAACATCATTCGGCTGATATTAGAAAGTTCCACGTCGTCCCTATCGACGATAAACATTCTGCCTACTCCAAGCATGGCTAAGTTCTTCGCAACTTCATTTCCGATGGCGCCAGCACCCGCAAGGAGAATGTTGCTGGAACGAATCTTACGTTGTCCTTCGATCCCCCATAATATTAGATGCCTTGCCCAAAGATAGTCTACCGTTATGGGTTCGCTGACTCCTTCAACCTTCGATACAGGAAGATGTTTGTTGAGCGGTTTTCCCTGCAGTACCAACCTCGTTAAGGAGCTTTCTATTCCGAGCCTGTCGCAGATCAGACGTTTCAGTTCTTCTACGGTCTTGGTTGGCCGAATAGTTACGTCGATCTGTTTGTACCCCGAAAGCGACGCCTTCAGTCGCATTAATGGTACACTCGGCGGTCTCTCTCCGGAATCCTGAATTTGACGACATCACCAGGAGACGATTGTGGATATGATATTCTCGGAATGGGCACTACGTTAAAGCGGACTGTATCGTCTATCAGCTTTTTGTCCTTAACTTTTGTTTTGGGAAACCCATATGATCGGCATACGTTGGCCGCTTTGAGTGCTTTAGGGTGATCAAAGACGCTTTGAGGGTTGGGGTCAGTTAGCAGGTAGTGTAAAGCGTTGACAACAGAAATGAGCCTAAGCCTGGGATCCCATTTTTCTCCTAAGATCGAAACGCAAACAGCATTGGGAATATTTGATACGATGTTAGGGTGAGATATATCTGTCAACCAGGTAGCGATTGGAGGATGTAGGGGGTAGTCCGCCGGGACGTCGAGTCGGAACCGATTCCAATCGGCGTATTCAGTGAATGGCCAAACCGATTGTTCGGCCAGTTTCTTGACGTCGCCCTTCTCGCAGCGAATAAGGCCTTCGAATTGAGTTGGGGGGTCATTGATGGCCGTCACTGTCGGGAATTGGTGGTTGAGCAGATTTTTCTCCTTGTAGAGTACCGTGACGTCCAATACGGTGTCTTACCCGCCGATGATGTTGTACGGCATTAAAGCTAGTTGCGCATTCTCGGGGATGTTCAGTCTTGCGATCGTTGTATTCTCGTCAAGGATAGCTCCGCCATACATCAATGCGACTGTGGTTGGGTCAACACCAAATGATTGACATACCTGAGCTTTAATTTCCGCGACTGTGTGATCTGGTATAACGTCAATTTCAGCGAGTCCCGTCTGGGGACCGATAGGTGCTTGGATGAACAGTTTCATTTGTGATGTTTCACCTCCAGCAAACTAGGCTCTTCTCTGTATAGAGACCTTAAACTACCTTACTGTAAGTTGGATTGTCTGGGAATGTGCAATATAATCGCTCGTGTCAAGGGTAGCCGTGGCTATCACTATTATTGTATATGTTCCGGGACGCGTCGCGGTCGTGGTGGTGACCTGGAGAGTGTTCATACCAGACCCCGAACCGTAAAGAAGTGTTCCAGTGGAGAGGACTTGGGCCTTTACGCCAGCCGGTAGGTTTGCAACCTTCACTTGTATTGGAACTGAAAATTCTGGCCCGACTGTGATTGTTAAGTTGTACGCAGCCTGCATACCGGCTAGAATTGAGCTCGACGTCGGAGTTAGGCTAAGTGTAAAGTCAGTTACTGTTACGTCAATTCTAGTTTGATGTGTTATCGATTGCGATCCAAGCGTTGCGTAGGTAGCAGATAATGTTACAGGATACGTTCCGGTCGGCGTACTCTCGTTAGCGGTCACGTTGAATTGAACCGATGTGCCTGTCTGTCCGTTTCTGGGGAGGATTACTGAAATGCCTGGGGGCGCCTGTGTTGAAATCGATAGTTGCTCATGAAAGCCATTGATCGGTTGCAATATTATTTGAGAATCGACAGGTTTCGTTGAGTTCCTATATACGGTTAAACTCGCATTAACCGCTTCAGGGAGGAAGTCAGCAACCTGTACATGATAGACGGCGGTAGACACTTTGACTCCGTTTCCGTTTATTCCAGTAACATAATAGGTGATGTCGCCAATCGTTTCATTGCCTGGAATAGAGTATTGGTATTCGCCTATTGTGGGAGAAACCATAGTAGCCGACGTGAACGATGTTGAGCCAACAGCTTCGTAGAACAACATGACGTTCTGAAACACTCCTGTAGTATTCGCGGCGATTGTGACTGGTTGCCCAACGTTAGCTGTCTGAGGAGCGTGGTTAATGGTAATTGCGGCCGTCTGATTTACTGTTGCTGTTCGGTAGGCTACGACACCGACTACTGTTATCGCAACCACTAGAGCGATTATGATGCCGACTAGAACTATTTGTCGAGCAACCAGTTTGTTTACTGGAACGGGCAACGGTGCCCGTTGAATCATCCGTCGCTCCTGTACGGCCCGGGCCGCTGTTTTGTAAATTCTGATATTTTCGTCAGGGACACGGTAAGGTTTACCTTCTCGGTCCAACCGGAAATACCCGATTTTCCCAGTTCGGGTATCAACAACCATCCCTATTGTTACGCGTGAAAACTGTTGGAAGATTTTCTGTGTTTCAACGTCTGTTTCCGAAAAGAATAGACCACCCGTTGGATGAGAATGGTACCAGCCAATTATGTTGCCCTTGACCCTTCCGGATACGATGTCATCTGCGATCTTTGCAAGAGTTGATGGCAGCAATTGTACTCGTGTTGGCTCACTTGAAAACTCTCCACTAACCAAGTCTTCGATGATGAGGGTGTCCTTTTCAAGTCTGCCGAGGAGTAGTCCGATTATTTCGTTATTCGAGCCACGTGAATCTTGTACAATTCGATCATTTACCGGCTTCCATATGCTCACATGAGACAATGTTTCTGCCCGCCTTCATTCTCTCGTCATTTCATCTGCAGAAAGCAGTAGTATTGTCGTGAACATACGTTTGGAATCTCCGGGTGCGTCACAAGCAGGAACATACTCGTGCCATATGGCTAACGAGGCTTTGGGCTCTTATGAGCTTACCGTCAGTTTTCATCTTTCATTTCATGTTTCCATAAGGTAAGTATTTTGAGGCCTGGTATCCTACTGTAATCGGATTCTCGTGTCGGAGGATTTTGTTTGCGACTTTCACGCGTGCTGCCGAGCGTAGTGGGCGTGGTAGCTTTACTGATTGTTCTAGTCGCATTGGCCCCACCGCCAAGTGTTACTATCACCGCTCCGTCTTCACCTCGTGGTACCGGATATGTTTTGGTCGGTGGACAGAATGGTACGTGGTTTCAACCTGGTCAGAGTCCTAGGTTGTTCAAGATTTTTCTAAACAACGATTCCGTCACTCAACTGAGGCCTGTTCTAGGGCAGGGTACAGTGTGGGGTGGTGGTTGGAATGGCAGTGAATGGTTAATCTCAGGGTGGGGAACCGACTCAGGCAGATCCGGCTCGAACCCTTATATCTACTTGTATAACGGCGAAGAACAGATTGTTGCTGGGTCACTTGATCAATACGCCGCAGAGTCCTCCTGGCATGGTGGTGACATTTTCGCAGCGAGCTACAACGGAAACGAATGGTTGCTTTCCGGTTTAGGATCCGACTCGCTCGCACAGTACTCGGACACACCCATTAACCACATGTCATTCGGAACTTTCAACGGATACAGTTTCGCCGACCTATCCGCTATGGTTCCTGTTCAAGGGGACGGTATTCTATACGCTAACGCCTGGAACGGGAAATATTGGTTAGTTGGTGGAGGATTCCAAGCAGCCGGCGAACTATTCACTTTCGACGGTTCGAGAGTTGTAAATCTAACTCCAGATATCGAGCGAACTATCCCATACTTTGCTTCTGTGCTATCTTTAGCATGGAATGGACACTACTGGCTGATTGGTGGGTTTGGTTTTTTAGCGAAATACGATGGCCACCAATTCTTTGACTTAACCGACAAGTTGGAAGTTGCTTTGAACCCTCAGAATGGATGCTGCGTTGGGGCCGCAGTGAATGTAAATGCGCTCGGATGGAATGGTTCTGCATGGATGCTTGCAGGAGGTTCCCCTATCGCTCAACTTTTCCCGTACAACGCGTGGGCCGCTACTTATTCGTCAGGAGGATTCGCGGCCCTTTCACTCCCATCTCACATTGCGAGTGGACAAGATTCGAGTTTGCTGACTGTCGCATCGTTCAACGATTCTTGGGTACTAGGCGGATACTCAGGTACGCATGGTCTTCTATTGTCATATCGGCGCGGCAGTTTCGCCGACCTATCCAACCTGATCGGCGACACGACCTACGTTACGTGGATTGGTTCAGGGTCTAATAACGACGGTCAATTGAACAATCCATTCAGAAGCGTTTCCGCAACGACGCACGCATTCAATGTTTTATGCGTCATGTCGACCATGAATTTCAAAACTGATGACGAGTCTAAGTTTGACTTCTAGTGATCCGGATGGTATGCGTGGAAATCAACTAGCGATTGACTATCCTACGTAACTACCGTTAATGACGAATAGGGAAGAAAACAAAAAACGGGAACGGGGTAGCCCGCTACCTTCCTAGCATGCCGAGTATTCCGCCCACCACGCCAAGAACGAAGCCGGCTACAAATCCCCCGCCGATTATCAGACTTAATACAGCCATAGGGAAGACGACGATGCTTCCAATAGTACCGTACCCTAGCAACATCAAAATCGAACCGATCAACAGTATCAGTCCGATGATTGCGCCGATCGCGAAGATGAGCCCGTGTGTTGGCGAACTATCGATGACAGGAATCCAGAAGAACGCGCTGACCCACGTGTTGTAGAATGATTGGCTCAGCAACGCTCCCGCATTGAGGATCACTAGTATTCCAGCTATGAGGGTCAGAATGAATCCCCATAGCGCTCTAGGTGCAGATGCTGGACCGTATGCTACCGGATACGCTACGGGAGCAAGCGGCGGTGGAGCGTATTGTGGTGGTGGGGGCATTGGTGGAGCATATTGAGGTTGCGGTGGGGGCGGCATTGGTTGCTGCGATGCCGGTGGTACCACTCCTTGGTAGCATTGCGGGCAGAGGACTAGGTCCATGTATGCTTTCGAGTCATCTCTGCAGATTGATCTACCACAACGGGTGCACACGTATACTGCGGGTAAGCTGGGATGGTAGAAACATTGGCCTGGAGATGGAACTCTAATCGGTCCGCCTGCGCTCACTGGAGTTACAACGCGGACCGACGGAACGGGTTTGAGAGCTGGGGCAACGGTGCTTGCGAGTGTTGCTCCACAACTGGAGCAGAATGCTGCGTCGTCGCGGTTGTTGTAGCCACATGATGGGCATTTCTTGACCATTTTTCTAATTAGCCTCCTTTAGCACATTCGTTACTGGAAAACATCTTGCCCCTGTGTACGCACTTAAGCATTTGGACAAATGTTATCAAATTAGTGGCTACTAGATGTACTATTATATCATTTTTTAGCGCAAAACTAGTATGCTATCGAAAAATTGCGTTTTTGGCCATTTTCAGCCAGAAATCGGCGCTGTTTTTGAAACCGCTTGAGTTGACATTTTTCTGTCGCTACAGTAAGGCGAGTATTTGAGACGTGACGTACATCAGCCCTAGTCCTAGGACAATGGCAAAAGGGAGACCAGGGAACATATCGCGTCCCTCTAACATCTTGAACCCAAAATAAGCACCGATGATTATGCCGATTCCTCCGGCAACGAATGGAAGCACTCCGAAGTTGATCATTGCGTTACTAGCTAGCATGGAATA
>Ga0187783_10002270_pt1 | contig 14291 bp, 11 predicted proteins | sample 1015_SJ02_MP02_2_FD_132471 | JGI IMG/M metagenome (GOLD analysis project Ga0187783, IMG submission 132471) | Tropical peat soil microbial communities from peatlands in Department of Meta, Colombia - 1015_SJ02_MP02_20_MG | ecosystem: Environmental > Terrestrial > Soil > Wetlands > Peat | place...
AGCTTGCGCAACGCAACCGAGGCGCCCCCAGGTTGACTCGCAAGCCACTCCCAATGCCGCGGCATTAGCGTAACCTCTCGGGGCACGACTCCTAATCTTGGACGGCCAGGTCGCCGCGTTTCTCCCTCAGGTTGGGGTGGTGCGCTGCTTTGCATGGAACCGGCACCTTGGTCCTTGATTCGTCGCAAGACGTCCTCTGGACTCCCGCGAAAGTCCACCTCCACCAAATTACTGGTCACGTCATCGAAAATCAGAATCTGCGCCCACTTGTCGCGATCCATTGCTGCCTTCGCCTTCAGTGCAACTCGTAGCAACTCGCCGGAAGCGATACGCTTGGTCCCAACAAATGCGGTGCAGCATGTAGTGGGAGACTCGGTCACTGAGCGCCTCATTGTACCCGGATGTAATTATATTATCCGGGTAAAAATGTGACTTGTCAAAGATTGTTCCGCCTCTTGGGGCTCTGCTCAGGCCGGGTCTGCATGATTACCCGCCAACGCACACTGTTCAGCGGAGGCAGCCAACTCCAGGATCGCCGCCTGGACCCAATCCACATATGAGCGGGAAGTCGCCAACACGTTGAACTGCATGTCATCGGCAGACTGACCCACTACCGCGACAGGAAGCGGAGTGACTTGCGGAGCGGCCGCAGGTATTCTTTCCGTTTGCACATCAACCATCCAGCGCTTCTATTCGGGGCCGCCGTGCTTGCAGGCGCGGTGAATTCGGTGGCGGGAGGCGGGAGCTTCATTTCGTTTCCGGCGCTGCTGTTCGCGGGCGTGCCGCCGATTCCAGCGAATGCGACGAACACGGCGGCGGTGTGGCCGGGGACGGTGGCGAGCACGCTGGCGTATCGCAACGCGTTCACGCCGGAGGCGAAGCGGCTGCTGCCGCCGTTGCTGGTGACGGGCGTGCTGGGCGGCGTCCTGGGCGCGGGGATTTTGCTGCACACGCCGCCGGCAACGTTCCTCAAGATTTTGCCGTGGCTGTTGCTGGGCGCGACGCTGATCTTCATGGTGAGCGGCAAGATGACGGCGTGGGTGCGGGGCCGCGCAGGTCACGCTCCGGGCGAAAAAGGAAGCGCGAAGGCGCTGGTGGTGGCTGTGCTGGTGCTGGAGCTGGTGGTGGCGATTTATGTGGGATATTTCGGAGCAGGCGCGGGGATTTTGACGCTGGCGTTGCTGGCGCTGCTGGGAATCGAGAGCATACACACGTTGAATGGGATGAAGACGCTGCTGGTGAGCGTGATCAACGGCGTAGCGATCGTGACGTTTATTTGGGCGCGCGTGATCGTGTGGCCGGAGGCAATTTTGATGTTGGTGGGCGCGTCGGCGGGCGGATATGCGGGAGCGTACTACGCGCAGAAGGCGAATCCGGTGTACGTGCGATGGCTGGTGATTGCGGTGGGATTCGCGATGTCGGCGTATTTTTTCTGGAGGTATTGAGGCGCCAGCTGGAGGTAGTCCGCTACACACAGCAGGGCTAAGAGGGATCCTTCGGCGAGCAACGCTCGCCTCAGGATGACGGAGTGACGTTTGCTACCGCGTTGCGGGGCGGCGTCTTCGGGTGATCGCGATACTTCGTTCGCCGCCGGCCGTGGTAACCATGCGTCGACCACGGTCGCGGGCGATCAAACCTTCATGTTCATTGGATGGGGCCGGATCTACCTGATGTTCGATTTCGGAAGCTTTTCCGGATCGCGTGGACAGTTCGAGATCGTAGAAATTCTGCAAGTTCAGCCAAAATTCAGCGTTCGTATGGAAATAGCGCGCCAGGCGTAGGGCGGTCTCGGCCGTGATACGGCGCCGCTCATGCACGATCTCTCCGATCCGCGTGGCGGGCACGTGCAGTTCGAGCGCCAGCCTATTCACGCTCAGACCGAGTGGCTTCATGAAATCCTCGCGGAGGACCTCTCCGGGATGCACAGGGGGCATAAGCTTTTCCGTTTTCTTCATTTCTACCTCTGCGTTTGCTAGTGATAATCCACGATTTCTACGTCGTGGCAGTGACCGTCGCGCCAAACGAAGCAGATGCGCCACTGGTCGTTGATCCGGATCGAGTGCTGACCCTTTCGCTCTCCTCGCAAGGCCTCCAATCGATTCCCTGGAGGCGCAGCCAAGATTCGCAACTCCGTCGCGGCGTGAAGCTGCAGCAGTTTGCGCAAGGCTACTCGTTCGATGGCGCGGAATCGTTTGCTGTGATGATAGTGGAAGAGATCCTCGGTCTCCCTCGAAAGAAAACTCAGGATCACACGCTTAGCGTATAACGTATCACGTACAACGTCAAGCGAAGACCTGTGATGAAGTTCGACGCGGTGACGGAAAAGAAATTACCGGGTAGAATTCAGAGAGAATCGACTTGAAGCACTAAAAAAACAGGATGACGAGATGAGCGAGACGAGAGCGCCGTTTTCGACTGTGGAAGAGGCAGTGGAGGAGATACGGCAGGGGCGGATGATCGTGCTCGTGGACGACGAGGACCGCGAGAACGAAGGCGACCTGACAATGGCGGCGGAGAAGATCACGCCCGAGGCCATCAATTTCATGGCGAAGTTCGGGCGGGGGCTGATTTGCCTAGCGCTGACGGAGCAGCGGTGCGACGTGCTGGGGCTGGCTCCGATCACGGCAAGGAATACGTCGGCATTCGGGACGCCATTCTGCGAGCCAATCGACGCGAGGCGCGGGACGACTACGGGGACGAGCGCGTCCGATCGCGCGACAACGATTTTGACGGCGACGGATCCGAAGACGCTGCCGGAGGATCTGGCACGACCGGGGCATGTTTACACGCTGCGGGCGCGGAGCGGCGGAGTGCTGGTGCGCGCGGGGCAGACGGAAGCGTCAGTGGATTTGGCGCGGATTGCGGGGCTTGAGCCTTCGGGCGTGATCTGCGAGATCATGAACGACGATGGCACGATGGCGCGTGTGCCGCAACTGGTGGAGTTCTGCCAGGAGCATGGGCTGAAGCTGCTGACGGTGGCGGAGCTGATTCGCTACCGGATGAAACATGAGCGGTACGTGCGGCGGATTGCGGAATCAATATTGCCGACGAAGTACGGCGAATTTCGGATGATCGCGTACACAAGCGATGTGGATCACGAGATGCATGTGGCGCTCGTGCGCGGCGACATCGCGAACGAGGGTGCGGAAGTGATGGATTCGCTTCCAGGGGATGCGCCGCCGCTGGTCCGCGTGCATTCACATTGCCTGACGGGCGACGTGCTGGGGTCGACGACGTGCGATTGCCGCGAGGCGATTGAAGGGTCGCTGAGGGCGATCGCGGCGGAGGGGCGCGGCGTGTTCGTTTATCTGCATCACCGGGGCCGGGGATTTTTGATCGACAGCCGGACGGATGAAGATGCGGCGCTGCCGCGAATCATTTTTCACCATCGCGAGCATGTGGGCCGCGATGTCGGAGTGCAGCGGTTCATCCAGCACGAGAGCGGAATCGGGGCGCAGATCTTGAAAGATTTGGGGCTGCGGCGAATTCGCGTGCTGACGAATTTGCCGCGCAAGGTCGTGGCGCTGCAAGGGTACGGGCTGGAGATTGCGGAGCAGGTGCCGCTGGGGACCAAGGCGACGAAGCAGACACATCAAGCGTTTTAAAGGCAGTGACTAGTGACCAGTGGCTAGTGGCAGTGGGATCAGTTACTAGTGACTGGTGGCTAGTGACTAGTGGCAGTGGCCGCCGGGCACGACATGTCGTGCCCCTACAAGAAGTCGGTTTTCCCTTTCCTGCTAACGACCGAAGACTAGGACAACAAAAGAATCTGGGACCATGCCGGGGCGTGGGTGAGGATTGTCCGGCGTGGGCGCGGCGGGCGCGAAGGTGGCGGTGACGAGGAAGACTTGGTGGGTCTTGGGATCGAGGGCCATGGTGCGCGCGCCCATTTGAGTCGTCACGTTTTCGACGACGCTGAAGTTGTCAGGCGAATCCTCGTGAATGATAGTGAGCGTGCCGCCTGCGCCGCCGTTTGACGCAAAAGCAAAACCTGTGCCGGGATCGAAGCGGGTGGCGTCGACGCCGATGCCGATCGGAGGAGTGGCGAGCACTTTGCCGGAATCGGAATCGACGATGGCCATCATCTGGTTATGGCAGCCGGAAAAAAGTCGATGATGCTCGCGATCGATCGAAAGGCCGGAGGGGCTTTCGGCGGGTGCGAGCGGCCAGGTGGCGAGGACGGCGAGAGTCTTGGAATCGATTTCCTGGATCTGACTCTTATCTTCGAGATTGACGAAGACGTGGCCGGCGCCATCGGCGGCAGCGAATTCGGGCCTGCCGCCAAGAGCGATCGTGCCTGCCACGTTGCCGGTGGCACCGTCGATGGCGGTTGAGTCGCCGCTGCGGCCGTTCATGGTGAAGACGCGTTTTGTGGCGGGATCGTAGACGATGGCGTCGGGATTTTTTCCGGCCTGGGCGGTGCCGAGGACCTGGAGCGTCTTGAGGTCGAAGATGGTGACGGTGCCTGCCATGCCGTTGGAAGTGAAGCCGCGCCCGAGGTCGGGAGCGAGCGCGATGCCGTGGACGCCGGGCGTGTCCGGGATTTCGCCGACGATTTTTTCGGAGTCGACGTCGAGGACCATCACTTTCGTGCCACGCGATATGAAGAGGCGGCGAGTGGAAGAATCGAATTCGAGGTAGTCCCAAAAGCCTTCGCCACCGACCTTGATCGTCTTGATCAGGTGATAGCCGGAGGGGCCGGGCAGGGCCTGGGGCGCGGCCGCACGCGCATGACGCGACAAGAGAGAAACGGCCATCGCGGCGATCGTCAGGAGAACTGCTGCGATGCAAAATGAAAATTCGCGAAGTGACATAGTGCAATCTGAACCAAGTACGGTTCCCCGGCTGCGCCTCGGCCAGGGCCTCAGGGTAAAAAGCCGGCCGCTACAAAAACCAAGCCGGAGCCGGCCCGGCTGAAGCCGACCGCTACGAAACCAAAGTCAAAGGCGTCGAAGGCCTTGCTGCCCTTCGACCCACGGCCTCAGGGTAAAAAGCCGCCGCTACAAAAACCGAACCGGGAGCCGGCCCGGCGAAAGCCGGCCGCTACGAAACCAAAGTCAAAGGCGTCGGAGTTCGTTTGAGCGCGGATATGTTAGCTTCGCGCAGCAGTGGGGTCAAATTGGTGGATTGACGAAAATAGCGGGCAAAGCGAAGAGGGATTCTTCGCTCGACTCTGCCGAGCTCAGAATGACGAACGGTCCTGAGTTGATCGACCGAATCAGTGCTCAGAATGACGAACGCTTGCGGGCGCCCTTGCGTCGCAGACTAGAGACATCAGCTATGCGTCCGGGTCAGGGCTGCTTCTTGGGAGGCGGAGGGCCGAGGTGATGTAGGGGCGCATTTTGTTGAGTTCCTCGACGCGGCGGAAGCGTCCGCTGCGGGTGCGGAATTGAACGATGGCGGCGGCAGTCGTGGAACCGACCCGGGAAGCTGTTCGAGCTCCTCGATGGTGGCGGCGTTGATGTCGATGGGGTGCGCGGGCGGCTTCTTCTTGGCGCCGTGCGCGGGAAGCAGAAACACCACAAGAAACGCAATGAGGGCGAGCGCGTGATGCGTTTTCAAGAGCGCGGTCATGCGAGGAGAAGCGAGGCGCATGATTTTTCGTCTGACGCTGTCGTACGGACATTCTATCGCCGCGGCTTGAATCCGAGAGAGGCCACAACGAGCGCGAGCGAGAGAGCGCAGATCGCCGCGAGGATTCCGGGCACGAGGCGAAAGCCGCCGAAGAGGAAAATCGAGATCAGGCAAAGGGCGCCACTGACGTAGACCGAAACGAGCAGCAAGGCCCGGATGAATGCCGCGTTCGACAAGATCCAGCGGTGAAAGCCGCGGGGCAATTCGACTCGCAGCGTTTCGCCGCCCGGCGGCCGGTCTTCCTCAATCATCGACGGCTTATCCATGCGTTCAAAGCAAGCACTTCACGATTGATCCGCGTTCGAATCTTCGCGCCCGCTTCACTCCACGAGTTCGTTGCCCTGGGTATCGTATTCGAGGACCTGGCCGAAAAGAGCGGCTTGCTCGCGAATCTGGTCGCGGTCACCGACGAGGACGATCTGCGCGTTGGCGGAATCGAAGTGGCGGCGTGCGGCGGCGAGAACGTCGGCGGCGGTGAGCTCGCGAATGCGGTGGCGGTAGCTATCGAGATAGTCTTCGGGCAACTGATCGAGAAAGACGGTGGCGAGCTGGCCGAGGAGTCCGTCCTGCGTAGCGACACCGAGCGAGAAGACGCCGGTGAGGTAGCTTTGGGCGCTGGCGAGTTCCTCGGGCGTGACGGGAAGCGAGCGCATGCGATCCATTTCGTAAAACATTTCAGCGAGAGTGGCGGCGACGACTTCGTTGCGAACCGCGGCTTGCACGGTGAAATAGCCGTGTTGGCGCAGCGCGCTCAGGCCGCTGTGGGGGCTATAGGTGTAGCCCTTCTGCTCGCGGATGTTGATGACGAGGCGCGAATGAAAGGCGCCACCGTAGATCGAATTCGCGAGAACGAGGCGGAACCAATCGGGATCGCGCCGGCTGATGGCGAGATTGCCGAGGACGATCTGGGTCTGCACGGCGCCGGGCTTGTGAACGAGGTAGACGCGGCGGCCCGAATAGCGGGGCGGCGGGTAGCCGATGAGCGGCTCAGGCGGAGGCGCCTGCCAGTCGCCAAAGACCCGCTCGATTCGGGCGAAAAGCTCATCGCTTGAAAAATCGCCGACAACGAGAAGCAAGGATTCGGCGGGAACGTAGCGTTGGCGGTAGTAATCCACAAGCTGCTCGCGGCGAAGCGCGGCAACTTGATCTTCGGTGGGCGAGACGATGGCGTATGGGTGCGGGCCGAAGAGGACGCGGCGCATGCGCTCGCTGGCGAGGAAGCCGGGCGTGGTGCGTTCGATCTTGATTTCCTCGTAACGCTGGCGGCGCTCGCGCTCGAACTCGTGTTCAGGAAACGAGGCGTTGCGAGCGAGGTCGGCGATGAGGTCGAGGATGCCGGAGGAAAATTCGGCGAGACCGGCGGCAGAAATGGAGCTGGAATCGGCGCCCGAGCTGGTGCCGAGGGCGGCGCCCATGCGTCGGAGGTCTTCTTCGATGCGGCGACTCTCACGCGAGGCCGTGCCGGTGCGGACGACTGTAGCGGTCAAGTCAGCGAGGCCGGGGGCGCTATGCGAGACGACGGCGTTGCCGCTGCGAAGATAGAGATGCGCGGAAATTTTCGGGAAGCCGCGAGATTCGGCGAGAACGACCTGCAGACCGTTGGGCAGGGTGCGGACGGTGCGCCTGGGCCAGGCGACAGGGCGTTCGGGCGCAAGAGCCGGCGGAGTCACGGGGCGCGAGATAGAAGCGGCGGAAGGAGTAGTGCTCATCGGGAGGCTCCTGCCGCGGCCAAAGCTGCGGGACGACGGACGACGATGGCGCGATTGCTTGGCACGAGGTATTTGCGCGCGGCTTCTTGCGCCTGCTCGGGCGTGACGGCGAGAAAGCCGTCGAGGATGGTATTGACGCGGCCGGGATCGCCGTCGAAAAGAGTGAAGCAAGCGAGATAGTGCATCAGGCCGAAGCGGGGCATGTAGGAACCCATGCCGCCTTCGAGCATAGAGTAGTAATCGGAGCGGAATTTCACTTTGACGGCGTCGAGCTCGTCTTGCGGGATTGGCTTGCGCTGCAATTCTTCGATGATTTCGTCGTAGACGACGACGGTGCCTTCGGAAGTGAATTCGGGCTTGTGGTAGATGCGCGTGACCATTTGCGTGGGGCCGTTGGTCTCAAGGAGGTCGGCGCCGCCGGAGGTGTCGACGGCGATTTGCTCTTCGAGGACCAGCTTGCGATAGACGCGGCCGGCGCGGCCTCCATGCAAGACACGATCGAGAATGCCGATGGCGTACCAGTCGACGCTTTCGCGCGGCGGGACCGTGTAGCCGATGGCGATGGCGGGAAGCGGGCCGAATTTTTCGACGACTTCTCCGTGGCGTTCTTCGGCCTGGGGAGGCTCGCTCACGTCAGCGCGAGGAATCGCGGGCTGCGGTGGAATGTCTTCGAAGTAGCGCTTGGCGAAGGCGAAGGCCTCGGCGGAATCGAGGTCGCCAATCATGACGAGGACGGCGTTGTTGGGCGCGTAGTAGGTGCGGAAGAAGCTCTGGACGTCGGCGAGCGTGGCGGCGTCGAGGTCGACGAAGTCGCCGTAGAAATTGTGGGCGTTGGGCCAATTGCGAAAAGCGACAGGCGGCAGGTCGAGCCATGGGAAACCGCCGTAGGGCTGATTCATGACGTTGACGCGGACTTCTTCCTTTACCACGTCGCGCTGATTGCGAAGATTTTCGTCGTCGACTTTGAGCGCGCGCATGCGATCGGCCTCGAGCCAGAGGACGCGCTCGAGCGCGTTCGAGGGAACGGATTCGAAATAGTTGGTGATGTCGTAGTTGGTGGTGCCGTTGAGCAGGCCACCGGAGGAATTGATGAGGCGGATGTGTTCCATTTTTCCGGCGTTTTCAGAGCCCTGAAACATCATGTGCTCGAACAGATGCGCGAAGCCGCTGCGGCCGTGGGGCTCGAGGCGAAAGCCGATCTGATAATAGACGCCGACGGTGACGACGGGCGCGGAACGGTCGGGCGAGACGACAACGCGCAAGCCGTTGGCGAGCGTCGTGTTCTCGACGGGAATGTGCAATTTTTCCGGGACCGAATTCAACGAGAGCCTCCCTTGAGGTGTTTGAGCGCGCGCTTGAGGCGCTTTGCTGTTGCGCCGGGCTGCTTCGCGAGGACGCGAGCCGCAAGATGCGCGAGCACGGCGTAGGCTTCGCGGATTTCACGCGGGTAGCGGCGCAGCGCTTTGGCGTGCGCGGCGATGACGGCGTAGTCACCGCGCGAAAGCGGGCCCGTCCAAGCGGCACGCGGGCCGAGCCGCTCTACATTATCGAGCATTTGGCGAGTCAAAGGTAGCAGGGTCTGCATGGCGCGCTGGCGTGTGAAGCCGATGCGTTCGAGCATTTGCAGCGAGGATTCGATGAGAGGGTAGGCGCTGCCGCACGTGAGTACGGCGGTGGCGTGGTAGATGGGCTTGTCGCGGCTGGCGATGATCACGGGAGAGCCACCGAATTCGCGCGCAATTCGTTGCGCAGCGCGGCGAGCCTTGGCATCGCCTTCGATGGCGAAGGTGACGCCCGCGAGCTTGGGGATGATCGCGCCGCTGAAGGCTTGCATGGGATGAAGCGAGCCGGTGTGGACTCCGAGGCGCGCGAGCGGGGCGAGCGCGGTGCGATCGAGAGTGCCGCTGGTGTGCAGCGCGATTTTGCCGCGCCACTGTGGTCCGCCGATTCGCGCGAGCGAACGGACGACAGTTGGGAGCGCGTCATCGGGAGTGGTGAAGAGGATGATGTCGGCTGCCAGGGGTGCTGCGATCGCTTCGGGGGCTGAAGCCCCTGTCTCTAGGCCGCCTTTATGTCGCCCGCCGTTCGCTTTGCTCCGGCTAAGCGGAAGCGGCGAACCCCTCAGGCCCCTATTCGGGGATTCCAAGGAAATTGCGAAGGGAGTGCCGTCGCCGATGGCGCGGACGGCGGCGCGCGCGGTGGCCGGTGAGCGAGTGACGACGGCGCCGATGCGCCAGCCCAGTTTATGAAGGCGATGAGCGAGCGTGCGTCCGACGCGGCCTGCGCCGACGATGGAAACGGTAGGCTTCATGCAGCGTGATAGCATAACGTCTTTTAATCCGCAGGCACTGGAGGAAATTCGGTTTGCACGTCGCATGGACGGCGCTGCTGGGAGTGGTCGCGTTCTTGTGGGTGCTCGAGGCGATCGATATTGCAAACGGCGTGCCATCGATTCCTTCGCTGACCGAGGTTGCGCCGCTGCGGGATGAACAGTGCCCTTCTGTGTCTGTGTTGTTCGCGGCGCGCGACGAGGCAGAAAAACTTCCGGGCGCGCTGAAGACGATTCTCGCGCTCGATTATCCGCGTTATGAAGTGATTGCGGTTGACGATCGGTCGACGGACGGAACGGGCGAGATCTTGGCTGCGGCGGCGCGCCAGAATGCGCTGCTGAAGTGCGTGCACGTCAGTTCCCTGCCCTCGGGCTGGCTCGGGAAGCCCCATGCGCTCGAGCAGGCGTACGAGAAATCGACGGGCGAGTGGCTTGTGTTCACCGACGGCGACGTGCATTTTGCTCCGGACTTGCTGAGACGCGTGGTAGCGCTGGCGGAAGCGAAAAAATGGGACCACGTGACGCTGCTCGGAGCGCTCGGGATGTTCAGCATCGGCGAAAAGATCGCGATGACATTTTTTGCGATGGCGTTCGTGATGGGGACGCGGCCGTGGGCGGCCAGCGATCCGGATTCGCGCGCGTATAGCGGAGTGGGCGCGTTTCAAATGATCCGGCGGAGCGCGTACGAGGCGATCGGAACTCATCGACGGCTGGCGATGGAAGTTGTCGACGACATGAAGCTGGGAAAACTGGCGAAGGACGGCGGCTTCCGGTCGGGCGCGGCGAAGGCGGGCGACGCGGTGAGCGTTCACTGGCATTCGGGCGTGGGCAACATGATTCGCGGCACGACGAAAAATTTTTTTGCGACATCGGGATACAAGGTGAGGGTGACATCGATTCAGATTTTCGGGCTGCTGATCATGTGCGTGTTTCCGGTGGTGGCGCTGCCCTTCACGCATGGGCACGCACGGCTATTCGATCTGGTGGCGATCGTGTTGCCGTTGATTATCGCGGCTGGGGCCGCGCGACAATTTCGAACGCCGGTGCTGTTTGCGGTGACCTACCCGATCGGCGCGGCGATTTTCGCGTGGATGCTGCTGCGGTCGATGGTTGTGACGCTATGGCGGGGCGGGATCGAGTGGCGGGGAACGTTTTATCCCCTGGAAGAATTGAGGCGGGGAGTGGTGTGATGCGTCGATCCGCGGCCGTTCCAAAGGCAATCGAGCGAACGTTGCAGCAGGCCGGTAGGGATCGCGTGGCCCGGCGAGTGATACTGCTCGACATTCATGACGACAATCTGATCTCGGTTCAGCATGGATTTTGACGTGATGGCCGAGAACTGGTTTGCTGCGACTAAGGGTATAACGTGCGCAAATGAAATCGCCCGGATGAAGAGATTCGTCCGTTCCCAGAAAATCCACTGGCGGACACAGTACATGCCGTCCCTGCATCCCGAGCACCCGGTTCGAAAGAAGGTCGGCTCGATACGCCGCTATCATCTTTTCATGGTCAAGTTTTACGGCGGGACTGCCGAGATTCTGGCCAGAAATTTCAGCGTCAGTCCTTCCGACAACTAAGTTCGCGGAAATGTAACGAATAGCCAAGTATGAGCGCCGGGCACGACATGTCCTGCCCCTACGGCGTAGGAGCGCCGGAGCTAGCGCGATGGCAGCCGGTATAACAACTCAACAAAGCCATTCTTGTAAGCGATGACGTCCCTCAAATGCCATCTCGTTTCGCTACCGGAGTTGTCAAACAGGCGAAGGCCATCACCCAATAAGATCGGCGCGATTGACAATCTGATTTCATCCACCAAGCCGAGACGGAGAAAGCTCTGGCACAGTATCGCTCCTCCAACGAGCCAGATGTTTGCGTATCGCGGCGCGAGAATCTCGTGAGCCAATCTCTTGAGATCACCTGAATAGAACTCAACGCTCTTCCTCGTCGAGGGCAACTGGCGGCTGGTGATCACGATGGTGGGAGTGTCGCCATACGGCCAGCCGAGTTGGAGCGCGTGCTCGTAGGTGCGAGAGCCAAGTACAAAGCAGTCGATGGCCTTGAGGATCTCTTCGGCACCGGAGCCTTCAGAAAAGCCTTTTTCGTAGACGTCTTCGAAACCATCGAGCCAGGAAACAGTGTTGTCCTTTTTGGCGATGATGCCATCGAGGCTTGAGATCACGTGAAGGGTGACCATCGATCTCCTTGCGATCACGCCACCGCGTAATACATTTCCTCCGCGGGGCTGAGGCAGTCGCCATGCGTTTTTTGTCGATTCCATCCGAGCGCTGCATTGATGAAACTACGTTATCAGGGACCGCGCTAACAAGTGCGAGCGGGGTGACCGAGGGGAAGCCAAGTATTGGTCCCGGGCACGACATGTCGTGCCCCTACGAGGAATGGGAGAAGCGCTCGGCCGCGGTGAAGAGAACGCTAGGTGTTATTTGCGGGTGCGGGAGCGAGTGCGGTGAGGGCGCACGAAGCACGAGTCTTGGCGGTGGCGTGCCGATCGCGAGATATGACGGCGGTGCGCGCCGGAATCGTTTCGACCTCACGGATTGGATGAGAAATGCGAGGCACGTGGCTGGGGGGAGCCAAGTATTGGTGCCGGGCACGACATGTCGTGCCCCTACGAAGAATGGGAGCAGGCGCTCGGCCGCGGTGAAGAGAACGCCAGGAGCTATTTGCGGGTGCGGGAGCGAGTGCGGTGAGGGCGCACGAGTTCGTTGACCGCGGGCGGCGCGGCGTTGGGCGATGAGGCCCCCGGCAACGCCCCGGCGGCGGACGCGAGTGCGGCAGCTTCGGCGGAGGTGATGAAGCCGAGGTCGCGCTGCCGGAGTGCGCGGATGCGGTCGCGAAGCGCGGCGGCGCGCTCGAATTCGAAATTCTTGGCAGCCTCGCGCATCTGAGCTTCGAGCTGAATAATTACCTGCTGTAACTCCGCTTCATTCGTAATTTCGGTGACTGGCACATCCGCGGGAACCGTAACGTAATCGGCTTCTACAATCGCAGCGAGCTGCATATCGACGGCTTTGACGATCGACTGCGGCGTAATGTTGTGCTCGAAATTGTAGGCCTGCTGCTTGGCGCGGCGGCGGCTGGTCTCGCCGATGGCCTGGCGCATGGAGTCGGTCATGTTGTCGGCGTAAAGAATCGCGCGAGCTTCGAGGTGGCGGGCGCAGCGGCCGATGGTCTGAATCAGCGAAGTGGCGCTGCGAAGGTAGCCTTCCTTGTCTGCATCGAGAATCGCGACGAGCGAGACTTCGGGAAGGTCGAGACCTTCGCGAAGAAGATTGATGCCGATGAGAACGTCGAATTCGCCGCGGCGCAGGCTGCGCAGGATGCGAACGCGCTCGAGGGTCTCGATTTCGGAATGCAGGTAGCGGCAACGCACGCCAACTTCAGTGAAATACTCGGCGAGGTCCTCGGCCATGCGCTTGGTGAGCGTGGTGACGAGGACGCGCTCGTTGCGAGCGGCGCGGATGCGGATTTGCTCGAGCAGGTCGTCGACCTGGCCTTTCACCGGGCGAACCTCTGTTTCGGGATCGACCAGGCCGGTGGGGCGGATGAGCTGTTCGACAACGACGCCTCCGGCCTTGGTGAGCTCGTAGGGGCCGGGCGTGGCGGAAACGTAGATGATCTGGTTGAGGCGATGCTCGAATTCCTCGAAGGTGAGCGGGCGATTATCGAGCGCGGAGGGCAGGCGGAAACCGTATTCGACGAGGGTTTCCTTGCGCGAGCGGTCGCCGTGGTACATGCCGCGAAGCTGCGGAATCGTTTGGTGCGATTCGTCGATGACGAGAAGGAAATCGTTGGGGACGTAGTCGAGGAGCGTGGGCGGCGCTTCGCCGGGAAGGCGTCCGGATAGGTGGCGCGAATAGTTTTCGATGCCGTGGCAATAGCCGATGGTGCGCATCATTTCGATGTCGAAGTGGGTACGCTGGACCACGCGCTGGGCTTCGACGATTTTCCCCTTGCGCTCGAGCTCGCCCTTCCACCAATCGAGTTCTTCATAGATGCCCTGGATTGCGCGCTCCTTCTGTTCGGCGGGAAGGACGTAGTGCGTTTTGGGGTAAATGGGGAGGCGCGAAATTTCGCCTTCGCGCGAGCGGATTTCGCCGGTGAGCGGATCGATCTTGCGAATGGCTTCGATCTGAGTGCCCCAAAGCTCGACGCGCACGGCGAGGTCGTCGTAGGGAGGATAGATTTCGATCATGTCGCCGCGAACGCGGAAGGTGCCGCGGCGGAGGTCTTCGGCGCGGTCGTATTGAATTTCGACGAGTTTGCGAAGTATGGATTCGCGCGCGATGGCCTGGCCCTTTTCGAGCATGAGCAGCATGCCGTAATAGGCTTCGGGCGAGCCGAGGCCGTAGATGCAGGAGACGGAGGCGACGATGACGACGTCGCGACGCTCGAAAAGCGAGCGCGTGGCGCTCATGCGGAGATTGTCGAGTTCATCGTTGATGGTCGCTTCCTTTTCGATGTAGGTGTCGCTCGAAGGTACGTAGGCCTCGGGCTGGTAGTAGTCGTAGTAGCTTACGAAGTACTCGACGGCGTTCTCGGGAAAGAAGGACTTGAACTCGTGGTAGAGCTGCGCGGCCAGGGTCTTATTGTGGGCGAGG
>Ga0187783_10002271_pt1 | contig 14287 bp, 11 predicted proteins | sample 1015_SJ02_MP02_2_FD_132471 | JGI IMG/M metagenome (GOLD analysis project Ga0187783, IMG submission 132471) | Tropical peat soil microbial communities from peatlands in Department of Meta, Colombia - 1015_SJ02_MP02_20_MG | ecosystem: Environmental > Terrestrial > Soil > Wetlands > Peat | place...
ATGAGATCGGAACCCGCGTTGCAACAGATACCCCTTGCGGCGGCGTCTTCACGGATGCTGTCCGGCGATCGTCTGCTGACGGACTGCGTACCTGACGTCGCCACCGCCGCAACTCCTCCCGGCGGACCCGCCGGCGAGCGCGCCGGCGCGTCGCAGACGTCGCGCCCGAAAACACAAGGCCGCAAAATCGCGCGTCGGACCGGCGCCTGCGGCTCTTCACGACCAGTTTCGAGGCCGATTCGACCCACCGAACCGCGTTACTATTGGATAGCGGCCCGAAGCGCCGGGCCAGTGAACAATAAACGGACGCGCTCCATGTTCTTCGGCAACGCTCGCAGATTCGCCCGGCCGCAGCTCGCCGCGGCGATCATCGCCACTACCCTGCTCTCGAGTGCCCTGTGCGCCAACGCCCCCTCGGCGGCCGCTGGCCACAAGGTTCGCGCGCTCAAGATCACGGTGCTCGTGACCAACCTCGGCGGCGACCCGCACGAGGGGGACGGCGAGTGGGGCTACTCGGCGCTGGTCGAGGCGGATGGCCACAAGATCCTGTACGACACGGGCGCCTCTCCGGACCTCGTCCTGCAGAATGCGCGGGCGCTGCACGTCGACCTGTCCGACGTCGAGGACGTGGTGCTCTCGCACAACCACTGGGATCACGTCGGCGGACTGCTGACGCTGCGCCGCGAGCTGTCGAAGACCAATCCGCGTGCGGTCAGTCGCGTCCACGTCGGCGCCGGAATCTTCCAGCCTCGCCTGACTGATGCCGGCGAGGACCGAAACGGCCTGAAGGACATCCGCGCCCAGTACCTCGCAACCGGCGGCAGGTTCGTCGTGCATGACGCTGCGACCGAGCTGCAGCCGGGCGTGTGGTTCACCGGGCCGGTACCGCGCCCCAACGACGAGAAGAACTGGAACCCGGGCCTGTCACTGGAAACTCCGCGCGGCCGGATCGAAGACAACGTGCCCGAGGATTCCTCGCTGCTCTTCGACACCGACGACGGCACGGTGATCCTCACCGGCTGCGGCCACGCCGGCATCGTCAACATCGCGGCGTACGCGCACCACGTGATCGGCCCCGCGCCGCTGCTCGGGGTGGTCGGCGGCCTGCATCTGTTTGCCGCAAGCGATGCGACCCTCGCCTGGACCGGCGCGCAGCTCAAGAGCTACGGGGTGCGCAACCTGCTGGCCGGTCATTGCACCGGCATCGAAGCCACCTACCGCCTGCGCGAGATCCTGGGGCTCGAGCGTAAAACCGCGGTGGTGAGCGCCGTCGGCTCGTCCTTCACCCTGGGCCAGGGCATCGATCCGCGCGCGCTCGCGCGCTGAGCGGCAATGGCCGTGATCATCGCTCGATCGAAGCTCGCGACTCTGGCGTGCGCCCTGGCAGCCTGCGCCGCTGCGCTCGGTGCGGCCGCCGCCGGGCCGGCGGCCACGCCGCCCGCGCCGGTGCCGGCGCCTTCGCCCACGGCCGCGGCGCAGGAAGTCGCTGCGACCGGCCCCGTCGAGCGCCGTGGCACCGAGTTCGGATTCGCGGTCTTCCAACAGCACTGCGTCTCCTGCCACGGCAATCCCGCGTTCGCGACCGCCCCCTCGCCGGCGGCGCTGCGGTCGATGTCACCGGAGCGCATCTACGCCGCACTGACGACCGGCGTCATGAAATCCGTCGGTGCCACGCTGAGCGACCAGGATCGGCGCCGCGTGTCCGAGTCCCTCGCCGGTCAGCTGCTCGGCTCGGCGCAGGCGGGCGATGCGCGCTCGATGCCCAACCGCTGCGCCGCCAACCCGCCGCTGCGCGAGGCTGCCGGGGGCGATTGGAACGGCTGGGGCAACGGCCTCGAGAACCAGCGCTTCCAGCCCGCGGCTGCGGCGGGCCTGACCGCCGCTTCGGTTGCGCGCCTCAGGCTCAAATGGGCTTTCGGTTATCCCGGAGGGACTTCCGCCTTCGGGCAGGCGACGGTGTTCGCCGGTCGCGTGTTCGTCGGCACCGACACCGGCTATGTCTATTCGCTCGAGGCGGCGAGCGGTTGCGTCTACTGGTCGTACCGCGCCGGCGCGGGCGTGCGCAACGCCATGACGGTCGCACGGCTCAACCGCGAGGGACAATCTCGCTACGCGGTGTTCTTCGGTGATCTGAAGGCGAGCGTGTACGCGATCGATGCGCAAAGCGGCGGCGAGATCTGGAAACGGCGCATCGACGAACACATCGCCGCGCGCGTGACCGCCGCGCCGGCGCTGTACGCGGGGCGGCTCTATGTCCCCATCTCGGCCTGGGAGGGCTTCCAGGCGCGCGTGCCCGACTATCCGTGCTGCACGGCCGTCGGCAGCGTCAGCGCGCTCGCGGCAGATACCGGTGCGGTTCTCTGGAAGACCTACACCATCGCCGAGCGGCCGCACCCGACGCGCAAGAACTCGCGCGGCGTGCAGCAGTGGGCGCCGGCGGGCGTGCCGATCTGGAACACGCCGACCGTCGATGTGCAACGCCAGGTGATTTACGTCGGCACCGGTGACGCCTCGACCTACCCGGCCCCGTCCACCAGCGATGCGATCCTCGCGCTGCAGATGGCCACCGGCCAGGTGCGCTGGTCACACCAGGTCTACCGGGATGATTCCTTCATCGTCGGCTGCGATGGCTCCGGGCTCACCGAGAACTGCCCGAAGGTGATTGGACCCGACTGGGACATCCCGATGTCGGCCATGCTCGTGACGCTTGCCCCGGGCCGGGCGCTGCTCGTCTTCGGCACCAAGAACGGCGATGTGCTGGCGCTCGATCCCGCCAGGCAGGGCGCGCTGATCTGGCAGACGAAGGCGGCGGCACACGTGACGCAGCCCGATGCCGTCGGTGGCAAGGCGGACACGAATTTCGGGCCGGTGTGGGGCGCGGCACTCGATGGCCGCCAGGCCTACTTCGGCTCGAGCACCGGAGGAGTGAGCGCGGTGCGCCTCGCGGACGGCCAGCGCGTGTGGTCCACGCCGCTCAACTCGACCCCTGCCAACAAGGTGACGCATTCCGCCGCGGTGACCGCGATACCCGGGGTCGTGTTCGTGGGAGGCTCGGATGGCAAGCTCTGGGCACTCGCGAGCGTCGACGGCCGGCCGCTGTGGTCGTTCGCGACGGCACGGCCCTTCGACACGGTCAACGCCGTGCCCGCACACGGCGGCTCGCTCATCGCGCCCGGCGCCACGGTCGCCGGCGGCATGCTGTTCGTCGGCTCCGGCTACGGTGTGGTGAACGACAGTCCCGGCAACGTGCTGCTGGCTTTCGGCGTGGAAGGAGCGCGGTGAGGCGCCTGGAATCGAAAGAGGACACCTGGTTCTCGCGCGCACAGCGCGCCGGCCTCGAGCGGGCTTCGGAATCGGACACGCTCGGAGCGGCGGTGCCGACCCGCAACGTGTCCAACGGCGAGTACCTGCCCTTCCCCCAGACCCGAGCGCAACGCGAGGTCGAAGCGCGCGTCGCAGCGCTCGCCGCCGGGGCCGCACGCCGGCTCGGACTGTCGCGGCGGCGATTCCTCGCCGGTGCGGGCGGCACGGCGGCCTCGTTCCTGGCGATGAACGAGATCTACGGGCATTTCTTTGACACGAGCGGCATCGAGCTGCTGGAAACCGCGGCCGCCGCTGAGCGCGGGCCGCCGGCGGACCTGTTCGTGTTCGATGACCAGCTGCACATGGTGCGCGCCTCGCAAGGGGCCGCCGGCATGCCGCTGCGTGCCGCCGCGCAGGGTGCGGGCGCCGCCAGTGCGGCGGCGGGCTTCAAGGCGAACCCCTTCAACCCCGCCGGCTATCCCGACGAGCTCGGCAATCCCTGGTCAGCCTGGACCGGCTCGCTCAGGCAGACACCCAACGTCGGCACCGATTTCATGCTGACCTCGCTGGTGAAGGACGTTTACCTCGACAGCAACGTGACGGTCGCGATCCTGAGCAACGCGCCGCTCGGGCTGTTCCTGCCCGCGGGCGCCACGGACCCGATCCCGCCGAGAACCGTCGCCGAGTCGCTGTCGTCGGAGATCCTCACCGGTTATCAGACCGCCGCAGTACGCGACTTCGTGAACCGGATCGCCGGCTCGGTGCGCATGCTGGCCCACGGCCAGCTCTACCCCGGCAAGAACAACCTGGACTTCATGCAGCGCCAGATCGAGGAGTGCCGGCCGGATTCCTGGAAGGGCTACACCATCGCCTACTCGGCCAAGAACAACGACGATCCGCGGCGCGGCATGGATCGGTGGAGCCTGGATGACGAGGCCATGGCCTACCCGACCTACGAGCTCATCCGCAGGAACCGCGCGCAGCTCAAGGAGCGACCGGGCTTCTTCAACATCTGCATTCACAAGGGCCTGACGACCCTCGGCGACCCGGCCGACCCGGCGAGCGACCAGCCGTCGATGGGCAACCCGAACGACATTCCGCAAGCGGCGCGCGACTGGCCCGACTTCAACTTCATCATCTATCACTCGGCCTGGGCGCCGCTCTTCTTCGGCCAGCAGTCGCTGCGCGCACTGCGCGAGCGGCGCCTGCTGAACGGCGTGCCCGACATCCAGTGGATCACGCGCATGGCGCAGCAGTGCGCGCACCTGCCGAATGTCTACGCCGAGCTCGGCACCACCTTCGCCGCGACCGTGACGACCTTCCCGAGCGTGTGTGGACACATGCTCGGACAGCTGCTCAAGTACTTCGGCCCGGAGCGGATCGTCTTTGGCTCCGACTCGCTCTGGTACGGCGCGCCGCGCTGGCAGATCGAAGCGCTGTGGCGCTTCCAGATCCCCGAGGCGATGGCGACCGAGTACGGCTACCCGCGCCTCGATGACGCGGCGCGGCGCAAGATCCTCGGCCTGAACTCCGCACGCCTGTACCGGATCGAGGCGACCGCGCCGGTTGCGCCGTCCGCTCTCTACCAGCCCGTGCCGCAGGATTTCGCCGCGCGCGTCCCCGCGGACCTCAAAGCGACACTGGCGGATGCGCCCGGATCGAAGCAGGGCTCGCAGGCGCATCGGCACCCCGCTGACACGGACCGGCTCGCGCGGCTGCGTCTCGACTACCGCGCGGCGGGTGGCCTGCCCGATAACCTGTGCCACGGGTGGGTCGCGCGCGATTAGCACGAGAACGACCGGTGCAAGACGTGATCGTCATCGGCGCCGGCCCGGTCGGGTGCCTCACTGCCCTGGGCCTTGCGCGTGCCGGGGTGCGCGTCGGCCTCATCGAAGCCGAGCCGCAGCTCGCCGACTCGCCGCGGGCGGCGGTGTACTTCTGGTCGGTACTCGACGGTCTCGAGCGCCTGGGGATACTGCAGGAGGCCGAGGCCGCGGGGGTACGCAAGCAGGACTACACGTATCTGGTCCGGCGTACCGGCGAACGCATCGAATATTCTCTCGAGGTTCTCAACGGCCACACGCCCCGACCCTACAACCTGCACCTGAGTCAGCATCGCCTGGCCGACATTGCCCTGCGGCGGCTCGGGACCTGCTCGAACGCGACCGTGCGCTTCGGCGCTCGGCTGCAGAACCTGCAGCAGGATGCCGACGGCGTCAGCCTCGCAGTCGCAAGCGGACGCGGCACCGAGGAACTGCGCGCCCGCTGGGTGATCGCTGCGGATGGCGCCGGCAGCACCGTGCGCCGACTGCTCGGCCTCTCCTTCGAGGGCATGACGTGGCCGGAGCGCTTCGTGGCGACCAACGTGTACTACGACTTCGAACGCTACGGCTACACGCGCACCACCTTCGTGATCGACGATCGCTTCGGTGCGGTGATCGCATTGCTGGACACCGCGGGGCTCTGGCGCTGCACGTACATGGAGGATGGCGCGCTGTCCGAGGAGACCTTTCTCGAGCGGCTGCCCGCGGCCTATGGCGCCCTGTTGCCGGGCCAGGGCCGCTACCGGCTCGAGCGCGCAGCGCCGTATCGCATGCATCAACGCTCGGCGCCCCGTTACCGAGCGGGGCGTGCCGTGCTTGCCGGCGATGCAGCCCACGTAACGAATCCGACCGGCGGCCTCGGGCTCACCTGCGGCCTGTTCGACTGCTTCGCACTCTACCGGGCACTGGCCGCCGTGCTGCTCGAAGACGCCGACGCCGAGCTGCTGGACCGGTATGCGACGGCGCGGCGCGCAGCGTTCCTGAATCTCGCGTCGCCGCAGGCGAGCGCCAACAAGCGACTCATCTTCCACGCCAACGGCGGCGGCCGGGAGCTCGCCGAGGCGCTCGCGGGGCTGCGCCGCCTGGCCACGGACGCGGAATTTCTGCGTCAGCGCCTGATGTTCACCCGGTCACTCGAAACACCGCCGCTCTGAGGTTGGACATGCAACTGGATCTGGTCGCCGAACGACTGTGGTTTCCCGAAGGGCCGATCGCGATGGCCGACGGCTCCATCATTCTGGTCGAGATGCGGCGCCAGACGCTGACACGCGTCACGCCCGACGGCAGGCGCACCACCCTGGCGGAGCTCGGCGGCGGTCCGAACGGTGCCGCCATCGGCCCGGACGGGGCCGTCTACGTCTGCAACAACGGCGGCGCGTGGCTCTGGAGAGAGGGCGAGGCGCATCTGCCGGGCGACCCGCCGCGCGAGTATCGCGGCGGCCTGATCCAGCGCGTCGAGCTCGCCAGCGGGCGGGTTAGCACGCTGTATGACTCGTGCGACGGGAAACCGCTCAACAGTCCCAACGACATCGTCTTCGATCGGCAGGGGGGCTTCTGGTTCACCTGCTTCGGGCAGAGCGACGGGGAGGTGCGCCGACTCGGAGCGCTTTATTACGCGCTGCCTGACGGTTCGCGGATCACCCGCTGCCGCAGCGGCCTGCTGTCGCCCAATGGCGTAGGACTTTCGCCCGATCAGCGCACGCTCTACGTGGCCGACTGCATGCTCGGGCGTCTGCTCGCCTGCGACCTCAGCGCCCCCGGCACCATGGTGCCGCCGGATTCGCCCGCGGTGGCGCTCGCCGGTGGCCGCGTGCTCGGCACGCTGCCGGGCTTCCAGTGGCTCGACAGTCTCGCCGTGGAAAGCGACGGCCACATCTGCGTCGCGACGATCTGGAACGGAGGCATCACGGTGTTTGAGCCGGATGGCAGGTACCAGCAGATTCCCTGCCCGGACCCGGTCACCACGAACCTCTGCTTCGGGGGAGCGCAACTGCGCGATGCCTGGGTGACCTGCTCGAGCACCGGCCGCCTGTACCGCTGCCGCTGGCCACGCCCGGGGCTCGCGCTCGCCTTCAACGGCTGAGGCGCGCGGCTCGCGGCGAGCTGAAGTCCTGGCGCGCGTGGCAGAATGGCGCCGCCAATGCCCGCAACAACTCGTGGTCCTCTCATGCTGAAGCGACTTGCCGCCGTCCTCGGCCTCGTTCTGGTCGCGGCCGCTCTGGCGCCGGCCCGCGAGCCTGACATGGCGGCCCTGCGTCCCGACCAGGTGGCGTTTCTCGCTCTCTACAAGGAGCTGGTGGAAACCAACACAACGCTGTCCAGCGGCAGCTGCACGCTGCTGGCCGAGCGCATCGCCGCGCACCTGAAGAGCGCGGGATTTGCCGACGCCGACATCACGCTGTTCTCGGTTGCGGATCACCCCAGGGAAGGCGGCCTGGTCGCGAGCCTGCCCGGGCGCGCGAAATCGGCGCGCCCCATGCTGCTGCTCGGACACCTGGACGTGGTCGAGGCGAAGCGCGAGGACTGGACGCGCGACCCGTTCGTGCTGATGCAGGAGAACGGCTACTTCTACGGCCGCGGCACATCCGACATGAAGGCCATGGACGCCACCTGGATCGATGCGCTGATGCGCTTCCGGCAGCAGGGCTATCGCCCCAAGCGCACCATCAAGCTGGCGCTCACCTGCGGGGAAGAGACCACCTACGCGTTCAACGGCGCCAATTGGCTGGCGCACAACCGACCGGAGCTGATCGCCGCGCAGTTCGCGCTCAACGAGGGCGGCGGCGGACGCACCGACGGCCACGGCAAGCTGGTCATCGAGCAGATCCAGGTCGGCGAGAAAGCTGTGCAGAACTACCTGCTCGAGACCACGAACGCGGGCGGACACAGCTCGATGCCGGTCCGTGACAACGCGATCTACGAGCTGGCCGACGCACTGGTCAAGGTGCGCAACTACGAATTCCCGCTGAAGTTCACCGACACGACCCGGGCGTTCTTTGCCAAGGCCGGCGCGGCGCGCGACGACGAGCTCGGCCGCGCCATGGTGGCGCTGTCGCACGACCCCGCCGATCAGGCGGCCGAGGCGATCGTCTCCAGGGACCGCAGCTACCACAGCATGCTGCGCACCACCTGCGTGGCGACGCTGCTCAGCGGCGGACACGCCAACAATGCGCTGCCGCAGCGTGCCACGGCCAACGTCAACTGCCGCATCTTTCCCGGCGAAACGGTCGAGCAGACGCGCGCGGCGCTGGTCGCCGCGATCGCCGATCCGGCTGTCAGCGTGGCACTGGTAGCGCCGATCCGGCCGCTGGCCGTCCAGCCCCCGCTGGATCCGAGCATCGTGGGTCCTGCGGAAAAGCTGGTGGCCAGGTATTTCTCGGGTGTGCCGCTGGTGCCGTCGATGTCGACCGGCGCGACCGACGGCATCTTTCTGGAAGCGATCGGGATTCCGGTGTATGGCGTGCCGGGCGGCTGGACCGACCCGGACGGCAACGGCGTGCACGGCCTCAACGAGCGCCACAGCGTGCAGTCGGTGTTCGTCGGCAGGGATTTCCTCACCGACCTGATCAAGGCCTACGCGGACGCGCCGTAGCGCGCCAACTACCGACGCCGATCGATCAGCCGCCTGCGGCGTGCGCCTGACCTTCGTTCCGGCTTCGCCACGGAGCAAGGCGGACTGCCGGCTGAGGGATTTGAACCCCCGACCAACGGTTTACAAAACCGCTGCTCTACCACTGAGCTAAGCCGGCACGGCTGCGAGCCCCGCACTTGCCGCGGGGCGCAGATTCTACCGACCGCTGCAACCTCAGGGCAGGTTCGGCGGTCCTGCCACCGGAATGGATGGGTTGCTGGCCGTGGCCGGCTCGTGCACCGGGGGCGGCAGCGGACTGGCCGTGGTGGCGGCGCTGGTCGTCGTGGTCGCAGCGGTGGCCGGCGCCGGAGCGGCCGGCGCTGCATGAGCGGGCGGACAGGGCTGCACGGCGATGCGCGAGCTCACGCCCTCCGCGAACAGGCCCTGCAGCGGCACCGTGCTCATCCCGGGCGGCGGCGTGAGGTCCACCCAGTAGATGCTGGCCGGGAGCTTGCGGTCCGCGATCTCCACGGCCAGCCCCGTCTCTCGAACGAGCTGCGCGCGACGATCGGCCCGGGCGCGCTCGCTGTAGAGCCCGAGTGATATGCGCCGGCCCTCGGTGGGAGTCTCCGGCATCATGAGAGCGTCCTTGATACCGCCGCGCTCGAGTGTCTCGAGCGCGTGGTCGGTCTCCGACTGAGTCCTGAGGCCGGCGATGTAGACCCAGAACCCTTCGGTCATCTGCCCCTCCTCGGCGCGCTGGCGGGTGTCGAATCCCTTCGCGTGCAGGAGCGCGGCGGCATGGGCACTGTTGTCCAGGCTGTCGAACGGCCCGACCGAGAGGCACGTCTGATTCAGCGACATCTTCTCGGCGCCCGCCTGCGGCCGCTGCGACTGCTCGACGAGCTTGAGCTGCGGCAGGCGCGCGTAAGCGGGGTTCGGCGTCGCCGGCTGCGGCGTGTCGATCCAGTGCGCCCACGCGAAGTACACGAGGTTGGCGACGAGAAGCGCGAGGAAGGCGTTGCGCACGCGCGGATTGTAGTTCAAGGGCCGCGCCCGGGCTTCGACCGCGTCGCAATTACGGCCAGTCCCCGCAGTACCAGGTCCGGTACGCCGACGCAGGCGCTCAGGACCAGCGGGCGCACCGCCGGCGCCTCGCCGCCAAAGAGCACCGCGAGCGGCTCTCTGCCGAGCAGCGCGCTCGCCTCGCGCACGGCGCGATCGATGAGTGCGGCGGCGGCATAGCGCGCGCCCTGCACCACCGCGGCCCGGGTCGAGCGCCCGAACATCGTTGCTGCGCCGCGCGCGCCGCCCTGCGCGCGCCGGCGAATGCCGTGTGTGTTTTGCAGCAGCGTCTCCACCATCAGATCGGGCGCCGGGACGATGACGCCGCCCCGGTGGCGACCCCCGGCGTCGACGAGGTCGATCGTCATGGCGGTGCCGACACCCACCACGCACAGCGCGACACCCGTGAACATCGCGTGCGCCCCGACGGCCGCCACGAAGCGGTCGACACCGAGGCGCCAGGGCTCCACATATCCCACCGTGACACCGGCGGCGCGGCGCGGCACCGTGACGAAGGCAGCCCGCACCCCGGCGCCCCGCGCCGCGCCGGCGAGTGCGCGGCGCACCTTCGGGCCTGCGACGCTCGCGACCAGCACGCGCTCGAGATTGCGGATCTCGAGCAGGCGCCGCGCGTAGTCGCGCGGGCCCCAGGCGGCATGCACCGCGGCCCGTGAGCGGCCGATCCGCCCGGCCGCGAGCTGCGCCCACTTGATGCGGGTGTTGCCGACGTCGACCAGCAGGACCGCCATCGCTTACGGCCTCACGGTGACGTCACCCGAGATGAAGCGCTTCACGCCCTGCGGCGTCTCGATCATGAGCGCCCCGTGCACGTCGATGCCGCGCGCCAGCCCGCGCTCGACGCCGTCGGCCCCGCTGACGCTCACCGCGCGCCCGCGCAGCGCATCCGCCGCGCGCCACTCGTCGATGAAGGGCTTGAGGCCCGCGCGCTCGAACTCGATCAGCCCGCGGATGCAGGCACCGATGAGCGCCGCGGCCACGCTGTTGCGCGCCGGCAAGGGCACGCCGGCGCTCGCGAGATCGGTCGCGATCGTGCCGCTCGCCGCGATGCGCTCCAGCAGCTCGGCGCCGAGCGCGAGGTTCAGGCCCACGCCGATCACGACGCACGCCGGGCCCGCCGACTCCGCGCGCAGCTCGATGAGGACGCCGCCGAGCTTGTGCCCGCCGAGCAGGAGATCGTTCGGCCACTTGAGTGCCGCGCCGCCGACACCCAGCTCGCGCAGCGCGCGCAGCGCACACACGCCGATGACCAGACCCAGGGCGGCCAGATCCTGCGGCACCGCGCGAAACGTCCAGCTCAGGGAAAGACAGATAGCCCCACCGGGCGGTGCCAGCCAGGAGCGCCCGCGGCGGCCGCGGCCCGCGCTCTGGTGCTCCGCCAGCAGGACCTCGCTCGTGCCGCTCGCGGGGTTGGCGCGCTCGAGCAGCACCGTGTTGGTGGACGCGGTCGACCACACGGTCTCGACCCTGGTGACGCGCTCGCGCAGCTCGCGCCCGAGTCGCTCGCGGATGCGTGCCGGGTCCAGGGACTCACCGCCGTGCAGCAGCCGATAGCCGCGATTGCGCACCGCGTGCAGCGTGGCGCCGAGCGCGCGCAACGACCCGACCGCCTTCCACACCGCGCTGCGGCTCACGGCGAGGGTCTGCGCGAGCTCCTCGCCGGAGTGAAAGCGCCCGTCGGCGAGATGTGCGAACACCTGCGCGACGAGCGGCCCGCGTGCCTCGTTCGGGTGCGCCGCGCGCGCGGGCCTGCCGCGCGGCATCAGGCCTGTCCCCGCCGCGTACCGAACAGCCACAGGCGCCGCGCTCGTGACTCGGTGCCCGCGCGCATGCGCGCGATGTTGGTGCGATGGGTGAAGAGAATGAGGAGCGCGGCGAGGATGCCGAAGGTGAGCAGCGGCGCCGAGGACCTGCTCAACGCGAGCCACGCGGCCAGTGCCGCGGCGCCGAGGATCGAGGCGAGTCCCACGAACCCGAACAGGATCACCGCAATCAGCCAGGTGAGGATCATCGGCACCAGCAGCCACGCGCTGATCCCGAGCACGCAGCCGACGAGCGTCGCCACCCCCTTGCCGCCGCGGAAGCCGAACCACAGCGGGTAGACATGCCCCAGCATGACCGCCAGGCCGCATACCGGCACGCACCACGCCTGCATCCCGGGCGGCGCGGCCGGGATGCCGGCGATCGCCCAGGGCGCGAGCCGTCCGGTCGCGATCCAGCCCTTGGCGATGTCGATCAGGAGTACCCACAAGGCGACCTTGCGGCCCACGGTGCGCAGCGCGTTGGTGGCGCCGGCGTTGCCGCTCCCCAGTGTGCGGATGTCGACGCCGCCCGTCAGATGGGCGATCAGCAGGCTGCCGATGACCGAGCCCAGCAGATAGGCGAGACCCCCCTTGAGCAGCAGCTCGGTCATGCCGTGCGGAAGACCTCCGTCAGCATGCAGCGCACGCTTCCGCCGCCCAGTCTCTCGATGGTGGGGACGGGGACCGCGAGCACCGCGTCGGTGCAGCCGGAGAGCTGCCTGAACACCTCGGGCTGCAATGCCCGTCGCGCGCTGTCGGACATCACCAGCACGCGCGAGTCCCCGAGCGCCTCGTCCCAGGTGCCGAGCTCGAGCATGTTGCCCGCGAACTGCTCGAGCTCGGCGTGACCGATCTCGATGATCTGCCGGCCGCTCGCCCTGAGGCGCGCGAGCACCCGCCCGTGGTCGGCCGGTGCGATCGCCGCGCTCCCCACCACCGCCACCCGCGCCCCGATCCACATGAGGACGTTGGTGTGATAGAGCGGCACGCCGGCGCGGTCGGCAGCGGCAAAGGTGAGCGGCTCGTACTCGAGCTCGCGCGCCCATTCGGCCACCAGCTCGGGGTGCGTGCGCGGCGAGACGCAGGCATACGCCACGCGCTGCACGTGGTCGAGCACGAGGCTGCCGGTTCCCTCGAGGTAGCGGCCCTGTCCCTCGTGGTGTGTCAGGTCGAGCAGATGCGACACCTGGAAGCCGAGCTCCCGCACCGCCGCGTCGAGCACATCCTGGCGCCGCTCGGTCCGGCGGCTCGCGCTCTGCATCGGGTAGAGCACCAGCGTCCCGTCGTCGTGAAAGCTGAGCCAGTTGTTGGGGAATACCGCGTCCGGCTTGGCGGGCTCGGCCGAGTCCTCGACCGCGCACACGCTCAGCCCTTCGCTGCGCAGTGCGTTCAGCAGCTGCTCGAACTCGCGGCGCGCGCGCTGCGGCGCATCGGCTGCCGCAGCGCCGTCCGGGCGCTGCCAGCTGTTGGTCGCCGCGGTCTCCGGATTGAAGCCGAAGGCCTGCGGGCGGACCATGAGCACTGCGTCCGCGCATTGCTGGCGCGGCCGCTCATGCGCGGCCGAGGGCTCGCCGGGAGTGGACATGGCCCATTCTCGCACGCCGACATGACTTCGGGATGGCGAGCGCTGCGCGGCACGCTGCGCCGGCCGCGGTTCAAGCGCGCAGCGCCACCTGCTCGCCGGTATTGGTGTTCTCGAGGCGATCGAGCGCGGGCAGGCGCTGGGTGAGATCGAGCGGCTGGCCGGTGAGATAGCGCAGGCATTCCTGCGCCGATTCCGGGCGCGCGAACAGATACCCCTGCGCGTAGCTGCAGCCGAGCTGGCGCAACTTCTCGAGCTGCGGGTAGCCCTCGATACCTTCCGCCACCACCTCGATGTGCAGGTGCTTCGCCATCGCGATGATGGCGCTGACGATGGCGAGGTCGGAGAGGTCCGTCACCAGGTCGCGCACGAAGCTGCGGTCGATCTTCAGGGTGTCGACCCGCCAGCGCTTGAGGTACGAGAGGCTCGAATAGCCGGTGCCGAAGTCGTCGATGGCGATGTGGACGCCGAGCTCGCGCAGCTTCGCCACCGCGTCCTGGCTCGCCTCGCGGGCGCGTGCCTCGCGCCGCTCGAACACCGCGCTCTCGGTGAGCTCGATCTGCAGCATCGAGGGCTCGAGCCCGTATTCCTTGGTGAGCCGCTCGATCGAGTCGGCGAGATTGGAGCGCTGCAGCTGCACGGCCGAGACGTTGATGGCGACCGGCACCAGCCGCCCGGCGGTCGCGCGCCAGCGCGCCATGTCCTCGATCGCCCGCTGCAGCACGAACTCGCCGATCGGCACGATCAGACCGGCCTCTTCGGCGACCGTGACGAAGCGCTCCGGGCGCACGTAGCCGTGGTTCGGGTGCTTCCAGCGCAGCAGCGCTTCGAGCGCCACCACGTTGTTGTGTTCGATCTCGACGATCGGCTGGTAGAAGACATCGAGCTGGCGGCTCTGCAGCGCGGTGCGCAGGCTCGACTCGATGGCGATGCGCTCCTTGAGGCGCTTGTCCATGCTGACACTGAACAGCTGGAAGTTGTTGCGGCCGCGATCCTTGGCCTGGTACATCGCGGTGTCGGAGTGCCGCAGCAGCTCGCCCATGTCGATGCCGTCGTGCGGGTAGAGCGCCACGCCGATGCTGACCGTGGTGACCAGCGTGCGCCCGTCGACCACCATGGGCGC
>Ga0187783_10002272_pt1 | contig 14287 bp, 9 predicted proteins | sample 1015_SJ02_MP02_2_FD_132471 | JGI IMG/M metagenome (GOLD analysis project Ga0187783, IMG submission 132471) | Tropical peat soil microbial communities from peatlands in Department of Meta, Colombia - 1015_SJ02_MP02_20_MG | ecosystem: Environmental > Terrestrial > Soil > Wetlands > Peat | place...
GATAAGCGCCAGATGCGAGAACGCCTGCGGGAAATTACCCAGGTGCCGCCCGGTCTGCGGATCGTATTCCTCGGCATAGAGGCCTAGAGGCGTGGCAATGCGCAGCAACCGCTCCATCAGGTCGCGAGCTCGCTGCATCTCGCCGACGATCGCAAGCGCCGAGACGAGCCAGAATGAGCAAATCACGAACGTTCCCTCTCTTCCGGAGAGTCCGTCGTCGGTCTCGTTGGTACGATAGCGCAGAACGAAGCCGTTCTCCGTCAGCTCCTCGGCGACCGCAAGGACGGTGTTGCGCAGGCGCTTGTCGTCATGTGCGAGGAGCCCGAAGCTTCCCGCCAGCAGTGTCGAGGCGTCGAGCGCATCCGTCTCGTAGTGTTGCCGCAGTACCCCCCGCCTGCTGACGCCGTGCGCGAGGACGTCTCTGCGGATCGCATCTGCCGTCGCCCGCCATGTCGCCGCTTTCGTCGGATCGCCGCGGATAACGGCCAACGTGCTTGCGCGGTCGAGTGCCACCCAACACATCAACTTCGAGGACACGTAGTGCTGGGGTTTGCCGCGACACTCCCAAATGCCCTGGTCAGGGTTGCGCCAGACGCGTGTGGCGCTTTCCGCCTGCGACTCGACGATCGGCCACAGCCGCCGCGGCAATCGCTCGTCGCGGCGGGTGTGGATCAGGATCGAGTCGAGGACGGCGCCGAAAACGTCGTTCTGGCGCTGATTGAAGGCGGCATTGCCTATGCGCACCGGGCGTGCACCCGCATAGCCCGAGAGGTCATCGCGCGTCGATTCCGACAGTTCGCTGCGGCCGTCGATGCCGTACATGATCTGCAGCGGGCCGTCCTCGTCGGTCTTGACGTCCGCGACGAACTGCATGAACTCATCCGCTTCCCAGTTCAGGTGCAGCCAGTGGAGTGCGTGAAGCATGAATGTCGAATCGCGCATCCATGTGTAGCGGTAGTCCCAGTTGCGCTCGCCACCCGGCGTCTCCGGCAACGAGGTGGTGAGTGCCGCGACGGCCGCTCCCGTCGGCATATAGGTAAGGCCCTTGATGGCAAGGGCTGAGCGTTGGATCGGTGCGCGGTAGCGGTGGTCAGGAATTCGCGCCCTTCCGAGCCAGGCGCGCCAGAAGCTGACCGTGGCCGCAATCCGCGCCTCCGCCTCATCGACATGCTGGGGGGCGGCAAGCTCTTCGGCCCAGGACAGAGCACAATACACCCGTTCGCCCGGTCCCAGGACATGACGCGCCCGAACGCGACTGCCCTCAATCCCCAACGCGAGATCCGAGCGGAGACGGATCGTGAGGTGCGCCCCGCTCGCGTCGGCCACATGGCGCTCGCCCTCGGCCGTGGTCCATTTCGCCGGCACGCGGCCATAGTCGAAGGCAGGTTCGCACACGAGCTCGACGTCGACTCTGCCCTCGAGGCAAACAACCGTTCGCACCAGCAAGTGGTCAGCGTCCTCGTCGGCGGGGGGCCGGGTGTGCGGAGTAATCCTGTCCTCGTGAACACGGGGACCGATAGTCAACGCGTCGCGAACGACAATCCAACCGGACGGCGACTTCCAAGTCGTGACCAAGACGTTGGTGCCCGGCTCGTAGATCCGCTCCGAGGGGTGGTTGATCCCGTAGGGTCCGAACCGAAAGATTCCGGCCTCCCGGTCGAGCAGGCTGCCAAAGATGCTCGGCGCGTCGAAAGAGGGGACGCAGAGCCAGTCGATCGCCCCATCGGGGGCTACGAGCGCGCCGGTATGGCAGTTGGATAAAAAAGCATAGTCGGCGATCGGCGTGAACGGCGAGGGCGCGGCCGAGCTCTGCTCCCGGGGCGACTTGGCTGGCTTGCGGGCAGGCGCTTTGGTCTTGGAGACGCTCATGCCGTCACCCGGGGTCTGTGGCCTTGACCGCATCGCGTCGGCGTGTGCCGGCGGTTATCCAGGAAAGCGGGCAAGGACGCCGCCACGATCGACGCCCGCGCACGTTCATCGCCGAACCTGAGCCGCAGGTATCCGGCAATCAGCCTGGCGTCGGGGAGCGCCATCAGGATCGCACCTAGACATGTTGCGCATCGACGGTTCGCGCGGCGACGAGGTAGGGTTAACGCGAAACGGTGTCCGCTGCTTGCACCACCCACTGAGGCTAATTTCGCCATGCGGCAGCCGATATTGGGCTCAACACCTATTTCGCACGCGGCGTGCACGGAGGCGCCTCGCTGGGTCGCGAGTTGCGACCTGTCGTTCGGGTACGCGCGTCCCACTTTCGCGCCACCGCAGGGTCGCTTGCAGCGGCGCGAACGTATCCATGGAGATTGATCTCGTACCAATCACTGCTGTGCGCGAGGCATGCCGCGCAGGGCTTTATTAACCATCGCACGCCGAGAATTTATCGCGACGAAGGCGTGCTCGTTGCGTTCGGATATGTCGCTCTGCGGCTGATCCTCGCGAGCGAAGTGGCACGCGTTGATCACCAATTTGCAGGAGAATTGGGGTAAACCCTGAAGCCGGGAAGTCGTCGAGTTCGGTGATCGATCCTCACGCAACGACTGAGGGATTGGTCTTCGCGGGTTGAGCACCCCGGAGCATGCGCCCAAGCGCACAGCCAATCATCAGTTGTTGCCCCATGGCGAAATACGTATTGGGCCCAATACGAACCATCGCCTTGGTGCAATAGGCATAAATAGGCCGGAGCGGCCGGTGCCGGGTGAATCGGCAATGCGAGGCCTTGGAACGTCTGCCCGTAGGCGCCCGCAAGGGCATAAGGAAACGTGGTGGGAGTTCCGGTGCGTCGCCTGTTTCACCCCTGTCGCATCTCGATTAACTCCGCGTCAGATGCCGAGGGGTATTATCGAACATCCCAACGATGATGATCCCAGAGAGTAGGGTTGTATGGTTGAGGAATTGGATCCGACAGATGCGGGTCTTCGTGCCGTCCATTGCACGGGAGGCATCCGTGCAGGATGGGTGTGAGGCGACCCCCGAGACGGCGCGCGGCTCCGCCTCCAGGCAGAGCTACGGGCACCGGCGCTCGGCATGGCCGCGCTGGCTGGTCTTGAGCGCGGCGATGCCGGTCGCATCCTGTGCCCAGACCGGCGTACTCGATCCCCAGGGACCGGTTGCGTCGGCGATACGGCTCCTGCTGATCAACTCGACGGCGATCATGTTGGTGGTCATCGTTCCGGTGATCCTGGCGACCTTGGCGTTTGCCTGGTGGTACAGGTCGTCCAACGTCCGCGCCGGGCACAGCGAGGAGCTGGCCTATGAAGGCCGGATCGACTTTGTCGTCTGGTCGATCCCCGCACTCGTCGTCATTCTTCTAGGTGGGGTCACCTGGATCGGTTCCCATCAGCTCGATCCGCGCGCACCGATCGCCGCCAACGCCAAACCGCTTCAGGTCGACGTCGCCGCCCTCGATTGGAAATGGCTGTTCATCTACCCCGATCAGGGCGTCGCTGCCCTCAACCAGTTGGTCATACCGGCGGGAACGCCGGTAAGCTTTCGGCTGACCTCGGCGAACGTGATGAACTCGTTCTTTGTGCCGCAACTCGGCAGTCAGATTTACACGATGCCGGGGATGACTACCCACCTGAACCTCCTGGCGGACAGGCCGGGCGAGTATCCGGGCATCTCGGCGAATTTCAGCGGCGACGGCTTCGCGGACATGCATTTCATTGCCAAGGCGGTGCCCACGGAAGCGTTCGACGCCTGGGTGGCACAGGTGCGCGGTTCCGGGTCGGCTCTCGACATGCCCGCCTATGCCGAATTGGCGAAGCCGAGCATAGCCGTGCCGCCGACGACCTATCGCTCGGTCGACCCCAAGCTGTTCGAACGCATCGTCGACCGGACGGCACTCGCTCCCGAGAAGGCAGGCGCCAGCGAGAACTACTGCCCGCCGGCGCCACGGGCAGGAGGATGAGATGCTGGGCAAGCTGAGCTGGTCGGCGATTCCCTTCTACCAACCTTTGCCCCTCTACGCCATGGGCGTGGTCGGCCTCGCCATTCTGGCCGTGCTGATCATTATCACCAAGAAGGGATGGTGGCCTTATCTGTGGGAGGAGTGGTTGACCAGCGTTGACCACAAGCGCATCGGCGTCATGTACTTGGTGCTGGCGCTGGTCATGCTGATCCGCGGCTATAGCGATGCGATCATGATGCGCTCGCAGCAGGCGATCGCCATCGGCGGCGCCGAAGGATACCTGCCGCCCGATCACTACAACCAGATCTTTTCCTCGCACGGCACGATCATGATCTTTTTCGTGGCAATGCCGTTCGTAATTGGACTGATGAACTTTGTCGTGCCGCTGCAGCTGGGCGTGCGCGACGTCGCCTTTCCCGTGCTCAACTCGGTAAGTTTCTGGCTGACGGCGTCGGGTGCGCTGCTGATCAACGTGTCGCTGGTCATCGGCAGTTTCGCCCGCACCGGCTGGATGTGCTATCCGCCACTGTCCGAGCTCGCCTACTCGCCCGATGTCGGCGTCGACTATTACCTTTGGCTCCTGCAGATCTCGGGCATCGGCACGTTATTTGCCGGCATCAACATGGTCACCACCATCCTTAAATTGCGCGCCCCGGGGATGACCTATTTCCGCATGCCGGTGTTCTGCTGGAGCGCGCTGGCTTCAAGCATATTGATCGTCGTCGCCTTTCCGGTCCTAACCGCGACCTTCGCGATGCTGCTGCTCGATCGTCTTGTCGGCACACATTTTTTCACCAACGATGCCGGCGGCAACATGATGATGTACGTCAACCTGTTTTGGGCGTGGGGCCATCCCGAGGTTTACATCTTGATCCTGCCGGCGTTCGGCGTGTTCTCGGAAGTTATCGCCACCTTTTCCGGCAAGCCGCTGTTCAGCTACCGCTCGATGGTTCTCGCTCTTTTGGCGATCTGCGTCCTGTCTTTCATGGTTTGGCTGCATCACTTCTTCACAATGGGCGCGAGCGCCGACGTCAACGCCTTCTTCGGCATCATGTCGATGATCATTGGCGTGCCGACCGGCGTCAAAGTCTTCAACTGGCTGTTCACCATGTTCCGTGGCCGAATCGTGTTCAAGACACCAGTCCTGTTTTCGATCGGCTTTATGGTCACTTTTGTCATCGGCGGCATGACGGGCGTTCTCTTGGCAGTTCCGCCGATCGACTTCGTGCTCCACAACAGCGTCTTCCTGGTCGCGCATTTCCATAATGTCATCATCGGCGGCGTGCTATTCGGCGCGCTGGCGGGCTACAATTACTGGTTTCCCAAGGCGTTCGGCTTCACCCTTGACGAGAGGTGGGGCAAGGCCAGTTTCTGGTGCTGGATCATCGGCTTCTATCTCGCCTTCACGCCGCTCTATGTCCTGGGCTTGATGGGCATGACGCGGCGCCTCCAGCACATCGCCGACCCGAGCTGGCGGCCGTTACTGCTGGTCGCGGAACTAGGGGCCATCGTTGTCTTCTTCGCCATCCTCTGCCAGGCCATGCAGCTCTATGTCAGCATCCGCACGCGCGAGAGCCGTCGCGATCTGACCGGCGACCCGTGGAATGGCCGCACCTTGGAGTGGGCGACGTCATCGCCGCCGCCCGCCTACAACTTCGCGGTGCTGCCTAGGGTCGAAACGATCGACGCCTTCTGGGAGATGAAGCGCAAGGGCCTGGGGGCGGCGCGGCCGGCCTATGAAGCCATCGAGATGCCGCGCAACAGCCCACTCGCCTTTGTTATCGCCTTCTTTGCGGTGGTGACCGGCTTTGCGCTCATCTGGCAAATCTGGTGGATAGCGATCCTCGGCCTCCTCGCCATCTTGGTCGCGGTCATGGTGTTCGGCTGGAGCGAGGACCGGCAGCGCGAAATCTCGGCCGCCGAAATGGCGCGGCTGGAACGGGCCCAGCTAGGCCTCGGACGACCGGCATGACGACGACAACAATCGAAGCGGTGCGTCCGGACCGGGTTCGAGGGCGGGGCGCCGGCGGGCCGTCCTCGACCCGCACCGTCGTCGCTTACGGGTTCTGGATCTTTATCCTCAGCGACATCACCATGTTCTCGGCGCTGTTCGCGGCCTATGCGGTGTTGTCGGACCGCACCGCCGGCGGACCGACCGCGAGCGAGCTGATCAATCTCCGCCACGTCTTTGTCGAGACCATGTGTCTCTTGATTTCGAGCTACACCGCCGGGATTGGGGCCTTGTCCGCCGAGCGGCGCCAGCCGGACCGTTTCCTGATCTTCGCCGCGCTGACGTTCGTGTTCGGTGCGGCCTTCCTGATCATCGAGATCACGGATTTCGCCGACATGCTGAGGGTGGGCGCCGGGCCCTCGCGCAGCGCATTCCTGTCGGCCTTCTGGGCCTTGGTCGGCATGCACGGGGCGCACGTGACCAGCGGTCTCCTCTGGCTCATCTATATGGTGGCGCAGGTCGTCGCCAAGGGCCTGCTGCCCCACGTGCTCCGGCGCCTGTTGTGCTTCAGCCTGTTCTGGCACGCGCTAGACATCGTCTGGGTCGGCGTGTTGACCGTGGTTTACCTGATGGGAGCCCACTGATGGAGGATCCTGATCGCCTCTACGACCGGACGCCCGGCGTCGAAGACCAAGAGCCCACCGCCAACTATTGGTCGTACACGACGGGGTTCGGGCTCGCCGTCCTGTTGACGATTGCCTCGTTCATCGTAGCGCAAACAAATTTGCTGTGGCCCCCGGGTATACCGATGGGACTGGCCGTGCTCGCCATCGCCCAGATCGGCGTCCACCTCGTTTTCTTTCTGCATATCGGCACCGGGCCCGATAACACGAATAATATCGTGGCCCTTGCTTTCGGGCTGCTGATCGTCTTTCTCATCATCGGCGGTTCAACCTTTATTATGGCTAATCTCAACGCCAACATGATGCCGATGCCGATGAACCTGCCGCACTGACCCTCTATGCGCCATCCTCATGCTCTCAATCTTGGGGGCGGCGGCGCGCACACTGGGCAGCTCTATTCCCCTTACCCGGCAGAGGCCTGCCGCTAGCAGCCCGGAAAGTGCTTTGACGTGATGCCGTTCACGTCGCGGAGCCACCACCTCGCTTGTCTTGCCACAATTCGAAGATTGTGATGATCACGACGAGACCGCCTAATCCGAAGTGCCAACTTCTGAGTGGACCGCTGTATTTCAGGACGAGCGGCGCCGCCATAATCCACGCGCCGCAAATCAGGTTGATGATCTCTTCCCAGCGGGCGAGAGCCACGATTTCGAGTTCCGCTACAAAAATCATGATAAGGCCGACGATGAGCGCACTCGCCGCTGGTGGACCACGGTAGCCGCGATCGGAGAACAAGGGTGAGAGCAAGATGAGTCCGCCCAAAGCCAGCAGGAGCCAATCTTCCCAGGGGCGGTGGGTGGTGAGGCGCATCATTGGCTTGCTTTCTTGGGCGCGATGAATCTCGTGCTGTCGACAAGCATGCGACCCATGCTCAACGCCGACCCAGCCTGTCCGGTCCGTTCGGTGGGCGACGGTCGCTTGGATCGCCGACTCGGCTTCGCCGGCATCGACGGGTGTGGCTGCTCTGGTCGCCATCGGCGTCTATGCTGGCAATGACCGCAAACTCGCGACATGAGGCAATCATGCGCCCGCGAAACAGCTCGGCACTGGCCGGGTTGCCGGCGTCAATGCTGCCATTTCGGTGCGGCGCCTGCGGCGCAGGCGAAGGTGTCCTCGCCGCATGCCGCTTGCGCCGTGTGTTCTCTGCATCAGCGTCGGTTGGCGGCACGCCGCTCACGGCTGGAAGCGCGGCCTTGGCTATGGAACAAGGCTCTCGGATTTTCCACCCAGGACCAGAAGTCGACAGCGCGCGTAGTCCGTGCGGCCCACTGATCATCATCGTCGACATGCCTCAATTGATAAAGGCGCATGAGGGTATAGGCGTACGTCGCGAAAAAGAGAACCAGACCGCCTAAGGCAATTGCCGTGTCCTGGGTTACGAGCCCCGCACCGAATCCGCCGAGACCGGCCACGCATGCAACGGTAATCGCGATCACCTCCGCTAGCGAAGAAGGCTTGTCGCGCCGAATTGCCGATGCTTGAGCGTCCACGTTGGCTTCTCCACCACGGTTGAGCCATTCAGGTGGTGCGAGATTGCCTGCCTGCGCGCCGCACAGCTATAGGCACTATTACCGATATTTGGCCCGAGGCACTTGCGGACACGCCCCTCCTCCCTGGACTCACTCCGACGCCATGCGTGTGCGGGAAGCCTTTGCCTTGCAGCGCGCAGGCTGCGATCGGGTTTGGTAAATTTTTGCCTCAAAGCGAAGCGCACGCGTACGCCAATCGATGCCGCCGCCGTTACCGCGATCGGCGATCGCACTCTCCCGATTTGCGCGACGAGCCGACAAATCGGCGGTCGCCGCAGACGGCTTGCCTGCGCCCCTGCATCTTCACGACCGAGCGCCTTTGCATCGAGCGGGAAGCGCGTGTCCGGTCTGCGCTCTACAGCGAGACGAACTTGAAGCCCGCTCCCCAACGCGTCATGCGACCGATGGAGGGTGAAGGGAAATGCGCCGTGCACAAGAGCGTTGGAGTGTCGGCGAAGCGTTCAAACAAATTGCGCCGGGACTGCACCCCCTGCTTGCCGTCGTAGTCGACGAAGTGGACCAGCTCGGGATAGCGCGCCTGAATCGGAGAATGTACCACGTCGCCGGTAATGACCGCGTCCTGGCCGGGTATTCCAACATGGACTGAAAAGTGATCGACAGTATGGCCAGGTGTAGGGATCAGCCTTACCTGATCGTTGAGCACGTGGTCGCTTTTGACGATTTCGTGGCGGCCTGCCGCCACGATCGGCAGCACCGAGTCCGTCACCCAGGGCACCTTCCGGGGATTCTCCTTCTCCGTCTGGGTCCAGAATGCCAGCTCCCGGTCGGCGAACAGGTACTTGGCATTGGGGAAGGTCGGCACCCAGCGCCCGTTGTCCAACCGCGTGTTCCAGCCGACATGGTCGATGTGCAGGTGCGTGCACATGACGTAGTCGATGTCGGCGACGGTGAAGCCGGCGGTGGCTAGGTTCTCTTTGTACCGGTCGCTTTTCAGCATGTGCCAGAAGGGTTGCGCCGGCCGCGCCTTGTCGTTGCCGACGCAGGCGTCGATCATGATGGTGCGATGCGGGGTGCGCAGGATGTAGCTCTGGATGCACAACACGAGCTTGCTGCCGACGATATACTTGGGCTCGAGCCAAGAACGGTTCGCGTCGAGCATCTCCTTAGTCAACGTCGGGAAGAAGTCGTACGCCCCGAACATGGGCGCCTCCTGCTCGACGACGCGATGAATGGTGACATCACCGACGCGGATGGGCTCGATCATGGCAAGTCTCCTGCGCGCGTGTGTTGGCAGAGGCCGTGTCAGTGGCTAAGCCTGCTGAACGTGTCGCGTTCGGCGGTGGTTGAGGCGTCGTTGCAGTGAGCAGGTAAGCTGCGCCATTGACATTGGAGATTCCGAGTCCCCGTTACAATCTATATTCGGCACCAGGGACGTCCGATGCCGAGCCGGAAGAGAGTTGCGCCGCGCGCCGTATCGGGGCGCTGACTGGTCGTAGGGCAGGTGGCAGATGCCATGGGCCACGCGCCGCCAAGTTCAAGCTCCCTCCGGTATCGCCTGCGGTGACGTAAAGGCCCAACGGTTGCATCTGTCGGGCGCTGTCGAATGTCGGGACGGCAATCGAGGGATGATGCGCAACAGCTTAGTCCTGAGTCGGTGAGCATCCCTTGATATCAGCGCATTATATCAGCGCATTCAGGTTAACCGCGCGGGGCGTCAGGGTTTGTACCACCTTGATGCCGACATCCACCCGCTGGCATAAACAGCTGGCACAGCCAGCTCGTACCTGGAGCGGGCATAGAGGGCAATGAGCTGCCGCCAGAGCCGGTTCCACTTTCCCGGCGGCCACGGAACTAAGAATAGGTCCGTACGTTAGACCGTTGGCTTCACAGTGCAATGCAACGCGCTCGGCGGCGTTCGGTTGTGATCCCTGAGGAGCAGGGCTATGCCGGCACTAAGACCTATCCTAAGGCAATTGGAAAAAGAAGGCGCAGCCTTAGGCCATTTCAATGTGGCAGACCTGGTGTTGCTAAAAGCGGTCCTCGGTGCCGCCGACGACATAAGTGTTCCGGTATTCATTGGCGCGTCCGAAGGAGAGCGAGATTTCTTCGGTACGCACCAGCTCGCCGCGTTTCTGAAGGACATACGCGAGGACTCGCATATTCCCGTCTTTCTCAACGCAGATCACAGGCATTCATTGGTAAAAGCCATTGAGGCGGCAAAAGCCGGTTTCGACTCGATAGGCATCGATTTCTCTGCGTTACCCATCGAACAGAATGCATCTCGTACGAAAGAAGCAGTTGAAGCGATTAAAGCAATCAATCCAAATATCCCGGCAGAGGGAGAGATAGGCGATATCGGAACCGGCTCTGAAATCCACGAAATAGAGCACCGCGATCACGCGAATCTTACCACGCCCGAAGAAGCGAGACAATTCGTTCAGGCGACGGGAATTGATGTCCTGGCGCCGGCCGTTGGTAATATGCACGGCATGGCCAAGAGCATGGTCCAAGGAACAAAGAAGAAGCACCTGGACGTTGACCGGATTGCTCAAATCAAGAAGGCGAGTTCGGTATTTCTGACCCTGCACGGTGGGTCGGGGACGGTAGATGGAGACCTTCGCGACGCCATCGTCGCCGGGATCAACATCATTCACATCAACACCGAGCTTCGGGTGGCATGGAGACGCTCGCTGGACGACAGCCTGGGCAGAGACCCCGAACAGGTCGTGCCATACCGCATTCTGCGGCCGGTCGTGGACGCGGTTAAGGAGGTGGTCAGCTCGCGCCTGAGATTGTTCACGGCTCAACGGGCGGGTGAAGACAAGGTGTGGAACTGAATGCAAACAACAAATCGCCGTGCTCCGCGATGCGGCGGTCGAGCAACTCACCGGCCTACCGCCGGCTTTGCTCGCCGAATGTGATGTGTTGCGCGAGGAGGGCAGAGAGGAGGAGTCGATGCAAGAGCGCTCCCGATACCGTGCGGCCTATCCCGACGCCTACAAGGCCATGCCCACTCTGAGCCAGGCGGTTGAGAAGACGGGGCTTGCCCCGCAACTGGTCGACTTGGTCAACTATCGCGTGTCGCAACGCAATGGCTGTGCGTTCTGCCTCGATATGCATTCAAAGGACTTGCGTGCCCGTGGTGAAACTGAGCAACGCCTCTATATGATCGGCGCGTGGCGCGAGGCGCCGCAACTTTACGGCGATCGCGAGCGCGCCGCACTGGCATGGGCCGAGGCCGTGACCCGGCTTGAGCACCAGCAGGTTCCGGACGCGGTCTATACTCTGGCAAGTCGGCAATTCAGCGCGGCCGAGTTGACGCAACTGACACTGGCGGTTGTCGCAATCAATGCTTGGAACCGCTTCAACGTCGCGTTCCATACGCCCGCTGGCAGCTACAATTCGACGATCGCGTCAAAGACGGCCTAGGATTGGCGGAAGGCGGTATGGGCTCTTGGCAAGTTGCCGACGAGGCGGCGAGGACGTTTCCGGGCAAACCTCGGACGATCCTTGGGCAGGCCGAGCTCTCCTGCAAGGTCCGCTGTTCCCGGAATGCCCGAGGACGCCATTTGCGGAGATGCCATGCCAAATGAACCTACTATCGCCGGGCGCGGGGCCAATCGAGCAACCGACGCCGCTCCAGCGTCCCCTCGCCCAACGCTGCCGCGAAGCCGGCGCAGGCTAAGACACAAGTCGCCTCGCAGTTCGGCCACCCAGAGCGGCCACGCCGCAGCGGTCGCACAAGCCGACTTGCCACTGGCCATTGAGGACTACGCTCTCATCGGCGATTGCACGACCGCGGCCCTGGTCGGCCGCAATGGGTCCATCGACTGGCTGTGCTGGCCGCGCTTTGACAGCAACGCCTGTTTCGCAGCCCTGCTCGGCACTTCCGACCATGGACGGTGGCGCATTTCCCCGACGGATCCAGATGCACGCGTCACCCGTGCCTACCACAATGGCACCATGGTGCTGGAGACGGTGTTCGCGACCGAAGCCGGGCGGGTCGCAGTGATCGACTTCATGCCGCTCGACCGCGGCAACTCCTCCCTCGTCCGCATCGTCGAGGGGCAGGCCGGCGCGGTGGAAATTTGTATGCACCTGAAGCTTCGTTTCGACTACGGCAGCTCGGTTCCCTGGGTGACCAGGCTTGAGGACAATTCCGGCATCAGTGCCGTAGTCGGACCTCATAGAGTGACGCTGCGCACACCGATCGAACTGCGCGGCGACAATCTTGCAACCGTGGCCAAATTCAGCGTCGCCAGGGGTCAGCGCATTGCGTTCGTGATGACCTACGGCGCATCGCATCTTGCGGTGCCCGATGCCATGGACTGGCAAGGTGCGCTTGCTGAAACCTCCGAGCGCTGGCGCAGGTGGTCCGGGCAGTGCCGCTCTAAGGGACCCTGGAAGGGTGTGGTCGAACGCTCGCTGCTGACCCTGAAGGCCCTCACGCACGAGGCCACCGGCGGCATCATTGCTGCCCCGACCACGTCGCTGCCCGAGCAAATCGGTGGTGCCCGCAATTGGGACTATCGCTACTGCTGGCTCCGCGACGCCACGCTGACGCTGATGGCGCTGATGTCAGCTGGGTACACCAATGAGGCGCGTGCGTGGCGCGACTGGCTGCTGCGCGCCGCCTTGGGCAGCCCCGATCAAATTCAAATCATGTACGGATTGGCCGGCGAGCGCCAGCTCAACGAATGGGAGGTGCCGTGGCTGCCGGGTTATCGAGGCTCAACGCCGGTGCGCATCGGAAACGCGGCCTCGAGTCAGGTGCAGCTCGACATCTACGGAGAGCTTCTCGACGGCCTCTCCCAATCGCGAACCGACGTTCTCGCTCCGGCGCCGTCCGGGTGGGCGCTGCAAGAGAAACTGGTCGAACATCTGTTGCAGATCTGGGATCAGCCCGATGACGGGATCTGGGAGGTGAGAGGCGCTGCTCGGCACTTTACCTATTCCAAGGTCATGGCCTGGGTAGCGCTGGATCGCACGGTGAGGGACGCAGAGCGATTCCGGTTGCAAGCGCCGCTCGATCGCTGGCGGCATTTCCGCGATCAGATGCATGCGACGATATGCTCTCAAGGATTCAATGGGAGCATGAACGCCTTCACGCAAAGCTTTGGCAGCACCGACCTCGATGCCAGCCTGTTGCGGCTTCCCATCGTCGGTTTCCTGCCTGCCGACGATCCACGCGTGCGTGCTACCGTGGCGGCGATCGAGCGAGAGCTCGTCTCTGATGGCTTCGTGATGCGTTATCGCACCAAGACCGATATAGACGGCCTGCCTCCCGGAGAAGGTGTCTTTCTCCCCTGCAGCTTCTGGCTGGCGGACGCCTACATTTTACAGGGACGCAACGCCGAAGCGCGCGCGTTGTTCGAGCGCCTGGTGTCCCTGTGCAACGATGTTGGATTGCTCGCTGAAGAGTATGATCCTCACGCGCGGCGACAGGTCGGCAATTTCCCGCAGGCGTTTTCGCACCTCGCACTCGTCAGCACGGCATTGAGCCTGCACGAGGCCGGCCCCGTGCAGCGGCGGGCGCGAGGGTCGAGGTCGCGGTAATCGGCTGAGAGCTGCCAGTCGTTGACCGAAGTCATGACGGGCCGAGCTCGCCGCTGCGCCGATGCGCGCCCTCTGCGCTGGATCGTCGCGCCTGGAAAGGGGGCCAGAAGGCGAGCCGAGAACCGCGACCACCGACGAGGTAAGGCTGCCAGTACCCGCGCGTCGGCTTTGGGGCGCAACGGTAGGAACAGCGCCCGCCGTCGGAGAATTTCTTCTATCTCTGGTCGATCGTCGCTGCCGCGCTGAGGAGCCGGATGATCTCCTCGGCGATCTGGTCGGCCGGCGGTCCGACGTCGACGGTCAAAGGATCCTCGTCAGGATCCGGTTGCTCAAGGGTATTTATCTGGCTTTGCAGCAGACTCGCCGGCATGAAATGGTTCTGGCGCCCCGCCAGGCGTCCGGCGATGAGGTCTCGGCCACCGCGAAGATAGACCAGCCGTACTTCCGGTCGGTTGCCGATGATGAACTGGCGATACGATCGCCTGAGGGCGGAGCACGTGATGATCCCTGGCTGCCGCTTGGCACGCTGGCCGTCGATCCAAGCGGCCACGGCTTCAAGCCAAGGCCGTCGATCGGCATCGGTCAGCGCGATGCCGGCGTGCATCTTGGCAACATTTGCCTCGGGGTGCAGGGAGTCGCCCTCCTCGAACGGCCACCCCAGGCGCGCCGCGCGCTGTTGGGCGATGGTCGTCTTGCCCGCCCC
>Ga0187783_10002273_pt1 | contig 14286 bp, 10 predicted proteins | sample 1015_SJ02_MP02_2_FD_132471 | JGI IMG/M metagenome (GOLD analysis project Ga0187783, IMG submission 132471) | Tropical peat soil microbial communities from peatlands in Department of Meta, Colombia - 1015_SJ02_MP02_20_MG | ecosystem: Environmental > Terrestrial > Soil > Wetlands > Peat | place...
GATGACCCGGGCTACACGCGCTTCTTCAGCTACATCTCGCTGTTCACCTTCGCCATGCTGATGCTGGTGATGTCGAACAACTTCATGCAGCTGTTCTTCGGCTGGGAAGCGGTCGGCGTGGTCTCCTATCTGCTGATCGGCTTCTGGTACACGCGCCCGAGCGCGATCTTCGCCAGCCTCAAGGCGTTCATCGTCAACCGCATCGGCGACCTCGGCTTCGTGCTCGGCATCGCCGGCGTCGCCTATTTCACCCACTCCCTGAGTTACCGCGACGCGTTCGCGGCGGCACCGCAGATCGCGCACCAGCTGCTGCCCATGACGGCCAGCTCCTCGGTCGGGGCGCTGACCCTCATCTGCGTATGCCTGTTCATCGGTGCCATGGGCAAATCGGCCCAGGTGCCGCTGCACGTGTGGCTGCCGGACTCGATGGAGGGTCCGACGCCGATCTCGGCGCTGATTCATGCGGCCACCATGGTGACCGCCGGCATCTTCATGGTGGCGCGCATGTCGCCGCTGTTCGAGTACGCGGAAGGAGCGCTGTCGTTCGTGCTGGTGATCGGGGCGAGCACCGCATTCTTCATGGGGCTGCTCGGGGTGGTCAACAACGACATCAAGCGGGTGATCGCCTACTCGACGCTCTCGCAGCTCGGCTACATGACCGTGGCGCTCGGGGTGTCGGCCTACGGCGCCGGCATCTTCCACCTGATGACCCACGCCTTCTTCAAGGCGCTGCTGTTCCTCGCCGCGGGCTCGGTCATCATCGCGCTGCATCACGAGCAGGACATGCGCCGCATGGGCGGCCTGGCGAAGTACATGCCGATCACCGCGGTGACCTGCTGGATAGGCGCGCTGGCGCTGGTCGGTACGCCGTTGTTCTCCGGCTTCTACTCCAAGGACGCGATCATCGAGGCGGTCGGCGAGTCGCACCGCTTCGGCAGCGGCTACGCCTACTGGTGCGTGCTGGGCGGGGTGTTCGTCACCGCGCTCTATACCTTCCGCCTGCTGTTTCTCACCTTCCACGGACCGGAGCGCTTTCGCGGCGCGGCGGCCGGGCACGCCGGCGATGCCGCCGGCGCCGGCGCGCACGATCACGCCCACGACCCGCACGAGAGCCCGCTGGTCGTCACGCTGCCGCTGATCGCGCTCGCCATTCCCTCGGTGCTCATCGGCGCCGTGACCGTGGGACCGGTGCTGTTCGGTGACTACTTCGGACGCTCGATCTTCGTGCTCGGCGCGCACGACGTCACCGCGCGCATCGGCGCCGACTTCGGCGGACCGCTCAGATTCGCCCTCGCGGGGCTGCTCAAGCCGCCCTTCTGGCTGGCGCTCGCCGGGGCGCTGACCGCCTGGGCCTGCTTCCTGCGCCGGCCCGAGTGGGCCGACCGCGCCGCCGCGCGCCTGCACGGGCTGTACCGGCTGCTCGTCAACAAGTACTACTTCGACTGGTTCAACGAGAACGTGCTGGTGCCGCTCGCACGGTTGATCGGCACCGGCCTGTGGAAGGGGGGCGATCAGACGCTGATCGACGGCGTGCTGGTCGATGGCACCGCGGACGAGCTGAGCTGGCTCGGCGGCGTGCTGCGGCGTGTGCAGAGCGGCTACCTGTACTCGTACGCCTTCTGGATGATGATCGGGCTGGCAGTGCTGCTCGGTTGGTTCCTGAGCCGCGCGCACGGTTAGCGCCCATGCCGCTGCACGCCCTGCTGTCGCTGCTCATCTGGCTGCCCATCGGCGCCGGAGTGCTGCTGCTGCTGCTCGGCGAGCGCTACATCGCCGCCGGACGCTGGCTGGCGCTCGCGGCCACGCTCGCCACGCTGGCGCTGGCCGTGCCGCTGTGGCTGCACTTCGACACCGCGACCGCGGCGCTGCAGTTCACCGAGTCCCTGCCGTGGATCCCGCTGTTCCACGCCTACTACGCGCTCGGCGTGGACGGCATCTCGCTGCCGCTCATCGTGCTCACCGCCTTCATGACCGTGCCGGTGGTGATCGCCGGCTGGAGCGTGATCGACAGCCGCCCGGCGCAGTACTACGCCGCCTTCCTCATCATGGAAGGCCTCATGATCGGGGTGTTCTCGGCGAGCGATGCGCTGCTGTTTTACTTCTTCTGGGAAGCGATGCTGATTCCGATGTTCCTCATCATCGGCATCTGGGGCGGCCCGCGCCGCGTGTACGCCACCATCAAGTTCTTCCTGTACACCTTCCTCGGCTCGGTGTTCATGCTGGCGGCCCTCATCTACATGTACGTGAAGGCCGGCAGCTACTCGATCGCAGCGCTGCAGGCGCTGCCGCTCACGCTCATCGAGCAGCGCTGGATCTTCGTCGCCTTTCTGCTGGCGTTCGCCGTCAAGGTGCCGATGGTGCCGGTGCACACCTGGCTGCCGGACGCGCACGTCGAGGCGCCCACCGGCGGCTCGGTGATCCTCGCGGCCATCATGCTGAAGATGGGCGGCTACGGCTTTCTGCGCTTCAGCCTGCCGATCACGCCGGACGCGAGCCGCGAGCTCGACCTGCTGGTGATCGCGCTGTCGCTGATCGCGGTCATCTACATCGGCTTCGTCGCGCTGGTACAGCAGGACATGAAGAAGCTGATCGCCTACTCCTCGATCGCGCACATGGGTTTCGTGACCCTCGGCGCCTTCGTGATCTACCAGATCGTGCGCAACACCGGCGGCGTGGTCGGCGCGGGCATGGGGCTGGACGGCGCCATGGTGCAGATGGTCTCGCACGGCCTGATCTCCGGGGCGCTGTTCCTGTGCGTCGGCGTGCTCTACGACCGCCTGCACAGCCGGCAGATCGCCGACTACGGCGGCGTGGTCAACACCATGCCGGTGTTCGCCGCCTTCATGGTGCTGTTTGCGCTCGCCAACACCGGGCTGCCGGGCACCTCCGGCTTCGTCGGCGAGTTCCTGGTGATCATCGCCAGCTTCCGCGCCAGCTTCTGGTACTCGGCGCTCGCGGCGGTCACGCTGGTGCTGGGTGCCGCCTATACGCTGTGGCTGGTGAAGCGCGTGGTGTTCGGGCCGGTGACCAGTCCGCGCGTGGCGGCGCTCACCGATCTGAACGGGCGCGAGTTCATCGTGCTCGGCGCGCTGGCTGCCGCGGTGCTGCTGGTGGGCGTGTGGCCCGCGCCGCTGCTGAAGGTGATGCAGCCCACCATCCATCACCTGGTGAGCCAGGCGATCGCCACCAAGCTGTAGGACGCCGACCGCATGACAGCAGCGCTCCTGCCGGGCTTCAGCCTCGCTCCCGCGATCGCGGAGCTGTGGCTGGCGTTCGCGATCTGCGTGATTCTCATGGCCGAGGTGTTCGCCGGCGAGAAGCGCAGCGGCCTGATCGCCTCGCTGACGCTCGGCGCGCTCGCGGTCGGCGCGGCGCTCACCGCGCTGTTCGGCCACGTCACGCACCGCACCCTGCTGTTCGAGGGGATGTACGTCGCCGACGAGCTCGGCTACGCGCTCAAGCTCGCCGGCTTCCTGTTCGTCGCGGTGGCGCTGCTGTACTCGCGCAGCTACCTGCGTGACCGCAACATCCTGCGCGGCGAGTACTACGTGCTGGCGCTCAGCGCGCTGCTCGGCATCTTCGTACTGCTGTCCGCCAACAACCTGGTGACCGTGTACCTCGGCGTGGAGCTGCTGGCGCTGTCGGTATACGCCATGGTGGCGTTCGACCGCGATTCGGGCGTGAGCGCCGAGTCGGCGGTGAAGTATTTCGTGCTGGGAGCGATCGCCTCGGGGGCGCTGCTGTACGGCATGTCGCTGCTCTACGGGCTGAGCGGCACGCTCGATCTCGGCGTGCTGGCGGCGCGGCTGCAGTCACCGCTCAGCCCCGGCGTGATCCTCGGGCTCACCTTCGTCGTGGTGGCGGTGGCCTTCAAGCTCGGCGCGGTGCCCTTCCACATGTGGCTGCCGGACGTGTATGAGGGCGCGCCCACCAGCGTCACGCTGTTCATCGGCACGGCCCCGAAGATCGCCTACTTTGCGCTCGCGCTGCGCCTGCTGGCGCAGGGCCTGGCCGGCACCGCCGCCGAGTGGACGCAGATGCTCGAGGTGCTCGCGGTGCTCACCCTGGTGGTCGGCAACGTCGTGGCGCTGGTGCAGACCAACCTCAAGCGGCTGCTGGCGTACTCGACCATCGCCAACGTCGGCTTCATCCTGCTCGGCTTCGTGGCCGCCACGCCCGACGGCTATGCCGCCGCGCTCTACTACACGCTCGCCTACATGCTGGTGGCGCTCGGCTCCTTCGGCGTGATCCTGCTCGCGAGCGCCAAGGGCTTCGAGGCCGACCGGCTCGATGACTACAAGGGGCTGCAGCGGCGCGATCCGCTGCTGGCGGCGGCGATGATGGTGCTGATGTTCTCCACCGCCGGCGTGCCGCCCTTCATCGGCTTCTGGGCCAAGCTGCGCATCTTCCAGGCGCTGTGGGAGACGCGGCACCTGTACCTGGTGATCCTGGCGGCCGCCATGTCGGTGGTGGGGGCGTACTACTACCTGCGGGTGATCAAGCTCATGTACTTCGACGAGCCGGCCGGGCCGCAGCCGGCCGCCCGAGGCGAGCTCGGGGTGCGACTCGCCCTCGGGCTGAATGCGGCGGCCGTGCTCGTGCTCGGACTGCTGCCCGGACCGCTGCTCGATCTGTGCGAGCGACTGATCCCGTGAAGGGCGCGGGGGCCACCGGGATGAAGCGCGCAGCGCGCGCAGCCGCCTGGCCCCGGGCGGCGCTGAGCGCACTGCTGCTCGCCGCGGCCGGCGCCGCTCCGGCGGCGCAGCCCTATCGGCTAGCCGGCCAGCTGCCGCTGCCCGGGGACGAAGGCTGGGACTATCTCGCCTTCGAGCAGGGGGGCCACCGGCTGTTCGTCTCGCACGGCAGCCGCGTGCAGGTGGTGGACACCGACACGCTCGCCGTCGTCGGCGAGATCGCCGACACCCCCGGGGTGCACGGGATCGCGCTGGCGCCCGAGCTCGGCCGCGGTTACATCAGCGCCGGTCGCGGCAATGTCGTCGTGGTGTTCGACCTCGCGACGCTGGCGCGGCTCAAGGAGATCAGGACTAGCGGCGAGAACCCCGACGCGATCCTCTACCATCGTGCCACCCGCCGTGTGTTCGCCTTCAACGGGCGCGGGCGCAACGCCACCGCCATCGACGCGCGCACCGACACGGTGATCGGCACCGTTGCGCTCGATGCCAAGCCGGAGTTCGCCGCGAGCGATGGCGAGGGGAACGTCTACGTGAATCTCGAGGATAAGAACAGTGTCGCGGTGCTCGATCCGCGCTCCCTGCGCGTCACGGCGGTCTGGCCGGTGAGCGGCTGCCAGCAGCCCTCGGGGCTGGCGCTCGATGCCGCGCGCGCGCGGCTGTTCCCGGTGTGCGCCAACAAGGTGCTGGCGGTGCTCGATGCGGCCTCCGGGCGCGTGCTCGGCAGTGCGCCGATCGGCGCCGGGGTCGATGCCGCCGCCTACGATCCCGGCACGCAGCTCACCTGGGCCTCGTGCGGTGAGGGCCTGCTGGTCGGCGTGACCACCGATGCCGCCGGCGCGGCCGCGGTGGTCGAGTCGCTGCCGACGCAGCGCGGCGCGCGCACGCTCGCGCTCGATGAGCGCACCCACCGCATCTATCTCGTGACCGCGAGCTTCGCTGCCGCCCCGGCCGCCAGCGCCGCGCAGCCCCAGCCGCGCCCGGCGATCGCGCCCGGCTCGGTGCGGCTGCTGGTCGTGTCCCGCGGAGTCGTCGCGCAGTGAGGGTGCGCGCCGCGCGCGCCGCCGCCGCGGCGCTGCTGCTCGCCGGTGCGCCGTGCCCGGCGGCCACCCCGGCGGCCGCGGCGGCCACGGACAGCTCCAACGCGCTGGCCCACCAGCTGCTCGAGCAGCTGGTCGAGATCAACACCACCGACTCCCCGCGCGGCAACGTCACGAGCGCGGCCGAGGCCATGGCCGAGCGGCTGCGCGCCGGCGGCTTTGCGGCGGCGGACATGCAGCTGCTCGGCCCGAGCGAGCGCAAGAAGAACCTCGTGGTGCGGCTGCGCGGCAGCGGCACGCGCCCGCCGGTGCTGCTGATCGGGCACCTCGACGTGGTCGAGGCGCGGCGCGAGGACTGGAGCACCGACCCCTTCAGGCTGATCGAGCGGGACGGCTTTTTCTACGGCCGCGGCACGCTCGACATGAAGGGGCCCGATGCGATCATGGTGGCGAGCCTGATCCGCCTGAAGCGCGCCGGCTTCACGCCCGCGCGCGACATCATACTGGCGCTGACCGCCGACGAGGAGGGCGGGGCCGCCAACGGCGTGCAGTGGCTGCTCGAGCATCACCGCCAGCTGATCGACGCGCAGTTCGTGCTGAGCGGGGACGACTACTCGGTGCTCACCGAGAACGGCAAGCCGCTGTTCTTCGAGCTGATCGCGAGCGAGAAGGTGTACGCCGACTATCAGCTGCTGGTGACCAACAAGGGCGGGCACAGCTCCGAGCCGTTGCCGGACAATGCCATCTACACACTCACGCGCGGGCTCGACCGCCTGGCCGCCTACGAGTTCCCCTTCGAGCTCAACGCCGTGACGCGCGAGTACTACCGGCGCCTCGCGGACATCGAGAGCGGCCAGCGTGCCGCCGACATGCGCGCCATCCTCGGCACGCCGCCCGCACCCGCGGCGGTCGAGCGGCTGTCGCGCAACTCCGTCGACCACTCGATCACGCGCACCACCTGCGTCGCGACGCGCCTCGAGGCCGGGCACGCGAACAACGCGCTGCCGCAGCGCGCCGCCGCGGTGGTGAACTGCCGCATCCTGCCGGGCCACTCGCCCGAGGAGGTGCGCGCGCTGCTGGTACGGGTGCTCGCCGACCGCGCCATCGCCGTACGCTATCTGGCGAGCGACGGCAGCCTGCACGAGGCGGCACCGCAGGAGCGCGGCTTCGCGCCGCCGCCGCTGTTGCCGGAGGTGATCGGCCCGCTCGATCAGCTGGTGGGAGAGACCTGGCCGGGCTTGAAGGTCATTCCCTCCATGTCCGCCGGCGCCTCGGATGCCACCCACACGAGCGCTGCAGGCCTGCCCACCTATACGTTCGCGCCGCTCACCGTCGATCCGAACGACGATCGCGAGCACGGGCGCGACGAGCGCATCGGCGTCGCCTCCTTCTACCAGGCGAACGAGTTCTTCTATCGCTACCTGCGCCTGATCACGGCGCACTGAGGCCGTATGGATCGCACGCCATCCCGCCGGCTGCTGCGCGCAGGTCGCGCTGCGACGCGGCTCGCAGCGCTGCTCGGCGCAGCGGCGCTCGCCGCCGGCGCGGCGGACGCTCCGCTCGGTCCCGGCGCTGCGGGTCCGGCCGGCGCGGAGCCCGCCGCCGCGGCGTGGAATGCGCTGGCACACGACATCTACCGGCAGCTGGTCGGCATCAACACCACCGATTCCGCCGGCAGCGTGACCGCCGCCGCCGAGGCCCTGGCGCAGCGCTTTCGCGCCGCGGGCTTCGCCGCGGCCGACGTGCGCGTACTCGGCCCGCAAGCGCGCAAGAAGAATCTCGTGGTGCGGCTGCACGGCAGCGGGGCGCACCGGCCGCTGCTGCTCATCGGGCACCTGGACGTGGTCGAGGCGCGGCGCGAGGACTGGAGCACCGACCCCTTCACCCTGGTGGAGAAGGACGGCTATTTCTACGGCCGCGGCGCGCTCGACATGAAGAGCGGCGACGCGGTCATGGCGACCGCGCTGCTGCGCATGCAGCGCGAGGGTTTCCGCCCGAGCCGCGACCTGATCCTGGCGCTCACCGCGGACGAGGAGGGCGGCTGCTGCAACGGCGTCGAGTGGCTGCTCAAGAATCACCGCGAGCTGATCGACGCCGAGTTCGTGCTCAACCACGACGGGCTGGTCGGCTACTCGATCTCGGCCGAGCACGGCGTGCCTCAGGAGTTCGCCCTGAGCGCCGCCGAGAAGATGTATGCCGACTACCAGCTCACCGTCACCAACCGCGGCGGCCACAGCTCGCTGCCGCGCCCCGACAACGCGATCTACCAGCTCGCCCAGGACCTGCTCAAGGTCGCGCACTACGCCTTCCCGTTCGAGCTCAACGAAGTGACGCGCGCCTATTTCACGCGCATGGCCGCGCAGCGCGGCGGTCAGAGCGGCGCCGACATGCGCGCCGTGGCCGCCACGCCCGCCGACCCCGCGGCCATCGCGCGGCTGTCGCGCGAGCCCGATCTGAACTCGCTGATGCGCACCACCTGCGTCGCCACGCGCCTCGACGGCGGCCATGCCAACAACGCCCTGCCGCAGCGCGCCCAGGCGGTGGTGAACTGCCGCATTCTGCCGGGCCACTCCAAGGAGGAGGTGCGCCAGCAGCTGATCGGGGTGCTGGCCGATCCGGGCATCATCGTGCGCTACGTCGCCGACGACGGCACGGTCAGCGAGCGCGCCCCCGAGCAGCGCGCGCTGCCGCCCTCACCGCTCTCGCCCGAGCTGCTCGAGCCGCTCGAGCGCACGGTGGCGGCCATCTGGCCGGGGCTCGCGGTCGTGCCCTTCATGAACTCGAGCGCGACCGACGGCATCTACACGCGCGCCGCGGGCCTGCCCACCTACGGCGTCGCCGGCATCGCCGTCGACCGCGACGACATGCGCGCGCACGGCCGCGACGAGCGGGTGCGGGTCGCGGCGTTCTATCAGGACAACGAGTTCTACTATCGCTATCTGCAGGCGCTCAGCGCGCATTGATCACGACAGGCGTCGCGAGATGAGGAGCGCAGCGATCAGCACGATGGCGATGTTGAGGATCCACCACGCCAGCTGCTGGTGATGGTGCGCACCGTCCGCCGCGCTGCCGCTGCCAGCGGCGGTCGGGCCCGCCGCGGCCGGCCCCAGGGTGCCGCTCAGCACCTCGTGCAGTCCATCGTGGGCGATCAGCACTTCGAGCGCGGCGTGCGCCGGGGCCGTGCCGCCCGGCCACGGCACCGACCAGGTGCCGTCGGCCGCGGCGGCCGCGGCGGCGCTCTTGCCGTCGATCGACACGGTGAGGCCCGTCACCGCCGGCGCGTCGTGGCCTGCGGCGGGCCTGACGCGCAGCTCGAGCGCGGCCGGAGTGCGCGCCGCCTCGAGCGTCACGAGCGTCGAATGCGCGAGTGGCGTGAACGGCGCCGCGGGCGGCTCGGCCACCCCAGCCTGCGCGGCGCACAGGAGCGCGCCGAGCGAGAGCCACAGCTGCGTGCGTGACACGCCGCGCATGTTAGCAAGCCCGGCGCGTGCGGCGGCGCTATAGTGCGCTGCCACGGGAGATGAGAGCATGAGTGCGAAACCGGCCGCGCCGGCCGCGCCGCCGGATGCGCTGCGCTACCAGAGCGGCTTTGGCAATCACTTCGCCACCGAGGCGCTGCCCGGTGCGCTGCCGCAGGGGCGCAACTCCCCGCAACGACCGGCGTTCGGGCTGTACGCCGAGCAGTTCTCGGGCACCGCCTTCACCGCGCCCCGACATGCCAACCGCCGCAGCTGGCTCTACCGCATCCGTCCGGCCGCGGTGCACGGACCGTTCGCGCCCGCCGAGGCCGGCCAGCTGGTCGGCCGCTTCGAGGAGCCGGCGCCCTCGCCGAACCAGCTGCGCTGGCGGCCGCTGCCGCTGCCGGCGGAGCCGACCGATTTCGTCGCCGGACTCACCACGCTCGCCGGCAACGGCTCGCCCGATGCTCATGCCGGCTGCGGCATCCACTGGTACGTGGCCAACCGCTCGATGCACGAGCGCTTCTTCTACGACGCCGACGCCGAGCTGCTGATCGTGCCGCAGCTCGGTGGACTGCGCCTGTTCACCGAGCTCGGCTGCCTCGAAGTGCGCCCGCTCGAGATCGCCGTGATCCCGCGCGGGCTGCGCTTTCGCGTCGAGCTGAGCGAGCGGCGCGCGCGCGGCTACGTGTGCGAGAACTTCGGCGCGCCGTTCAGACTGCCCGACCTCGGGCCGATCGGCGCCAACGGTCTCGCCAATGCACGCGACTTCCAGACGCCCTGTGCCTGGTACGAGGACCGCGAGGGGGATTTCGAGCTGGTGGCGAAATTCGCCGGCCGGCTGTGGTCGGCGCGCATCGATCACTCGCCGCTCGACGTGGTGGCCTGGCACGGCAACAACGTGCCGTACCGTTACGACCTGCGGCGCTTCAACACCCTCGGCTCGGTCAGCTACGACCACCCCGACCCTTCCATCTTCCTGGTGCTGCAGTCACCGAGCGATACCCCCGCAGTGGATGCCATCGACTTCGTCATCTTTCCGCCGCGCTGGCTGGTGATGCGCGACACCTTTCGCCCGCCCTGGTATCACCGCAACGTGGCCAGCGAGTTCATGGGACTCATCGAGGGTGTCTACGACGCGAAGGCGCAGGGCTTCGCGCCGGGCGGGGCGTCGCTCCACAACTGCATGTCGGGCCATGGGCCCGATGCGGCGACCTGGGAGCGCGCCACCCGTGCCGACACCACGCAGCCGGTGGCCCTCGAGGGTACGATGGCGTTCATGTTCGAGACGCGTGCCGTGATTCGCCCGACGCGCTACGCACTCGACACACCGCTGCTGCAGGGCGACTACGCGCGCGTGTGGCGCAGCCTGCGCCGCCACTTCGTTGCGCCGCCCGCGAGCGCGCCGCGCGCCGCGCTCGCCCCGAGCGGCGCGCCAGCGCGCACGAGCGGGCGCGGGCCGGGGCGCGCCGGGGGGCGGCGCGCGCGCGCCACGCGCCGATGACCGGGCTCGATGCCACGCACGACCCGGCGCAGGCGAGCTGGGTCGGCTCGGCCAACGCGCCCGGCGGGGATTTCCCGCTGCAGAACCTGCCGTTCGCCGTGTTCCGGCGCGCCGCAAGCCGCGAGAGCTTCCGCGGCGGCGTCGCCATCGGCGACGCGGTGCTCGATCTCGGCGCACTGCACGCGCTCGGGCTGCTCAACGGGCGGGCCGCGGATGCGCTCGGCGCCTGCACCGCGCCGACCCTCAACGCCTTCATGGCGATGGGCCGCGAGGCGAGCGGCGCGCTGCGCGCTGCGCTGTGGGAGCTGCTGCGGGCGCGCGCGCCGGCAGCCGCGCAACTGCAGGAGCTGCTCGTGCCGCAGGCCGCCGCCGAGTACCGGGTCGCGGCCCGGGTGGGCGACTTCACCGACTTCTACGCCTCGATCCATCACGCCACCGCCGTCGGGCGGCTGTTCCGCCCCGACAATCCGCTGCTGCCGAACTACAAGTGGGTGCCGATCGCCTATCACGGCCGGGCCTCTTCGCTGCAGGTGTCCGGCGCGAGCTTCCACCGGCCGCGCGGCCAGGTGCTGCCGCCCGGCGCAACGCGGCCGCAGCTCGAGCCCACGCAGCGCCTCGATTACGAGTTGGAAGTCGGCGTGTTCGTCGGCCGCGGCAACCCCCTCGGCCGCCCCGTGCCGCTCGCCGAGGCCGAGAGTCATGTGTTCGGGCTGTGCCTGCTCAACGACTGGTCGGCGCGCGACATCCAGGCGTGGGAGTACCAGCCGCTCGGTCCGTTTCTGGCCAAGAACTTCGCCACCACGGTGTCGCCGTGGGTGGTGACGCTCGAGGCGCTGGCCCCCTTTCGCGTGCCGTGGGTGCGGCCGGCGGCCGAGCCGGCGCCGCTCGCCTACCTCGACGACGCCACGGTGCGTGAGGCGGGCGCGCTCGACATTCAACTCGAGGCCTGGCTCGACAGCGCCGCCATGCGCGCGCGCGGCCTGCCGCCCGAGCGACTCTCGCACGCCGGCTTCCGCGACTCCTGGTGGACGGTGGCGCAGATGCTCGCCCACCACACGGTGAACGGCTGCAACCTCGAGCCCGGCGACCTCATCGGCAGCGGCACGCAGTCCGGCCCGCTGCCCGGCACGGCCGGCTCGCTGCTCGAGCTCACCCGCGGCGGCCGCGAGCCGCTCACGCTCGCCGGCGGTGAGACGCGCACCTTCCTCGAGGACGGCGACCGCGTGATCCTGCGCGGCTGGTGCGAGCGCGCTGGCTGTGCGCGCATCGGCTTCGGTGCGGCCACCGGCACCGTGGCTGCGGCGCTGCCGCCGTAGCGGCGCGGCGCGGCGGGGCACGCGCCGCCTTGCTAGGATCGACGCGGTGAGGAACTACCGCTACTACGACCTGATACTCGGCGCCTACGTGTGTGTGCTGTTGTGCGCCAACCTCATCGGGCCGGCCAAGGTCTCGAGCGTGACGCTGCCGCTGCTCGGGCCGCAGCCGTTCCTCGCCGGCGTGCTGTTCTTCCCGATCTCCTACCTGTTCGGTGACATTCTGACCGAGGTATACGGCTACGCGCGCGACCGGCGTGCGGTGTGGAGCGGCTTCGCCGCGCTGGCGTTCGCCGCCTTCATGTCCACGGTCATCGTGCACCTGCCGCCGGCGGACGGGTGGCGCGCGCATCAGGCGGCTGTCGAGGAGATCTTCGGCAACACCCCGCGCATCATCTGCGCCTCGATCATCGCCTTCTGGTGCGGCTCGTTCGTCAACAGCTACGTGCTGGCGAAGATGAAGATCTGGACCGCGGGACGCTGGCTGTGGACCCGCATCATCGGCTCGACGGTGTGCGGGGAGCTGGTCGACACGGCACTGTTCTACAGCATCGCCTTCTTCGGCATCTGGAGCAACGACGAGCTGCTGTCGCTCGCCGCCATTCAGTACCTGCTCAAGTCGCTGTGGGAGGTCATCGCCACGCCGCTCACCTACCGCATCGTCGCCTTCCTCAAGCGCGCCGAGCAGGAGGACTACTACGACCGCGACACCAACTTCACACCGTTCTCGCTCGCGGCCTGAGGGCGCGGCGCACGCCGGGCGCGGCCGCGGGCGCCGTGCGCGCCGGCGGGCAAAAAAAAAGCGGGGGCGCGTTGCGCCGCGCCCCCGCCGCTCGTGCGCGGATCGGTTACTTGCCGATCTGCTTGCTGACCTGGTTCTCCTGCTGGTTCAGCGACTTCTGCTCGGCCTTGGTGATGTGGCCATTGTTGGTGCTCGCCATGGTGCGCTCTTCCTGGCGAATGGCGTGGTCCTCGCTGTGCAGCTGCTTGGCCTGCGCCTTGCTGATCTGGCCGCTCTTCACTTCGTTGTTGATGCGCTTGTTCTGGTTGCCGAGCCGATCGTTCACCTCGGTGCGGCGCGGATGGTCCTTCTGCCACTGCGTCTCGTCGGCGAGCGTGCTGGTGGCAAAGCCGGCGAGCGCCAGGGTCGCAGCCGCGACGGTCATAACATTGCGAACGGATTTCAACATGGGTCTCCTCCTGAAAACGAGTGGTCGCTATTGAGCCGGAAGCCCCGGCTGCTGGGCGTTAACAACGTCGCAAGTTCAGGACTGCTTACCTTTGTGACGGAAAGTTAACGCGGTGCGCAGTGTGAGTTGCGTCACATTCCGGCAGCGGCGCGCGCCGCGGCGGCGCGCGGCGCCGTGCTGCGCGTGCCTCGCGCTCGCGGCCGGCGCGGCTGCGGCGGATGAGTCGCGCCAGGACGCCTGGTGGACCGGGCCGATGCTCGCGGCCTCGGCGGCGACGCTGCCGCAGGGGCACGCACTCATCGAGCCGTACCTGTTCGATGACATAAGCGTGGGCCACTTCGATGCCAGCGGCGCACGCCACAGCGGCCCTTACCAACACGATCTCGGCTCGCTCACCTACCTGCTGTACGGCGTCACGGATCTCATGACGCTCGGACTGCTGCCGCGCTTCGGCTACAACGAGCCCGCCGGCGCGGCCAACAGCTCCGCGATCGGCGTCGGCGACCTGACCTTGCAGGCGGGCTACGGGCTGCTGCAGTACCGGGACGGCCACTACACGCCGGCGGTCTCGGTGGTCGTGCAGGAGACGCTGCCCACGGGCCGTTACGACCGGCTGGCACGTGCGAGCGACGGCTTCGGCGCCGGTGCCTACACCACGACGTTGGCGCTGTACTCCCAGGACTACTTCTGGCTGCCGAACGGGCGGATCCTGCGGGCGCGACTCGACGTCAGCTACGCGCTCTCCTCGGCTGCGAGCGTCGCGGATCTGAGCGTCTACGGCACGCCCGCAGGCTTCGCCGGTCATGCCTATCCGGGCGCTGCGTTCAGCGCCGATGCGGCCGGAGAGTACAGCGTCACGCGCAACTGGGTGCTGGCGCTCGACCTGATCTACCAGCACGAGGACAGCACGCGCGTGCGCGGCACCGTGCCGGGCGGCATGCCCGCGGCCGCGCCGGCCCCCTATGCGAGCGCGAGCGGCTCGTCTTATTCGTTCGGCTTCGCGCCGGCGGTCGAATACAACTTCTCGAGCACCGTAGGGGTCCTCGTCGGCGTGCGGATCATCGAGATCGGTCGCAACACCGCCGCCAGC
>Ga0187783_10002274_pt1 | contig 14283 bp, 9 predicted proteins | sample 1015_SJ02_MP02_2_FD_132471 | JGI IMG/M metagenome (GOLD analysis project Ga0187783, IMG submission 132471) | Tropical peat soil microbial communities from peatlands in Department of Meta, Colombia - 1015_SJ02_MP02_20_MG | ecosystem: Environmental > Terrestrial > Soil > Wetlands > Peat | place...
AGCCCGGATCCAGGCTCTTGATCGTGGCGGGCTGCAAGTTGACGACGCTGCCGTTCGCGGCAAGATAGCTTACGATGCCTTGCCGCAGGTTTGCGCTCGGCACCGACTGAGTCGTCTGGACCGCTTCCCGGGAGCGTTGCCCTTCGTAGTTGGCGAAGAAGAACAGGCGATTCTTGATGATCGGGCCGCCCAGGGCGCCGCCGAAGGTGTTGCGGATCAATTGGCCCGGCTTGTTGGGCAAGCCGCTGGTCAGTTGCGCTTCCTTGTTAAACCAGTCATTGGCGGCGCCGAAGAGCGTGCGGTTGTATTCGTACGCGGAACCATGAAACTGGTTGGTGCCGCTCTTGGTGACGAGCGACACCTGAGCCCCGGATGATCGCCCGGAATCGGCGTTGGCATTGGTGGTGGTGACCCGGAACTCTTCGAGCGAGTCCATAGGAATTCGCAGCGCGCCGGTGAAGGCGTAGCCGAGCAGCGGGTCGTTGTTGTCGAGGCCGTCGACGGTGATGTCGGTTTGGTCGCTTCGCGCACCGTTGACTGCGCCGCCGCGGGAGTCGGCGTCGGTGTTCACCTGATTCCCAACGTATGCGACTCCGGCCTGCAAGCTCAGAAGTTCCACCGCATTGCGACCTTCGGAAGGCAGCGATTCAATCTGGCGCGAGTCAAAGGCATTCCCCAAGGTCGCATCCGCCGTGTTCACCCGCGGAGCTTCGCCGTGAACCTCAACCAGGGTCTCGGTTTTACCAACCGCCAAGCTGAAATCGAGCTTGGCCGGAGTATTCACCAGCAGCAAGACATCCTGTTTGCGAGTACTGGTAAAACCCGAAGCGGCTGCGGTGAGGGTGTAGCTGCCGGGAGGCACCTCGACAAACTGGTATTCGCCACGATCATTGGTGGTCGCAGTTCGACTGAAACCGGTCGTGGGGCTCACCAGAGTCATCTGCGCGCCTTTGATCATGGCCCCTGCCGGATCGGAGACCACGCCGCGAAGCGAGGTGGTAGAAACCTGTGCAATGAGACCTGAAACCAGTAGCGGGAAAATCAGACCGGCTTTCAGGAACGAGCCTGAATTTTTCGAGAAGACCACGGGCCCCAACCGCTTCTTGAGCATAATCACCTGCAAAACCAAGAAGTTGAAAATGACCAAGACTACCGTGGAATTGTTACAATCCGATGAAGACGCTGTAAAGAAATCGTGAGATCCCGGGCTGGGATGCGCCATTCTATCTCGAACCGCGCCATCGGCGCGTGTTTTGACTGCTTCTCCCCAGGCGCGGCCGCCCATTTCCCGGGATCCCCGTGGGCCAGCGACTCGGTCCGTCAGTATCCCGCCAGGTCGAGAACGCTATACTGGAGCGTCAGGGCCTCAACATGAAATGCCCTTCGACACATTCCTGGGCGGTGCCTGCAATCCCTGATCTCGAGTGTTTTCGTGCCGTGGGGTTCCGTCACGAGTATCCCCGCCATTGTCATGCGACCTGGGCGATTGGTGTTGTCGATCACGGCAAAGGGGGTATTTGGTATCGGGGAGCGCACGAGCGCGGCGGCCCCGGAGAGCTGATCACCATCAACCCTGGCGAAGTGCATACTGGGTATCCGCTACAAAAACAGGGACTTAGCTATTCGATGCTGTATGTCGGCAACGATCTGGTGAAGGACGTTCTGCCAGACGTCATCCGGTTACCCATCTTCCCGGCGCTGGTTCGAGACCCGGTTCTCGCCTTGCGCTTGCGTCGCCTCTGTCGGCTGCTGGAATTTGGAGCTCCGTCGCTCGCGGTCGAGACCCGGCTGCTCACCGATTTGCGATCGTTGTTCGTTCGCCATGCCCGCATCGAAGAGCGCCAACGCATCGGACGCGATCCTGGACATGTTCGCCGCATCCAGGACTTTCTGCGCAGCAATCTTCAGCGCAACGTGCGCTTAGATGAGCTTCGACAGCTCACCGGGTTGTCAAAGGCCTACCTGATTCGTTCCTTTCGCCGCTCGGTGGGCATGCCGCCCTACGAATGGCTTCTGCAATTGAGAATTGAAAACGCGAAAAATCGCCTCCAGCAAGGTTGTCCGATCAGTGATCTGGCCATCGAGCTGGGATTTGCCGATCAGAGTCACTTTCATCGCCGGTTCAAATCGATCACGGGTGTAACCCCAGCGGTTTTCGTAGAAGGTCACTATCGTTCAAGACAGGAAAATACCGGGTCACGATGATGGAGACGAGCGGCCCCCGGTTTTGCGCGGGCACGGTTTGATTCCGGGTCGTTGGCTAACGCGAGCTAGATTCCTATCTGGGACGGCAGTTGGGAGAAAGAATCGTGGGAGTTCATTTGCAGGTCAACGGTGTGGTCCACGACCTGGATGTCGAACCGGACGCGCCCCTCCTATGGGTCCTTCGTGATGAACTGAACTTGACGGGTACAAAGTTTGGCTGTGGGATTGCCGCTTGCGGTGCCTGCACGGTGCACGTGAATGGAAAAGCCGTGCGCAGTTGCACTGTTCCTGTGGGATCGGTGGCCGGCGCGGAAATCACCACCATCGAAGGCCTCGGGGCAGGCGGGTTGAACCCGGTTCAACAAGCGTGGATCGATCATCAGGTGCCGCAATGCGGCTACTGCCAGCCGGGCATGATCATGGCGGTCAGCGCATTCTTGGCTGTCAATCCAGCTCCCACCGATGCTGAGCTGGCCGCCGCAATCACCAACATCTGTCGCTGCGGCACGCTTCCCCGCATTCGCGCCGCGGTGCGGACCCTGGCGGCGAGCAAAGGTCGAGGGACTCCATGATGACTCGCAGGAAGTTCCTGATCGGCGGCGCGACGACTGCCGGTGCGCTGATCGTCGGCTACGGTCTCTGGCCGAGCAGGCGCCTCGCCCGCGCCGATCGATTGGCGGCCAAGTCCGGCGAGCGGTTTGTCGCCAACTGGATCAAGATCGCGAATGACGACACGATCACAGTGGTCGTTCCCCATTGCGATATGGGCACCGGAATCTTCACGTCGCTTTCGCAGATGGCCGCCGACGAGCTGGACGCCGATTGGGCGAAAGTGCGGGCGGAAACCGCACCCTCCGATCCCCTCTTTGCCAATGGCCCGATGGCGGAGGGATTCGGCCTCGAAGAGGCCAAGCTGAGCGACCATTCCATTCCAGGCTTTCTCCGCGGGATGGCGGGAAACTCCTTCCGCGTCATCGCCGAATACATGGACCTGCAAACGACCGGCGGCTCGGCGGCGGTGCGCATGACGGGCGTTTACGGGATGCGCATCGCGGGCGCGAGCGCGCGCGAGATGCTGGTGAAGGCGGCAGCGGCACGCCTGAACGCACCGGTCGAAGCGTTTCGCACGGAAATGAGCCGCGTCAATCACCTGCCCTCGGGAAAAAGCTTCGGCTACGGGGAACTTGCGGCCGAGGCGGCGCGATACAGCCCCTCTTCGCACCCTAAACTGAAGGCAAGAAGCGCGTACCAGCTGGTCGGCCGACCGGTTCCGCGCTTCGATATTCCGGCCAAGGTCCGGGGAGCCACGCTTTATGGCATCGACACCCAGCTGCCGAATCTGTGCTACGGAGCCATCCGGATATCGCCGGTTTTCGGCGGCAAGCTCGTTTCGGTGAGCGAGGCCGCGGTTGCCGAGAATCGCGGTGTCAAAAAAGTCGTCAAGCTGGACAACGCTGTGGTGGTCGTGGCCGATCGATTCTGGCGCGCCCACAAGGCGGTGGATACGCTCGAACCGGTCTTCGATCACGGTGGCAATGCTGACGTCTCCTCGAAGACGATTCGCGACCGCCATCTCGCCGCGCTGAACCAGGCCAAACTCAAGCAGGAGCTGTCCACCGGCTCCGGCGCCGAGGCGCTGAAAGGCGGCACCCTTGTGGAGCGCATCTATAACGTGCCTTACCTCGCACATGCTCCGATGGAACCGGTCAACGCCACCGCCCTTTACAAAAACGATGGCACACTCGAAGTTTGGGCGGGCACGCAGGACGGGCTGGGTTCGCGGGTGTTCTGCGCCAAGGCAGCCGGGATCGATTTGGGCAAGGTCACGTTTCACTTGGCACCGAGCGGCGGCGCTTTCGGACGGCGGCTCCCGGACCAGTGGAACTTCCTGACCTACGCGGTACGAACTGCCATGGCCGTGCCCGAGGTGCCGGTGAAGTTGATCTTCACCCGCGAACAGGATATGCAACACGATTTCTACCGGCCCAACATCACCAGCCGGTTCAGGGCCGCGCTGACAAACGATGGCCTGCCCCTGGCCTGGGTGAACGATTACACCACCGACGACGATCCGAATACTGAGGCGCACATCTTCTACGCTGTGCCCAACCAGGCCTATCGTGCGGCCAAAGTCACCACCCATGTGCCAACCGGTCCGTGGCGCAGCGTCGAGGCCTCATGGCATGGTTTTTTCGTGGAATCTTTCCTCGACGAGCTGGCCCACGAAGCCAAAAGGGATCCCCTGGAGTACCGCCGTGCCCTGCTCGCGGACAAACCCCGGCACCTTGCTACCCTCAATCTGGCCGCTGACAAGGCAGGCTGGGGAACCCCGCTTCCACCCGCGGGCGGGCGCGGGATCGCCATGGTGGAATGCTTCGGAACGATCGTAGCGGACGTGGCCGAGGTCGAGATCACCGATGACGACACCGTGAGGGTTCTTCGCTTCACGAGAGCCGCAGACTGTGGCAGGGCGGTAAATCCGGATGGTTTCAGGGCGCAGATGGAGAGCGGCATCATTTTTGGTCTGAGCGCGGCTCTCTATGGCGAGATCACCCTCGATCGGGGTGCGGTGGTCGAACAGAATTTCCCGGATTATGAAGTGGTGCGCCTCGCCCAGTGCCCCGAGATCGAGGTACACATCCACGAAAGCGATGCGCCGCTCGGTGGAGCCGGGGAACCTGGAGTACCGCCGGTTGCCCCGGCGCTAACCAATGCCATCTTCGCGGCAGCCGGCGTTCGCATCCGGGAATTGCCGGTCATGAACCACGCCCTTAGGAAAGCAGCGCGCAGCGGGTAAGACCGGATCGCGCGCAACTGCCCTGGGGATTTTTCAGGAAGATCGACTAGGCACTTGCGGCGCCGACGGCGCGAGTTAAACGAAGGGTGCGATGAGAGTGCTGCCGAAGCAGGTACGACTGGCCCAGCTCTCTATCGAAGATCCGCCATCACTTGCTCGAGCACTTCCCTTCCTGGGCGTACCACGGACTGCGGCAGCGTGGCGAGAGGTTCCTCGGTTACGTTCAGGACATCCATGAACGTCGGGGCGTTGGGGTTGACGTAAAAGACGCCTGTCAACACCTCGTTCTTTTCTCGCGCCTCATGCAAGCGCGTGATTGCCCGAATGCGGTCTGTGGGGTCGTAATCTTCCTCGATCTTGTGCAACTGCAGGCGGGAGCCGTCGTGCATGGTGACCTGAACCGTGTCCCCGGCATCATAGTCCACGTCGATTTCCTCGAATGCCGCGATAAAGTTAATATCCTGCAGGGGTTCTTCGTGATCCTTCATATACTTGTAGGATTTTGTGGAGCCTTCGTGATCGTTGAAGGTCACACAGGGCGATACCACGTCGAGCATGACCGTGCCGCGATGGGCAATGGCGGCCTTGAGCATGCTGTGCAGTTGTTTCTTATCTCCGGAAAACGAGCGTCCCACAAAGGTGGCGCCCAATTCGATCGCCATGGCACAGGTGTCGATGGGGGGCAGCTCATTGATGACGCCGGTTTTCAACTTGGATCCGAGATCGGCTGTGGCGGAGAATTGTCCTTTGGTCAGTCCGTATACCCCGTTGTCTTCGATGATGTAGATGACGGGCAGATTTCGTCGCATGAGATGAACGAACTGCCCGATGCCAATCGAAGCCGTGTCGCCGTCGCCGCTCACCCCCAATGCGATCAGCTTGTGATTGGCCAGCACTGCACCGGTAGTGACCGACGGCATACGGCCGTGCACCGCGTTGAAGCTGTGAGACCGGCGCATGAAATAGGCAGGGCTCTTCGAGGAACAGCCGATCCCGCTCGGCTTGATCACCCGCTCCGGCGGTATGCCCATTTCGAACATGGCATCGATAATGCGCTCCGAGATGGCATTGTGACCGCACCCGGCGCACAGAGTAGTCTTGCCGCCGCGGTAGTCCAGCACGGTCAAGCCAATGCGATTGATCTTTGGTTGTGGTGCACCGGTTGGTGTGGTGGACATTCTACTTCCCCTCCATGCTCGTGAGCTCATCGGTGACCGAGCGCGCATCGAGCGGCAGCCCGTGAACATGCGCGATGCTGCGCAGGCGGGTGACCAGCTCCGGCTTGAAATCGAGCTTCAGCAGACTCAGCATCTGGGCATCGCGGTTCTGCTCCACAACGTAAATCCGCTCATGCTGCGCGATGAAGTCGTGCACTTCCCGGGTGAAGGGGTAGGCGCGGATGCGCAGATAATCGGTTTCGATACCGTACTCGTTGCGCAGCTGATCGCGGGCCTCGACGATCCCCCAGTGGGACGTACCGTAGGCAATGATCCCGATCTTCGTCTTGCCGGTCGAAATGACCTCTGGCCGGGGCACAAAGGAGCGCGCGGTCTCAAATTTCTTGTTGATGCGCTCCATGTTTCGCTCGTAGTCGTCGGGACGCTCGCTATATTGCGACTTCTCGTTGTGACCGCTGCCGCGAGCGAAGTAGGCCGCCGCGGGATGATCCGTACCCGGCAGGGTGCGGTAGCCAATGCCATCGCCGTCCACGTCCTTGTAGCGCTCGAAACTTCCCAGACGGTCGAGATCTTCCTTCGAAAGAATCTTGCCCCGCTTGATCGGTGTGCTCGGATATTCGAACGGATCCGACATCCAGTTGTTCATGCCCAGATCAAGATCCGACATCACAAACACCAGAGTCTGGAAATGCTCGGCCAGGTTGAATGCGTCCTGGGCCATGCTGAAACATTCCCCCACCGAACTCGGAATCAGCATGATGTGTTTGGTATCGCCGTGCGAAAGAAAGGCGGTCGAGAGGATGTCTCCCTGCGAGGTGCGCGTCGGCAAGCCGGTGGAGGGCCCCACGCGTTGGATATCCCAGACTACTCCCGGCACCTCGGCATAATAGGAAAGGCCGGCGAACTCTGCCATCAGCGAAATCCCCGGTCCGGCGGTGGCGGTCATGGCCCGCGCCCCGGCCCAGCCCGCCCCGAGGACCATGCCGATCGCGGCCAGCTCGTCTTCGGCCTGCACAATGGCAAACGAGGCCTTGCCGTCGGAGGTGATCCGGTACTGCTTCATATACTCGATCAAGCTTTCCACCAGGGATGAGGAGGGCGTAATCGGATACCAGGTCACGACCGTCACCCCGGCGAACATCGAGCCGAGCGCAGCCGCGGAGTTGCCGTCGATGATGATCTTGCCCTTGGTTTTGTCCATCCGCTGGATGAAATAAGGATCCTGTTTGCGGAGACTCGCGGCAGCGTAATCGAAACCGGCTTTGGCGGCAGCGAGGTTGAGATTCGCTGCCTTTACTTTGCTCGCGAACTGCTTGCGAATGGCGACCTCCACTTCAGCGAGATCGATCTCGAGCAGTTTGGCGACGACCCCCACGTAACCCATGTTCTTGACCAGCTTGCGCAGTTTGGCCTCGGGGCACACGGCGGCCACCAGTTTGTCGAAGGGAACAGAATAAAAGGTCAGGTCGGAGCGCAGCTTGCCGAGGTTCAGCGGCTCGTCGTACAACACCGCCGCCCCCGGAGCGAGCGCCTTGACATCCTCCTCCGCCGTTTCCGAGTTCATGGCTACCAGGAAATCAATCTCCTTTTTGCGGGCGATGTAAGCATCCGTATTGGCGCGAATTGTGTACCAGGTGGGTAGACCGGCGATATTCGAAGGAAACAGATTCTTCCCCGAAACCGGTACCCCCATCTGAAAAATGCTGCGCAGGAGCACGGTATTCGAGCTCTGCGAACCGGAACCATTGACCGTCGCCACTTGAATGCTCAGATCGTTAACCACACGCTTCCGCTCGGTCTTCCGGGAGGCTTCGCGGAGCGCTACATCTGTCGAGGCCATTTCTTCGATCCTTCCTTTGCTGGGAGCACCATCCCGCTCGGGTTCTCTGGAGTGTCAGGCGTATCTTTGATTATACGGCACAGACGTGGGGCCAACCGGCGCAGGTCGGAAATTCCGTTACCCGCGTACCTGCTTCGTACCCGGTTCTCAGGGAGCTTGGATCTGAAAGAACTGCGCCATGTTGCGGAATTTATTATATCGTGAGGCGATCAATTCCGGGAGCGGAACTTTTTCGAGCTCGGCCAGGTGTTTCGTCAACGCGGCATCCAGCAACTGCGCCGCCCGATCCGGGTCGGTGTGGGCCCCACCCGCGGGTTCCTCGATGATCGCATCGACGCAGCCCAGCTGGGAAAGATCCTGGGCGGTAATGCGCAGGGCCTGCGCCGCCAGCTCTTTTTTGGAGGTATCGCGCCACATAATCGAGGCGCAGCCCTCGGGGGAAATCACCGAGTAGACCGCGTTCTCCATCATCAGCACGCGGTCCGCGACCGCGATGGCCAGCGCGCCACCGCTTCCTCCTTCTCCGGTTATTGCGGTGACGATGGGTACTTGCAATCGCACCATCTCGCGCAGGTTGCGCGCGATGGCTTCCGCCTGGCCTCGCTCCTCGGCACCGAGTCCGGGGTTGGCCCCGGTGACATCCACCAGCGTGATCAGCGGGCGAGAGAACTTCTCCGCCATTTTCATGGCGCGCAAGGCCTTGCGATAGCCTTCGGGATTCGGCAGTCCGAAATTGCGGTACATGCGCTGCTTGGTGTCCCGCCCCTTTTCCGTGCCGAGCAGCATGACTTCCTGCCCGTGGAAACGGGCCATTCCGCAGACCAGGGCGGGATCGTCTCCGAATCCCCGGTCCCCGTGAATTTCACTCCAGTCGGTGAATACACGCTCGATGTAGTCGAGGGTGTGCGGACGCTGGGGATGACGGGCCAGTTCGGCTTTGCTCCAGGCATCGAAGTTGACCGTGACTTCGGTGCGCAGGGCATGAATTCGTGCCTGCAACTCCTGAATCTGGCGGCGGGCGGATTCATTTTGTCCGGGCAGCGCCTCCAGTCGGGCCAGCTGCTCCTCGATCTTTTCCAGCTCTTGTTGCGATTTCAGTTGCGACTCCATCCGACGGGCACCACCGTTGGTCGAAGCCCATCGGGCCTCCACCATCGACAACAGTAACTCGGCTCCATCGAGCGATAGGGGAGCCCCAGCGACGCCAGGAGGCGCGGCTGCCTTCCCCCGGAATCCCCTTTGACCAGGTCTCATGCGTTGCCGATCTTAGTCGATGACACGAACCGCACCCCGACCGCACAGCTCCTCGACCCGAGCCAGAAAACTGCGGTCTGGTAGCACATTATAGCCTTCCGCCTCCATCACCACCATGAAATCACCCTCCTGTTCCACGTCGAACAGTACCTTGGTCTCGCCTCTCGAGCGGGAAAACAGCGCATGCAGATCATCGACCGTCGAGAGATCCGCCTTGGCCGCAGGGATGCGAATGCGCAACGAGCGTGGCAGCGGTACTTTCGCCTCGGAGAGGGCAAGGATGTCATTGACCGTGAGCTTCGGATTCACTCCTTCCTCGATCCGCAGTCCCCCGCGCACCAGAACCGGGACATCCAGCTTCACTCTCTCCTCGAGCTTGCGATACGCCTCGGGAAAGACGATCATTTCGACCGAACCCTGGCGGTCTTCGAGCACGCCCTGGGCGTAGAATTCTCCCTTTCTGGATTTGAGCACCCGCAGATTTCGGATCAGGCCGGCGGTGGTAAGGGTTTCCTCTTTCCCCGTGGAGACCTTGATGGCGGCGATCTCGGTGGTGGTGAGCGCCCGCAAGTCTTCGAGCTTCTCGCGATATTTCTCGAGGGGATGCCCGGTGATGAAAAAGCCCAGAACCTCCTTCTCGGCGCTGAGGCGTGTGTGCTCGTCCCATTCCGGAATGGCGGGCAGAGCGTCATTGTGCCCGCCGCCCTGAGAGTCCTCTTGAAAAACTCCGAACAGCCCGTGCTGGCCAAGCTGAGCGTCACGTTGCGCTTTTTCGCCGCGCTCCACCGCCTTGTCGAGCACGGCCATCAGCTGGGCCCGGTGGCCGAGCGAATCCATGGCGCCGCTCTTGATCAGGGATTCGAGCACCCGCCGGTTCAACACCCGCAGATCGACTTTCTCGCAGAATTCGTAAATCGAGCGATAGGTTCCCCGCTCCGCGCGCCCCTCAAGGATCGATTCGATGGCGTTCGGTCCGACGTTTTTGACCGCGGCCAGACCAAAACGAATCGCCTGGCCATGGGGTGTGAAATTGGCATCGCTCACATGGAGATCCGGCGGCTCCACCGCAATCCCCATTTCGCGGCATTCGTTGATGTACTTCACCACATCATCGGTACTGCTGGTCACCGAGGTCAGCAGCGCCGCCATGAATTCCACCGGATAATGGGTCTTCAGATACGCCGTGTGATAGGCCAGGAGCGCGTAGGCTGCGGAATGCGATTTGTTAAACCCGTAGCCGGCAAACTGCGCCATGAGATCGAAAATCTTCTCAATCTTTTTCGGCGGATAACCACGCTGGACCGCGCCTTCGACGAAACGCTCCCGCTGCTGTGCCATCTCCTCGGGCTTCTTCTTGCCCATGGCCCGACGCAATAAATCGGCTTCGCCCAGGGAATATCCTGCCAGGCGGTTGGCGATCTGCATCACCTGCTCCTGGTACACGATGACCCCAAGGGTTTCTTCCAAAACCTCCTTCAACTCGGGCAGCTCGTATTCCACCTTCTTGCGGCCGTGCTTGCGATCGATGAAGTCGTCGATCATTCCCCCCTGGATCGGCCCCGGACGATACAGGGCGTTCAGCGCCGTCAGATCGCCGATCGTGCTCGGCTGGTAGCGCCGCAACACGTCGCGCATGCCGTGCGATTCAAACTGGAACACCCCCGAAGTCAGTCCGCTGTGGAACACCCGTTGGTAGGTCTGTTCATCGCTTAAGGGAATGTCGTCCAGTCGAATCTGTTGGCCCTGGGTCTGCGCAATCAGCTTGAGGGTTTCATCGAGCAGGGTGAGGGTGGTGAGCCCGAGAAAATCCATCTTCAACAGACCCAACTTCTCGATGGCCACCATGTCGAAGGCGGTGACGATTTCGTCATTTTTCGTGCGATGCAGGGGGACCAGATCGATCAGCGGCCGGGGGGAAATCACGACTCCCGCGGCATGCATGCCGGCGTTGCGCACCAGGCCTTCCAGCTTGCGCGCGGTATCGAGAAGCTGACGCACCTGGCTATCGCTTTCGTAGACCTGCTCGAGCGCAGGCGATTCCTGAAGGGCTGCGTCGAGCGTGATATTCAGCTGGTTGGGCACCATCTTGGCGATGCGGTCCACATCGCTATAGGGGATATCCATAGCCCGGCCTACGTCCTTAATCGCCGCCTTGGCCGCCATGGTGCCAAAGGTGATGATCTGGGCCACGTTGTCCCGGCCATACTTGCGAGTCACATAATCAATGACTTCCCCGCGACGATTCATGCAGAAATCGATGTCGATATCGGGCATCGAAATGCGCTCCGGGTTGAGGAAGCGTTCAAACAGCAACTCGTGTTGCAGGGGATCGAGATCGGTGATGCCGAGCGCGTAGGAGACGAGCGAGCCCGCCGCCGAGCCCCGGCCCGGACCGACCGGAATGTTGGCGTCGCGGGCGTAGCGAATAAAGTCCCACACAATCAGGAAGTAGCCGGAAAACTGCATCTGCTGGATGATCGCGAGCTCGCGCGCCAGCCGCTGCTCGTAATCGGCAAGGTTATGCTTCAGTCGGCCTTGCCGCTCCAGGCTGCGCAGGGATTCCAAGCGCCGTGCGAACCCCTCCCGCGCCACATGCTCGAAGTAACTGTCCAGGGTATATCCCGGGGGAACATCAAAGTGGGGGAAAGGATCGATGACCTTTTCCAGGCGCAGATTGCAGCGCTCGGCAATGGCCAGGGTGCGGGAGAGTACCTCCGGCGTGTGCTCGAACACCCGGTACATCTCCTCATGACTCTTGACATAGAAACCGGTGCTCTCGAATTTCAGCCGGTTCCGGTCCTCGATCGATTTGCCCGTCTGGATGCAAACCAGCACATCGTGGGCATATGCATCCTCTTCGCAGAGATAGTGGCTGTCGTTGGTAGCGACCAGCGGAAGGCCCAGTTCCTTTTCCAGTTGGAACAGCTGGGGATGAATGCGCCGCTCCTTCTCGAGACCCTGATCCTGAATCTCGAGAAAGAAATTCTTCTCCCCAAAAATATCGCGGTACCGAGCGGCTGCCTCACGAGCAGCCTGGTAATGACCCTCGACGAGCTGTTCTGCGACCTCTCCCTTCAGACAGCCGGAGAGCCCAATCAGGCCCTTGGCGTGCTCGGCCAGAAACTTCTTGCTCACCCGCGGCTTGTAATAGAAGCCGTGCAACGAGGCTTCGGAGGTGATCTTGACCAGGTTGCGATAGCCCTCTTCGTTCTCCGCCAGCACGAGCAGATGGTTGTAAGTGTCTCCTTCGGGCGGCGTACGCTCGATGTTGTGATCCTCTTTTTTGGAAATGTACAGTTCGCAGCCGAGGATCGGCTTGATGCCGTGCTTGTGGGCGGCATTGACAAAATGGACCGCCCCAAAAATGTTGCCGTGATCGGTCATGGCGACCGCCGGCATGCCTAGTTCACGCACGCGATGACAGAGTTTTTCCACATCGCAGGCGCCATCGAGCATGGAGTAATCCGTATGGAGGTGCAGGTGAACGAATTGGGACATGATCCTGTTTGCTTCTACGGCGTCATTTTAAGCGGAAGCGGGCGAAGCGTGCGCCTCCGGATATCCACAGATTGTGGGAATGCAAGGACGAGCAGCCTGCCACCGGCTTCGGGAGAACTAGCGGGGAATCTTAAACTCGACACCGTTATCTTCGTTCGCCTTCTTGGTGGCAATCAGATCGAGCTCGGAGAGAGGAATTTTCTTGGACCTCCCTGAAGTCAAAACCCAGAGCGATTGGCCCATGATGGCGTAGTTCTTCACTTCCTCAGTGTGCTGATCACGAAAGATGAGCTCGGTGGGTTCCGATTCTGCCTCTGAGGGTGGGGCCGGGGAGGATGCTCGTGCCTCCCGCAGCCCGGCTACTTCTTCACGCAATCGATCGATCTCGGCTTGCTGCTCTTGTTCGCGTCCCGTCTCGGCGCCGGAATCCGACGGGAAATAGTTTGGCGCAGGGTAAGAGCTGTCGTCATACCACCCCGGGCCTCCATACCACCACCCGGCGTATGGATACCAGCCAACCGCCCACCATCGATTGAAGCACGGACGCCCGAAGCAGGTGTTAGGAAAGGGCCTAGTCACGATGCGGACGCCCCAGCGGCTGTTCGTCGCCGGCATTCGCATCCCTGGCCCATGGGGAAGCCCAGCCGAGTGCGGGAAGCCTCCCATGCCACCGCGGGGCGCCATGCTGGGGTGTCCTCCCAGTCCTGCGGAGGACCCGCCGCGACGTTGCCCCCACCCGAGGGGCGAGAGGAAAGCCGCGCCTAAAGCCGCCACCAACAGCCAGCGCCGCATACCTTGCGTATTATAACTCCGTGGCATGCCCACCCTCCGCCGTTTTGCCGACCATTTCAGGCTTTCTGGGTGCCCCTGGCCTTCTTTCCCGCTGCTTTTGCTACCTTCTTGGGCTTGATCGGTTTCTGGGCCTTGGGATGAGTCGGTTTCTTAACCCCAGCTGCGGATTCCCCCTGGGGCGAGCTGGGCTCGACGCCGGTGGCAGACGCTGCAGCTTTGGCTGGTTTCTTGGCCCCCGCAGCGCTCGGGGGGGCGGTCGGAGTCACAGCCGCGGCCTTCCCCGCCCGTTTTCGCTTGGAAGGAGGGGGCGGCGGTGGTGGCGGAGGCGGTGCCAGAGGCTTCAGGAATTTCAGAATCTCGGTCCGCGAGCGCAGCTTTCCGTCCAGCAAGAGCAAGAAAACTTCATGCGCAATCTTGGGATATTCCGGAAGCTGGGGGGTGATGTGGAGCTCGGTCATCTCCGGCAAAGGAATCTTCTGCTGCACTTGCCGCCACTTGGTGAAAAAGTTCTTAATCTTTTGTGCCACTGCCTGCTGACGGGCGGTTACGGCGAGAAACAGGGTCATCTCCGGGCGTGCTTCTGAGAGCAGTTTCCAGGTACGTGAGGGTGTGGCAGCCTCTTTGCCCGTCAAGCGCTTGGCAAGATCCTTGGCGTTATCCCCCAGGTCTTTCCATGCGGCTACCAAGTCCTTGCGCGGAATCAGCTTGCGCATGTCGGC
>Ga0187783_10002275_pt1 | contig 14283 bp, 12 predicted proteins | sample 1015_SJ02_MP02_2_FD_132471 | JGI IMG/M metagenome (GOLD analysis project Ga0187783, IMG submission 132471) | Tropical peat soil microbial communities from peatlands in Department of Meta, Colombia - 1015_SJ02_MP02_20_MG | ecosystem: Environmental > Terrestrial > Soil > Wetlands > Peat | place...
TCCGCATACGGCCAGTACGCCGGCGTGGGCAGCGTGCTCGCCGCGGCCTTCACCGGGGTCGACCCGCGCGCGGTCTGGTGCAGCTACGCCGATCCGCCCGGGCCCGCGAGCCTCAGCGCAGCCGGCCGGGCCATGACGGCCGCGTTCGGCCTGACCGCCCGCCGGGGTGGGGCGGGCGACTCCATGATCATCGCGGTTGGCACCAGCGGCGCGGGCTGGGCCGTCGCCGCCTGGCTCGTCACGCATGCCGACGACTACGGCATCGGGAGCGTCCACTACCAGGGCTACCAGTGGCTCGGGTTCAGCGGACCAGGCCGCTGGACGGCGGGGCGGGCGGTGGCCGGCGGCACGGCCGCCGTCGAGTTCGGCTGATAGCCTGCCTTTCCACGCGGCGGCTGGTCCGTACCCCGCGGCAGCGCGCTACGGTCCGGGTCGGCAGCGCGATACTGGTGGCAAGCCGCGATACTCGGGTCAGCCGCACGCTGTGTGCCCCGGGCGCGGAACGAATAGGAGAGCGCGGAAGTGACCTACATCATCACGCAGCCTTGCGTCGATGTGCTCGACAAGGCGTGCATCGAGGAGTGCCCGGTCGACTGCATCTACGAGGGCGAGCGGATGCTCTATATCCACCCCGACGAGTGCGTCGACTGCGGCGCCTGCGAGCCGGTGTGCCCCGTCGAGGCGATCTTCTACGAAGACGACGTGCCCGATCAGTGGAAGGACTACTACAAGGCCAACGTCGAGTTCTTCGCTGACCTCGGGTCGCCCGGCGGCGCCTCCAAGACCGGAAAGATCAACTCCGATCATCCGCTGGTTGCAGCGCTGCCGCCGCAGGAGACCGAGCACTAGCCGGGCGGGTGGCGGTGACAGCCAGGCTGCCGGCGTACCCGTGGGATTCGCTGGCGGCAGCTGCCGAGCTGGCCGGCGCGCATCCGGACGGGATCGTCGACCTGTCTGTCGGGACGCCCGTCGATCCGGTGCCCGACGTCGTTCAGGCCGCGCTGCAGGCGGCCGGCAACTCCCCCGGTTATCCCGCCACCGCCGGCACCGCGGCCCTGCGCGAAGCGGCCGCTGGCTGGCTGGCCCGGCGGCACGGCGTCCGCGTCGATCCAGCCGCGGTCCTGCCGGTGATCGGCACCAAGGAGTTCATCGCATGGCTGCCGATGCTGCTCGGCTGCGGCGAGGGCGACGTCGTGATCCACCCCGAGCTGGCCTACCCGACCTATGACGCGGGCGCCCGGCTCGCCGGGGCGACCCCGATGGCCGCCGACAGCCTGGTCGCAGTGGGACCCGGCCGGGTGCGGCTGGCCTGGCTGAACTCACCGTCGAACCCGACTGGCCGGGTGCTTCCCCCCGAGCACCTTCGCAAGGTTGTCGGCTGGGCCCGCGACCGCGGCACCGTCGTGGCCTGCGACGAGTGTTATATCGAGCTCGGCTGGGAGAGTCAGCCGTGCTCGATCCTGCGCCCGGATGTCTGCGCGGGCTCGCCGGCCAGCCTGCTCGCCGTGCACTCGTTGTCCAAGCGCTCCAACATGGCCGGCTACCGGGCCGGCTTCGTAGCCGGTGATCCCGAGCTCATCGCGCACCTGCTGGAAATCCGCAAGCACGCCGGAATGATGGTGCCGGGTCCGGTGCAGGCGGCGATGGTAGCGGCGCTTACCGACGACGCGCACGCCGACGTGCAGCGCGCCAGGTACGCCCGGCGGCGCGCTCGGCTCCGGCCCGCGCTGGAGGCGGCGGGCTGGGTCGTCGAGGAATCCGGCGCCGGCCTCTACCTGTGGGCCGCCCACGAAGGCCTGGACTGCTGGGATTCGGTGCGCCGGCTCGCCGAGGCCGGCATCCTGGTCGCGCCGGGCGAGTTCTACGGGCCCGCCGGAACCCGGCACATCAGGGTCGCGCTAACCGCCACCGACGAGCGGATCGACGCGGCCGTCCGACGGCTGACGCGCCTCGCGGCCGCGGCCTGACTCGATAGGGCGAAATTCGGGCGGCTGGGGAACGATGCGGGCATACTGGCTGCGGGCTGCCCCCGGCGCGCCGGGCTTGTGCAGCAAGCCGACCGGTAGACGCGCTGGGAGGTGCGGCGGCGCATGGCCGACTCGGAGTCCTTCGAAGCGTTCTACGCCCGGACGGTGTGGAACGTCACCAGCCAGATGCACGCCCTGGCAGGCGAGGACAACGCGGCCGACCACGCGATCCGCGAGGCGTACGCCCGGGCCTACCAGCAGTGGTATGAGATAGCCGGCTACCCGGACAGCGAGGGCTGGGTGCTGGCCGTCGCCAAGGAGGCGTACCAGCGCCGCCGACCCGGGGCCGCCGCCCCGCTCAGAGACCTGGCCAGGCCCGGCCACGACCCGCTGAGCATGCCGGGAATGTTCCGCCCGCCTGCGGTGCCGGACAAGCCGGCCGGCCCGGCCGAGGCGACGGCGGCACCGTCCGCCCCGCGGCCCGACGACGGGGCGGCGGGCGGCTGGTTCAGCGGGGCATCCAGGCCCTCCGGCGCGGCCGAGGGTGACGCCGGGACCGGTCCGGCACGGGGCATCTCCGGCGTGTTCGGTGACCGCTCTGGCGCGCCAGGCAGCGGCACCGCCGCGGCGACAGCACAGCTGGCCGACGAGCGCCCGGCGGTCAGCGCGCAGCCCACGCAGCCCGGCGAGCCAGCCCGGCCGGGACGGCTCGACAGGTTTACGGTCGGCGGCCGTCGGCCCACGGCCAGCCTGATCGCGCTGGTCATCGTCGTGGCGCTCGCCGCGGCCGGCGGGGTTGCCTACCTGGCCACCGGGCGCCACCCGGGTGCCCGTCATGGCGCCGGTACCGCGCACCGCAAGCCGGCCGTGCAGATGCTCGCGGCGGGCCGGACCGGCACCCTCAGCGCGATCCCGTGGACCCTCGTCGGCGCCGGGTGGACGCTGGCCGAAATGTCCACTGCCGCGCCGGGACCGAACGGGACCGCGACCGGCAGCGGCACGGTCACGACCTACCTGGTGGATCCGAAGGGCGGCAAGTACCAGGTCCAGACGTCGCCCGGCGCCGCGCCAATCCTGCTGGCGTGGTCGGGGAACGCGCAGACCGCGCTGTTCGCCGTGCCGCTGAGCGGGGGCGGCGTGACCTACGACCTGCTGTCCGTCCAGACCGGGAGCATGTCGCCGCTGCCCCTGCCGCCGGGGGTGACCGCGGTCGGGTTCACCCGGCCGGACGGCCTCAACATCCTGGCGGTGAGCCAGACCACGGCCGCGTTCAAGCTGGAGCGCTTCAACCTCCAGGGTGCCTACCAGGCGACGATCGGGTCACTGCCGCGCAAGCCGGGCATGGCCGGCTGGCAGCCCGGCTGCGGCGTGTCTTCCTGCGCGCTGAGCTCGCCAGGCGGACTCTTCGCGGTCTGGGGTGCCGCGGGGGACGAGATGCAGCTCCTCAGCAACGCAGGCGGGCTGATCCGCAGGCTCGCCGTCCCCGACAGCGGATCGCCGCCGTCGTGCGTCCCGCTGAGCTGGTGGAACGGCGACACGGTCGCCGCGTACTGCTTCGCCCCGAATTCCGTGGTCGGCCGGATCTGGCTGGTGCCGATAACGGGAGCCGCTCCGACGGCGCTGACCGGTCCGGCCGGGTCGATGACCGGCTCCGGCGTGGTGACCGGCGCCTGGCACGGGCCCGGCGTGTCGGTCTACGCCACGCAGACCGACGCGCAGCTGTGCGCCGGCGCCGCGACCGGGCCGGGCGGGCTGGCGCTCGCCACGGTCAGCGGGGGCACGCTCCAGCCGGTCGGCATTCGCGGCACCACGAACAACGACACCACTGTGGTCTCCGCGTCGGACGGCCGGCTCCTGCTGCTCGCCGAGACGAGCTGCCCTGGCGCGTCCTCGCTGCTCTGGCTCAATCCCGCGACGGGCACGACGCAGACCGTACTGTCCGCGCCCGCCGGCGAGGCCGGCGTCCTCGCCGCGGCCCCGTTCGGGATGGGCCCGACCGCCCTCGGCGTCGGCCTGGCGGGCTAGCTGGACGAGACGCCAGCCGACCGCTAGGCCGAGACCGGGCCGCCGATGCGCCAGTACTCGCCGCCTTCCCGGTCGAGGAAGTCCTCGTCAACCAGGTACCGGCGCAGCGCCGCGTAGTCCGCGTACAGCGCGCCGAGTATCTCGTTCACCCGGCCCTCCGGGTAGTAGACGCCCGGTTCGAAGGCCTGGGCGACCTCGGCCAGCAGCTCGCGCCGGCGGGATAGCTTCGCCGGCATCGCCTCGATCCGCCCGCCCCGCAAATAGCCCCGCAATCGGGCGTCGCTCGCGAGCGCGGCCAGTACCGCGGCCGGGCTGGCTGCTGTCATGGCGCCCATTCTCGCCGGCCCCCTGACCCGCGCCAGGCTAGGCGCGGCGGCGATACCGGTTCACCGTCAGCGCGCCGAACACCAGGCTCAGCCCCAGAATCCAGGCAGCGGACTGCAGCACCGGCGTGGCCACCGGACCGCCGAGCAGCAGGCCACGCATCGCCGTCGCGAAGATCGAGATCGGGTTGACCGTGACGAAGGCCTGCAGCCAGCCGGGCATGCTGGCGGCCGGGACGAGCACCGAGCTGGCGAACGTGAGGGGCAGGATCAGCAGGAACCCGGCTGTCTGCACGGCCTCCGGACTGCGCAGCGACACGCCGAGGAAGGCCATCAGCCAGCACAGGGCCACGCCCAGCGCGACCACGAGCCCGAACGCGCCGACCGCGCCGACGACCCCGCCGTGAAACCGGAAGCCGAGCGCGGCGGCGACGCCGACGGTGATCAGGCACATCCACACGGTCCTGCCGATGTCCGCGGTGACCCGGCCGGCCACCACGGCCGAGCGGGCCATCGGCAGCGAGCGGAACCGGTCGATGAGCCCGCGCTGGAAGTCCGCGTTGAGCCCGATCGCGGTCTGGGTGGTGCCGAACCCGATGCCCTGCACCAATAGCCCCGGCAGCACGAACTCCAGGTAGCCCTTGGTTGAGCCCGATATCGCGCCGCCGAACACGTACACGAACAGCAGCAGGAACATCAGCGGCTGGATGGTGATCCCGATCAGCTGCTCCGGGTCGGACAGCACGTGCAGCAGGTTGCGCCGGGCCATGACCCCGGTCTCCGCGACGACCATCACGCGGCTCCTTCCGTGCGCGCGGCGACCGGCCGGGCAGGCTCGGCCTCGGCATGGTGCCCGGTAATCGCGAGAAACGCCTCGTCCAGGCTGGGCAGCCGGACCGCGAGGTGGCGGACCGGTATCCCGGCCTCATCCAGCCTGCGGGCGGCGGCGGCAACCAGTTCCTCGTCCGGCACGGTGACGGTCACGAGGTCCTCCTCCGCGGCCGGCCGGGCTGCCCCGGCGAGGCCCGCGAGCACCGCGACCGCGGCGCCGGTGTGGGCCGGGTCCAGCGGCCGCACCTCGAGCACCTGGCCGCCGGCCAGTCCCTTCAGCTCGGCGGGGGTGCCCTCCGCCACGGTCCGGCCCCGGTCGATCACCATGACCCGGCCGGCCAGCCGGTCGGCTTCTTCGAGGTACTGCGTGGTGAGCAGCACCGTGGCGCCGTGCGCCGCGAGTTCCCTGATCATGCCCCAGAGCTGGTTCCGGCTGGCCAGGTCGAGGCCCGTCGTGGGCTCGTCCAGGAACAGCACGGCCGGACGGCCGACCAGGCTGGCCGCCAGGTCGAGCCGTCGGCGCATGCCGCCCGAGTAGTCCTTCACCTTCGTCCCGGCCGCGTCGGCCAGGCCGAACGCGGCCAGTAGCTCGGCGCCGCGGGACCGCGCCGCGCGCGGCCGCAGGCCGAGCAGCCTGCCAATCAGGTAGAGGTTCTCGCGCGCCGAGATCAGGTCGTCGACGGCCGCGTACTGGCCGGTCAGGCCGATGACCTCGCGGACGCGCTGGGGCTCGGCCACGACGTCCCGGCCGAGGACGAACGCTCGCCCGCGGTCGGGGGCGAGCAGCGTGGTCAGGATCCGCACCAGCGTCGTCTTGCCCGCGCCGTTCGGGCCGAGCAGTCCGTAGATGGCGCCGGCCGGGACCTCGAGGTCCAGCCCATCAAGCACTCGCGTCCGCCCGAAACTCTTAGCCAGCTGGTCTGCGCGGATGGCAGGTTCGATCAGCACGAGGTCACCCCGTTCTTCTCTTCCTGACTATAATTCGATGATTGAGAATCTTTATATTCGAGATAACTAGAACAAGATATGTCGCGAGTCGCCGTGGTGTCAACCGCTGCGCGGGCGGCTAACGTGATGGGGGTGAGCGGCGCGGATCCGGCGGCGCGGCAGCAGCTGATCAATCAGGCCGCGCTCGCGGCCAGGCTGCATCAGAACGCCTACGACCGGTTCGAGGACGCGGCGGCCGAATACTTCGGCGTCAACCGGACGGCTATGCGCTGCATGGACGTGCTCGAGCGGGCCGGCCGTCTCACCGCGGGCGAGATCGCCCGGCAGACCGGGCTCACCAGCGGCGCGGTCACGGCCCTGCTGGACCGGCTGGAGCGGGCCGGCTACGTGCGCCGGTTGCGCGACGCGACCGACCGGCGCCGAATCCTGGTCGAGCTCACCGAGCTCGCGCACCGGGGCGCGGCGGAGATCTACGGGCCGTTCGTCGACGTGACCGCCGAATTCGACAAGTACTCCGACGCCGAGCTGCGGCTCATCACCAGCTACATCGAGCGGGGCAGCGAGCTGCTGGCCACGCACACGGCCCGGATCGAGCAGCTGCCCCGGCGGTACTCGTAGGCTGGCGGAGTGTTCCGGCTCTACGACACGAGGCTCCGCGCGGTCACCGAGGTGCGGCCCGCCCGGCCCGGCCAGCTGCGCGTCTACTCGTGCGGGCCAACGGTGTACCGGCCCTCGCACGTCGGGAACATGCGCGCGTACCTGCTGCCGGACCTGATCCGGCGGAACGCAGAGCGGCATGGCCTGTCGGTCATCCTCTGCCAGAACATCACCGACGTCGGCCACCTGATCGACGACGGGGAGGGCGAGGACAAGGTGCTCGCCGAGGCACGGGCCGAGGGCAGCACCGCGATGGAGGTCGCCCGCCGCTACGAGGACGCGTTCCGGGCGGACTGCGCCACGCTCAACCTGCTGCCGCCCGAGTACGCGCCGCGCGCGTCGGAGTCGATCGATCTGATGATCGACATGATCGGCCGGCTGATCGCCGGCGGGCACGCCTACGCCGTCGCGACCGGCTCGGTCTACTTCGACGCGCGCAGCTTCGCCGACTACGGCGCGCTCTCCGGCAACCGGCTCGACGCGCTGCGGCCGGGTTACCGGTCCGATGGCGAGGTCGACAGCCGCAAGCGGTTCCACGCGGACTGGGCGCTGTGGAAGGAAGCGCCGGCCGGCCGCGAGCTGACCTGGCCGACGCCGTGGGGCAGCGGTTTTCCCGGCTGGCACACCGAGTGCTCGGCGCTGTCGCTGCGGTTCCTCGGCGACGTGATCGACATCCACGCCGGCGGCATCGACCTGCGTTTCCCGCACCACGAGGACGAGCGGGCCCAGTCGGACTCGCTGGCCGGCCGAGAAGTAGTTCGGCACTGGGTGCACTGCGAGCACCTGCTGTTCGAGGGCAGGAAGATGGCCAAGTCGACCGGCAACGTGGTCCTGCTCGCAGACCTGGCGGACCGCGGTCTCGATCCGCTCGCCGCCCGGCTGGTGTTCCTCGAGCACCGGTACCGGCAGCAGCTGAACCTGACCTGGGACACGCTGAGGGTCGCGGACGGCACCCTGCGCCGCTGGCGCGAGCTGGTCGCCGACTGGGCGGATCAGCCGAGCCGGCCGATGTCCGCCGAGTACTGGTCGCGCGTGACGAGCGCGCTGGATGACGACCTGGACACCCCGGCGGTGCTGCGGTCGCTGCGCGAGCTGGCCGCCGACCCCACGATCGCCGCCGGGTCCAAGTTCGAGACGGTCGCGAGCGCCGACCGGGTGCTAGGCCTCGATCTCGTGTCCCTGGTCGGCAGGCCCCGCCCGGCTCCGGCCCCGCTGCCCGCCGGAGCAGAGCCGCGGCTCGCGGAGCGGGCCGCGGCCCGGCGGCGCGGGGACTTCGACGCGTCCGACCGGCTCCGGACCGAGCTCGCCGAGCTGGGCGTCGCCGTGATCGACACGGCCGACGGCCAGAGCTGGACGGTATCGCCCGCACCGCTGTAATGGTGACGTAGCTGTGATGCCGGCCACAGCCGTCATGGCGGCGACGGCGCGCAATGGATCGCCGTATCGGTGACCGTCAACGCAACAGATCGCCGTCGGCGTGCATGAGGCGCGTATGCCGTCGGCCGGCCGGTGCCCCGTAGGCTGGAGCTACCGAGATCATCCGCAGTCCGACCGCAGCCAGCTGCCGAACGGGAGCACCCGACCATGACGCACGCCACGCGAGCGAACCCGCGATCGCGCACGTACCTCATGTGCTCCCCCGAGTACTTCGCGGTGGAGTACGCCATCAACCCATGGATGAATCCCAAAGAACCAGTCGATGTCGGGCGGGCGATCGACCAGTGGCGCCGGCTCCGCGACGTGTTCACCCGCCTCGGACACACCGTGCACACGATCGCGCCGGTCGCCGGCCTGCCGGACATGGTGTTCGCCGCCAACGGCGCGACCGTCATCGACGGGAAGGTGCTCGGCGCCCGGTTCCGCTACCCCGAACGCCAGCCGGAGGCGGCTGCCTACCTGCGCTGGCTGCGCGACCACGGTTACGGCCGCGACGGCGGCGAGGTCCGCGAGTCGGTCGCCGTCAACGAGGGCGAGGGCGACATCGTGTTCGCGGGCCGGGCCGTCCTGGTCGGTCACGGCTTCCGCACCGCCGAGGCGATCACGCCCGAGCTGGCCGTCCTGTTCGGGCTGCCGGTGATCAGCCTGCAGCTGGTGGACCCGCGGTTCTACCATCTCGACACCGCGCTGACGGTGCTGACCGATGACGTGGCCGCCTACTACCCGGCGGCGTTCGACGACGCGAGCCGGGCGGCGCTGGCCGGCTACTTCACCGAGCTCATCGAGGCCAAGGACGAGGACGCCGAGGTGCTCGGGCTCAACGCGGTGAGCGACGGGCGGCACGTCGTGCTGCCGGAGCAGGCCACCGGCCTCACGGCGCAGCTGGCCGCCGCGGGCTTCAGCCCGATCGGGGTGGACCTGTCCGAGCTGCTCAAGGCGGGTGGCGGGCCTAAGTGCTGCACGCTGGAGCTGCGGTAGCCAGCCACCCGCAACCGGGCCGACCGCCAAGGAAGAGCCCACGGAAGACCCAAGGAGGCGAGTGATGGCAGGCACGGCCGGCCCGCGAGCGGCTCAGCTGCGGGCCCAGGCGGAGGCGCACAGCGCGCACAACTACCACCCGCTCCCCGTGGTGATCGCGGCGGCCGAGGGGTCCTGGGTCACCGACGTCGACGGCACCCGGTACCTCGACATGCTGGCCGCCTACTCCGCGATCAACTTCGGCCATCGCCATCCGCGCCTGGTTGCCGCGGCCCAGCGGCAGCTCGAGCGCGTCACGCTCGTCAGCCGCGCGTTCGAGCATGACCAGTTCGGCCCGTTCTGCGCCGAGCTCGCCGAGCTGGCGGGCATGGAGATGGTGCTGCCGATGAACACCGGCGCGGAAGCGGTGGAAACCGCGATCAAGACCGCGCGCAAATGGGGCTACGAGGTCAAGGGCGTGCCCGCGGGCGAAGCAGTGATCGTCGTCTTCGACGGCAACTTCCACGGCCGGACCACGACGATCGTGAGCTTCTCCACGGACCCGGAGGCCAGGGACGGGTTCGGCCCCTACACGCCCGGATTCCGGATCGTGCCCTACGGTGACCTGGCGGCGCTCGCGGCCGCGCTCGACGAGAACGTCGTCGCGGTGCTCGTCGAGCCCATCCAGGGCGAGGCCGGCGTGCTGGTGCCGCCGACCGGGTTCCTGACCGGGGTGCGCGAGCTGTGCACGGCGCACGGCATCCTGTTCATCGCCGACGAGATCCAGTCGGGGCTCGGCCGCACGGGCACCACCTTCGCCTGCGAGCACGAGGATGTCGTGCCGGATATGTACATCCTGGGCAAGGCACTCGGCGGCGGCCTCATGCCGATCTCCGCCGTGGTGTCATCTGCCGAGATCCTCGGCGTGTTCCGGCCTGGCCAGCACGGCTCCACGTTCGGCGGCAACCCGCTGGCGTGCGCGATCGCCCGTGAGGTCATCGCCATGCTGGCGACCGGGGAGTACCAGGAGCGGTCCGCGAAACTGGGCGCGCACCTGCACAACCGGCTCCGCGACCTGCCCGACGGCGAGGTCAGGCAGGTTCGCGGGCGCGGGCTGTGGGCGGGCGTGGAGTTCACCCGGCTGTCCGGCCGGAAGGCGTGCGAGCGGCTCGCCGAGCGCCGCGTGCTGGCCAAGGACACCCACGGGTCGACCATCAGGCTCGCGCCGCCGCTGGTCATCAGCGAGGAGGACCTGGACTGGGGCATCGACCAGCTCGAGGAAGTGCTCGGCAGGTAACGGCCGGCTGGGAGTATCTCGCTCGCTACGGCCCCGCCGCCCTCGACGGTCGATGCCGAGCGGATCGCGGTCCTGGGGGTCTAGTCGCTCGCCACCAGCAGGCCGCGCCGGTGCGCGATGGCCGCGGCCTCGCCGCGACTCGCCGCGCCGAGCTTCGCCAGGATGCTGGACACGTGCACGCTCACCGTCTTGGCCGAGATGAACAACTCGGCCGCGATCGCGGCGTTGCTCGCGCCGGTCGCGACCAGCCGCAGCACCTCGGTTTCCCGCGGCGTGAGGCCGGGCCCCGGCCGGTCCGGCTCCGTGGGCTCGGCGGCGGCCGGCCCGCCTGCAAGCGTGATCCTGGCCCGGCGCGCCAGCCGGCTAGCGTCTTCGAGGAGCCGATTCGCGCCCAGCTCGCGCGCTATCCCGGCGGCCCGGCGCAGCGGCGTCTCGGCCGCGGTCCGGCCGCCGGACGCGCTGGCCAGGGTGGCTTCGGCGGCCCGGTACAGGGCATAGCCGAGCGGCAAGGGCTCCCCGAGCTGGTCCCACTCGGCGACCGCAGTCCACCAGCGAGTCAGCGCGTCGGCCGCGGCACCGCTGGCCCGGGCCGCGTGGGCCCGCAACGTGAGCCGGAGCGCTGCCTGCACCGGCCCGTTCACCGCGAGCTTGGCGGCCTCCCGGCGCACGGTCGCCAGCACGTCGGACGCCAGGTCGGCGGCAGCGGGGCTCCGCGCGACCGGCGGCGTATCCAGCACGTCGGCGGCGACCCTGGCCATCGCGGTCAGCAGCGGCCACGAATACCGCGGGCTGGCCTGCAGGTCGGAGGCCGACAGCGCGTCACTGGCCAGCGACAGCGCTACATCGGTCTGGCCATGGGCCGCAGCGAGCTCGACCTGCAACTGGGCGTGCGGCAGCCGGACCTGCGGGTGCTGGTCGCCCGACGCGTGCAGCAGGTCCGTCGCGCGTGCCAGGGCCGTGTCTGCGGCGTCGAGGTCGCCGCGGCCGAGCGCGAGTGTCCCGGCGAGCCGCCAGAGCTCGCTGCGGTGCGGGCCCGTCGAGGGCGCGGCGATAGCGCCCGCGATGACCTCGTCGGCATCGTCCCACCTGCCCGCTGCCACCAGCGGCTCGGCCACGTTGACCGCGAGAATCGCGCCCGACGTCCGGGACAAGCCGTAGCGGGCCGCCTCGACCAGCCCGGTCCTGGCCACCTCGGCCGCCCACAGGTGCTTGCCGAGGCCCTCGAGCACGTGCGACTCGCTGATCGCGGCCTGCACGAGCACGCTGCAATCGCGCGCCTCCTCGGCGGCGGCGCGAGCCTGGGCCAGCAGGCCCAGCACGTCGCTACCATCGACCGAAACCGCTCCCTCCGGCACCACGACCGCGAGCGTGAGCAGAGCCTGTGCCTGCGTCGCCGGATCGTGCTGCTCCGTGGCGATGGCCAGTGCCTCCTCGGCGGCCGCCTTGGCCTCGTCCTGCATGTCGTGCTTGCACAGCGCGTGCGCCAGGCTCGCCAGCACCCGGGCTCGCTCCGCCTCGTGCCTGCCATCGCTCACCAGCCGCAGCGCCTGGGTGAGGTCGTCGCGCCGGCTCTCCAGCCTGCCCTGGGCCGCCAGCGAGGCGCGCCGGTTGAGCAGGAGCGCCGCCCTGGCCGGCTCGGCCGCCGGGTCCACCTCGCGCAGCGCGGCGGTGGCAAACGCCATCCCGCGCTCGGACTCGCCGCTCAGCTCGGCGACCTCGGCCGCGGTCGTGAGCACGCTCCCGTGGTCGGCCCCGATCCGCTGCGCGGCGTCCGGCACTCTGTCCCACAGCTCCAGCACGCGCGTGAGCATGCCGAGTTGCTCGGAGTGCGCCAGCGCGCGCCCGGCCTCCGCCGCCGCCTGCCAGGCGGTGATCAGCGCCCAGGTCAGGTCGTGTGCTGAATACCAGTGACGCGCGATCTCGACCGACGCGCGGCCGACCGGAACCAGCGTCGGGTCGGCGGTGATCGCCTCTGCGTACCGCACGTGCAGCCGGCCGTGCTCGCCTGGCAGCAGATCCTCGTGCATGACCTCCTGGATCAGGGCGTGCCGGAACTGGTAGCCGTCCCCGTCGGCCAGCAGCACATTGGCCGACACGGCGGGGCGCAGCACCCTCGCCAGGTCCTCCTCGGCCAGCCCGGTCACCCGGGTCAGCAGCGCGTGGTCCAGCCGGCTGCCGCCGGCGGCGGCCACCCGCAGCAGCTCCGCTGTCTCCTCCGGCAATCGCTGCACGCTGGCCAGCACCAGGTCGCGCAGCGACGCCGGGACCATGGACTCGCAGCCGAGCAGGTGCTCAACGAACAGCGGATTGCCCTCGCTGCGCCGGAAGACCGAGTCGATGAGGCCCGGCGACGGCTCGTGCGCCAGGATCGCGGCCATCTGGGCGGCCGCTTCCGGCCTGGTCAGCCTCGGCAGCTCCAGGCGCTCGACCCAGCTGATCCGGCCGAGCTCGGCGAGCAGCGGACGGAGCGGGTGCGTCCGGGTCAGCTCGTCCGACCGGAACGTCACCACGATGAGGAGCCCGCGGACGCTCGGCAGGTTCCCGATGAGGAAGGTCAGCAGGTCCCTGGTGGACCGGTCCGCCCAGTGCGCGTCCTCGATGATCAGCGCGACGGGGGCGGCCCTGGCGAGGCGCTCGAGCAGCCCCAGCACCTGCTCGAACAGCCGGGCCCTCGCCTCGCCCTGGTACGCCTCGTCGCTCTGGCCTGCCGGATCGGCCAACTCGGGCAGCAGCCGCCCCAGTTCGCTGGCTGGCCGACCAGCCAGCAGCGCGCCCACTCCCGCCGCGCCCAGCTCGCGCGCGAGCTGCCTCAGCACGGCGGTGAACGGCGCGAAGGGCAGGCCCGCAGGGCCGAGTTCGAGGCAGCCGCCGGTCAGTGCCCGGCCGCTGCCCGCCACTCGCCCGGCGAACTCGGTGACGAGGCGGGTCTTGCCGACACCGGTCTCCCCGCCGAGCAGGACGGCGGCCGGCTCACCGCGGCGCACCGTCGCGAGCGCCGCCGCCAGGCCGGCCAGCTGCTCGGCCCGGCCGACGAAGATGGGGCTGACCCCGCCGGCGGTCACGCCTTCTAGCATGCCAGCGCGCGCTGCCAGCACCATCCCCGTCGACGCCCCCGCGATCGATTCGGGCGCCACGCCCGCTACCGCTTGCTGCTCGCCATCCCGCGGCCCGAATCGGCCGGCGCGGACGGCGGCGGCAGCGAGATCACGCTGGACACGCCGTCTGGCCAGCGCAGCTCGACCTCGCGGTACCGCCGGCGGGCGAACAGCCGGGACAGCACGCCTCGGCGCGCCGCCGGGGCGCCCCGATCGGCCGCAGCGGACTTGGCCCGGTGAGCCGCCTCCGCCGCCGCGCGCAGCTCCGTGACCCGCTGGTTCGCGAGAGCCAGGGTCAGGTGGTGGTTCATGTCGGCCTCCTGTGGTCCGGACGCCACAGTTGGTGTCCGTACCCACGAGACTCGTGGTAAGGCCCCCGGCCGCGGATCGGTAGCAATCCCTATTTCTCGCGGCACCCGGCCTTAGCTGGCCCCGCCCCGCCTTAGGCGCGGCCCCCCGTCAGCGGGTCCGGCGCGCGGCCCGGCGCTCCCTGCTCGGCCGCGACCACCGCGCGACGGCGTACACCGCCCCGGCGGCCGCGCACAGCGCACCGCCATAGAGAAACCACATCCCGGCCCGCGTGTTCGTGACGATGACGCTGCCGCCCGCGGTAGCGAAGGTAGTGAGCGCCAGGGTCACGATGAGCCAGCCCACCGCGGGGAGGACACCGCCCGCGGCCGTGCCCATGCCCCGCGAGCCGAGCACGCAGGTGACCAGGATGGCGGCGTCGAACAGGATGGCCGCCA
>Ga0187783_10002276_pt1 | contig 14277 bp, 14 predicted proteins | sample 1015_SJ02_MP02_2_FD_132471 | JGI IMG/M metagenome (GOLD analysis project Ga0187783, IMG submission 132471) | Tropical peat soil microbial communities from peatlands in Department of Meta, Colombia - 1015_SJ02_MP02_20_MG | ecosystem: Environmental > Terrestrial > Soil > Wetlands > Peat | place...
CATGGCTCCGGATCATTTGCGGCTTCTGCGTTTCACGTTCAATTGAGCCAATGCCCGAGCCAGTGAGGCGTTGACCGAGGCAACCTCTTCCGAGCTGACCTTTTCGCGCAGCTGGGCAGCAGCTCGTTGCCGCGCCTCTTCGGCTTTGGCTTCATCAATGTTCTCGGCAGGAATGGCCATATCCGTTGCGATTGAAACGGAGTCTGACTTCACGAACGCAAGTCCCTGCCCCACGGCGAGCAATCTGTTTTGCCCTCCCTGACACAGAAGCATTTCCCCCGGCGCCAGCTGCGTCATCAATCGGGCGTGTCCGGGGAGAATCGTCAGCTCGCCGTCTGCCCCTGACAAGGTGATCGACTCTACCTGTTCAGACAGGAGCGTGCCGTCGGGGGTGATAATCTCGAGCTTCAGCATACCGGCCATGCGGGCCCCTCTGTCACCGCCAACCGCTCAGGACTCGGCTTTGCTGACCTCATCAATCGCGCCCTTCATATAGAAATTGCTCTCCGGCACCTCATCGAGCTTGCCGTCTAAAATCTCGCGAAAACCGCGCACGGTCTCGGCTACCGGCACTTGCCTGCCCTCATGCCCGGTGAAGACCTGCGCCACACTAAACGGTTGGCTTAAGAACCGTTGAATCTTGCGAGCTCGGAAGACGGTCAACTTGTCTTCCGGTGAAAGCTCGTCCATACCCAGGATCGCGATGATGTCCTGCAGGTCCTTGTACCGCTGAAGGATTTTTTGAACTCCTCGCGCGACAGAATAATGCTCGGCACCAACAATCTCGGGCGAGAGGGCACGGGAGGTCGAAGCCAAGGGATCCACGGCCGGATAGATGCCAAGTTCCGCAATAGCCCTCTCCAATACGATGGTGGCATCCAAGTGAGCAAAGGTTGTGGCTGGTGCGGGGTCCGTCAGGTCATCAGCCGGAACATACACCGCCTGAAATGAGGTGATCGAACCGTGTTTGGTAGAGGTTATGCGTTCCTGCAACATGCCCATCTCGGAAGCGAGGGTCGGCTGGTACCCGACGGCACTTGCCGTGCGACCGAGCAGTGCAGATACCTCTGCGCCCGCCTGCGAGAATCGGAAAATGTTGTCGATAAACAGTAGCACATCCTGGTGTTGCTCATCTCGGAAGTACTCCGTGATTGCCAGGGCAGATAGCGCCACGCGCAATCGGGCCCCCGGCGGCTCGTTCATCTGACCGTACACGAGAGCGATTCTGGACTCGCCCAGCTTATCTTGCTTGATGACACCCGCCGTCGACATTTCTTGATACAGGTCATTTCCCTCGCGGGTGCGCTCGCCCACGCCTGCGAACACGGATACGCCGCCGTGAAGCTTGGCGATGTTGTTAATCAGCTCCATGATGACGACGGTCTTTCCTACGCCAGCGCCCCCGAACGCGCCCACTTTGCCGCCTTTCAAAAAGGGACAGATCAAGTCAATCACCTTGATGCCCGTGGGCAGCACCTGCGGAGAGGGGGATTGTTCGACGAGGGGTGGCGGCGGGCGATGAATGGGATAGTACTTCTCTGCTGCGACCGGTCCGCGTTCATCGACAGGCTGTCCGGTCACGTCGAATACTCGGCCCATGACAGCCTCGCCTACCGGAACGGAGATGGGCTTGCCGCTATCCTTCACTTCGAAACCGCGCTTCAGGCCTTCGGTGCTAGACATCGATATGGCCCGTACCAAGCTGTCCCCCAACTGCTGTTGGACCTCGAGGGTCGCTCGATTCGGCCGCTTCTGAAGCTCGTATTCCACCGTTAGCGCGTTATAAATCGCAGGTATTTGATCAGGGAACTCGATGTCCACTACGGGGCCAGACACCTTCACGATCTTGCCTTTGTTCATATGCGTACCCATTCAAAGCATCGCGAACCGCGACTTAGCCGGATTGGCCGCCAGCGATTTCAAGCAGCTCCTTCGTGATATTCCCTTGACGCAGCTTGTTGTACTCTAGGGTCAAATCTCGGATTAGATCGTCGGCGTTGTCCGTGGCATTCTTCATCGCCACCATTCGTGCGCTTTGTTCGCAAGCCTTTGCGTTCAACATTACCTGATAGATATAAATGTTTAGATAATGCATGACCAGATAGTCGAGAACGGCCTTCAGGCTAGGCTCAAACAGGCATCCAGAATCATCCGCGGTCAGCTCAGTTTCTGTCTCCGCTTCCGGAATCTTGAGTCCTTTGATGGCGCCCACCGGAAGGAATTCGACGGATACCGGGTATTGGGAAAGGGTGTTGACAAATCGCGTGGCCACGATCCGAACCTCGTCCGCCTCCCTCTTCAGGAAGAGGTCCCGAGCAAACGTGGCGATGGCCCTGGCCTCAGCGAATCTTGGTGTGTCCGCGTAGGGGAAATCGGCCAAAAGCTGACGGCCGCTGCGCGAGACCCACTGCGCTGCCTTACGACCGGCAGTGATGAATACGGTTGTCCCCTGATCGAATTGCGAAGCCATTCGGAACAGATTACCATTCAGGGCCCCGCATAGGCCCTTATCGGCGCCAATGAGAATCACCGCGCGTTTGCGGATTTCGCGCACCTCGAGCAAGGCATGTTGAAAATCACCCGCTCGCAGGCTCGCTTCGCGCTGTATCGCGTACAGCAAATGGGCGAATGGTCGGCCAGCCAGCGCAGCGTGTTGTGCGCTGCGCATCTTTGCAGCCGCCACCATTTGCATGGCCTTGGTAATCTGTGCCGTACTCGTGATGGATTTGATGCGTCGGGCCAATTCGCGAGGGCTGATCATGACGATAGGCGCCCGTTCGGCTTTGCCAAGTTCACTGCCAACCGTCCTTGAACTGTTGTGCAGCCGTCTTCAACTCGTCTGTCAAAGCCGGGCTGAGCTGTTTTTCCTGTCTGATTTGTCGCAACAGGCCGTCCTGGCGGGTGAGCAAGAACTCGGTCAGCTTAGCCTGATAGTCTTTGACGCGATCGATCGGCACGCCGTCAAAGTACCCATTTTGAACGCTCCAGATGAGGACGACCTGTACTTCGACGGGAATCGGGCTGTATTGCGGCTGTTTGAAGATTTCCATGATGCGTTTGCCGCGGTCGATTTTTGCCTGGCTCTTCGCATCCAGTTCGGAGCCGAATTGCGCAAAAGCGGCCAATTCGCGAAACTGGGCCAGATCGCCTTTCAGCTGTCCGGCAACTTGTTTCATGGCTTTGAGTTGCGCGGCAGAGCCCACTCGGGAAACCGAAAGGCCGACCGAAATGGCCGGACGGATGCCCTGATGGAATAGGTCGGACTCCAGGTAAGTCTGTCCGTCGGTGATGGAGATGACATTCGTGGGGATGTAGGCGGAAACGTCTCCAGCCTGTGTTTCGATGATCGGCAGGGCCGTGAGCGAACCATTTCCGTACTTCTCGCCGACGCGCGCCGCGCGCTCGAGTAGGCGGCTATGGAGGTAAAAGATGTCCCCTGGATACGCCTCACGTCCCGACGGCCTCTTGAGCACCAATGAGACCTGCCGGTAGGCCACCGCGTGCTTGGACAGATCATCATGAATAATCAATGCATCCATCCCGTTATCCATGAACCACTCGCCCATGGCTGTGCCGGCGAATGGGGCCAGATACTGGTTGGCCGCCGAATCAGCTGCCGGAGAGGCAACGATGATCGTATAGGGCATTGCCTCCATCTGTTCGAGAACAGCGATGATGCGAGCGATGTCAGACTGCTTTTGGCCAATCGCAACGTAAATGCAGTAGAGCGGCCGATAATCTTTGGCGCCGGCGGCCTCTGCTGCTCGGTTGAGGCGCGCTTGATTGATAATGGTGTCGATACATATGGCTGTCTTCCCGGTCGAGCGGTCACCGATGATGAGTTCCCGTTGCCCTCTGCCGATCGGGATCATCGCATCGATGGGCATGATTCCCGTCTGGACTGGTTCACTGACTGGGCGGCGCCGGATGATGCCGGGAGCGATTTTCTCAACTGGATAAGAAACCGAACTCTCGACCGGGCCTTTGCCATCCAACGGCTCTCCAAGCGTATTCACCACGCGACCTAGTAGTCCCCTGCCAACGGGGACTTCCAGCAACCGGCCTGTGGAGCGAACTTCATCTCCCTCGTCGAGCCGCGTGTAGTCGCCTAATACAATGACTCCGACGTCCGTTTCGCGCAGGTCCAAGGCAAGGCCGGTGACCCCGTCGCCGAGATCGAGCATTTCATTGAGCATCACATCCGCAAGACCTTCGACCAGGGCAACGCCGTCGCCGATTTCGCGAATAACGCCGACGTTCTGCTTGGCTGCCGTGGACTTGAGCGTCAAGATTTGAGCTTCGATTTCCTGCAATAGGTCGGGCATATATCTCTCAGTGCACTGTTTGTGCGAAAATCACGCAGCTCGATATACGTTCGGTTCAGGTAAGCTCTTCTTCAATGCCACCAACCTAGACTGCACACTCCCGTCATAGACGTCACTGCCCACGCGGATGCGCATGCCGCCGATCAGGTCGGGATGAGTGGTAAACTGAACGTTTAGGCCGGTACCATATACGGCCTCCAGGCGGGTTTGAATCGCGGAACGAAAATCGTCTGGCAACCCGGCGGCCGACTCGATTTCGGCGGTGTGTTTCTCGGAATCGAGCCTCAGGAGGCGCTGAAAGTCGGACAGCAGAGTTAAATAATGACGACGTTTTGTTTCGATGATTCGCCGTACAACCTGTCGGACACGGTTCTCGTCCAGGGATCCGTCAACAAAACATAAGCGGAACAATTTCCTCGCTTCTCGTTGAATGCGTATCGTTGCGTTCATGTTGGCTGTGGCTTTCTTCTAGGCCGCCAACTGCTTGGTCGTTTCCTCCGCCAACCGGCGCTGATCCTCGGGCGTGAGAATTTTGCCGGTCACGGCCGCGGTCGTCTCGACCACCAAACGGCCTACCTCACTTTTGAGTCCGGCAAGCATGCGCGAGTGCTCCCGGGCAGCTTCCTCGTGCGATTTGGCGACGATCTGGTCAGCGGCAGCGAGGGCCTTTTCCGTTTCGCGTTGCTGCACCCTCGCTGCCGCGGCGTGAGCTTCTTCAATGATCTTATTTGCTTCGGCGGTAGCCTTCTGAATGAATTCGTGGCGCTGACTTTCGGCCTGACGCAGCTCGGCGTTTATTTTTTCCGCGTTGGCCAAGCCTTGCGCGATTTGTTGGCGTCGAGTCTCCAACATCCCTAGGACTGGTTTGTATGCCCACCGATACAGCAGGACGCATACAATGAAGAAGCTTATACACTGCGCCAACAAATGAGGCCAGTCGACCCCGAAGGTCTGTCTAATCGTTTCAGTCTGACCTCCCCCTTGGAGTTCGGCCAGCAGAGCGAACGCGTTCATAAACTCACCCTCGATCTTGCGGGCACGTTACATTCCTTTTCTCCTCACCTGACAAGAAAGAGCGCATAGAAGACGATCGCCTCGGCAAAGGCGATCGCTAGAATCGACTGCACGAGAATCTTGGTCGATGCGCTAGGATTGCGGCCCACCGCTTCCGAAGCGGCCATACCGATCAGGCCCACGGCGATGGCTGCGCCGAGAGCGGCCAGGCCAACGTGCAAGCTTCCTCCCATATCTTTTGCTTCCTTCCTCGTCGGCTCATAACGTTCGGTACTGCGAAGCCGACGCAGTCCACTACACACTGTGTGCGGGCACGGGTTCTTCCTCGTGCTGGCAAATGAGCAGCGTAAAGACAGCTGTCAGGAGCATAAACACCAGTGCTTGTACGAGCCCCATCAACAATTCCAAAAAGTAGAACGGAATCTGCACGAGCCAGCCTAGTTGAGGAGCTAGGTGCGACATGGTTTCGAGCATGTTCTCTCCGGCGAACACGTTGCCGTACAGACGAAAGCTCAGAGACACTGGACGAAACAGAATGGAAACGCATTCCAAAAGCCCGGCCGCAAAAAATACGACGCCCATGAGAATCTTCAATGCCCCCGAACTCTCACCCTTGGCGCCGAACAGCTCCTTGACCATGCCTCGGAGGCCGACTTCGCGCAAAGCCCAGACGATCCAGCAGAGGAAGAAAACAAGCGCCATGGCAAGCGTCATGTTGACGTCAGCGCTGGCGCTGCGAAACAGCGGCTCATCGATCTTGAATCCTTGCGCCGTTTGGTGGCCCCATCCAATCGAGCCCACCCCGGGTATGAGCCCGGCCCAATTCATGGCGAGGACGAAGATGAAAATGGTGGCGAAAAACCAGAAGGTGCGCTCTGTCAAACGCCTGCCTAAGATGCTGGCGAGGAAATTGAAGAGTCCTTCAACCAGCCACTCCACGACGTTTTGTAATCCATCCGGGACTTGTTTCATGTTCCGGGTAGCCAACTGAGCAAGGATGATTAGACAGGCGGCGACAATCCAGCTGACAATCATGGAGTTCGTGATCGGAAGCCCGAAGATGCGCGTAATATCTTGGGCTTTTTCCGAAAGCCCGTGACTCTCGGGCTGAGGGGCCGCCGGAGCGGCCCTTCCGCTGCGCTCCGCCGCGGCAAGCTCAGTGCGTCCCGAGAGACGCAGCACCGGTTTCGGTTGGGCCTGCGTTGAGGAGATCGAAGCCAGGCAAAGCGCCGCGAACAGGGCTGCGCAAAACAGAGACAGGACCGTCCGCAGCGATTTCCGTGGCAGCGTCATCCGTGTAACGGGAACCGGTCTTAAGGAAATCAGTCTGGCGCGGTCGGTCATAACGCAATAGGGACTCCACTCACACACAGCGGCACTTTCTCGCAACCCGTTCGTTTCTCGTTGTCTTTATTCGCTCGACAAACTTCCACAGGGCTGAAGTGTAGGCCGACTCAGGCCCGCGTCATCTGTCAAAACTAGCAGCGTTACTCCTGAAACCTCGGGGGTTCGATCAAAAGCGCCGTAACCAAAGGGCTGGCAATACTCACAGCTATGCGCTTCGACCGGCCCTGCTAGGGTTCTTGGGGTCGCGGAAGAGGGTCGTGTCAGTCAGGGTGGGGCATGGCTCGGAGTCACCTTCGCCTTGGAAGAAGCATTCGAAGCGCGAGACGAGGTAGGCAGTCACAGTCCGGCGCACCGCAATAGTGCACATTGGCCGTCGCTTGAGCAACTTGCTATCGTGGCCTTGGATTCCGGTCGGATGTTAATGGAAGCCGGTGCCAGCGGGAAGGGTGTCCAGGAAATGGTGGAAACGATAGCGTACGGCCTCGACGCTGAACAGGTCGACCTCGGCGTCGGGTACGCATCCTTGACGCTCACCATTCAACGGTGCGGTGTTTTCATCACCCGCATGCGGAGAGTCGGCCACATCGGCGTGAACGAACGGATGGCGGGGGAATTGTGGAAGCTGGCGAGGCGAGTGTCGCGGGGGAATCAAACAATCGAGCAGACACGCCTCAGGCTCGAAAGACTTTCGCTAGGAGGGGTTCGTCATGCCCCTCCCGTCGTGGCAATCGCAATGGGACTAGCCTGTGCCGCGTTCGGACGGTTGCTCGGCCTGGATTGGCGCGGAGCCGTTCCTGTTTTCATAGCCGCAACGATCGGGCAATATCTTCGGCACGAGCTTCTCAAACGCAAAATGAATGTCTTCGTGTGCGCCACCATCGTTTCGTCACTCAGTTCCTTTCTGAGCGACCTAGGAGCGCACTGGATCGGGAGTCTGACTTACGCGACGGCCATGATCTCGCCAGTTTTGCTGCTCGTTCCGGGGGTCCCTGCCATCAACGCGCAAACCGACATAATCGATGGGCGCCCGAGCCTTGGCATTGCCCGCGCTGTGACCGTCATAATGATATTGGTCTTTATTGCCTTGGGCCTCTGGTTCGGACAGATGCCGCTCGACCACTGGCATTTACCATGAGGCTCGCTTTTCTCTTGCATCAGACGCTCTGTGGGGCGATCGCCGCTGCCGGATTTGGCATTTTGTTCAACTTCAGTTTCACCTCCTTGCCGTGGTGCGCTCTGAGTGGCGCCGTAGCTCTGGCCGTGCGCACATGCTGCCTGAGCCAGGGCTGGAGCGTGGAGGCGGCATCGCTCGCCGCCGCGCTCACGGTGGGCTTTGGCACAGAGTTACTGCGGAACCGCTCAGAAGATTCACGCAGCGCGCTTGATGTAGTCGGGTGCATCCCCATGGTGCCGGGCAGTCTTGCGGCAAAGGCCATTCTCAGCCTCATTGCCCTCACCACAAGCAGTATGGTCCAGAACTCGGAGACGCTCGTCGCCGCCGCGCAATATAGCGTGAGTACGATCTTCACGATCGGTGCCATCGGGACCGGATTGGTGATTCCAACAGTGCTGTTACACTTGCGTCTCTCGCGGCGACGCCGATAAGAGCGGTTCAATCAAACCGGAACTCTGAGAATTTTGCCAGTAGCCGCGCGTTCAGCCGGCAGTACCCTTTACGAGTTCGCTTCCGCGGCCGTGCAACGCATTGAGTTCCGGGCCCTTTGCACCGGGGGCGTTCAGAGCAAACACAGGGAAGTGAATTATGAGCCAGTTTGACTTGAGAGAGCACGAACTTACAGTTTCTGAAGTCCATCGTAACCTGCCGCCGAGTGCGTTGTACGCGCATGCCCTTCGCTACGAAAGAGACTCCAGTATTGCTGAGAACGGCGCGCTCGTGGCCTATTCGGGAGAGAAGACGGGTCGATCGCCAAAAGATAAGCGCATCGTCAAGGCTGCTGCTTCCGAGAAGCATATTTGGTGGGGACCGGTGAACGTGCCGATCGAGCCGGACACTTTTGCGATTGTTCGCGAGCGCGCCCGCGATTACCTGAATATCTGCGAACGCTTATACTGCTTTGATGGCTTTGCCGGGGCTGACGCAAAGTACCGCGTCAAAATACGCGTCATTTGCTCCCGGCCCTATCACGCGCTTTTCATGCACAACATGCTGATTCGGCCGTCTCCCGTAGAGCTAGAGGAATTCGGCGAACCGGACTTCGTCATCTACAACGCGGGGCGCTTTCCAGCGAGCCGGTTGACCCCTGCCATAGCATCCAAAACAAACATCAGCCTGAATCTGGAGGAACGAGAACTGGTGATCCTGGGCACCGAGTATGCTGGCGAGATGAAGAAGGGCGTATTCACCGTGGTGAATTACTTTGCGCCAAGACGTCAAATACTTTCCATGCACTGTTCGGCCACCGCGGACAAATCGGGTCGTTCGTCACTGCTTTTCGGGTTGAGCGGCACTGGCAAGACCACGCTCTCTGCCGACCCGCGCCGCTACCTGATCGGCGATGACGAGCACTGCTGGAGCAACGAGGGTGTTTTCAATATTGAAGGAGGCTGTTACGCGAAGGCTGTGAACCTCACACCCCAGTCCGAACCGGACATTTTTGCGGCGCTGCGCTTCGGCGCTGTGCTGGAGAATGTCGTGCTTGAGGACGATCGTACACCCGACTACGCAGACACATCCGTCACGGAGAACACACGGGGTGCCTATCCCATCCACTTCATTCGCAATGCGCGCATCCCGAGTGCGGCGGGTCACCCTACAGACATCATCTTCTTGACCTGCGATGCCTTCGGAGTCTTGCCGCCGGTCAGTTCACTCACGCCGGCGGAGGCCATCTATCACTTCATGAGCGGATACACTTCGAAAGTTGCGGGAACTGAGATGGGCATCAAAGAGCCCGTGGCCACCTTCTCTCCCTGCTTTGCCGGACCATTTCTTGTCTGGCATCCCTTGAAGTATGCCGAGCTGTTGGCCAGTAGAATTCGAGACAGCAAAGCGCGGGTATGGCTCGTTAATACCGGATGGAGCGGCGGTCAGTATGGCGTCGGAAAGCGCATCGACCTGGCCACAACGCGCGCGATCATTGACGCTATCCACAGTGGATCACTCGGCACGGCAGAAACTCGGCGTGATCCAATCTTCGGTATTAACGCGGTTGTCGAATGCCCGAATGTGCCTCGAGGGATCCTGATTCCAAGCAATACGTGGCGCGATAAATCCGCTTACGAGGCTACCGCACAAAAACTTGCCGAGCTGTTCCGTAACAATTTTAAAAACTACGAAACCAGTTTAACAGAGGGAGTCGGTCTCGGCCAGACGGCTGCTTGATATTCGTTGCCCCCCGAAGCACCGCGACATCGTGCATGTGCCCGCGGGAGCTCTGGGAGCTAAGTACGGCCGCGCGACGCGCCGCGCCGGATGCGCCGACGACCGGCGCACGTCCGCCACGTTTTGGAAACTAGCCCAACTGTTCTGAAATGTCGCTGTGTTATCTAATGGCCGCCACGGCGTGAACGTTGCGATCGGATGAACAAGTTGCACGGCGGTGGCGTTGCTGCGGTTCTCCCCTCGTCCAAAGCTTAAAGCCCCCCAAGAATGCGTTGGCGTTATTGCCCTCGCGGCAACCTTTCGGTAGCGTCTTGAGGCGTTTCACGTTTCCCCCCCCGAGAACGATTTCGTCCGGCTCGAGGGCGGCGGCCAGGCGCTTCACAACGTCGGCAACATGTTTGCGCCATTTCTTTTTTCCATGGCGCTTCAGGCCGCGATTGCCAAGGTAATCCTCGTAAGTGGCATTGCGGTATGGGAGGTGGCCGAGTTCCAACGGCTCCAGAATTCCATCGACAATCATGGCGCTGCCGAGGCCGGTCCCCAGCCCAAGGAAGAGCATTCTCCCGCCCTTATAACTCCCGAGGGCCTGCATCGCGGCATCATTGATCAGCTTCACCGGGCGTCGGAACGCCTTCTCGAAGTCAAACTCTACCCAGCCAGGACCAAGATTGTACGGTTCATGGAAGATCCGGCCATGGAGAACCGCTCCCGGGAAACCGATCGAGATAACGTTGTATTTCCAGTCAGCAGCCAGCTTCTTCACACCAGCGACCATCCGCTTCGGCGTCATGGTTGGACCGGATACAAAGTGTCGCGGGACCGTCTGCTCGGATGTGAGCATCTTTACGTGTGTTCCACCAACGTCGATTGTCAAGACTCTCATGGAGTATCTGCCCGGTTTGCGCCAAGGAGGTTCCCAGCTGCACCCTTCACTACCTTGATTCTCATGCGTTGGTTCCACGGCTCAACAAAGTCGCCTCGCTCAAAGTCGCTGACTCTTCCACATGCCTCGTGTCGTCCCAGAGCCGGATCGCCGGTTGGGAGAGGTTGTGTTCGTAACTCAGGGCACTCAAGCTCGCCGTGCTTAGCAGAAAGAACCGGCCAGCATCGGACGGCAGCGCCAGCCAACGCGCTGCCAAAACTCGCAAGAAGTGTCCGCTGGAGAAAAGCAGTACGTTTCCCTCGATGTCCCGCACGCGCTTGACAACGACATCTGCCCGCGCCCCAATCTCGCTGGGCGACTCCCCGGCCGGACACCCATCCCGGAACAGTTGCCAGTCAGGTCGTACGGCACGGATTTCGGCGCTGCGGAGGCCTTCATATTGGCCGTAGTCCCACTCCAGCAGGTTAGGGTCGATCGCTGCAACGGAGCCAAATCCTGCTAGTTCACAAGTCCGTCTTACACGCTGCAGAGGGCTACAGAAGACCTTTTCAAACTCGAGCCCTTTCAGGCGGGTACCCAGTCGCGTTGCATTACGCTCACCACGCGTAGTCAGCGGAAGATCGGTGCGCCCGGTATGCTGGCCGGAGATGGTCCAGGCAGTTTCACCATGACGAGCCAAATAGACGACAGGAAGTTCCTTGCTCACGTTCACCGTTCCTTTGCACGAGCTACCTTCCACCGCGAACAGCGGATCTGACGCTACTTACCGAGCAGTGTCTTTGCTATGGCGATTATGTTGGAAGGTTCAAACCCGAATTTCTTCTGCAGCTCCTTTAAAGGTGCAGAAGCACCAAAAGTCTTCATGCCAACGGTACGGCCTGTGGTTCCGACATAGCGCTCCCACCCGAAAGTGGACGCTTGCTCTATGGCAACACGCGCAGGGATGTTGGGAGGCAGCACACTGTCGCGGTACTCCTGGGACTGGTGTTCGAAGATCTCCCACGATGGCATGGATACGACACGTGAGCGGATTCCTTCCGTCACGAGTTCTTCGTGAGCTTCGATCGCCAGGCCCACTTCGCTACCTGAAGCGATCAAAATCACTTCCGGATTCGCACCTGCGGAATCGGCAAGTACGTACGCGCCCTTTGTGACTCCCTTTGCTGGCGCATACTTCGAGCGATCCAGCGTTGGAAGCGCCTGTCGCGATAGTGCAATTACCGCAGGTTCATGGTGGAGTTGCATCACATAGCGATACGCTTCGACGACTTCATTGGCATCGCCAGGGCGCAGCGTAACCAGCCCTGGTATGGCGCGCAATGAAGCAAGGTGTTCGACGGGTTGGTGAGTTGGCCCATCCTCGCCGTCGCCCATCGCGTCATGGGAGAAGATGAAGATGGAGGGCAGCTCCATTAGCGCGGCAAGGCGGATCGAAGGGCGCAGAAAGTCGCTGAATATGAAGAAGGTGGCTCCGAAAGCTCGGATTTTGGACAAAGCGAGACCGTTCACAACCGAACCCATAGCGTGCTCGCGGATTCCAAAGTGTAAGTTCCTTCCACCCGGTGTCCCTGGTTGAAAATCGCCGGCGCCCGGGAAGGACAGGGTCGTTTTGTTCGAAGGGCCGAGATCCGCGGAACCGCCCATGAACCACGGGATATTCTGCGCTAGGAAATTGAGCACCTTGCCGGATGCGTCGCGTCCGGCAACTCCCTTAGGATCAGCAGGAAATACCGGCAGGTCGCGATCCCAGCCCGGCGGAAGATCGCGACGCTGCATCGTTTCGATCTCGGCTGCGAGTTCCGGGTACTCGGTGCCATAGGCGGCGAAGAGCTGGTTCCACTCCTCTCGTGCCTTTGCACCGCGGGCGCCAATCCCGGCTGAAAAGTGATCGTAGACTCCGTCAGGAACAAGGAACTGCGTGTCTTCAGGCCAACCGTAAGCCCGCTTGGTGAGGCGAACCTCCTCGTTACCCAAAGGCTCGCCGTGCGCTGCGGATGTGTCCTGCTTGTGAGGCGAGCCGTATCCGATGTGGCTGTCCAGGACTATGAATGTTGGGCGGCCCTGCTCCTTTTGGAAGACTCTCAAAGCGTTCTCGATACGGTGGATGTCGTTGGCGTTGCCGACACGTAATACGTTCCATCCGTAGGCAAGGAAGCGCGCCTCCACATCTTCCGTGAAGGCAATCGCCGTATGGCCCTCGATGGTGATGTGATTGTTGTCATAAACCCAGCAAAGATTGTCGAGGCCGAGATGGCCTGCCAGTGAGGCGGCTTCGGAGGCAACTCCCTCCATCATGCACCCATCCCCGCATACGGCGTAGATCTTGTAATTGAAGACTTCAAAGTTGGGGCGGTTGTAGCGGCTGGCAAGCCATTTTTGGCCGATCGCCATTCCGACGCTCGTGGCAACACCTTGTCCGAGCGGACCGGTAGTTGCCTCGACGCCGGATACCCAGTGATATTCCGGATGGCCGGGAGCTTTGCTATCGAGCTGCCGAAAACGACGAATGTCATCGAGAGTGACGGACGGACTGCCCAAGCATTCGTAGTCGGGGTTCACAGCCATGGTTTGTGTAAGGTGAAGTGCCGACCACAACAACATCGAAGCATGTCCATTTGAGAGGACAAACCGATCGCGATTGGGCCAAATCGGATCCTTGGGATCAAAACGCATGATGCGATTCCAGATGGTGTACACCAATGGGGCGAGCGCCATCGGCGTGCCGGGATGACCCGACTTGGCGGTTTGCACCGCGTCGATCGAAAGAGTACGGATCGTGTTGATGCACAATTCATCCCATTCTGACTGAGACCGTGGAGCGATGGTCGCTGGTGCGTTCATGGTAAGTCTCCCTCGGGGTTTCACCTATCTCTGTGTTTCGAGTGCTACAACCTTTCCCAAGCGACGCAGATGCCGTTTTTCCTGGCTGAATTGCGCCGACAAGAAGGTTTCGACAAGATCCCACGCCACCGACGGCCCCACCGTGCGGCCGCCCATGCAAAGGACGGTCATGTTGTCGTCCTCCACTCCCTGCTTGGCAGAGAAGTGGTCATGGATCAGTGCGGCGCGGACTCCCGGAACCTTGTTGGCGCACACCGAAGCACCAACACCGCTGCCGCAAATCGCGATCCCTCGATCGACGTGACCGGTGACCACTGCTTTCCCGAGGGGAACGACGTAGTCTGGATAGTCATCGTCATCGGCAAGCGCGTGAGCGCCGAAATCGACGACCTCATATCCCTTGGCTTTGAGCTTGGCCAGAATTTCTTCTTTCAGATCAAATCCGCCGTGGTCGGTGGCAATTCCAACTCGCATGAACCTTCCTTCCTGCCCTACTCGCTCATGCACCAGCAGCGGCACGGTCA
>Ga0187783_10002277_pt1 | contig 14275 bp, 7 predicted proteins | sample 1015_SJ02_MP02_2_FD_132471 | JGI IMG/M metagenome (GOLD analysis project Ga0187783, IMG submission 132471) | Tropical peat soil microbial communities from peatlands in Department of Meta, Colombia - 1015_SJ02_MP02_20_MG | ecosystem: Environmental > Terrestrial > Soil > Wetlands > Peat | place...
CAACCCGCGACCATGCATCGGCGTTGGAGATCTTAAGGCGCGGACTGTGCCTTGTGAGCGCAACATCTGCAATGGCAGGTGTGCTTGCAGAAGCCCCTGGCTTTAGCCATGGGGCGTAGTCACCAGTATCCCTTGAACAACAAATAGCACGGTAGGGACGAGCGCCCCTTCGCGGCCGCCTGGACGCTGCAAGCGAACGTGCGGCAGTCGTGGAAAATAGGAACATAGGGCCCGATGAATTTGTGATGACGCACTTTCTCAACGAGGGCATCTGCCTCTGCCACCGTCAGCTGAATCGGTCGGCCGATCGGATGGCCGGTCCCGGGCGCTTTCGCATATCGATAATTCAGCGGCGGCGGGCCCAAGAAGGGGAGAGGGTACATTCCCGAAATTCGCTCGATGTTGCCGAATCGGTCCTGCAGAGAAATCTGGCCGGCGTCGATGAATGGCAAAGTGGCGGGACCGAAGCCAAAGGTGACTTTGCCTCTCGAACTTTCGACCTCCAGCCAGTGATGCGCGAGGGGCCCACCGTGCAATGCGCGAAGTTCGAGGGTCACAACTCTGGAGGGATTGTCGATGAGCGGAGCCGGCGCGAATTCCGCAGTCCGGGACGACAGAGAAGCCTCAGGCAAGAAGCAGCTTGCGAAGCCAAGGCTGCATGGCGTCGCCCGGCTTTCTAGAAAAGGGTTCGAGCGCAGGGGTGCCACCAGCCGGTGTAGGAGTTTTGTTCTCCAGGAAGCGGCGCCGGCAGCGGTCGAAAGCGCCAGCAGTACCCCCATGAGCAACCCAGACCGAAAAACGAACCCGCGCCTGGCCGCGCGACGGGTGGATATTGAAAACTCAGGCGGGAAGTCAATGTCAGCGCAAATCTTCTTTCCTTCCGGATTGCCCGCTGGGCTGCTCGCTCGAGCGAAGACTGCCATTCGGACTCGATCGCGAGTCACCTTCTCGACAGCCAGGGCCTGTTCAACGACAGGGGCATCGTCCACGGCCTTGTCCTCAGCAAGCTTCATCGCCCGCCAGATATCTCAGGGAAGCATCGGGATCTGGCGAGGCTTCCGCAGGGCTGGTCAGGTTCGCTCGACCCCGTGTTCCTTTAGAGGTCACTATACCGATACAGTTCGGCTCTGCCAAAGCTATTCTGAGGTCGAGCGCAGGAGAGCGCAAGTGCGATGAATCTCCAATCACGCAATTTGGGACTCCTTAGCCTTTACTGAGACGCTGTGGGCAGTGTGCCCGTTGTATGGCTCATCGTTGATTGAGGAGCACGGGATCCATCATTCGCAGCGGAGAGCCACCATGGGATCCACCCGGGTTGCACGTCGTCCGGGTATGTACGTTGCCAGAAGCGTAACTCCCATGAGAAATACGGAGACCAGACTCCAGGTCACGAGATCATATGGTTTTACACCGTAAAGAAAAGTCGCGATCAGAGGAGTCGCAGCAAACGAACCAGCCACCCCAATGGCCAGGCCCAAGGAGGACAGGATCAATCCTTCCTTCAGCATCAACTGCAGAACCTGCCGGGATTGTCCGCCTAACGCCATACGCACTCCGATCTCATGGCTGCGTTCCAGCACGGAATACGAAATGACCCCGTAAATGCCGATGGCCGCAAGCAACAGTGCCACCACGGCAAAGCTGCCCAGCAGCTGCATAATAAAGCGTTCGAAGGTTGTGGAATGGAGTACGACATCGCGCACCGTCGTGATTCCAAACACTGGGGAATCTTTATCCAACTCTGCCACGGCGTTGCGCACACCATCGATGAGAGATTTTGGTTCGAAGCGGGTTCGCACCACCAAGCTTTTGTGAAGCCGTGTTTCTGTGAAACTGCTCGGGGTTTTCTTGGGCTGCTGCAAGTAGGACGCGTAGAATTCCGGGCGGGGGTCCATCGCCGAAACGAATTGCTTGACATTGCCGACAACGCCGACAATCTCTCGCGGCCTCTCTTCGTCCGGTACGGTATCTAAGGTGATCACTTGTCCGATGGGATCCTGGTTTGGCCAGAACTTGTGGGCCATAGCCTCGTTAACCACCACCACCCACGGCGTCGAGTAGGTGTCCTGGTCGTTTGGGTAGCGTCCCTTCATCAGAGGAATCTGCATGACCCGGAAATAGTCCGGGCTGATCGCGCTGTAGAACGCATTCGGCTTTTCCCCGCCCACCGCGGCTGGCCCGCCGGCGATGGCGAATTCTCGGGAAGGACCATCCGTCCGGTCCTCCGACATAGGTAGCCAGTCAATCAATGCCGCGGATTCAACTCCGGGCAGCGCCTTGACCCGTTCGAGGACCTGCCGGCAAAAGATGTCGACCTGGGGCATCACGATATCAAAACCGGTCTTCTCCATAGGAGATACATCGAGATATTTGGTTCCCGTCAGGCGGAATTCCAGAGTGAGAACGCCATTCGAGCGAAACCCTGGACTGGAATGAAGTACCCGTAGGAAAGTGTTCATCATCAGGCCGGCGGAAACCAGCAGAACCAAGGCTAACGCAACTTCTGCCACGACAAAGATGCTGCGCGCGCGATGCCGTCCACCGGCAGAGGAGTTCCTCCCTCCCTCTTTTAAGGATTCGGTCGGCTTAATTTGTGACGCCCGCAAGGCCGGGGCCAGGCCAAAGATGATTCCCGTCAGGATCGAAATGGCCAGGGTAAACCCCAAAACGCGGCTATCCATCGTGATCTCCCTGGCTTGCGGATACCATTGCGGGGCCAGGGTTACGAAGGCTTGGATACCCCAAAAGGAAAGCGCCAGCCCCACGATTCCCCCCACAAGAGCCAGCAAAACACTCTCGGTGAGCATCTGCCGAACTAAACGGAATCGACTGGCCCCGAGCGCGCTCCGTATGCCCACTTCCTTGCCGCGGCTCGAGGCCCGGGAAAGCATGAGATTGGCGATGTTGGCGCACGCAATGAGCAAGACGAAGGCCACGGCTGCAAACAGCGGGTATAGCACTTGTCGTGTCCACCCAAATAGCGCGTCTCTGAGAGGCATCACCCTGATTCCCAAGTCCTTATTACTGTCGGGGTAGGCTTGTTCGAGCCGACGAGCAACCACATCCATGGAGGACTGGGCCTGCTCGAGCTTGATGCCGGGCTTGAGTTTAGCGACCGCCAAGAGCCAACGATCGCTCAATTGGTAAGCGGCTGCACCTTCGGCCGAGATGGGCTGATAGATATCGGTGTCTCCCGTGCCTAACAAGTCGAAACCGGGTGACAAAACGCCGACCACGGTTACCGTGGAAACATCCATGAAGAAGGTCTTACCGAGAATGTGGGGATCGCCTCCGAAGCGACGACGCCAATATCCGTAGCTCAGCAGAACGCTACTCACCGTCGCCGGTCTCGCCTCCTCGTCGAGGAGTAGACGTCCCAGGATAGGTTGGACGCCTAGCAATCGAAACAGCCCAGGGGTCACGTATTGGATTCCAACCCGGTCCGATCCACCGCCCCCGGCAAGAACGTTCTTAGCTTCGAACGTATTGCTCAGTTCGATTTGATCAAAGACCGTGTTCTGCTTCCTCCAGTTAACCAAATCGCCGGTTGAGACGAGCTGGGTGCCACGCTCCTTCCGACTCTGATTCCAAATGCCAACCAGGCGATCACTGTCCGGGTAGGGGAGGCGACGAAACAGAAGCGCGTTGATCGCGCTGAAGATGGTGGTGTTGGCGCAAATTCCAAGCGCTAAGGACAAAACGGCTACCACCGTGAACCCGGGGCTCTTCACCATCATGCGCAGGGCATACCGCAGATCTTGTCCCAGGGTCTCGAGCAGGGGGATGCCGCGGCGCTCGCGGTATGCTTCCTTGGTTGCCTCGATGCCGCCTAGCTTGATCAACGCCTGCCGACGCGCCTCCTCCCGTCCCATGCCTGCGCGGAGATTGTCGTCGATGTGGAGTTGGAGGTTGCTTTCAATTTCTTGTCCCAGTTCCCGGTCGCGGCTCTCCTTGTGGAACGACCCAGCCATGCGCAGGAACCAGACGCGCAATTGCCTCACAAAAGCTCCTTTGCCGGAGACAAGAAGCGCGCCATGATCGCCGTGGTCTGCTCCCAGTCCTGGGCTTCTCGCTCTACTTGTTTCCGGCCGGCTGGGGTCAAGCGGTAGTACTTGGCCTTACGGTTGTTCTCCGACAGACCCCATTCCGAGGCGATGTACCCCTCCTGCTCCAGTTTGAGCAGCGCCGGATACACGGTTCCGTAATTCAGCGAGAGCTGGCCTCCGCTCGTCTGCTCAATGCGGCGCGCAATGCCATATCCGTGCAGGGCACCCATGGTCTCGAGCGTCTTCAGCACCATCAGCGCGAGCGTGCCTTGCCACACATCCGTTTTGTTGCCCATGGCTCTCCTATAGCAAAGCAATAGGAATGGTGTCACACTTCCTATTAGAACGCAATAGGAGAGCGCGCCGGACACTGCATCTTGGCAAAGGCGAACCGCGGCGGTCAGCGATGCTTCGCGAACGGCGACTTTATTACTGGCCGGCGCTGCGTTCGATGCGATCCTAGGGATGGGAGCAGATTAATCGGCGTTGTCATGCACAACCACCTTTTCAGCGACTTCTCCGGGTTCTTGTACGCTGTTGAGAGCTATCAAGAAGTTGTCGATCATAAAGTGGATTTCTTTCTCGGTGATGACCAACGGCGGCGAAATCTGCACAGAGTGTCCCAGCAGAGATCTCGTCATCACACCGTTCCTCTTTGCTTCCCGCACTACATCCTCAACAATTTTTGGGTTCTTCTTACGAGCCTCGCCCGATATTTGGAACGCCGCTGTCAATCCCGCGCTGCGTACCTCTTCTACCAGGGGGTGATCGAAGAGACGCCTCATTTCGGCAGCGAGGACGGGCTCAAGATCAGACACCCGGCGCAACAGTTTCTCTTTGTCGATGATCTCCAGATTGGCGATGCCGACGGCGCATGCGGTTGCGTGTCCAGAGTACGTATACCCGTGACGAAGCACGCCCGCTGTACCTCGCCAAAACGGTTCCTGCACTCGGGCGCCACAAATGACCACGCCAAGCGGGAGGTAGCCGGAAGTCACGCCCTTGGCACCAGTAATAATGTCGGGAACAATGCCGAACCTGGAACTGCCGAACCACGTCCCCAGCCGTCCGAAGCCGGTGATGACTTCGTCAGCTACCAGCAAAATGTCAGTCTCATCGCAGATACGCCGAATTTCCGGCCAATATCCTTCTGGGGGCGGATAAACCCCACCCGCTCCTCGCACTGGCTCCCCAAAAAAGCCTGCAATCTGGCCGGGATGTTGATCAGCGATTTTTGCCAATGCCTGGGGATCATCGGCAGGAATGCGTAGGACTCCAGGAATCAACTCGCCATACCCGGTGGCGTTAGCCTCGATCCCTGCGAGACTCGTCCCATAACCAGCCATGCCGTGGTAGGATCCGCCGCGGGTAACCAGCCAACGTCTTTCTGGATGGCCCACGGCGATCCAATAGTGCCGAATCAATTTCGCCGCAGTTTCGATGCTTTCCGAGCCTCCACTGGTGAAGAAAACCACCGCATTCTCGATTGGGCTGATCAAGGCAAGTTTTTCCGCCAGCTCTCTGGCGGGCTGGTTGGCGAGATCCCCGAAGATCGAGTAGGCGGCAAGCTTTTTCATCTGCCGAGCGGCAACCTCCGCCAGTTCGGTTCTTCCGTGTCCGACAAAGCAGTACCAGAGTCCGGCTGTGGCATCGAGATACCGGTGATTGTGGTTGTCCCAAAGCCACACGCCCTCACCGTGATCAATCACGGTTTCATGCCCGGCGACCACAGCCATATCGGAAAAAGGATGCCAAAGTCGTGTAGCTCCGCGTTGTTCGGTCATATGCACTCTCTCGACGTATCGAAACTTGGCAACTCAGTGGAATCCTAGAACAGGGAAGAGTAGCCTGAGGGCCTAACTCTCAGCAACGGATAATGATCCACATTGCCTATAATTGCATGTCGACTCGAATCGGCGGCAAGGGCAGAAGATGTAAGTGACCGCGCTACTCGGTAAAGCAGGCTTCGCAACCAACGTGCTTTGGGCAAAATAGGGGTATGCAACAGCCCACGGTCATGTACTGTAAGTAACAGAAATTAAAGGACTGGGCCGAGAGGAAGAGTTAGCGGTTCTTGTACCGGTCGCGGACAATGTTTTCTACGGTGTCCTGCGGAATCCAGCCCGCGTCTAAGGCATAGGCACCAGGCAAAGCGAACAGCGTCCGGGAATTCCGCGGAAGACACGCGCGTCGAATGAATCCTGGTAGGCGTAACCAATGAAAACACGAATTGTCGTGGCGGTCCTGGCCGTCCTCCTCCTTATTTCGGCAGCGACTTTGGCTCAATCGCAAAGCTCCGCATCCGCTGCCGACAACGCTCCCGAGCTTTCGCCGGGACTGGACACGCGGTACATCGATACAACCGCCGACCCGTGCGTCAACTTTTTCCAGTATGCGTGTGGAAACTTTACCAAGTATCATCCGATTCCCAGCGACCGGCCGAGCTACGGCACCGGAACGATGATATTTGAGCACAATCAATACATTCTGCACACCCTGCTCGAGAAGGCCGCAGCGGGCGGAACCGATCGCACCCCCAGCCAGCAGAAGATCGGCGACTACTATGCCGCCTGCCTCGATACCGACTCGATCAACCAGAAAGGACTTGCACCTTTCCAGCCGGACCTGGGCCGGATCGCAAAGCTAAGGGACAAGGCCGAACTGCTACCCCTGCTGGCTCATTACCAGTTGATTAATGTGAACGCGTTTTTTGGCCTTGGCGAGCAGCAGGACTTCAAGGATGCTCGGAAACAGATCGCCGTCGTCGACCAGGGCGGTCTCGGACTTCCCGAGCGGGATTATTACCTCCGAGCGGGCGAAGCGGCGGAAAAAACCCGCCAGCAATACGTAGAGCACATCGCGAAGATGCTGAAGCTCATCGGCCAGCCGGACAACGAGGCCGACAGCGACGCCAAAGCAATTTTCCAGTTGGAGACGGCGCTGGCTAAGGCTTCCATGGACCTCACCTCACGCCGCGATCCATCGAACCTGTATCACATGATGTCAGTCGCCGACCTCGAGAAGCTTGCTCCGGCACTCGACTGGGCCGAACTCTTGAAGGAAACCAAGGTCCCCGCGGTGACGGAATTGAACGTAACCAACCCGGACTTCTTCACGGTCCTGAACAACCTGATTCGATCGACCGATTTGAAGACGATCCAGGCATACCTCCGCTGGCAGTTGCTGGCCTCGACCAACCCGATTGCACTGCCCAAGGCTCTAGACGAGGAAACCTTCGATTTCTTCAGCCGCAAGTTGCGCGGGCAACCAGAGCAGGAAGCGCGGTGGAAGCGCTGCGTCAGTGCCACCGATAGCGCACTGGGCGAGGCGCTGGGACAGGTGTATGTGGCGCAGGAGTTTCCCGCCGCGAGCAAAGCCGCCACATTGCAGATGGTGCATGAGATTGAAGACGCGATGGATCGCGACATCGACACGCTCGACTGGATGAGCGCCGAAACCAAGACACGGGCCAAGGAAAAGCTGCACCTGGTGGCCGACAAGATCGGTTATCCCGACCACTGGCGCGACTATTCCTCGCTGGTAGTAACACGCGACGACGCATATGGCAACGCGCAGCGCGCAGCCGTCTTTGAAAATCTGCGGCAAATCGCCAAGATCGGTAAACCCGTCGATCACGGGGAGTGGGGCATGACGCCGGCGACGGTGGATGCTTACTACAACCCGAGTATGAACGACATTAACTTCCCTGCAGGAATTCTCGAGAAACCGTTCTACGATCCCAACGCCAGCGACGCAGAAAACTACGGCCATATCGGAGGAGTCGTCGGGCATGAATTGACGCACGGCTTCGACGACGAAGGACGCAGATTCGACGGGAACGGCAATCTGCGCGACTGGTGGACCGCAGAAGACGGAAAGAAGTTTGAAGAGAAAGCGGACTGCACCGTCCAGGAATACGATAGCTTCGTGGCCGTTGACGATGTGCACGTCAACGGTAAGCTGACTCTGGGCGAAAATACCGCCGACAATGGCGGATTGCGGCTGGCTTTCCTTGCGTTTCTGGCCGACGCCAAGCAGAAGAATATCGACCTTCAGAAGAAAGCAGACGGCTACACTCCCATCCAGCAGTTCTTTCTCGGGCATGGCCAGAACTGGTGCGGAAGCGTGCGCCCGGAACAGATCAGGCTGCAAGTGCAGACCGATCCGCATTCACCGCGGGAGTTCCGGGTGAATGGCGTAGTCAAGAATATGCCGGAATTCGGCGAGGCCTTCGAATGCAAAGTAGGCCAACCCATGATGCCACGGAACATCTGCCGCGTCTGGTAGGCGGTCCGCCGGAGCAAGGGTCGGTTCGAGGAAAGCGCGAGCCGGCGTTGGGCAATCAGCCGAGCCGAGCACGACCGAGACAGTGGTTGCTTTTTTACAAATCGCGCAAGGTTCGCATGGGATCGAGATGGGCCGCCCGTATTGCAGGTACGAGTGCCGCGGCCATGGAGATCGAGAACAGAGTGAGGGTGACGGCGGCGAAGACCCTCCAACTCAGACGCGCCACGTTAAACAGCAGATCGCCGATGAGTTGGGTAGTAAAAATCGAAGCCAGCATGCCAATTCCGACTCCGGTCGAAGCCAGCAGCGCGCCGTGTCGTAGAACAAGGCGCAAAATATCTGCGCGATCGGCACCTAACGCCATCCTCAATCCGATTTCATGAGTGCGATCGGCAACTACGAACGAGAGCACTGCATAGAGTCCCACCGCCGACAGCAATAAGGCAATGACTGCGAATCCAGAAACCAGCAGCGCCTCGAAGCGTGGTTGCGCGGCCTCCCAGGCAATGTCCTGGGCGAGGCTACGATACTCAAACACCGGGACGTCCTTGTCAATTCCATGGACGACTTGCCGAATCTCGTTCTCATAGCTTAAGGGGTCGCCTACGACCTTCAGCACGACCTGCGGGCGTTGGTGAGCCGGGTCCTGAGCATAGGGCAGATAAAATTCCGGAGGATAGAGATTGCCCAGATCATCGCTGCGGACATCGCCAACTACGCCGATAATTTCTCGGGCTTGGTCCGCTTCGCCGGGATGATCGAGCTTCGGCACAAAATGCTGCCCGATGGGATCGCTTGCGGAAAAATATTGGCGAACGAAGTTGCGGTTGACCACGGCAACCAGAGGAGCCTTGGCATCGTTATCCCGCTCGGCAAAGGTGCGTCCGCGGAGGAGAGGGATCGAAAGGGCCTCGAAATAACCGGGCTCGGCTACGGCCGACACCGCTCCGGGTAAGTTGTCCGGCGAGGTAGGGTAGCCAGGAATGGCCAGTTCGGCCCAGGTGCTCCCTGGCCAATAGAGGGGCATGGGATGACCGGCGCCGGCCTTCTCGACTCCCGGGAGCGCCGCCAGCTGCGGCAGGAGCTTGCTGAAGAACGGCACCTTGGCGGGATCAGGAAAGCGTCTGTTGGTGAGGGCGATGCCGAAGGCGAGAGTGTGTTCGGTGTCGAAACCAGGCTCGATGTGCAGCACATTGATCATGCTGCGAACCAGCAATCCGGAGCCGATCAACAAGACGAACCCAAGCGCTGTCTCGGCGATGACAAGCAGGCCATGCAGATGATGGCGGCGATGATCTCCCGCGACACCCGGCGCGCCCTCCCGCAGCGCATGAGCCGGATCGACGCTTGACAGGCACCATGCCGGCACCAGCCCGAAAATGAGCGCCGTTGCCGCGGAAAGCAAAATGGCAAAGATCAGGACGCGGATATCAAGTCCGACTTCGCGAAGTCGAGGCAAATCACTGGGCACGAAGCGAAGCCCGACGCGCAGCAGGGCCAACGCCAGTAGGACGCCGGCTGCACCGCCCATGAACGCCAGCACCAGGGCTTCGCGCAGAAGTTGCCCTAGTACCTGCCACCGGCGCGCCCCAAGCGCGGTGCGGACTGCCAGTTCCGGACGTCGGCTGCTGGCGCGGGCTAGCAACAGGCCGGCTACATTGGCACATCCGATGAGCAGCACCACACTCACCGCGGCGAGCAGGATGGAAAGCGCCGGCCGCACGTCAGCCACCGCGTCCTCGAGCAAAGGGGTCATCGATACCGAAAGCTTTCTCCGCTCTTCGGGAAACTGCTCCGCCATACGACGCTGCAAGGCCGTGAGATCCGCCACAGATTGCTGAACCGTAATAGCGGATTTCAGCCGTCCCACAACGTATAGACGGTCGTCATCGCGGCGGGAGATTCTGGGAAACGGTCCTTCGGCATCGGCGGCGAAGGTGGTCCAGAAATTAGAAGGGTCGGCAATCGGGAAGTGAAAACTTGCGGGCATGACGCCGATGACGGTGTGAAGCTCGTCGCTGATCTTGACGCTTTGATCCAGCACGCTGGGCAAACCAGCGAAGTCCTTCCTCCAGAGCGAGTAACTGAGGATGACCACGCGATGGCCGGGCTTTTCATCTTCTGGACTGAAGCCGCGGCCGAGCACGGGCGCAACGCCGAGCGTAGAGAACAAATTCGCGGAGACGCGAGCCGCCGACAAAACGCGCGAACCTTCGCCATTCGGCTTGCTGAAGAGCCTTGGCGCCTCATCGCAGGAAGCCACCGAATCGAGCGTGCGATTCTGTTGCCGCCACTCCAGAAAGTCAGGGTAAGAAACGCCCAGGACATTCGCGGCGGCAGGGTTTGCCGCCGGAGCGTCGGCAGGGAATTCGAGAGTGCGAATCGCGACCAACCGCTCAGGACTGGGGAATCGAAGCGGCCGCAAGAGAATCCCGTCGACCAGGCTGAAGATCGCCGTAGTCGCGCCGATACCCAGCGCGAGCGTGAGTACGGCGGTCAGGGTGAAGCCCGGACGGCGACGGAACTGGCGGGCGGCGATGCGGATGTCCTGCGATGACATTGGGCTGATTATGACAGGAACCGCAGCGACTGTGTTTCGAACAACCGCAGCGCAATTACGTTTGTCACATGCAAGGGGGCCAACTCTTGCTGCTCAGCGGTGTGTTCCGTAGCTAGAGCACAAGAACTCGGTTCGTCAGCGACTTCCACCATATGTCCTGGACACCCGATGGCAGGGTAATGGCTTGCGCGCTCGCTTGGCTCGAGCATGTGGAAGTTCACGCGAGGATCCCCTGACGCTGCCCTTTCACCAAATGAAAAGCGACTTCCTATTTCGGGGTTCGAGAGCCTCCGCCCTTGTATAATCTCGGCGCGACACGAACACCGAAGGAGAGGACTGCGCTCTCATGGCGATGAGAATTTTGGCCGAGCCCGGACTTACGCTACGCGTTAGGAGTCTGTTGTTCAGGGCGATGAACTTGGACTCTGCAGTGTTTCTCGCCTTGCTGGTCTGCGTCTCGGGAGCTTTTGGCCAGGTCAATTCCTCCTTCTACGTGTCAACCCATGGCGATGATGCGAACCCTGGCACGGAAACAGCACCTTGGCGGACGGTTCAACATGCAGCCGACATTGCCCGTGCCGGCAGTACCGTCAATGTGCGGGGCGGGATCTACGAAGAGCTCGTAACCATCAACGCATCCGGCAACGCGAAGGACGGGTACATTACTTTCAGGAGCTATCCAGGCGAGACCGCTATTCTGGAGGCGGAGCATCTCACCCCTCAGGGGAGAAGCAGCGTATTGACCATTCACAACCAGAGTTACGTGAGAATCGAGGGCTTTGAGATTCGGAACTACCACACCGCCGAACATCGAGTCACTCCGCTCGGCATCAGCGTGATGGGGGTGGGCTCTCATATCGAACTGCTGAGAAACAACGTCCACCACATTGAGCAGAACTTTCAGGGCCGGGACGCTCCGGGACGAGGCGGCAACGGCTTTGGAATTGCTGTGTACGGTACCGACGCAAAGACTCCTATCAGCGAACTGGTCATTGACGGAAATGAAGTGCATCACCTGAAGACCGGTTCGAGCGAATCCTTGGTAGTGAACGGAAACGTCACGAACTTTCGCATCACGCATAATGTTGTTCACGACAACAACAACATCGGAATCGACGTCATCGGTTTTGAGCGCACTGCACCCGACCCCACCGTCGACCAAGCTCGTGACGGAGTCGTAATCGGCAATTTGGTCTACAACATCACGTCTCGCGGCAATCCAGCATATGGTGAGGAGCAGAATTCCGATGGTATTTACGTGGACGGTGGCACCCGAATCCTGATCGAACGGAACGTCATGCATGACGTCGATTTTGGTATTGAACTGGCCAGCGAGCACCGCGACCGAGCCACGAGCTATGTCACTGCACGAAACAACCTTATCTATCAGACTCACACGGCGGGTGTTTCCATCGGGGGTTACGCCCCGGAGCGAGGACGCACCGAGCACTGCGCGGTCGTCAATAACACGCTCTATGAAAACGACACGTCGCAAACGGGTTCGGGTGAGTTCCAAATGCAGTGGAACATGGAAGATGACTCTTTCGAGAACAATATCGTATACGCAGGGCCGAATTGCCTGATGACACTAAATAGGTCTCAAGTCGAAGGAAGCCCGCCACCCGTTACGATCGATCACAACCTTTATTACTGTGTCTCCGGAGCAAAGGCAAGCACCTGGAAAGAGGCTTCCGGCACCATCACAGGGTTTGACAAATATGTTCAGTCGACGGGCAATGACCGTCATTCTCGCTTTCTGGATCCTCATTTTGTCGACATCTCTGCCAAGGACTTTCACCTGCGGGCAGATTCTCCCGCCATTGGCGCAGGCGTGGTCGAAGGATTGCCTGTGGGAGACCTCGATCTTGAAGGCTCGCCACGAATCAAATCTGGGGCCATCGACCTCGGCTGCTACCAAAGACCGTAAGAACAACACACCTCGGGAATTAATCTGCCGCGAATGGCCGAAGATCGCTCGCAGCTCTCCGTTGGTAAGAGCGCTTTGCTATGAAAGACCCGGCCGATGGGACTTCTCCTTTGGAAGCGAGTGGCCGCGGTTGGCCGCGCACAAATCCAGGGTTCGGTATCGCGGTGGATATCGCATAGCCCGTAGCCTCTCCTTCTCGTAGGGAATCGACGCCGCCAGTCATTTGCGCGCGAAGGCTGCTGCATCCGATGCCCTGGCAGAGCTTTGGGGCGGTATTTTCTGCCACGCAACTATTGCGCTTGCCGTCGCGAGGCCCGCGCAGAGCAGCATAATCAGCCGAAAACCAAAGACAAAAGCCTCGGCGACTCGAAAACGAATCGAGGCGACCGTTTGTTGATCGGTTCCGGAGGGCGCATCGAGGCTGCCGAGTCTGGCTACATTTGATTCCAGCTCGTGAACAACGTCGGCGTTCAAGTTCATACCGGCCAGCGACCGGCGCAATGCGTGACTGAAAGCCGCCACCATAACAGCACCAAAGACTGCGATTGCCAATACACCCGCGACTCGGGCTACAGCATTGTTAATTCCTGATGCTGTGCCGGCATGTTCCTGCTCGACCGAGTTCATGACCACGGTTGTTAAGGGCGCGACGCTGATGGCCATGCCCAGCCCCAAAACAATAAAAGCGGGAAAGAACGTGGCCCAGTAATGGGCCCTCACATTCGGTAGGGCAAAAAGAAGGAAACCCGCCGCCGCAATCAGTGGACCTGCAACGAGGGGAGGCTTGGCACCGTAGTGGGTTATCAACCCTCCGGACCAGCGCGATAGCAAAAATACGAGCAAAATCATGGGAAGGGCAGCGGCACCGGTCGCGGTCGCCGAGTATTTCTGGATCTGGATCAAATTCAAGGGAAATAGGAAAAAGAAAATGCCCAACGCAGCGTAAAGACCTAGAGTCAAGAGATTTGCGCCACTGAAGCTGGTGGAGTTGAACAGCTTCAGCGGAACCATCGGAGTCCTTACCGTCTTCTCGACGAATACAAAAAGAATCAGCGACCCAACCCCTAACATTAAACTGCCGATTACGCGAGGATGCGTCCAACCAAAAATGGCCGATTCCAGAAATCCGTATACCAGAGCCGCCAATCCGAGAGTCACGGTCACGGCACCCGGCCAATCGACACTCCTTCGATTGATACTGCGCGACTCCGCTATGTGCCGCAGCGAGATAACAAGAACAAGGGCGGCCAGAGGAATATTAATGAAGAATATCCAATGCCAGGAAGCATGTTCGATCAACCATCCCCCGAGAACCGGCCCCAGAGCAGTCGTCATCGTTGTGAATCCCGCCCAGGTCCCGATCGCTTGACCACGCAATTTCTCGTCGAAGGATGAGCTGATGATCGCGAGACTGCCCGGCACCAGGAATGCGGCAGCAATCCCCTGAACCGAGCG